>ENA-OPCN01002312-OPCN01002312.1-human-gut-metagenome-genome-assembly--contig:-NODE-2312-length-10868-cov-3.739203_pt1 | contig 10868 bp, 12 predicted proteins | sample MGYA00241567_ERZ501485 | MGnify/ENA primary metagenome ERZ501485 (study PRJEB25962, sample SAMEA2042579) | human gut metagenome | biome: human gut; feature: human-associated habitat; material: faeces...
GGACAGCCAGTGCTACGTATCCGGAGAACGGGCCCGGATTGAAAAAATGCCCGGTGGTCCGATACAGTGCATGGTGGGAACGCTCCCAACCGTACAACTGCATCAGCCCCACGAAGGCCTCCACTCCTGCAGCCACGACCAAAGCTATGGGCAGCAGCCTGCGCGCCACCGGCATCGCCTGAAGCCATATCCGCAGGCAGACATAAAACGACCCCAAGAGCAACAGCAAGTACAACTTGATCTCAAAACCCTGCCCGCGAACCAGGTAATTGACCGCCACATACCCCACGAACAAAACAACGAGCAGATCGAGAAGGCAGACCGCATACCTCTTTCCCCTGCCGGCCAACACCCCCAGCCAAGTCATGGCGGCAAAGACACCCTGTGCGGCAAAAAACCAGAAATATTTCCCGCTCACCGTCCCGTTCCACAACTCGGGAGCCACGACAAATCCCGTAGCTACCACCGCCAAGGCCGAAAGACTCCAGCAGGCCGACAGAAGGACACTCGCTGTTTTTCTCACCGTCATAAGTCGAGACTTTTAAAGAAACGATCCCAGCGCACCCCACCGCCATTCCGGTCCTTGGAGTAGAGAATGAACGGAACGACCCCAACGATGTACTCTTGCTGCAACAGCCCCCAGTAACGCGAATCGCGCGAATCGAACAGATTGTCCCCCGCCACGAAATAATAGTCGTTCTTCACCACATAGCGATCCACCGGATGCCCGTCGAGGCAATATTTCCCCTGCGAAGCCGTCATTTCCCCGCCGGTTTCCCACTCGATCAGACGCTTGTAAAATTCGTAATTCCGCTCGTCCACAACGATCGTATCCCCTTCCCGGGGAATGTACAAAGGCCCGAAATCCTTGATGGTCCACCCATTGGGCCGGTCGGCCCGGGAAATGGACAACGGAAGGTTTTCGAGAGGAGTCCGGGAAAGCCGCTTCTGATCCCGAAGATTGCCCAAGGGGAGGTCGCAGCCTGCCACCTTGTAAAACCCGTTTACGATGGAAAGCGTATCCCCCGGCAGACCGAGGCAGCGTTTGACATAAAACGCCTTGTAGTTAAACCGAGCCTTGCTCCACGAATCGGCATACGGATAGTTGAACACGATCACGTCATTGCGCTCTATCTCGCCATAACCGGGCAAGCGGATGTTTTCTACCGGGATCGTATCGCTGTCCAGGAAATCGAGATTTCTGAAGGTACGCGGGCCCAAACGTAGTTTGTTCACAAACACGACATCCCCCGGAACGATCGAAGGACGCATCGAACTGGTCGGGACCGGGAAATAGCCCAGCACCAGGATCTTCATTCCCGCCCAGAGTGCTACCAAAGCGAGAAAGATCCCCATTCCCCAAAGGATCGGCACGATGTATTCTGTCCAGAGGTGTTTCATTCTCTTCTTACAACATAGCCATGCTCTACAAACACCCAACTCCCATAAAATATTTGAATTTTATGTGACCGTCCGACTATTGGAAAATCAAAAAAGTGTTTGAATAAAATCGAGATATCGCTCTGTTGTTTCCGGCAATTCTTTGCGCGGGATAAAGACATGTGAAGCCGTTCCGTCTTCGTGGACAATAAACATGGCGGTTTGAGCAATGTCTTCTATAGGAGTTCTTAACACTGTGTTGAGATACAATTCAAAAATGGGTGAAAAATTCTTTTTTGCAATCTCAATAAAACGTTCAGAAGTATACGGAGAAATAAAAACAATATTTTCTCCGCCTATACTCTCTGCCAAAGTATTTATAACAGGTATTTGTTGTTCAACGCAAGCTTGGCAAGCTGTAACAGGATAACAAATTACAAATTTCTTTCCATCAGAAAACAGACTATCCAAACACACGGAGACTCCTCCCTTCCCTCTCAAAACCGTCCCAGAGGGAATTTTATACCCTTCTGTTTTTATAGAAGCAATATAATCGAGACTTATTATTTGCGCCCACTTATTATTGTTATTTTCTGATAACCTTTCTTTTACTAATCGATTATTTACGTGTTGTAAATGAAAAATCGTATACCATTGTATTAACAATACAGCAAACAACAAAAGAAAAATATAACTAGCTTTTATCTTCATCATTTCCAAAAGGTTTTAATGAATAAAACACTAAGATTGGATTCTCTTCTCGATCAATAGACAACAAAGAATCTTTGACTATTGACGATATAGTCGAAGTAGTATCTAATCCCAGGTTATCTAACCTTGCCGGATCAAATGTCGCAATGAAATAGTCCCCTTGACTACCTTTTACGTCAAAAATCAATTCCTTTAATGGATTCTTTTTCATTTGAGATTTCACCGTCTTAGATTTTCCTGTTGCTTTTTCATAAAAAATAGCATAAAGTTCCCCAGGCCCTCCATTATAAAAAAAATCCATCTTCCAATACATTTGATTTTCTATAAAATTCCCCTTATTCAAGACGTATCCTTTTTTAGCCAAGATAGTCGACATTTCAAAAGGCGTCACCTTTAACGCCTCCTCATGGGGAATCGGCATGCCAAAACTGTATTTCAAACAATATGCAGGGACAAATGAAGTATCTGAAACCCGATAAACCTTGTTATCGTATGGCGGCGAAAACATCACCACCCCTTGTTCATTGGTAGACAAGCGAGTAGGAACACCTAAGATAAAATTATGATTTTGTTCGACTCCATAATACGTACAAAGGATATTAAAATCTTCATCCGTAACCAACACGGTATTCTTCCCTTCTATCACACTACTATCCGAAAAAAAAACATATTTCCCATCAGGAAGGATAGTAAAATACTCTCCTGTAAAATCTATTCTTTTTCTATCAATAAATTCCCCATCCAAATCAAAAAAAGTCATAGTCCTTGCATAACGATCCAATACTACTAATTGCTTTTTCTTTTCATCTATCTTGAAATCAGATAGAGTAATAAATTCCTGTGGACCTTGCCCCATTACCGTTGGGCGACAAATAAAGTTTCCTTTTTCATCAAAAATATAAATCCCTTTAGAAATCAACATGTCTTTCACAAAAATTCTATCTTCAAAGACTTCTACCGAGGATATTGTTCCCAACAAGGATGAATCCGTCTTTTCAAGACGAACAAAAAATAAAGAATCAACACTAATATCCTCATTGTCACTAGGCTTAAACACCTGAACAACCTCTTGACAAAGGTCGACCTCCGTCTCACCTCCAGAATGGCACCCCAAACCGAGAGACGCCCCAATAAACAACAAAAAAAAGACACGCGCCTTCATCCTCTAAAACAAACTTAAATTGCACATCCTGAAAAACAATCCCTATTCGGCATTTCATGACAATATGTATACACACCTTTGATCTCTATCTCCATTCCATCCTCATTCGTCATTATAATCGTACAATCATCCGATGTATACATAACATGATCTCGATAGACAGTGGCTGTCTCCCTGCGAGCTAACGCCTCACACTCATTAAGCAAATTATCCGACACCCTATCTACACGCCGGACAACAAACACGTTCCACCCGCAACAAAGCAGCATAATCGTAACAACAGAAATCAAGAATGCCTTTTTCATAGCTCAACACATTATGTTATATTTCACAAAAAACACCCTGAAACACAAGTATGCTCCGTATCTTGAACACAACCAACCACATACCCCGTCAACTGTACCGTCTCCCCCCATGCACCATAGTAAAAGTGCACTTTTCATCACTCAAAAAAGTGATATGCTGCGGATAAAGAGTTGCTCCCCCTCCCTCCCCAGAAGCCTTAGCCTCGACATTCTCCAAACTGACATCCGACAACTTATTGATGCCAACATTAATTTTAAAATTAACAAACAATACAAGCCCACCCACAAGAATGCTCAATAGCATCCAAAAAGTATTTTTTTTCATAGCTAATTCTTTTTGTTTTTCAAAAATACATAAAGAAACAACCCTTGTCAAGCACTTCAAAAATTTTAACACGATTTATTTTACTATCCAGCCATAGCGGTGTTGAAAGCCACCCCCTCCCTTTACTCACCGCCTCAAATTGGTGTATCTCACACACCAAATAAAACGAAAAAACGCGAAGTTGTCAAGGCCTCGCGCATTCTTAACATAAGTAATCTTCACACTCTTTTTATCCTCCTTGCGAAAGACGATGGATCTGCTGTTTGTAGAGTGCCAACATCTGCGCATTGTCGATCGGAGAACCAACCAACACCATCCGGTTGTCCCCATCCACCAGAAAAGTATGAAGCAACGACTGCTTTTCCGATATCCCGTTCAAATAAAGTATATCACTTTTCGGGTCGATATAAAACGCTGCGTCAAACCCCTTCTGACGCAAAAGCCATTCCAACGTATCGAACGAATACGTCCTCACGTAATAAACGATCGGAACGCGATCCTCTTCTCCCCAGGCCTCTTCCATCTCTTTCCACTGGGAAAAAGCCTTGGAACAGGCACTGCATTCGCCGTTGATGTACACAATCACCCGCGGCCCTTGCGTCGGAGCCGCACACACACTGTCGGCAAGACCCCGGTAAAGCAAACCCTCGGGCAAAACAACCTCTGAGCCGATCCGAGACCCCACCACACGCTCGATCTCCTTTTCTTCAGCACTCTTGCAGGATGAAAAAAGGACGAGCAAACTGAACGCATACAATATACAACGAGTCATTTTTTAGCCAGCAGTATGGACGACTCCTCGAGCGGTTTCATGTTCCTCATGTTATACGACAGGATTTCACTATCTCCCTCTCCATTGGTGCGCAGTACGTAGAGCGTATCTCCCGAAAAACGGAAATCGTTCGGGTTCACATCGAGATAAAGTGTGTGCAATGGCTTTCCTTCATCGCTGAACACCAACATCTTCATGAAGGTTTCTTCTTTTTCCCCCTGCTCCATACGATCCGACTGACGGCGTTCCATGGCTATGCGCTCATTTATCGTACGACCACCTATGGATAAAACATACACCCGACCATCGTGCCAATGGACACGATAATAATAGGTAGCTGATTTTCCAGTCAATCCATACGAAGTGCCATTGGTTCCGGAAGAAGTAGTAGAATATTCATATATTTTGAACGGCTTCAATTCTCCATCCTCCAAATGGTAAAAATAAATCCCATCCACCGAAGAAAAAGCATTAAACACCTTGTTTCCACGATCATTAATAGCCATACGACCTTGATACAAGGCATATCGCCCCATCGACGGCATCTGTTTTTCTTTCGCCTCGTTTTGACTTGCCGGATAATTTATGCAATAACGAGGAAGCCCCTCTCCAGGCTTGTATACAGCCATCATCGTGGTATTCGTCTTTTCATAAGCCCTCGCCACAATTGTCGTGTCAGCCGTGGAAACCAAAGGCGCATCCAAAGAGCCTTTATATCCTTTATAAAACTCTTTTTCTTCTTGCCGTATCTTGGCAAGATCAATATAATAGAACGGACGAAAAACATCCTCGTCCTGCAGATGGTGCAAGTTGTAAAAAGCAATATGATCTTTTCCGTTGGTCGTAGAAATATAAAACACACTATCGTTGAGTGGTTCTATACAAGTTACCATATTGTACTGATCCGGTCCTCCTCCGGGAAAAACAGCCTCTTTCAGCAACTCCCCATTGCGTCGATCATAAATTCCAACACCATATCCCATACCTCCCCACATTACATCATGAGTGGTTAGCAGGTAATCACCCATTACCACAATATCCCCCGCATAAGCCCCGATCAAGTCTATCGGGAGTTTTTGCCCTTCCTCAAGAGCATACCGGGGAAGATCGGCAAACATCTCTTCCGTGCTGCCGTATTCTTTTTCTGCACAGCCTATGACACCTGCCACTACCACCCACCCAAAAAGGATGGAAGAAGTCCATTTCTTTGACATCTTCATCGTTTTCCTTTAACCTCCAACCGTATAGGCCCCATCCCCCGCATCAGTAGTTATCACCCCTTGCACCCGGGTTGCTTCATCCAAGACAGTCCCATCTTCTCCAACAACCGCGGGATAAATGCACCAAAAATCTCTCTGATAAGCACAAAGAGAACTTATACCAATTCCCCCTTCTCCCGAAGCCAAAGCCTCGATGTTGGCCAGTGCCACGTCAGAGAGTTGCGCACGGTTTTGGAGAGAAACACCTGCAGCTGCAGCAATACCCATTGCTGCCACTGCGCAAAGAAGAGCTACTTTCTTTTTCATGGTTATAGTTTTTAGGTTTGACTTTCTTTAACAAGACAAAGAAAACAAAAATTTCACCCTTTGGCAAGTGTTCTGAAAATTTTAACGCGATTTATTTTACTATCCAGCCGTAGCGGTGTTGAAAGCCATTTTCTCCTTTGCTCACCGCCTCAAATTGGTGTATCTCACACACCAAATAAAACGAAAAAACGCGAAGTTGTCAAGGCCTCGCGCATTATTAACATAAGCAATTTTCACACTCTTTAGCCTCCTTGCGAAAGACGATGGATCTGCTGTTTGTAGAGTTCCCACAGTTTATCGTTGTTAGCAGGCGAACCTACCAAGACAACTCTATTTTCCTTGTCCAATAAAAACGTTTTATAACGATCCTGTTTTGGAAACCGATTCAAACTATCAGCCATATTATACCGATCGTAAAAAACCGGGTATTCAAAGAAGCTGTTCTTCAAACTTTTCTCCAACGCCGAATAATCATGAGAATGAACAATAAACACCAAAGGAACGCTTATGTTCTCTTTTTCCATCTCTTGGAGACGGAGAGACCATGCCGCCAATTCCATCTTGCACGGAGAACACCCCGACGAATCCACATAAACCAAAATTTTTGTCTGCGGGGCCAACATATCGGTGCAGACCGTATCCTTTCCCATAATCCGAGCCTGCAAAGAATCTACAGGGACAACAAGCTGTTTCCCTATGAATGCATGGACAGCTTCCGATATTTGCTCTTTTTTTGGATCCTTGCATGCCGTCAAACAAAACGCAAAAACGAACAATAAAAGATAACGTGCCATACTCTATCTTTTTCTTCGATTTCTTAAGCATCTATATGCAAGCGGTAAAGGTTTTCCTCTTCATCGATGGCATATATCGTATCCTTACTCGAGTCGCTGAACATCGAATTCAATCTTTTCCCCGTATCGAACAAGTAAAGAGGATTCCCCTCCCAATCCATCACGATAATCCGACTATTGGGTCTATCCTCTGGAGAGACCGTAGCATCACAACCATCGTACAATATCCAAACCTGTTCCGGGGTAACCGCTACATTGGAAAAGTACAGGACCCGCTCATGATACTGCTTGTTTTTCAGCTCTTCAAACGACACAGGATTTCCCAACGACACGGAAAAACGCTCCTCTCCGTCCGGAGAAAAGAAAAACACCTGATTGAAGAAAAACGGAGCCAAGACGATCCGAGATTTATCACACTTTAATCCACTCCCGGCACTCAAGAAAGAGATATCTCTAAAATCGTCCAACAAATCGAACAACGGAGCGACCTGACCGCTTTGCGGATTCCAGCGCGCAAAACTCCACGTAAGCCCATCGAATGTATAACCGACAAACGAAGTATCGTTTATCGCGTAACTATTATAGAGAGATTTCTTAAAGGAATATTCCTGATCGATCACCGTGGACTTTTCCTCCAAAGTACGGGTCAAATTGAGCAAACGTGCCTTGCGTTTTATATTATCCGCCGTCCAAAGCATGATGCTGTCCGGAGTTGAAACATATTGACCTTGTGTGGATACATTCAAGTATTCCAAAGGACCTTCCCCTCCGGAAAGAATCGTCCCATAATCTTGCCCCGTTTCTACCCCAAAGACACGGTAACTATTCTCAAATTCTCTGGTCTTCAAAAGGAACAAGGAATCCACACAATAGCCGTATATCAAGCCAAGAGCCTGAATATCCAGTTTTTCAAACCGCAGATCCGAAGATTCGGCCGGGAGATCGACTTTCCGATTCGGTATCTCCTTGAACGAAGTTTTCTGCGCACAACCGCTCAAAAGCAGCACGCAAAGGAATAGCAAGCTGACCGTTTTTTTCATTTTGCAGACACGCGTAGTTATAATTCAATCCAGCGAATATCGATAGATTTCTTCCTCATCGCGATACATGGCATAGAGCTTCCCGCTTACCGGATCGAGCGAAAGCAAAGAAGCCGGATGAGACAGTTCGAGCCGTCGGAGCAATCGCCCATCCCAGTCGAACACATGTACGGTAGTCGGCCTATCGGATTCGCCTGCATACAGTGCATAAATATACCGGTCATCGCATTGGACAGAGATGTAATAATTCTCTGCCCGATCGGGTGAGAAAGAAGGAAGACCTTTCAATCGCACACCTTTCATCTCTCCTGAGGACAGGTCGATCATGTGTATCTGCGGAAAGAAAGCCATAGCCAGTACCGCTTTTTTCCCATCGGGTTTCAAAGCGGCGGAAAACAAAAAGAAACTATCCGGATAAAAATCCGAATTACCCTTCCCCTCTATCGTCTGACGAAACAACGGATACTCCCGAACCACCTGATTGTCCTCCAAAGTCCGGATCAAGATACGAGGCAACGTAGCAGTGAGTTTACGAAACGGAAGATCCGGCTGCGTCATCACCAACATACTATCCCCGGACAATCGAAAACAAGCCCTATACGGATGCACGCATACATCCGCCCAACTGAACCGATAAGCCGTATCGAGTTCCGTCTGTTCGCTTTCCAATGAGCCGGTAATATCCCACGGGGTCAAAGTGCGATTGACCGTCAGCAAGTCGGTCTTCAAATGTCCATCTTTGATGTAAAATTGCTGCACGGGGCTTACTCCCGCCGACTCATCAGGCCCCTCCCCTCTTTTGCAGAAATACCCCAAATGCTTCCCGTTTTTCAGGTTATGAAGATTGTAAAAACCTCCTGGGTTGTCCCAACTGAATAAGAAACACAAAGTATCGTACACTGAAAAATGTACATATTTCGGCAATTCCAACTCGATCGCCTCTCCCGAGAGCAATTCTTTTTGCGACGATTCTTCAACGTCGAGAATTTCTCCGTTAAAATACACCCTGTCGTTCGATCCGCAGCCGACAATCGCCGCCAGCACGAACCCGATAAAAAAGCCATACGAAAGTTTTCTCAACATAGAAAAGTCATTCTATTTCTATTTTGTACACAAAGACTCTGTCCCCCGATATCCAAATCGTTCATTGGTTGCACATGGATAAATCATTTCCGGAGAAGTTCTATTATCACATTCGATATACCATGCCGCATTCATAAAACTCCCACTACCTTCTGTATAACATGGAGAAACCAGTGTCCCTTCTTCTGCCGCAATCGCCCCGATGTTGGTCAGTGCCACGTCGGAGAGTTGCGCACGGTTTTTCCAACCCGCCCCTACAAATCGGTGTATCTCACACACCAAATAAAATGAAAAAATGCGAGAGCGTCAAGCAAATTCTCTTTTTCTTTTACTCTTTCAGTATATACCGAAGCAATATCGGATTGCTGTCCTCCTCCAGACGCTCGAGGATCGCTCTGTTTTTTTCATCCAAAACCTTTTCATTGACATACTTTCCCACTTCGCTTACCCCACACAAACGATACGCACGACCCTGCTCCTGTCCCACATCGGGAAACACATGGACCCCCTCCTGCAACCCATCGACCACGCAGGCTTCCTGGGTCTTCCGGTCGAACACCAACAGAGGATACCGTTTGTCATGCCGACCGGCGAACATCATCCTCCCGGCCGTATACATAGGCACCGAAGCTATATTGATGTATTTGTCGTCGCTATCGAACAGATAGTCGATCTGCTGCGAAGACGTCCTGGTATCGGTCGGAGCCAGGTAAAAGTCTTCGATGCACCCGTACTTCCCGAAATCGAACCTTTTTTCCGGGACGAAATACTCTCCATCGTACCGGTATATCGTATAGAGGTACGGAAGGGCGAGCAAGACATCGTCATCGACCCGGGAAAACGGATGGGAAGTCGATATATAGCTGGTTTGCAAGACAATCTCCGGAATGTCCAACTTTTGACGATAGAGCGAATCGGTCGAAAAATCGTAAAAAAACAGTTGTCCCCTGTTTTCCATTCCTTTGGGAACATAACCGGAAAAAAACACGTATTTGTCGGCCGAAAGCGGGAAGAAATAATTCACCCCGAAGACCGAACCCCACTTGGAGCGCAGATCGGCCGAAGCCACTCTGGTCCGACTCGCCCAATCGTAAACCGACAGCCGCCCGATGGTCGGCTCATAAACCGTCAGCATCCCCGTATAAGGATTGATATGGCAGTCGCTTATCATGAGATGGTCGTCCGGTCCTTCGCCCACTTGGTAAAAACGGTCGATGAAATGCCCGTCTTTCGCATCGAAACGAAAGATGCCCTTTCCCGATCCCGATCCCGGATAAAGCAGCAAAAGCGTATCCCGATAGAGTTCTATCCGTTGGGGATAGTCCGCAACGACCGAACTGTCGGTGGTTTCCAAAGGGATAAGATCGACCCTCTCAAAGTAGTCGAAGAAACTTTTCTGCCGGGCATTCTCCACCTCGAAACGAACCACATCCCGGGAAGCTTCCTCTTCCTTTCCCGCGGTACAGGCCGCCAGCAGCCCCGCAAAAAACAATACTGGAAAAAGATGTTTCATAAGCATCAATGATTTGCCGGATAACATGTATCTAATTGATAACCAGACAACTCACACTTTCCAGTAGGACATTCATTCTCATCTCGGATTTCTTTCCAACAAGGGCCATCATATTGACCACATGTAATCGTCACTTCCCCAAGATCCTCCCCCGAAGCCAAAGCCTCGATGTGGGTCGTCAACCCATCGGAAAACGGTGCTCAGCTCCCACATCCGTGTACCTCACACACCAAATAAAATAAAAAAACGCGAAGTTG
>ENA-OPCN01002318-OPCN01002318.1-human-gut-metagenome-genome-assembly--contig:-NODE-2318-length-10840-cov-1.838016_pt1 | contig 10840 bp, 7 predicted proteins | sample MGYA00241567_ERZ501485 | MGnify/ENA primary metagenome ERZ501485 (study PRJEB25962, sample SAMEA2042579) | human gut metagenome | biome: human gut; feature: human-associated habitat; material: faeces...
AATCAGAGGTAGTTGCATAATCTTTAGATGTTACTACTTTAGTCCAATCACTCCATGTTGTACCTATTTTTGTACGAACATAAATTTGATAATCATTCGTATTTGCTGTTCCATGTCGTAAAAACACTTGTTTAACAATTGTGTCAGATACTTTACTAACACATAACCAACCATTGGAAATAGATGGTGGCATGTTTGTATATGTTTTATTATAGTTACAATAATAAGTGCCTGTATCAACAACATCATTTAAACTTGTTTCTGATTCAATTTCAATCGGTTCGGCTGAAATAATAGAAGGTTTATTTAAAATCATTGCATCACCACTGGTTGCATTCCAATCTGGTTGTGGTCTCCACGTGTCTGTATCTGTAAATTTAGCATTTGCAGGAACGTTAGATTCTACAGTATGACCATTAACCCTGACAGCCGATTCAACGGATTGAGAACTGATATTACTAGATGTAATAATAGATGATATTGATGCAATCACTCCACCTTTACCTGCTCTCACAATATAACTAAGACCATTCCCTACCATTGGGAATAAAAGTAATGTTCCATACTCCCCATTATCACCACCAACACCATCTCTGTGTGGGATATAAAAAAAATTCCACCACGTATTTCCTACACGAGTGTCTTTAGTAAAACAAGTCGAACCCATTCGTGGAGTCAATCCCATTATTTTCTTTAATAGAGCTTCAATATTATCAGATGAGTAATCCCCTGATTCTGGCATAGCTGGCTTGCTACTTACATTACTCCACACAACAGCATCAGCACTTCCAGCACTTGTAGCATAATCTGTTTCAACAGTATTATTGTCACACTTTAGTCTCACATGTGATGCATCTCTCCATTGAGCATAAATAGGATAATTATCACCATAAGTTTCTGTTGTACTACCTAGTTTATATGTTTGTAATTTTTTTGATGACTTCACATTTTTATTTGCATCAGACGTATTATCCACATTTCCCAATCCTACTTCAGATTTTGTATGTGTATGTGAACTAGGCGTGTATGTACTAGGCTTGCCAGTCACACCGCTCCAAGGCACACTAGCAGCCGTACCAGCTGCATAAACTTCATAGCCATCTTCGGATGAAAGTTTTGTTTCATCTACTATATAATACATCTTGCCTGTAGAAGTAACCTTAACCGTGTCACCTTTCTGGACATTAGAAGAAGTAAGTTTAAATCTTGCCGTATCATCAGTTACAACAGTCAATCTTTCCAATGCTCCATGTGGAAGTCTATCAATGCTAATAGTACCACTTGTAATTTTACCTGCATCAAGAGATGTAATATCTCCATTACCGTGTTTATGAGAGTTATTCGCTTTGCCTTTGATTAAAGTCGTAATTTTTTCTATCATATGGTCTACGCCATCATAAAATAAAACTGACAAAAAATAACACCTCCTTTAATTACCCATATATTTAGAGAACAAAATATCTATTTCATCGTTTGTGATAGGAGTCATTAGATTATTCATTTCCTCAATGGTTTCGTTTGCTTTACTTATTGTTTCATTTGCTTTTTTAATAGTAGATTCTAAGATGTCAATATCTGGATTCGCAATGATGCCATCAGAATTGTAGACATTTTCATAAACTTTAATTTTAAAATAAAAAGAAGATAGCTTCTTATCACCATCTTCAATCACAATTTTATATTTTGCGTTTCCCTTTACATTTAGTTCTTCTTCCCTGAAAATAATAGTTACTTTATTATCATTAAAAGTCTGAATATACCTATTTACAACTGCACCATCTGCACGTGTACCTTGTAATAAAAGAACAGAAGAGGGTGATATAATATATTTTTCACCATCGTCAAAAAGAGAGACTACCAATTGTCTTGAATCAGAGTCTCCTTGTTGAGCATATATTGTATTAACAAAGCCTTGGTTTTGTAAATCAAGACTAATTTCTTTTTGTGAAATTGTTATTCCCATAAATTTAAGTGTCACCACCTTTCGTTATATAAGAAAAGGACAAGAGTGTGATTTCTCTTGCCCTAGAGTTGTTTTTTTAATTACCAATTTCTTTCTTTATGCTCGATGTCTTTCAGAATAATCGGCATTTTAATATAAGTTACATCTTTCATCTTAATTCCTCCTTATTTCTTAATCTTAATTCTAACAACTTTACTCCATTTACCGTACAATTTCTTCTTGCCGTTCATTTTATAAGCACGAACTCTAAAACTGTATGTCTTTTTCTTCTTTAGTTTCTTAGCAACAAACTTATTGGTACTGACCGTTTTTGTTTTCTTTGAAAAAGGAGCACTGTAAGCATATTGTACTCGATATCCTTTAGCTCCTGATACTTTCGACCATGTAACAGTTGCTGTTTTCTTTTTGTTATTTTTTACTTTTACTTTAGTCGGCTTTGATGGTGCAGCTACTTTTTTTACCACTTTCTTTGATGTTTGAGATTGTGGTGTTGGGGTAGCAGTTGGTACAGGTACTTTTGTTGGTTTCGCAGTTGGTGCTGGTTCAGGCGTTCTTTCAACATCTAATTCGTTATAGATATTAACAGTTCCTGCTTTTTTATAATGCGTAGATGACTTCTTTAAGTGAAGTGCTGGACGGATATTGTTTTGATAAAATACAGTAGCCCCAATACCAGAGCAATTCATTGTATCATATGCATAACTTTCCATTCTTGATAAATCATAACTAGATGTAATATTGCATCTCAATATCCATGTTTCACCATACGTTAAACCAGCTTTACCTTTTATAAAACCATATTTTTTATTTTTTCCTTCTTCTTCAGACAATAAAAAAACTTTATCCGTTGTTTGAACATCATCTAATGTCGTATCTGTCTCAATAATATCATTCTGTTCATCTTTGGTAAACGCATTTGGAATAAAATCTGTTTGAATACTATTCCTAGCAATAGAGTCTTTCCATGTATATATTGACCTCGTATCATTATCTTCATAATATTTACTTTTATAAACACTATCATCAGCCAACAAGAACAAATCATCCCCATCTACAGACAATACACGCCATTTAATAGGTTGTTTCTCTTTTGTTTTATCAATATTCCCATCTGAATCTTTTTGCCAATATGAACCAAAGTAGACACAATCCCATGTGGCACAATATGGATCACTATAAACATAGGAATATTCTAAACCATTTTCATTTTTATATGTTACAGTTTTCCACGAACCACTTCCTATAATTCTTGGATTTCTCAATTCATCAGTTGCTTGTGAATAGATTGGCAACATACTAAATAATAATGTTAAGACAACAATACTTGCAATAATTTTCTTTTTCATAAAATACCTCCTCGTTGTTTACAATGTTTTATTACATTATATTATTCTCTGTTTATTATATAATATTGAGGGAGATTTTGCAAATATTTACAGGATAAAATTTGGTTATTTTTAACAAAACATATGTTCTTTCTGTAAAATATAGTAAAACAATGGTAATATAATACCAAGCAAACTGCGACTGTATTACCACATTGCAGTCCGTTGTCACGGCAAGTGCTTGGTATTTATACCATGTGGAGTGCCTATTGCAGTATTTTGGCACATTATTTAATAATATAAATATCTGCCCTTTCTGGGTGAACATAAAATCCCTAAGATTTAAAATCTGCAAGAAGGGAGGTGAACATGAAACAATTATTAGGAATACTTGTCAGCAAAGGCAAATATGGATTTCGTTCCATATTGGGTAAAGTCATTGTCACCAAAATGATTTGTAAACACCCTGAGTTATCCGATGAAAAAGTTAAAAACATCACTAATATGATGCTTTGATCATAATATTCTTCATAATCATTATCTTGTTCTGTTTATATTATTCTCTTTTTATTTTGTGGGACTGTGCTATTTCAGTGTTTCAGTCCCACTTTTTTACTATAATTTATTAACGATTGCTCGCCAATAATTAGTTCTATTCTTTACACTTTCAGGACTAGAAGTTCCTGATACAACATAAGATTTATATTCTTCATTATTGTCATATGTTTCAACAAATTCCTTTATTTTATCCATCAATCTTTCAACAGATTTATGATCTTTCTTTGCCTTATAAATAGCATATACAATCATAGGAACAGAAGTTTTCTGAATTTTAACATCTTCATTTTCTGTGAGAAAAACACTTAATAAAGTAAAGACTTCATCTAATTTTGCAACTTTGTCATCATTTATATTATCATTTAACCAAGTGATAAAAATGCTTTTTGTTTTAGACTTAAATGATACAAAATCATTTTCAGACGAACTTTCAATAAGCATAAGACTTTCTATGATTACTGAAATGTCTGTTGAACTTTTCAACTGGGCAGGAGACAACAATTTATCAAAAACTAAGTTGTTCGATAACAGCACAACGGAATCAATAACCTCATCACTCATAATAGAAGTTAATTTTTGAGTTGAATTAAGTGGCTTACCAGCATTAAGTCTTGCAAACATATCTCTAATTTCTTCATCTGTATATTCAGTAATATCGTATTCAACAACATTGCAATCTTTTATCAAATCTTGAATTTTTTCATCAAGTTTAGAGAACTTCTTTTTTGATATTTCATATTCAACACCATCAATGGTAATTGGCTTTAAACCATCACAAAGCGAGAATTTATCTGCAAGATAATCTCTAATCGTAGATAATCGTTGAACTCCATCAATTGCATGTTTTTTATTATCCGTTGGTTCTATAACTAAATATATTGCTGGGATAATATATTCTCTCAACATCGAATCAATTAATAATGATTTCATCTTACGATTCCATACACCATCTCTTCTCTGAAGCTTGTGCTTAAGTGAAATGTCACCTTTGTTTAACTTTTTGGCTAGAGAACCAACAGTAATTGATTTACTTGACTTTTTCATTCTTCTACCTCCTAAAAATACAAAAATTTTTGTGTTTTTAGAATAGCAAATTTTTCTATTTTTGTAAATATAGTTATTTCGTATTTTGCAAAATAATAGATTCTAACTTATCAAGTCGTTCTTTCAATAATGCTATCTCTTCATCCTTTTTATTATTCTCTTCTTTTAATATTTGTATCTCTTTGTACATTTTTTGTGAGAATGAAATATGAAAAGCGTGTAAATTTTCATAGTTGATTCTATATGCTGTTTTACCTGTATATTGTCCTTCATCCATATAATCACGACATTCATATTCTTCAACTAAATTTGATTGCTCGCTATCTAATTTATTCTCATCTAACGCTTTTTTTGTTTCTTGAGCTATTAAACCATAATGTATCTTATTATTATTCTCTACTTTTGTATCTTTAAAAGTATATGATTTAGGTTTGAGACTTAAATAAAATTGAGTAATATCAGGTAGTGATAATATATCTTTTTTTAACCTAAAATCAGAAGAAGATTTTGGTTGATAATTGTTTGAACCGTAATTTACATTAACTACTTCAAAATCTTTATATAAAAATGAACCATATCCACCTTGACAAAACCGAATATCATTATCATGTATAAAATGTAATAGTTCATCTTTTCCATTAGAATTTTGCCATAGATATTCAAAATTTTGAGAGTTAATAAAAAACCTATTATTTAATGGTGCTACCCTTCCTACTCTTAAATCAGAAGTGCCTATCCACAAAGAAGAGTTCTTTTCATTGGAATCATAACCGAAATTAATATTACCATTTTTAAAATTAATATTACCATCTTTAAAATTAACATCAAATTTGTCTGCTTTTGTGTTAACACTAAATACTGTTTTACCATTCAAACTCATTTCGAAGTTTTCATTTTGAAAACTTAATTTTCTATTAGAAGTTGTATCTTCTGCCCATAATGCACCGTTATATAACTCGATACTTCTATTCACACCTTGGTCATTACCGTATACTTCAATATAACCAGAACCAATATAAGTAGTGGTATCTTTATTATTATGAGCACCTGTTACCGTTATACTACCACCAGTAATTTCTGCGTCACTAGATGTGATTTTACCTTTAAATGAAGCGTTCCCTTGTGTATCAACACCCATAATAACTTGTTTGTCTTTTTCTAAACTTTCATCCCTAATAACAAACAGATATCCATCTAATGTGAAATCTCTTTTTTCGGAATCTTTACCTGCCCTATGACTAGGATCAATTTCTATTGAATAGTTATCTTTTTTAAAATAAGCATATCCACCACCAATTTTAGGTGAAATAACATAATTGTCACCAATCTGAGTGAAATTTAAGCTGTTCTCAACTTTTTTCTTAAATTCATCAAGATTTTGTTGGTAATTTTCCAAACCATCAATAGATGCAGCAGGAATTATACCCTCAGCAAATCGTATTCCATCGCCATCAATGATTACACTATTTTTACCACCGATAATTTTCATGTTATTGGTACAAGTAATTTGACCACCAATAATATTATCAGCCCAAATACCATAACCATATGTTCCATCAGGAAGCATTCCTAGACCTATGGCAAGCCTTGCACTTTCCCAACCATCATCCGTCATAACAATATTTCTATTGATCATCTTCATCTGATACTTGGAATAATCATCTAATTCATCTAAGAATTTTCTGAATAGCAGTCCATGCCTATCCATTGTTATTTCCTGATTATCACCTGCCATAACAGCAGAGTAAGCAGAGTCAAGTCCATTTTGTAAAATCTTATTGATTTCTACGTTCGCTTCACTACCTTGTTTTGCTTGGTCAGTTACATAATTGTAAGTGGAAGATATAGCACTTGCTTGTTGTAAAATAGAGTTAATATCCGATAATACATTGCCAACTTGAATTACGTCTGAAAACTCAACAGACATTTTATCAACAGTATCAAAATCGAATGTAATACTTATGAGTCTTAATTTTTTAATGGTTTTATCAAGACGTACTCTCATCCAATTTCCAAGACTGAATTTATCATACATATCATGATACTTAGTATTTTCATCCCAATTTTTCCATCTTTCAGCTAAGAGAGAAAATACATCTGCACTTACACTATATTGTTGTTCACATGCTTTGTATAATTCCTTGCGTGATTTTTGTAATAGTTCTTTAGCTTTGGCGATAATATCTTGATTTGTGTTACATGCATCAGAAGTATAATTGGAATTACTGTATTCCTGTTCTTTAATATAAGGAAGTAATTCATTATATAATTCTCCAAAATAATTTTCAATTTTGAATTTATTTCTGATTTCAGTAATATCTTTCAATAAGTTATTTTCTGATTTATTACATTGCTCACTTACTTGTTTTGCAATATCAGCATAAGTAACTAAAAGAGAAGGATCTGTATTACCGCAGCTCAAACAATAATTGTATTCAGTGCCACTTTCGTTTTTAGCAATTCCAACATTAGAACTTCCACATTTTTTACATGTAATTGGCTTTGTTCCTATGAAATATTTTGTGCTAGGTAATGAATAAGCAATAGAGAAAATTTCTTTCTTGTAGTCAACTGTATAATCCTCACTTACGTAATCAGGAGAATATGTACGTTTCCCATACTTGTCTGTTTCATATGTATATTCTCCTAAATAACGGTACAATGCGTTAATCTGTTTCTCAAGTATTTTCATTTGTTCAGAAATTTTGTGTTGAATAAATGAATAACTGTTATACATATCCAAAAGAATTTGTTTAACTGCACCAATCATCTGCTGCTGTGAAACCATTTCACTTAATGACTCTAAACATGCTTGATAACCATCATAAAAACTCTTTAATCGTTCATAACAATATTCTTTCCATGGTTTTTCTTCTTCGTTTTTATATTCCACTTTTTTATAAGAAGCAAGTTTCTGTTCGCAAAATTGTTTGATGTATGCCGCATATCTTGTTGGGTCTTGGTCAGCGAACATAAGATTAACATAGAAATCAGAATAAACTTCCTGCAATTTGGTATCTGAATTTTCAGCAGTAATCTGATTATATTCAACATAAGTTGTATCCGTTTTTGAACAATGAATTTCGGCATAATTATCAGAATTTGACGTTTCGTAAACAGTAATTATACCATTCCAACGAATATAAGTATCTGATTCGTTTACCTTATCTCCAATATCGCCATTAGAAACCCTTACTGAATATCCTTTATCCAAATAAAGTGTGAATAGGTTTTTTATAGAAGATGCTGATACTGTCAGTTCATGACCAGAAAAACATTTTTCGCCCTTATTATAAGATTCGATATAAAAATTATTTTCATAATCTGTTGTAATAGAAGAGAGTAAATATTTCACTTCTTCTTGAATGTCTCTTGTATTATCTGCTAATTGAGGCATTTTCCCTGATTGGAGATACTGAATTAAATCATATACGTTTGACTGTGTTTCGACCAAAGTTTCATAAGTGGATGAGATAGAAGACTGGTCTTTGATATAATCTTCAAATTTTTTTCTCAGTTCATCACTCATTTCGTTTTTTGTTTCTTCTGAAAACATCATGAGTTTAGATGAACCCATATTAAGTGCTTGAACTGCACTTGTAATATCATCATCTCCACCAGATATTTTAAACACATTTTTGATTTCATTTTCTGGCTGAAGAGTAATTGAATCAGTTAGATTTTCTGTTGTGATGAAAATGTCAGTATCTTTACCATAATCATATACATATTCGGAGCTATTGCAGTTATCACACACTCCATTTGTAATAGAACGAAACCTGCTAGTATCGAACGTTTTGTAAGATAACTGCATTGCTGTGTTTTTAAAGCACTTAGTACAATAAGAAATATCATATGCATTAACCTTACGAACAGTTTTACCATTATCATCAAGATAGGTTTCAAATGTAAAGATACAACCTACTTCTTCGCCAACTTCTTTAAAAATATCTTGAATGAATGTATTGTTCCAAGAAAATGTTCTTTGTACATAATACAAACTTTCGTCCACATGTCCAATTTCATAATGTGGTGCATAAGATAAAATACGGTGAAAAAGAGAAGAGTCTTTCAACTTTTGTTTTTTCTCTTCTACTGATAGTTTATCATTTGCAGTAGTCCAAGAATATTTATCATATTTTTCAGGATCACGATAAAATACGGTAGGAATATAGTCTGTTACATTTTCATTTTCGTAATCAGATACCAATATATCATTCTCCGTATTTATTTCAAGAGTTGCCAATATATTTGCTAATTCTGTATTTGCCAACGATTCACCGCTCACGCTTTTACAAATACCTTCTTCTTTATCGTACTCACTGACTTTAAGTTGAAAACAACCAAACCCTTTTACATATACAACACTGTCTGTTTTTAACTGCTTATATTGTTCCTGTTCAATATCATCATAGTATTTGTAAAAATCAAAACTCACTTCATCAGCATCATTTGCTTTTACAACAATCTTGAGATTAGCCACAGGATATAATTGACCTTTTTTATGAAGGCTTTTTGTTAAGAGATATACATCAGGATACTCTAAATTGCCTGTGTTTTTGTCAAACACATATGTATAATGATAAAAAGGATTCTGAATAATTTCGCTTTCCATTGACAATTAAATCACCGCCTTCCGTATTTCTCGCCATTTTATATTTAGTTTGCAGTTTGTGAGTTCAAATGTATTTACATTGTTGTTATAAGAATTTTGAATTTTAGGAAATACCCAATCTCCAAAATCATCATAGAGATTTTTGTGTTCAATAGAAGAGGAGATCCTCATCGTATTCGTTAGAGTAATTTGCTCATTTGTTTTACAATTTTTTATCACTGTAGTTTCGTTTGTATTATCATTATAAATTCTAACATCTCCATCAGATAGGGCAGTAACGACAGTATTTGGAATAATATAACCAATTTCCTGTGAAGTATCAAACACCTTATTAATGTCAGTTGTTACTGTTGCAGTTCTTTCTTCCGACCAACCAAAAGGTGCGTCACATGTTACAGTTGCAGTGAAACCGATAGTTTTACCAGCAATCTGCTTCTTCTCTAGTGTCATAAAGCAGTTATAATAAATGTTCTCGAAACTATCTGTATCATAGAAGCATAAATAATGATATTCTTTTCGTACTAGCCATCGAATTACAGCCGCCTGCTCTTCGGATGAAAAATACATTTCTTCGTCATTTGTTGTACACGGATTCTTGCCTAGCGAAAAAGTAAACGTTAGTTGTTCTGTATATGTCGCATTTGTTTTTAACCATTTATATGAATTAGGTGATTTTGCTGTAGAAAATTCTACTTTAGAACCAACAGTTGTTATTTCAGAATCACCATCATAAGAACACATTATAATGCCCATATCTTCGGACGATACACCGTCATATGTAAAATTAAGTGCATTCAATTACAAAATCACCATCCTTATTTTCTTTATTTGATTGAATCTAATTCTGTTTCACATAATGAAACTAATTCTTCTAATTTATCATTTAATCTAATATATCTTTGTTTTTGTTCTTTTGTTTGTTTGATTAGTTCTTCGTATTCCTCTTTATACTGAGAAATTGCATTCAGTTTATTTTTTAATGCATTGTTTTCTTTCTTTAATTTGTGGTTTTCCTTTGTTACTAAATCTAATACATCATCTTTTCTACTAAAAAACATAATATTTTCCTTTCTACTAAATAAAAAGACACTCATCAGATTTCTCTTAAGAGTGCCTAAGTTTGACTTTATTCGATTGTTTGTGATATACTTATTTAGGCGCTACCTAAAATGGTAGGCGGTTAGTCCTTCTCTCAGAGGGACTGATACCCTCTGTTTACATAGACATCTTCTCCATGAAGAAATGCTAAGTGAGGGAGGGGATTGCAGTTATGTCTTTAGATCAGGTTATACAATTTGTGATAATGCTTACAGCAGTCGCCGATTTATTCTATAC
>ENA-OPCN01002330-OPCN01002330.1-human-gut-metagenome-genome-assembly--contig:-NODE-2330-length-10808-cov-2.510555_pt1 | contig 10808 bp, 10 predicted proteins | sample MGYA00241567_ERZ501485 | MGnify/ENA primary metagenome ERZ501485 (study PRJEB25962, sample SAMEA2042579) | human gut metagenome | biome: human gut; feature: human-associated habitat; material: faeces...
CCACGACGACGGCAGCGTGGAGCGCTACGCCGAATACACGGGCGACAGGGTATGCGTTCGCGTGGTATATGACCAATATGGCCGAGAATATCCGGACTATGCAATAATCCTTGAAAAGCAACTCAACTAATACATATTCAATTATGGAAGAAGCAAAAGTAACCAGCAACGCCACGGCGTTGATTCCGAATGCGGATGCGTTCGAAGGGCAGATGCCCGATCTGAGTAAAGCCCAACCGGCTCCTTTGGAGATCAGTTCGGAGTATTGGTCGCCCAAAGAGAAAGGTGAGAAACGCCGGATGTTTTTCATGGAGCTCCGTTCCGAGAAATCGATCGACGAGCAGAGCGGGCAGGATATCGATCTGTTGGTCGCCTATTTCGTGGAACCGGTCGATGGCCGCAAGCGCGTCGTCCGGCAGGCGAGCCGCCGACTGACGGCCGTGTTCGAGAATTTTCAGAAAACGATCCGTCCGGGTATGGCCTTCGAAATTACCTACCTGGGCAAGGAACGCAATGCGACCAATTCGTTCATGTCTGACCGGTGGGCGATCGTCCCCCTCAAAGTAGAACAGCAATGAGTGATTTCGGCTTCGATGTTTTCGATCTGACGGGTGCAGCACCGGCGGGTGAACCGCTTGCGGCGCTACACTTCGACCGTGAGGAGTACACACCGTTCGAGCAACTGCTGGAGCATATCCGGCAGTTGCCGGATCGGCCGGATCGAGTACCGGTGAAGCGGCTTAACGTGAACGGCAGGGTCGTGTCCGATAGCATGGAGCGTTACCTCTCCCATGCGGGCGAAAGCAGCAGCCTGTTGAAAGAAGCCCTGAAATCGCCCCGCCATTACCTGATCGCCCGCACCTCGGAACTGAAATCGAAGAATACGCACCATTTCGACTTCGGTACCTTCGTCCACTCGGCCATCTTGGAGCCATCGAAGTTCTCGAAGGTTCGCGTCTTGCCGCAAGCCAGCAAGACCACGGCCTCCGGCTGCCGGCGGTTGATTCGTTACTACTGGGAGCTTTTTGGCATTCAGGGGAATGCCGATCTGTCCGATCAGAAGATCGGCGCATTGCGTGTGCAGATCGATACGCTCCACACCGCGGCGAAAGAGGCAGGTTATACCTTCATCAAGGAAGACGACGCGAAGATCGTCGACGTGATCCGCATCGCCTACAAAACCTACGGCGGCGGCATCCTCCCGAAACTGATGCGGTACGTGAAGGCCGAGACATCGATGTACGGGACGGATCCCGATACGGGCATGAAGGTGAAGATTCGACCGGACGGAATGCTGCTGGAGGAGAATTTCGGCATCAACGCCATTCTGTCGATCAAGACTACGAGTGCGTCCTCCGTGCAGGCTTTCTACAACGAATGCGCGAAGTACCGCTACGAGCTTTCCGAAGGAATGTATTTGAAAGTGGCCAGCGAAATCACCGGACGCCCCTTTACGGCAACGCTCATGGTGATGATCCAAAATACCGCGCCTTTCCAGATCGCCCTGATCTTCTGGGATGCGGAGGATTTGCAGATCGGCAAATACAAATATGCGCAGGCCCTCGACATCGTGAAGCGCTGCAAAGCGTCTGGCAGTTGGCCCGGGTTCGATGCACTGGCCGAGGAGGGTGCCTTCGGAATTATTCAGGGCAAACTGCCCGGCTATATCAAGTCGGAGCTGCTGCCGCAATACCTGCCCGATGTCGAAGTAGGTACTAAGTGCGGAGTGTCACCAAAAGCAACATAACCATCATGGCCAGGCAAAATAAAGACACGTTTCTTCTGCGGCACGATTTCTTTCCGCAGATCAAGATGCTCGCGATGGAGCAGCGGGGCAGGCTGTTGACCGCCATTTATGCGCACGCGACGGAAGAGGAGCTGCCGGAAATGGATGAACTGACTACGCTTTGTTTCGGCTTCATCCGTGCGTCGCTGGATGCGAACGCCAAAAAGTATTACGCGGAGTGCGAGCAGAACCGCGAGAACGGCCGCAAGGGCGGTCGGCCTAAAAAAGCGGACGGTTTCGAAGAAAACCGCACGGTTTTTTCGGAAAGCGGCGGTTTTTCTTCAAAACCGGCAGGAAACCGCGAAAACCCTATTGAATCTGTATCTGATTCTGATATTGATTCTGAATCTGATTCTGTCTCTGTTTCTGAATCTGAAACGCGCGAAGAAGAGAGAGAGAAATTTTTCGAGATTTTCTTTTTCCGGAATTTCCGAAACCCTGCAAACGAAGTCGACAGGTTCGTTAATCACTACCAGGCTACCGGATGGATGCGCAAGGGAGAGAAGGTCGTAGACAAGGCGGCATTGGCCCGTGCATGGACCGAAGAAAAGACGTCGGAACCCCTGCGTTATCCGGTGAGGTTTCTGCAATGCTGGCATGAAATCTACGACAGGCTGTCGACGGTGGCTGTATGCCGCGATATGCTGACTGATCTTCAAGGCGTGGAGATAACGCGGGATCGGCTGACGCTGACGGTATCCAGCAGAAGACTGGCGGCGTTGATCGAAGGAAATATACGCCTCGCCAAACCGATTCTCGATTATCATTATCCCGGACGTACCCTCCATTATCGGGTTCCGAAAGGAGTGTAACAGGCTGTTCGGAGTAGGAACGTCATCGCAGCCTTTCGGGGCGGCAGGGAGCGCCTCGCCCCGCTTCTGCCGGCTCGTGCGCGGGTTGTGTGCGGAGGAGCTGAGAACAGAGCGAAAACGCTGCTCCCGTCCGCTCAGCGGGCGCAGCAGGAAGGTGATACCGAAGAATCACCCCTCACCCAAGAACAAAGGTAGTAATTAATTCGGGAGTTACAATGAACCATTTTATCTCAATTCAGGCCGCAGCCGGCGAGTACGGCATTTCGACACGTTGGATATGGAAATCGATTCGGGTGGATCGGACACTCGGCGCCGTTGTCCGCAACGGGCGGGTCTATCTGCGCCGCATCGAGTGGGAGGCATTTGTCGAACGGCATCCCCGACTTATCGAAGAGTGGCACGATTTACATGCGCACCTGCAATCCCGCTATATCGGGCAGTGAAAAAGAGCGAAAAGTTCGGAGAACCCTCTCTTATCGCCCTTACATTTGCTTCAAAGGCTATGTGCAATGAGATTCGGCTTGAAGTGGCGAACTGAGAATCGGGGCTTGACGACCCGATCGGAGTGCGGAACTCCGACCGCAGAGGGACGGCGGTTTGTCTCGGTGCGTGATCTTCTCTCGCTGTCGGCGGCCGCCGGCAACGCGGTCGCCTCCGGTTTCATTGCCGGGCAGCAGGGGGCATCATCGCAAACATACTGGAATAATGGACAAACTACTGTATAAAAAAGTCATGGGCCGCGGCGGGGCTTGCAGGCAAGCGCCGATATTGAAGGCCGGTGCCGTAGACGGGAAGGACGACGGCGGATACGCCACGGTGCGGCTCTCGGATTTCGGGGCCGTGCCGGACTATTGTTCGGCAATTTTCGAACCCGCAAACTTATTCGGATTATGATCGTCAAATCGACCGACACCGTTCGGGACATCATCATCGGCAGGGCGGCATTGTTCAACCTCGAAAGCCGTAGGTTTGCAGAAGAGATCAGGAGACGGGCGGAACCGGAATGCTGCGTACTGCATCGGCGGGGGCTGCCGGACAGGCGTATTGCGGCCCGCGATCCGAAACACATGACGATGCGCGATCTGGCGGTGCTGAACGCGACGAACCGCTCCACCGATTACTTCGTCAACGTGTTGTCGCAAATGCTCGGCATCCCGAAAGAGAAGGTCGCGGATTTGCGGTTCATCCGTGCGTACCGCTACTTTCTGCACTGCATGGACACGCTCGCGGCCATCTCGAAGAGATTCGCCGATCTGAAAATCGAACCGACCGACGAGGAGCGGCAGGCGCAGATCGACCGCCCCGACCGAGGCATCGCCGCCGTGGTGCGCAAGTACGTGCAGATCATGAACGGCGCCGTATCGCCCGCGTCGGTCTACGGCATGGAGTGGAGCGTCGTCTACGAAGCCTTCGAGTCGACGACGAACGACGTGATCGAGCAGCGCAATCTCAGCAGGATACAAACCTCTAAAATCAAAAGAAGATGACCGACAACAAGGAATACGAGTACAGGGTCGTCGGGCAGACGCCGCCGGCCCGCCGTATCGTGGGAGTGAAGATAAACTCGCTGAACGACCATATCGACAAGGCCGCCGGGGCGTGCGGCTTCGGTTCGTATATCTATGCCCGCCTTAAAGAGACGAACTACATCCTGGGAACGATCACGGAGTATCCGGTCGTCGTGCGGCAATTCTTCGAGACGATCACGCCGACGGATCTCGATGGCGTCTACAAGCGCGCCTCGAAGTTCCTCTTCTGCGGCGACCTCGGCGAAGCGGAACCCGATACCGCGACGCAGGTCATGCCGATCGTCGAGGAGATGATCGACCGCTCGGCGGAGTTTTTCGAGGCATTGCGGGATCGGGGAGTCGAGGTGCAGGTCACGAAGATCACCCCGTTCGCCGCCCGATTCGATCAGCTGGTCTGCGGAGTCGAATGCGAGGCGACGATGACCTATTCGACCTGCAACAATGGATAGGATCGACAAGATACTGCGCTATTTCGATCCGCAGCGATTCATCGAGGTGTGCGAAGCGCGGTTCGATACGCTGCGCACGCAGGTCGTGGCGAATCTGCAAACGAAGACGGGCAGCAGCGGAAAGCGGGTCAACAGCCTCGGCGTGCCGGAATGGGCCACGGGCGCGACGGCGGCATCGCTCCAAACGCAGGTCGAACAGAACGACGACGGTTTCGAAGCGGCGTTCGTCGGCCGGCAGGGGATCGCCGGCGTCGACGGGGGACGTTCTGCGGGCGATGTGCAGGCGCAATACGCCTCCTTCGATGCTTTTCTCCTTGCGATCGAACGATGGGCGCAGGCCAAAGAGGGGCTCTACGGCATCGAGGAGATCGACGCCTACGCCGTGGCGGCGAACGTATGGAGCAAGGGCACGGTGCTCTACCGCGAGGGCGGCGGTACGGAGATCCTGTTCGACCTGTTGCAGCCGGCCGTGGACGACATCGACCGGCAACTCTCCGAGCAGCTCGACCGCAGCGTGTTTACGATGTTGAATGAAACAATCAGTGATTATGCCTAAATATAGATTAACACCCGCCATTTCGCTGGCGAGAAACTACAATACGGTCGGAGTCAGCGAAGCGCCGACATACAATGCGGCCGTTGTCAAAGTCGGCGGCTATACGTTGGTGCGTTCGATCATCAACGGTTCGGCCGTATTCCCGATGGACGATCTGTTCGAAATCATCGCACAGGACGGGAATGCGCAAACGACGATCAGCCTCGAAGTAGACGGGCAGGCGATTGCCTCGTCGCCGCTCTATCTGCATTCGGCTGTGCCGCGGGTCATGATCTCGTTTTCCCCGGCGAAGCTGTCGAGCCGGTTCGTGCGGCGGAAGAGCGCGAGGCGGATCGCATCGAAGATCGTGGTCTTTCCGGCGTTCGATTACAGCGAGCAGATCCTCGTCAACTCCTATACGGGCGCCATGCAGGACTTCGCTTTCACCGATGCCGACAGCGGCCGGCGGGAGGTCTATTCGCGTGTCGATCCCGTGTTCTCCCTTCCGATGACCTTCTTCCGCGAATTCGGAGGCGGCGAGCGGCAGTTGATCGTCTCGACGGGCGGCACGACCGGCGCCGTGAAGAGCGCGCGTCTGACGGTCGTGGTGAATCCTTGCGACAGCGGATCGTTCGTGCGCTGGCGCGATGCAACGGGATTGATGCGTTACTTTCTCTGGCATCCGACCGAGCGCGTCGACGACGTATCCGAAGACGAGACCTTCGAAACGCTCTCCGAGAAACTGACACCCGAACGCCACCGCACGATCACGGCGACCACGACCCATACGCTCCATAGCGGACTGGTCGACCGTGAACTGTTCGACCTGTGCGCATCGATTCTCTCCGGACGGGAGGTGCAGCTGTACGACGCCCGGCGGAAGGTGTGGATCGACGCCTATGTCGAAGACGGCGACATCTCGCGGACGAATGCCTGCATGCAGGACTGCGTGGTAGAACTTTCGATAAAGCACTTGACGCTATGACGAAGGAACTCTACATAAACGGTCAGTTGTGCGATCTGGAAGATACTCCGTCGCTGATCTTCCAGTCGCCGGTCTTCAACGATCTCGACGTGATCCAGAGCAACCGCAGCGCGGAGATCAATCTGCCGCTGACGCCCCGCAACCGCAAGGCCTTCGGTCTGATCGACCGCATCGACATCTTGGACGATTCGGCGGTATACGGGAAGCATTCGGCAGCGTACTACCTCGGCGGCTTTCCGGTCTTCACGCGGGGGTATGCGATGGTTACGGACGTAACCGACACGATCAACATCACACTCGTGTGGGGCAACATCGACAACTTCCAGCCGTTGTTCGACGCTTCGCTGCGCGATCTGCGCGAGCAGATCATCGAGGTGGCAGGAGCGGATTATGTCGAGTGGAACGAAGAGGTGCCGTGGGCATTGCCCTCCGATACAGCATTGGCAGGATTTATCCAGATTGATTTCGGGGCAGGGCGTAATATCAATTATTCGCATCCGTCCGTACAAGTATCCGCGATCTTGGATGCCATACAGAAATATCACGGTATCACGATAGAGAATATAACCCGTTTGAGCCAAACCAGCGACAAACATCCGATGATCGTTCCGCTCGTGTCGAAAAACTCGGGGCCCGACAGTTGGTATTCGGATCGGTTCGAGGCAAGTTCCGGATATTTATATAGCACGTTACAATACATCAATAATATCGAATTCAAGCAGGAGAATATCACGGCCGACAAACGGGGGTTGTGGGATATTGAAATTGATACGGGAACAGGGAGTGACACGGGGTCTCGTTATCGTAATTTCAACGTTTCAAATTTGGAAAAGATTTCAGTTTCCATTTTAAGTTACGACGACAACCCTGTCGGAATTAAAGGGAATAAATTCGGAAATGTATCACCATCTATCGCTCTTTACGGAGTTAACACTACCAACGAGTCCCAAACTCGCAAACTCCTTTTCGAACGTAGAGGTACAATAAGCAATGGCTTAGCGACATTTGGAATCGGTCCCGATATCGTGAAAGATTTGGAAATCGACGTCCAAGACACGGATTATGTTTACTGGCAGATAAAATACCTCTATCCAGTCGAACAGGAGCAAACGATCGCTGCCCGATTCATCATCACGCCCCATTTCGACGACATCCAATTCCCCTCTCCGTTTCCGATTGCCGAGAACCTGCCGGATATGACGCACGCGGAGTTCCTGTCGGCATTGATGACAATGGCCGGACTTTTCGCCTATCCGGACAGTTCGGATAGCAATACGATCCGCATGATGTCGCCCGATCAGTTCTATAATTCGACGGACACGATCGACTACGACTACCGCACCGTTGGTTCGGAAGACGACCGGACGCCGAACACGCAAACCGACAGACGAATCGTCGACAGTCATCTCGACGCAACGATTCAGGATTGGAGCCGCAAAGTGATTCTGAACGATCGGGGCGAAATCTGGCGGCCGGAGGGGACGGAGTTCACGATGGGGGATTATGCCCAGACCAACACGCTCGACTACGACAACGACGAGGACGCCGAGATGTTGAACACGCAGGGCATCATCTCCATCGACAACGAGAACATCGAGCGGGGGAATGAATTGGTATCATTGAATTTCTCGGCTTCGGCCAATAGAACAGGTTGGAATCCGGATCGCCCTGATAGGCCATTCGCTTTTGTGCCTTGCTATGAGGAACAGACAGTCAGCGGAGCAAATAAGGTAAATTACGCTGCTCCTTCTGCCCGTATTCTTGCCGATGTGAATACGACGATTGAAGACGGGAACGGTTCGCCGGCAGGTCGTTACAGGCACGGCCTGTTCCCCCGCACGATGTATTTCGGCGGGTCGGAGGGTATCGTGGCGAAACGGTATGCAGACTACCAGCGGATCCTGAAAAAGTTCCGCATGATTACGGTCTACGTCAAACTGACCGTGGCCGACATCTGCAATCTCGACTATACGCGGCGGGTTTACCTCGATGTCTACGGATGCTATTTCGCCATCTACTCCGTCACCACCGGCGAGGACGGTATATGCGAGTGCAAATTGATCAAGCTGTAAAAAATAGAATAGCGATGATTAAAATACAGATAAGAGCAATCAAAATGCCTACTATGGAGCCGCTGGAGTTGTTTTTACTTAAAATGGTAGTAACGTAGTCTTCATATGACATCAAACATCCTTCTGTATATGGGCCCCTAACAAGATTACCTTGTGTACACACATATTTATGGTCGGGCGTGATTTCCTTGATGCGCATCTGTTGCCACGTAGCCGTATGAACAACAAGAGTTCCCACAGGCCATTTCCCGACAACTTTTTGTTCGGTTTTTTGTTCGGGCGATGTTTGCTCTAAATCATGAGAACTCATTGCAGCGGTGGCTTTTTGAGTTGAAAGATTAGACAGTAAACCCTTGATTTGACCTACATCGTTCGTCATTCCCCAGAGTTTGAAGAAAAGAACGATTTGCAGAATGCCGAATACCAGCATTACGATTCCGATGATTGCATAGATGCCTGTCATGATGATTGAGATTTGGTTAAGAACAAAGATATGAAAAATAGAAATTTATTGCAATGGAGAGCATAGATAAAACAATCAACATCCGCGTAGAGTACAAAGATTTGATAAAAGGGATGTCCGAATCGGCCAAACGTATCGATACGCTCAATGACCGAATCTCCGAATTGAAGTCCGGTTTGAAGGGACTTAGAGCCGAGCGCAAAGCCGGAACGATCGACGAGGAGGCCTATAATGAACGGGTAGCCCAAACGACGCAAGAGCTGGCTGCGAACAGGGCAGAGGTAAAGGCGCTCCAATCGGCGATGCGCACCTACTCGCGCGAGATTCAGGACAACATCAAAGAGGAGAAGAATCTCGAAGGGGCAGTGAATGGATTACGCGCATCCATCCGTAACCTTACGGCGGAGTACAACGCTCTGTCGGCAGCCGATCGGGCGGGTGCCATAGGCAATGGATTAGCGGAGCGAATATCCAAGATACAGACGCAAGTCAGTGCGGCCGAACAACGGCTGGGGAATTTCCGTTCGAATGTGGGAAATTACCAGTCGGCATTCAACGGGCTGAATGTCGCCGTGTCGCAGATCGTCCGCGAGTTGCCGTCGGCCGCAATGGGAGCGGACATGTTCTTCCTCGCCATCTCGGACAATATCCCGATGCTCGTTGACGAGATCAACAAACTGCGAGAGTTTAATAAGTCGTCCGAGCAGAGTGTACCGATTCTCAAACAGCTGGGAGCTGCGGTGTTCAGCTGGAACAGCCTTATATCCGTCGGCATTACCTTGCTCACGGTATATGGGAAGGATATTGTCAGCTGGATCGGGAATCTGTTCAAGGGGCGAGAGGCCGCCATGACAATGGCGGAAGCCCAGGCAGAGGTGAATAAGCAAATGGCAGAATCTTCCGGCAGTTATGGCGATCAGGTTGCCCAACTCAGGGCCTTGCAGCTGCAATGGAATCAATTGGGAGATGATCTCAAAGCAAAAACAGAGTTTGTCAAAAACAACCGAGAGGCATTCGATAAGTTGGGAGTAGCTATAACAACGGTTGCGGACGCCGATAATCTGTTTATTCAGAATACGGATGCGTTTATCGAAGCAATGAATCTGCGCGCGCAAGCTAATGCTGCGAACGAACTGGCAACTCAAAAGTACAAAGATGCGTTGATTGCCCGACAAAAAGCGGAAGACAAGATAAAAAGAGGTACAGGTGAAATAGTCTACGCAGGAATAGATGAGTATGGAGATACCAGTTATGAATATCGTCGTAGAGCATATACCGAAGACGAGAAGAAGGAAATATTAGCCGAGGTCGAAGCCCTCGAAGCGGAAGCATCGGCATTCACGCAATTGACTGTTGCACGAAATGCGGATGCAAAATCAATCCTCGACAGAGCGGGAATAAAAGAATCTGAGAAAAGTTCAAAATCGGCGAACGACGACCCGTATGCTGATGAATCCGGCGTAAAAAAAGCAGAACGAATGATGGAGGGGTATTATGCCCGCAGCAAACAGGAACTTCAAAAATGGGTTGACGAGCAACGGGAAATCATTCGTAAGACGGGTATTGACGTGATGGGTGATTTCGAAAAAATCCTGTCGCAGATGGACAAGGAGGTATCGGCCGAGTTCATATCCCAATATAATCAGAAACAGTCCGAATACCGGAATCGGATTCTGAATGCGCAGGCCACAGGCGGAGATGAGGCCGCGCAGAATGAAACCGTTGCCATTCTTCGGGAACAGTTGGCCGAATTCGATTCGTATGCCGCAGCGTACCGAGCAATGGGGGATTCGGCTATCGAAATAGACAACCGCCGGCTTGAAATGCTCATTCGCCTGCATGACGAAATGAATAAAGGCGCCCAAAAAGAGGCGCAGAGCATGCAAATGAGTTTCCAAGCCGCCAGCGATCTCGCGGGTGCGCTGGGTGGCTTGGCAGAAGAAGCTGGGGCGAGCGCGCCGGTTGTTGCAATGTTAGGTATCGCACAGGCTATCGCGTCAATGGGTGCAGCGTTAAGCAAGGCTTTTTCATCCAGTGCAACTGTTTGGGACGGTATTGCGGGTGCTGTCGCCGCCATATCGACAATTACAACCATTATATCTCAAATAAAGTCGTTGAATAGTACTGCGGCCGAGGAGGGCGCGAAATACCACTATGCCCGCGGCGGTCTTGTGACC
>ENA-OPCN01002336-OPCN01002336.1-human-gut-metagenome-genome-assembly--contig:-NODE-2336-length-10798-cov-2.365447_pt1 | contig 10798 bp, 9 predicted proteins | sample MGYA00241567_ERZ501485 | MGnify/ENA primary metagenome ERZ501485 (study PRJEB25962, sample SAMEA2042579) | human gut metagenome | biome: human gut; feature: human-associated habitat; material: faeces...
CTCCCTGGTCAACGCCATCGGCGTGGGCAGTCAGATCACCTCCGGTCCGCTGTGCGTCTGCCGGACGCTGGAGGATATTCCGGAGAAATTCCACCCCGGCGATGTGCTGGTGGTGCCCTATACCAACAACGAGGTGCTGCCCTGGCTGCGGCAGGCTGCGGCCATCGTCAGCGAGGAGGCCAGCGCCGACTGTCACACGGCCACCGTGGGACTGCTGCTGAATAAGCCCGTCATCGTGGCGGCCTCGGACGCCACCCGCCGCCTGAAGGACGGCACCTTCGTGTCCGTGGACTGCGCCCGGGGAATCGTGCAGGTCATTCCCCAATAAGAGTACATGAAACACGGACCCGGGAGGTTGATCCCGGGTCCGTGCCGTTTTTTCAGGTTATTGGCCGCAGATAGTCATACGCCGTGCGCAGGGTGCCGCTGGAGGCGTAGATGTTTCCGCATTTCCGGAAGCCGTAGTCCTCAATGGCGGCCTGCATGGCGCGGTTATCCGCGTGGGTATCTACCCGCACATAATCGGAAAGGCCGGTGCAGAAGTCGAAACAGGCCCGGGACACGCCGCGGACCGTGCCGCTTGAGGCCAGGCGGTGGATGGTGCCGTAGGGCCGGTCCGCGTGCCACCGTCCGTTCAGCAGCACCTGATAGGTGGGCTCGTCGCCGATGATGAAGGAAAAGGTCCCCACAACGGTTCCGTTCTCCGTGAGCACATAGCTGTCGCCCCGGGCAATGTCCGGCAGCAGCTCGGGAAGCCCCGGATAGCCGCCGCCCCACTGGGTGGGATTGCCGTGGGCGGCCATGTACGCCTTGGCGGACCAGAAGATCTCCAGAATGGCGGGGACGTCATCGGCCGTGCTCTTTCGGATCTCCATGGCGTTATTTCTCCGTGCTCTTGTTGGCGAAAATGACGCCCAGGGTGATCAGCACCGCCCCCAGAATGCTCATCCAGCTGATTTTCTCGTCCAGCAGCAGCCAGCCCACCACCACGGTGACAAAGGGGGAGGCATACAGGTAGTTGTTGGTGACCACCACGCCCAGGCGCTTGAAGGCGATGTTCCAGATGGCGAAGCACACGGCGTTGCCGAATACGCCCAGAAACAGCCAGGAGATCAGGATATTGGGCTGGGTGAACAGGGGCGTCAGGCTGGGCATGCCGTCCGTCAGCAGCACCAGAGGCAGGGAGGTCAGGAAGGCCCACAGGAACACCCGGCGGGTCACCAGGAAGTTGTCATACCGCTCGGTATACCGCTTCACCAGGATGGAGTATACCGCCCACATCAGGGCGGCGGCCAGGGCCAGCAGGTCCCCCAGGGGGCTCAGATGGAAGGACAGGGTGCCGTTGAGCACCACCAGCACCACGCCGGCAATGGCCACCACCGCGCCGATGTACACCAGCTTCCCAAGCTTTTCGCCCTTCCGGGAGAACAGCTGGGCCAGGATCACCGTCAGAATCGGGGACATGGATACCAGAATGCTGACGTTGGCGGCGGAGGTGTGGGCCGCGGCGGTGTTCTGCAGGAAGAAGTAGAAGCTGCCGCCGGTGATGCCGATGAGGATGAACATCAGCTCGTCCTTCCAGGGGAGCTTCATGGTTTTGGGCCGCAGGGCCCACAGGGTCAGGTATGCAAGCCCCATCCGCAGGGGGATGATCTGGGTGGGGGTGTAGGCCGTCAGCATGACCTTGGTCAGCACGAAGCAGCTGCCCCAGACCAGGATGGTGAACAGGGCATAAATATGCCCCAGGGTTTTCTCTTTCATGGTTCTTCTCTCCTCTTTCTGTCCTCGCATTGGTTTACGGGCCCACAAAATGCCCGGCATTGCCGGGCATTTTGCTTGGGTTTGGGTTGCCTGCGTCAATCCTGGGGCAGGGTGGGGGTCTCGCCGTTCAGAATCTGCTGGATCAGGCCCTTGGCGGTGTTGATCTGGGTGGCGTTGGGCCACATGACCCACAGCTCCTCGCCTCCGGCGGAGTAGCACGGCTCTATGCCGCCCTCGCCGCTGACGGAGTAGCTGGTGATGTTCCAGTGGACGTTGTCCCGCAGCTGCATCTGCACCAGGCTGCTGATGTCCTCATAGGTCAGGCTGGTGATGAAGGAGGTGGACACGGCGTCCAGCACCTTTTGATAGCCCTTGAGGATGGCAGGGGAGGAGGCTTTGTCCACGATGGCACGGATCACGGCCATCTGGTTCTTGCCGCGCTGGTTGTCGCCGTCGTCAAAGGCGTGGCGCTCCCGGGCGAAGCACAGGGCCTGCTCGCCGTTGAGGTGGTTGATGCCCTTGGTAAAGGTGTAGCCCGCCATGTGGACGCCGTCGCCGTTTTCGTTGGGCACCTCCATGCCCACGGTGGTGAACTCATAGTCGGAGTTCACATCCACGCCGTCCAGGGCATCCACGATCTTCTTCAGGCCCGCGAAATTCACCCGGGCATAGTAATCCGCCTTGACCCCGTAGAGGTTCCCCAGCACGGCGGCAGATTCGTCGATGCCGTACATACCGGCGTGAGTCAGCTTATCCCGCTGCCCGTTGCGGGCCAGGGGCACATAGTAGTCCCGGGGGGTATTGATCAGCAGGATCTGGTGGGTCCGGGGATGGATCACCGCCAGAATGTTCACGTCGCTGAGGCTCTGGATATTGATATCGCTACTGCGGGCGTCAATGCCGCTACAATAGACAACGAAGGGCTGGGAGGTGATGGAAGCGTTGGGCTTGATGGGCTCCAGCTCCTTGGTGGTGCTGAACTCATAGATGATGCGGGTATCCTTAGAGAAGGTGCTGTAATCCTCCAGACTGTCCAGCGTGGTGAGATAGCTGGAGTTGAGGATGATGGCCCCGGCGTTTCCATCGTACAGGGCGTCGGCCAGGGAGGTCAGGTCTGCGTAGGTGGTGGTGTCCACCTTGCCGCCCAGACCGTCCTTGATGTCGTCCAGCAGGGCACTGGTATTGTCGGCGCTGATATCGGCGTCCTGGCTGAGAATGCCGAAGGTGTAGCCCACGGTGTCGCCGATGCTGCGGGCGGGATCATCCGCCATGACCACCACATAGGAGGTGGTTTTCTGCAGGTTCTTGCCGGCGATGGCCAGCAGGGCGCTCCTGCCGGAGGCGGCGGCCACGGAGCCGTACAGCATCAGGCCTGAAAGGACCAGCGCCAGCAGGCCGCACAGCACCTTGCCGGTTTTGACCCGGCGGATGGGCAGCTGGATGAGCACATGGCCTGCGTTGATCAGCAGAAGCACCACCTCAATGACGATGAGGTACAGATCCGTCAGCATCTTGGTAGACATCAGCTGCACCAGCAGCACCAGGCTGCAGATCATCAGCAGGCCCATGGCCGCCAGGCCGAACCAATCGGCGCTGGTGCGGTATAGCCGGCGCCGTCTCCGGCGGGGCTGTTCTTGTTCGTTCATAAGCGTTTCATCCTTTCTGCGTCAGGGCTTCACAGTGGGCGTCTCGCCCCGGAGAACCTGCTGGATCAGGTCCTGGGCAGTGGCGACCATCCGTTCATTGGGCAGGACCACGGCGTACCGGGTGTCATTTCCCAGACTGTAGCAATAGTCGGCGCTGTTTTCACCGGCAAGGCCGTATGTAGTGATGTTCCAGCCGGACATATCCTGCAGCTGCATCTTCACCAGGGAGATGATGTCCTCCTTGGGCATATTGGTGGCGATGGAGTCGGAGGCGGCGCTCAGAACGTCCTGATAGCTCTTGAGAATGGCCGGGGAGGCGGCCTTATTGACGATGCCCTGGATCACCAGCATCTGGTTGCGGCCCCGCTGCATATCGCCGTCGTCAAAGGCGTCCCGCTCACGGGCAAAGGCCAGGGCCTGACGGCCGTCCAGGTGGTTCAGCCCCTGCTGGAAGGAGTAGGCGGCGAAGTGGAAGTTGCCGCTGCCGTCCTCGTCGGGCACCTCCATGCCCACAGTGTTGAAGGCCACGTCCGAGTTCACGTCGATGCCGCCCAGGGCGTCGATAACGCCCACCAGCCCCGCAAAGTGGACCCGGGCGTAATAATCCACATCCACGTTATACAGCTGCTCCAGGCCTTTGATGGACTCCTCAATGCCGTAGAGGCCGAAGTGGGTGAGCTTATCCTTCTGCCCCTTGGAGGGGAGGGTCAGGTAGTAGTCCCGGGGGGTGCTGACCAACAGAATCTGGTGGGTGGAGGGGTTCACAACAGCCAGAATATTGGTATCGCTGCGGCTGTTGAGGGGAATATAATCCACCCGCTCATCGGTGCCGCTGCAATACACCACAAAGGGCTCCCGGGAGATGTTGGCGTTGGGGGCAATGGGCTCCACATCCGGATTGTCGATGGAGAACCGGTAAATGACCTTGGTGTCCTTGGAGAAATTCTGATAGCCCTCCGTGCCCTTCAGGACGGAGAAATAGCTGCCGTTGAGGATGATGGCGTCCACCTGCTTAGTCAGCAGGGCGTCGGCCAGCTGGGGCAGGGTGCCGAAGGTCTCGGCCTGTACCTGGCCCAGGCCGTCCTCAATGTGGGACAGCAGCGCATCGGTGTTTTCCCGGTCCAGGGCCTCCAGGATTCCATAGGTATAGCCGAAGGTATCGTTGACGGTTTCGGCGGGGTCATCCGCCCGGACCACCACGGATACGGTGGTTTTGGAGGAGCCGCCGGAGGTGATGTTGGACAGGAACTTCATAAAGGAGCCTGCGGCGGTGGAGGTGAAGATCATGGCGGCGGACAGCGCCAGGGCCACCACGGAACAGATCAGCTTCCCGGCCACATTGCGGCGCACCGGCAGCTGCACAAAGGCGTGCAGTCCGTTGAGAAGCACCAGCACCAGGATGAACACGACGGTCAGCACCGTGGTCAGTACCCCGGCGTCCAGCACACGCACCAGCAGGATCACGCTGCACACCAGCATACACACCAGAGCCAGCAGTCCCAGCCAGTCCGCCGGGCCCCGGCTCCCACCCCGGGAACCATAATAGGATGAATAGGCATTTCTGCGACGATGTCTCATGGGTTTTCTCCTTGTTTTTCTCTATATAGCTTACGTTTTTGGTCTGTCTCAGGGAACCTGGGGCGTTTCGCCGTCCATCACCTGGCGGATCAACTCCTTGGCGGTGTTGACGGTGTCCATATTGGGCCGCATGACCCAGGCGGCGTCGCCCAGGGCATAGCAGTACGAGGTGTCGCCGGAGCCGGAAACGGCGCAGCTGGTGACGTGCCAGCCGGACATATCCTGCACCTGCATCTGCACCAAGGAGGCGATGTCGTCATAGCTCAGGCTGGTGATGAACGCATCGGACAGGGAGGACAGCAGCGTCTGGTAATTTTTCAGCACGGCAGGGGAGGAGGCTTTGCTGATAATGGCCTGGATCACGGCCATCTGGTTTTTGCCGCGCTGGTTGTCGCCGTCGGCGAAGGCGTACCGCTCCCGTGAGAAGCACAGGGCCGCCTCACCGTTCAGGTGATTCACGCCCTCGGTGAAATCGTAGCCGCCCATGGAGAAGGTCTTGGTGGAATATACGTCCACGCCGCCCAGAGCGTCCACGATCTTGGTGAGACCGGCGAAGTTCACCCGCATATAGAAGGACGTGTGGGTGCCGTAGAGATTGTCCAGGGTCTGCATGGACTCGCCGGTGCCGTAGATCCCGGCGTGGGTCAGCTTGTCCAGCTGGCCGTTGTGGGCCAGGGGCAGATAGTAGTCCCGGGGGGTATTCACCAGCAGGATCTGCCGGGTGGTGGGGTTTACCACCGCCAGAATGTTCACATCGCTGCGGCTGGTGATGTTGATGTTGCTGCTGCGGGCGTCGATGCCGCTGCAATAGACCACGAAGGGGTCCTTGGTCACGTCCACCGGGGCGTTGGTATCCGACGGGGTGGGCTCCACGGCTTTGGACGTGGTGTATTCATACAGAATCCGGGTGCGGTCGGAGAAGTCGGCATAGCCCTCCTGCTCCTCCAGCAGGGGGATATACCCCTTGTTCAGCAGGATGGCCCCCACCTGGTCGTCGTACAGAGCGTCGGTCAGCAGGGCAGGAGAGGCGTAGGCCGTGTGCTCCGCTGCCCCCAGCTTCTCCTGAAGCTGCTGCAGCAGGGACTGGGTGTTCTCGGTGTCCCGGTCCTCCAGAATGCCGAACCGGTAGCCCTTGACGTCGTCCAGGGTCTGGGCCGGGTCATCGGCGTTGACGATCACGCAGGTGATGTCCGTCTCCACGGACTTGTCCGCCACATCGGTGATGGCGTGCTGCACAGAGCCCAGGGCCACCGCGCCATAGAGCATGGCGGCGGCCAGCACCAGGGCCTTGAAGGTGGAGCCCGGCTCGTAGGTGTCGTTCACCGCGGGGCAGCTGGACCCAGCCGTGCAGACCGCTGAGCACCAGAAGCGCCCCAACTGCCAGCAGCAGCTGGCCGGTGGGCAGGAACTTGGTGGATATCAGCCGCACCACCAGCACCGCGCTGCAGATCACCAGCACGGCGAAGGCGACCAGGCCGAACCAATCCGCCCCGCTGCGGCGGGGGGAGGAGGTCTTTTCGGTTGTCATAGCGTGTCTCCTTTGCAATGGGATAAGTCGCCGGTGCGCCGCTTCGCAAAGCGCACCTATTATAACAGTCTCCTATTATATATCCTGCGGCCGCAAATTTCCATCCCAAATTGTAACAATTTTATGAATTTCCCCATATTTACCAGCCTGCTCCCCAGTTTCATACGGTAAAACGGTTGAAGCGGCGGAAAAAATGTGGTATGATGAACTACACTGTCGGACCCGGCGCGGAACACCGGGTCCGGAATATGAGGAGGAAAACAGATATGAAGGCAGCTCTTGTTATCATGGCGGCCGGGCTTGGCTCCCGCTATGGCGGAAATAAACAGGTGGACGGCGTAGGCCCCGGCGGCGAAATTCTGATGGAATACTCCATTCATGACGCTATCCGGGCGGGCTTCACCAAGATCGTGTTCATTATCAAAAACGATATGCAGGACCTGATGCGCAGCCTCTGCGGCAACCGGATTGCCGGGCTGACGGGACGGGGAGCCGGTGGAGGTATGCTACGCCGTGCAGGATTATTCCAGTCTGCCGGCCTTCTATACCGTGCCCGCCGGGCGCAGCAAGCCCTTTGGCACTACCCACGCCGTGCTGTGCGCCCGGCCCTATGTGCAGGAGCCTTTCTGCGTCATCAACGCCGACGACTATTACGGCGTGGACGCCTACCGGGCCATCTATGAGGAGCTGGGCCGTCTGCCGCAGCAGGGGAAGGCCACCATGGTGGGCTATCTGCTGCGCAATACCGTCAGCGCCCACGGTACCGTGTCCCGGGGCGTTTGCCAGGTGGAAAACGGCCATCTGGCCGGGATTCGTGAGGCCTTGAAGATCCGGCTGTTCCCCGACGGCAGCATTGCCGACGTGGCCGACGGCCAGCGTCGTGAGCTGGCGGCGGATACGCCGGTGTCCATGAACTTCTGGGGCTTCATGCCGTCGATCTTTGACCAGATGGAGACCTATCTGGAGGACTTCCTCCGCGCCCTGCCGCCGGAGGAGCTGAAGGCCGAGTGCCTGCTACCCAACATGGTAGGGGACCTGCTGAAGAAGGGACGGCTGTCCGTGTCTGTGCTGCATTCGGCGGACCGCTGGTTCGGCATGACCTATCACGAGGACCGCCAGGCCGTGGCCCAGGAGCTGGCCCGGCTCCACGAAAACGGTACATATCCCGCTACGCTGCGGAACTGAAAAGGAGAATCACTTCACATGCAAAGCAGCAGAAAACAGCCGCCCCGGCGACTGGAAAAGCGAAAAAACAGCCGCCGTTGGCTGCTGATCCCGGCCCTGTGCGCCGCCGTCATTCTGGCGGTGGTGCTGATCGTGGAGCTGAACAAACAGCCCCAGGTGCTGCCAGACAGCTCCAACACCACCCCCGTTTCCCATGACCAGCCCACGACTCCGGACCCCGAACCGGAGCCGGACCCCGAGCCTATACCGGAGCTTCTGACTCTGGTGAACCCCTGGAATCAGGTGCCGGAGGACTGGACGGTGGACTTAGTGACCCTGCCCAACGGACTGGAGATCGACAAGCGCTGCTATGACGCGCTGATGGACATGATCGACGGTTGCTACGATGCCGGTCTGACACCGGTGATCTGCTCCGCCTATCGGACTCAGGACTTCCAGCAGACTCTGTATGATAACAAGGTGTCCGAGTGGATGGAACAGGGCTATAGCCGAGAGGAGGCCCGGGAGAAGGCCGGGCATCAGGTGGCGGTCCCCGGCACCAGCGAGCACCAGCTGGGGCTGGCGGTGGACATTGTGGACGTCAATTATCAGCTGCTGGACACCAACCAGGAGAACACCGCCGTGCAGAAGTGGCTGCTGGAAAACAGCTGGCGCTATGGCTTCATCCTGCGCTATCCCACGGACCAGACGGATGTCACCGGAATCGTGTATGAGCCGTGGCATTATCGGTATGTCGGCAAGGAGTACGCCCAGGACATCCACGAAAAAGGTCTCTGCCTGGAGCAGTATCTGGAGCAATGGGTAAAGTGAGACACCGGCTCATGCGGCAAGAGTGGAAAAAACAATGGACAAACACCTATGATCGCTTCAGGTGCCGGATGCAATAATAACTGCGGCCCAGGTGGCTTGTGCGCTGACTGCAAACGCAGTCGGTACACGCCATCCGGGCCGCAATTGTTTTCAAATAGGTGCAGTACTGACTCATACTGAGCGCGCACGCACAGCGTGCGTAAACACGCTGTGACTAAAACCCGCAAACTCCGCACCGGGGCCACGCAGGGGATTCTGGAAGCGCAGGCCACAGCGGGGACGCCCATTCGGCACAAATGCGCTCTAAGCCCACTCTCGATTGAACAAAATTTACATTTTGTTCAATCTTGATTGCGCCAAAAAATGCTCCCCTTCTGGAGCTTCGCGAGTTTGGGTGGATTATAGCAGACCCTGCGCTTGATGTTCGCACACACGTTTTTTTGCCGTCATCAACAACGAGCCGTTCCTGGCTGGTCCCGTGAATGACAAAAGCACCGGGAGTTCTTCTCTCCGGTGCTCCTGCCGATATAGACGAAAAAAGGAAAAAAAGGAAAGGCCATGGCTGAAGACCTACTGCCGACATGATACGGGGACCTCCCTGCCTGGCTCTATGCGAAACAAGAAGATCAAACAAAAACAGGATAGAAACTTTTGCCGCTGTCCGCAGGGACCTACGGCGGGTCCGGGGCTGGAGACGGGCCGTGCGTGCACGGCACAGCCCCTAAAAGCGTCGTAGCAGGCCGGTCCAGGCCCGCCTGCATGAACTTCGCACACGGGCGGTGGGCGACCTGGCCTCGCTCCGGCGCTTTTACCCGCCTGCCTACGAACTGTGGCTGATTGTGAAAAATATGACAAATCCCTTCCCTGCCCCGGGTTGCCGGGCAGTTTATAATTTATTTAAGAAGCATTAATGTTCCTCTAATATTTCCGCCGTAAGATAGCACCAGAACGAGGGGGACGACACCCCGGAACACAGAATATCAAGGAGGAACAACTCATGAAAAAGACCATCCGTAATCATATCGACACCAACACCACCACCCGCCGCCTGGCTGAGGGCCTGATCTTGGAGCGCCGGGTCACCGAGAACGGCATCGACCTGCGGGTGATGCTCCAGCGCCCCCTGGAGGAGTATGACGGTCTGCAGACCGCCGCCGAGGCTGCCTACATCGAGCAGTACCTGGTGGAAAAGTACCGGGGCGTGGCGGATGTTGCCGTCATTCTCCAGCTGGCCTCTTGAAAAACCGGCCAAAATCTGTTACGCTGATACCGAGACCCGGCGGCGCCGCCTATCCCATCCTGCGGGCGGTGCCGCCATGCTTTATAAAAGAGGAGGGATCCCCCATGCGCCTTCTGTTTGCCGAGGATCAGCCCCAGCTGCGCCGCTCCGTCACCAAAGCCCTGACCGCCGCCGGTTACAGCGTGGACGCCGCCGCCGATGGAGCCCAGGCCCTGGACGATCTGGACGGGGTGGACTACGACGCCATTGTCCTGGACGTGATGATGCCCCGGGTGGACGGCCTGACGGTGCTGCGGACCCTGCGCAGCCGGGGCGATGACACGCCGGTGCTGCTGACGGCCCGGGACGCCATCGACCACCGGGTGGAGGGCCTGGACGCCGGGGCCGACGACTATCTGGTGAAGCCCTTTGCCATGGAGGAGCTGCTGGCCCGGCTGCGGGTGCTGACCCGCCGTAAGGGCAGCGGCCGCACCAATGTGTTCACCCTGGCGGACCTGACCGTGGACACCGCCGCCCGCAGCGCCGTCCGGGCCGGGACGCCGCTGACCCTGTCCGCCCGGGAATACGCCCTGCTGGAGTATCTGATCCGCAACAAGGGCATCATCCTCTCCCGGGAGCAGATCGAAAACAACCTCTGGAACTATGACTACGCCGGGGGCACCAACGTGGTGGACGTATACATCAGCTATCTGCGCAAAAAGCTGGACGGCGGCCACGAGAAAAAGCTGCTGCACACGGTCCGGGGCATGGGCTGGGTGCTGAAGGAGGACGTATGAGACATATCTCCATCAAGGTCCGCATGACCATCTGGTTCACCGTGGTGATGGTGGTCATTTCCTCCCTGATGCTGGTGTTCGTGATGCTCATGAACCGCAATCAGGTCACAAAGCCCCCGGCGGCTCAGGTGGTGTCCGTGGTGACCCGCAACGCCGACCGGCTGGAGGTGGAGCATGGCGTCCTGGACCTCAGCGATGTGGACCTGTTCCGCCACGGGGTGTATACCCAGGTGTTCGACGAGGAGGGCCAGCTGCTGGCAGGCTCCGCCCCTAC
>ENA-OPCN01002343-OPCN01002343.1-human-gut-metagenome-genome-assembly--contig:-NODE-2343-length-10753-cov-15.180595_pt1 | contig 10753 bp, 11 predicted proteins | sample MGYA00241567_ERZ501485 | MGnify/ENA primary metagenome ERZ501485 (study PRJEB25962, sample SAMEA2042579) | human gut metagenome | biome: human gut; feature: human-associated habitat; material: faeces...
CCGTCCAAGAGGTTAGAAAGGCGTTACAGGCGAATATAGAGGCTATACAGAGGGCGACAAAGCTTCTTGAGAAGCAGTCTGATACACTTACGAGCGTGATGAAGCAGAAACTCCGGGAGCTGGAGGAAAGTAAGAACAGCTTTTTCAGATATGAGGGCTTGAAACTGTACCTGTTTTGGGGTGGCATGGTCTGTAATATTTTAGTATTTCTTATGCTAGCGTCTAGCATGTTTGGTAGGTGAAAATATATCTAGTTAGATTAAAAAGGTGCAAAAACCTATTGATAAGATTAGCGGTCAAGGCGAGAGGGAGTGAGGTGTAGGTATTGACACCCCAAAGGCACTCCCTTATACTTGAGAGAAAAGGGTGCAAAAACCTATTGATAAGATTAGCGGTCAAGGCGAGAGGGAGTGAGGTGTAAAAGACTATGGCAAAATACACCAAAAGGAGAGATAAAAGAGGGTATGAGTGGAAGTCTGCTTATCGGGAGAAAGAAGCCCTTATGCTGGAGAGGGGATACCCGGAAGTAAGTCCTCATGATTTCTATCGGGAGTTGTTTCCGGCTGGCAGTCTCCAGCAAGAGCCGGAGGACGGAAAAGGCAATATTATAGCGACACAGATTAGACCGTCCGGCAAAGGAAGAACCCGGCAGTGGGTAATTGATGATAGTCTGAAAATGCTGGATAAGGTCGTAGGGGATAGGTTTGGGCTGATACCGCCTATTAGTTTTTACGGAAAGTCACACACGAAAGAGAACGCTCATGAGCTGTTTGCGGTGGTGGTGGACGTGGACTATGTAGGCAAACAGCAGTTAAAGAACCTGTTGAAGCAGTTTGGGAATGGTGTGCAGCTTTGTCCGACTTATCTTGTCAGCTCCGGCAAGGGGGTACATCTTTACTATTTCTTGCAGGAGCCGGTTCAGTTGTATCGAAACAGGGAAGAAGTGCTTGCGGAGCTAAAAGAAGCCCTTATCCGGCGGCTATGGAATGATACCAGCTCTATCCGTCCGGACAGCCCGGATATAACCGGAATTTATCAGGGGTTTCGGTGTGTAGGGAGTCAGTCGAAGCTGGGTGCAGATTTCCCAGTAAAAGCCTATAAGCTGTCAGAGAACCGTTACACGCTGGAGGACATAAAAGCCAGCATACCGAGCTGTAAGGTAGACCTTGCTCCGTTGTATGAGAAGCCGAGAAGAAGAAGTACCGTTACGCTGGAAGAAGCAAAGGAACTGTACCCGGAATGGTATGAGAAGCGGATCGTGCAGGGAGAGCCGAAGCAGCAAAGTAAGAAGCAGGGCGGTACGTGGGTATGTAACGAAGCTTTATATGAATGGTGGAAACGGAAAATAACCGAGGAAGTGAAAGCTGGAGGGCGTTACTTTTCCATTATGGCGTTATGCTCTTATGGCTTGAAGTGTGGCATATCTGAGCAGAAGATACGGAGAGACGCCTATGCGTTCCTGGACCATTTAGAGAGCCTTACCGAGGACGAGGACAACCATTTCAGCCGGGCAGATGTAAAAGACGCTCTCCGGGCATTGAAAGGGGACAGAAAAAGGCTGTCAACGATAGCAAGCCGGGAATGGATAGAGGACAACACAAAGGTTACGATACCAGCAAATAAGCGGAATTACAGAAAGCAAAAAGACCATGTAAAGGTTATGAATACTATGAAAGCTTTAAAAAAGCAGTTAGGAGAAGAAGTAAAAGAGGGTAGACCAAAAGGGAGTGGAACAGCGGAGCAGACAGTCAGAGAATGGCAGGAGAGCCACCCAGCAGGAAAGAAAGCGGACTGCATTCGAGAGACAGGAAAGAGCTGGGAGCCTATTGGTGGTGGAAATGGCGATGGATACTTTAAAGGTGATTTTGATGGTAATGGACATACAATTTCAGGATTGTATATCAATAGCACGACTGTAAAATATGCCGGTCTGTTTGGAAGGCTGATGTTTGGAGTTTGCTGTGTGCATGACTTAACCTTGAAGGACGTGTCGATTAATGCACCTAATGCTACCGCAGCAGGCGCTGTTGCTGGTTTTGTGGATTCATATAAAAAATCACCGACCATTAAAAACTGCATGGTGGAAAGCGGAACGATTAAAGGTAAGGACTATGTCGGCGGTATAGCGGGAAAAACCTCATCCGGTCAGCTGCTGTCGGCAAGTGAAGATGGCGAAATCATTCTTATCGACAGTGGATACATTTCAGTAATTCAAAATTGTGGAAACAATGCAAAGGTAACGGCTGCCACCTATGCCGGTGGTTTGAGCGGCTATGGTCCTGTTTGGATTGAGGACAGCTATAATACCGGTACTGTGACAGGAACGACCAGTGGACAAATCACCGGTTACCTTTCGGCAAATAGCAGGGTGAACAACTGTTATTATCTTGGCTCTTCTGATACTGCGTTTTGTGTTAATAGTACCGATGCAGAGAACATTACTAATGTAGCATACAAATCCACTGATGAGTTTGCAAACGGTGGGGTAGCATGGCTGTTAAATGGTAAAATATCAGAGAACACAGAGGAGAATCCTCTTGCATGGTATCAAAAACTAGGCGAGAATGGCGATGCATTTCCTGTTCTGGATAAGAGCCGTGGTATCGTTTATGTAAAATCGTTCAGATGCGATGGTAATGCTAAGGAATGCAGCAATATATTGGTGGATGATGTGCCGAGGGATCCTCATGAATTGGAATACTGTGAAGCGGTTGCTCCAAAATGCGATGAAGATGGTCATAAAGCATGTTGGAAGTGTAAAAATTGTGATACATATTTTAGTAATGAATCAGGGGATACAGAATTATCAGAAAGTGTTGTGATAATACCTGCAACCAATATACACAGCTTTGATAAAAACGGTATGTGTACAACTTGTGGTAAGGTCTACGAACCTGCAGAACTGATAGAGGGTGTTTATCAGATTAAGAATGCCGGTAATTTGGCATGGTTTGCAACGCTTGTCAACGGAGATACATATGACAAGAATGGTAATATTGTTGAACGGAATGTACATGCAAATGCGGTTGTATTAGAAGATATTGATCTTTCAGTAATATGCGGACCGGAAAAAGGCAGCTGGGTGCCAATTGGCAGCGTTAGTACGCCACAATATGATGGTCACTTTGATGGTAACTATCATACCATTTCTAATCTGTACTTTAATAATACGATAGCCACTAATGTGGATTCGAGTGGCGGAAAATATGCTGCATTGTTTGCTTATACGACTACAGGTGCTGTTATTGAGAATATTATTATGACCAATGTTGATATAACCGGTTTTCAGTATGTTGGTGCTGTAGTTGGTAAAAATGAGTACTCAACAGTCAGAAACTGTATGGTGCTGAGTGGAAGTGTAAAGGGAACAAAAGGAAATGTGGCAACAGGCTATAATTATGGTACCGGTGCTGGCGGCATAGTTGGCTTTGGAGCGGGTCACATTGAGAATTGTGCAAACTTTGCGACTGTTGATGGCGGAAGTCAGGTCGGAGGTATTGTGGGTACTGTATACTCACGGAATAGTTCCGATTGTACAATCGTGAATTGCTATAACGCCGGTACTGTAACAGGAAAATTAAATGTTGGAGAGATTGTAGGACAAACTTCTTATTATACTTCACCGACTACCGACATCAGTGTAGCTGCAGCAAGATGTGATGTGAAGAATTGTTATTATACTGGTGTTAATGCAGCTGTTGGATTATTTCAATCACAAATAAGTGTACAAGCGTATAGTGTTACCGAGCAACAGCTTGCATCAGGTGAAGTGACATACCTCTTAAATGGTTCTTTGTCAGCAGGCGAGCTGGTATGGTATCAGAAACTCGGTGAGAATGGCGATGCATATCCTGTTCTGAAAAAGACGGAGGATGAGGGTAATACAGTATATGCATTTACATGTGGTGGAAATAGTGCATATACAAATGACAGTACATTAAGCGGTATAACACAAAGCCATGATTTTTCTGCAAAAGATGGTATATGTAAAAACTGTAGCTATGAATGTGACCACACTGAAGGTTATGAGAATGAAGCGTGTAAGACATGTGGAAAGGCGCAGAGTGTAACCTTTGATACACATAGCCTTACTCTTGCAGATGAAATTGGAGTCAACTTTATGATGATTCTTCCGGAGGATGCCAAAACAGAGAATGCTTACATGGAATTTTCCATAAGCGGAAAGAATGGTAAGACAACGAATGTTCCTTTCTCAGAAGCGATTGCAATGTCGGATGGCAGATACAAATTTACCTGTCTTGTTAATTCTATCCAGATGGCAGATACCATCACAGCAACCTATCATTTTGGAGAGAATGAAACAGTAACAGAAGAGTATTCCGTAAAGAAATATATTGAGGATATAGTCGCAAGTGACACTATGGACGATACGACGAAAAAACTTGTAAAGAGCTTGGCAGATTACGGATACTATGCTCAGCTTTGTCTTTCTGAAGCTAATGGATGGACAATTGGCACAGACCATGAACAGATGATTCATTATACCGATGCAATGGACACGGCAGTGGATTTGAGTGCATATGCTTATTCCCAGACCGGAGAAGTCAGCGGAATTACCAGGGTAAATAAATCCCTGGTGTTAGATTCAAAAACAGCCATTCGTTTACTGTTTACGGTGGACGATACTTATGGCAAGGAACCAGTTATTACTGTCAAAGATGCAAGTGACAATACGGTAGAGACACAGCTTACAAAACAAAGTGATGGAAGGTATTGTCTTCTGATTCCGGGAATCAGTGCCCATAAACTGGGTGAAACATACACTATTGTGGTAGATGGTGCAATGACGATTCAGATGTCAGCGCTATCCTATGCTCATGGGGTATTGCAGTCAGATGCAATGACAGTTGCAACCAAGCAGGCTGTTGCAGCGTTAAATGCCTATTATAATGCTGCTCTTGCATATAAGAATAATCAATAAAAGGAGAAATGATATCATGGAGAAATACGAAACACCGGTTATGGAAGTCATTGAATTTGAAACAGAGGATGTTATTACTGCAAGTGGTGATGACGATATTACGTTGCCAGAGATTTAGGTCAAAAAGTTGAGTTGTACGATGGGCGGAGGCAGTTAGTGTTTCCGCCTGTTTTCATAGGGAGATGATGAAAATGAAGAAAAAAACATTGATATACGTATGCAGTGCGTTGTCTGTTTTGATTTTGCTACTGTTTGTTGGCGTTCTGAATAAGAATACCAATGAATCAGTAGATACAAACGGTGGAAAAGCTCAGCCAACCACATCTGCTGATGTACAGAATAAAGAACAGAAGAATACCGTTGACAATTTAGATACAGATAAAAACAAAACCGGAGACTCGGATACAGACCTGAATATGCCGGAATTACCAGACGATAATGAGAAAATTGAGGATGAACAAAATACTTCCGAAGTGCAAGAAGACAAAGCTTCGACGAAGGAGAACAGTACAGACAAAAAGAATCACACAGATGTAAATAATCAGTCGAATGACAAGAGTAAAGATGACAAGAGTAAAGAGCAAGCGACCGACCAAAACACAAAAGAGAATGACGAAAAGTCATCCAACGATAATGATAAAGATGTGGATAAAAAGCCGGATGATTCCGGCAATGATGATAATAAGTCTTCAGATGACAAAAATGAGGAACAGTCAAAAGACAATGATGCCCCAATAGAATTGCCGGAAATCTAAAAAGAGGGATTTGCTCGAATGAAAATAAAGCTGGTAGACAAAACAATTGAAATTAACAATCTATATCCTTATATTGAGCAGTATTGTAAAAACTATGTTAGCATAGATTGTGAGTGCAAATCCGATTTTATTATTGGTATTTCTGATACAGATATAGAATATGAACGAAGAAAATCGGAAGCAGAGGATAAAAAAGAGGGTATCCCAATCCGCCATTTCACGGACGAATACTTGGAAACCCTTGCGGTCTACCGCAAAATTGCGGAGCAGATGTTATCCTACGATACGATTTTGTTTCATGGTTCTGTCATTGCAGTAGATGGGGAAGGCTATCTTTTTACAGCCAAGTCAGGCACAGGCAAGTCCACCCACGCAAGATTATGGAGTGAAACCTTTGGTGACAGGGCAGTTATGGTCAATGATGATAAGCCCCTGTTACGGATTACGAAAGATGGTGTCATTGCTTACGGTACGCCTTGGGACGGAAAGCACAGGCTCAGTACCAATACATCCGTACCATTAAAAGGTATCTGCATCTTAGAGAGGGCGGCTGAGAATCACGTCATAAGGCTTGATACAAAGGAGCAGCTTCGCAGTGCCTACCCTATGATTGTCCAGCAGACACATAAGAGTACGAATCCTGCTAATGCCCTTAAGACAATGGAACTGATAGACAGACTGATGGAAGCTGTGCCAATCTACCGGCTTTTCTGCAACATGGAACGGTCGGCAGCGAAGGTGGCTTATGAAGGGATGCAGGGGTAGGCTTTGATACGGTTTACTGGACAGGGAAAGGAGAAAACCACATGAAGTTAAAAGACACCTATATTACCCACGATAGTGATGGAGAGCAGATTTTGTTAGACACAAGCAGTTCCTTTGCGGGACTGATTCGTAACAATAAGACAGCGGCATTTATCGTGGAGTGCTTAAAGGAAGATACCACAGAGGAGAAAATTGTGGAAGCAATGTTTGAAAAATATGATGCACCGAAGGATGTACTTGTAAAGGATGTGTCAGATGTGATAGAGAAGCTTAGGAAAGTTGGAGCATTAGATGAGTAAGACCACTTACGAAGAATACCTGAAACGGTATGGAAGTCTGACCTATAAGAATACCGGAACCAGTATGCTGCCCCTGCTTAAGCAGGGCAGGGATGCATTTATCGTAAGGGCAGTCGGTGAGTATGAAACCTGTAAGAAATGGGATGTGGTTCTGTACAAAAGACCACCGGAAAGCTATGTGCTTCACCGGGTGGTGCGGGTACACGATAAAGGTTACGACATCTTAGGAGATAACTGTATCGGTATCGAGAGAAACATTCCCAAAAGTGCTGTCATTGGTGTGATGACCGGATTTATACGGAATGGAAAGAAATACCCGGCAGACAATATACTTTATAAGCTGTATGTTTTATTCTGGTGCAAGCCATACCGGATTAGGATACTGCTAAAGAAAATATGGCTGAAGTGTTCTCATATATTGAAAAAAAGTGATAAAAAATAGTAGAATTTTTCTCTCTGCCGCAAGATGATTTTAGGTCGGTTGAGGGATTAGAAAACGCCGGAAACCCGCATAAACTCTATGTTTTTGCGCGTTCTCGGCGTTTCTTTTATCGCCTGTGTTAGTGGTGCTTTTTCGGTAAATGGTGCCCAAATGGTGCCCAAATCCCACGCGGGGCTATAAAACGGTATAAGAAGCGGTAAAGAGATACAGCGGTTAAAGCTCTAAATCGCTGCTCTTTTTCTTTGCCGCGCTCTTTGCTTTCTTCGGCTCGGCTTTCTCTGCCTTTGCCGGGTCTGCCTGTTTGACCGCCCCATGATAAGCGTCTAAGACTTCTTTTTTGCGTTCAAGCCGCACGTCCACATAACGGGCGGTAACAGCTTCAAAGTTCATAGACAGCCCAAGCGATACGCCGATACCCGCAAGTGTATGTCCTAACACTTCGCCTACGGTGTAGAAGTCGCCTGTCAGTTGGTGCATATTTGTAGCTGCTGTATGGCGCAAATCGTGAAAGCGGATATGCGGCATATCCAAATCTTCAAGCAGCTTTCCAAACTGGGAAGATACCCACGACGCGGAGATAGGGGAACCGTCCGGCTTCGCTACAACAAGGTCATTGTCATAGTAAGGCTTTCCGTCCTTTTCTGCCTGTTCGCGCTGCGCTTCCTGCATAGCAAACTGTTTGAGAAAGAACGGGCGGGCAAGCTCTGTGATAGGCAGCTTTCGCCCGTTGGATTTCGGCGGTGCCATTTCCTCAATGACTTTTGTTTTTGGCGGTACCTTAAAGGGTAGCTGCTCGGAAACGTCAAAGGTGTTGTTTTCCAAATCCACATTGCGCCAACGCAAGCCCAGGATTTCAGAACGGCGCATACCGTAAAGCCCGCCTAAGATAACGGGCATTTCCCAAACGGTACCCTCGACGCGCTGCATAAGGGCTTTTACCTGTTCCGGCGTGTACGGGTCGGGGGTCTTGTCGCTCTTTCCAAACTTCGTAAGCGTGTCCTTTGCTGCGTTTGTTTCGATATAGCGGTATTTCCGGGCATGGCTCAACGCCACGCTCAAAACACGCTTTGCCCCGGCTGCGGTGGACGGTTTCAAGCCTTTGTCAATAATCTGCTGAAACATTTTGTCTACCATAGCGGGGGTAAGCTGATTAAGGGCAACGCCGCCGATATATGGCGTGATGTAGTTTGCAATCGTTCTTTTGTACCCGTCGTAAGTAGAGGGGCGCAAGTTCACTCTTGCATAGCTTTCTACCCATTCATTCAGATAGCTTGCAACGGTCTGTTTCCGCTGTGAAGCGATAGACGCAATCTGTCCCGGATTATGGAGCTTTGCTTTCATCTCTGCTTCATGCTGCGTTGCTTCCTTTTTTGTTGGAAAGCCCTTTTTTGAATAGGTTTTCTTTTCCCCATTCGGGGCGGTGTACTTTATATTCACGTCGTAAACTGTACCCGGCCGCCCGGTCAGTACGCCGTTGCTGTCGCGTTTATTCTTAACCTGCCTTGTTGATATAGCCATAGCTTAACCTCCCTGTCGTGCCGGGGGCTTCGCTGTCGTCTTTGCCCTGTGGTACCAGTCCCAGATTGCAGCGTCAGCTATCAAACGACGGTTTCCATTTTGTATATATTCAAGCTCGCCACTATCCATAAGCTCGCGCAGTTTATTTTCCCCGATACCGCTAATCTTGCTCATTTGCTCAACGGTCTTTAACATAGGGAATACAGGGATAGCGGGGCTTGCTGTTTCCTTTTTTGCCATAGGAAAATACCCCCTTTCATAAATGGCTAAAAAGTCAAGTTACAAAAAGTGGGCTTTAACCGGGCGGCTGTTAGCACAACCTCGCGGGAATTGCACCCCTGCTCATTTAAGGCAGCTTTACCCATTGCCTGCGACGCTCTGAACGCTCGGACTGTGGCTGTAAAGGCTTATCTCCCCTCAATGCGTGTTGTCGCCCGCAAGCTGCTAACTTGCTTCCCGTCGCGGTGTTTCTCGCTCGGCTTTTCCCGATAGAGGAATAGCGTCATGGCGCACCCTCCGTATGGCTCGGCGCAAAAAGGACGTACCCGGTTTGCCCTATACTGCGTCGCCGTTATCTTGCGTCGCTTTCTTTGTCAAGGAACATACGGGGCTGCTGCGGATTGATACGAAACGGAAAAGGGGTTAAGACGTTTCGGTATCGGTGCAGTTATTCAACCCTAAATGTGAGGATTGCCCTCATTAGTCTTGCTTGCAGCCGTTGGCGAATATCCTCGTCAACGCCAAAATAGACGTTTCCGCGCTCGTCGCAGAGCTTCCGCATGGAAAGGCTCGCTATGTAACCACTAAAATGCTGCAAGACAATTTTCATAGCGTCCGGGTCGCCCTTTGTCGCTGCCACAATGACAGGATAGGGAACAAGGGCAACGTCCGGGAAGTCAGATTGTTTACCATTCGTCCCATTCATCAGCGTGTTCCTCCAAATATTTCTTCAAGATTTCAAAAGAGCTTGTCCGTCTGTACTGTATCGTGCTGCGCGACGTATTGAATAACTTTCCAATCTCCACGTCGGTCATGCCCTCGAAATAGTACAGCATGATAGCTTTCCTTTTTTCTTCCGGCAAAGTGCGGATTGCTTCAAGCAGCAGCTTCGGCGTGATTTTCTTTCCTGCCTGCTGATAGCTCGGCTCGGCTTCTTCGTCTTGAAAATACTTATCAAGCGTATAAAGCTGTCGTTCCTCATGCAAGGCAAGGTCGGAAAACGACACTTCCTTTGCTCTGCGACGCCGGATTTCCTCGTGGGCGTTGCAGGCTTCGTTGTATCGCAGCAAAATAAACCACCGGCTATGCCGGTGTGACCCGCATTAGCTTTAGCTACAAGAAAAACCTCCTATGTTGTATAATAGAGTTGGTTCGCCAACCACACTAAAAACAACATAGGAGGTATCCGAAATGGACATGAATAGTTTAGCACATACAAAGTGGGAATGCAAATATCACATTGTATTTGCACCAAAGTTTCGTAGAAAAGTTATCTATGGACAGATAAAAGCGGATGTGGGTAATATTCTAAGTATGCTTTGTAAAAGGAAAGGAATTGAAATAATAGAAGCAGAATGTATGCCGGATCATGTGCATATGTTTGTTAGAATTCCACCAAAATACAGCGTATCGCAGATAGTAGGTTATTTGAAAGGAAAGAGTTCTCTTATGATATTTGAGAGGCATGCAAATCTCAAGTATAAATATGGAAACAGACATTTTTGGTGTCGAGGCTACTATGTAGATACGGTGGGAAAAAATGCAAAGAAAATACAGGAATACATACGTAATCAGATTCAAGAGGATTTGGAGTATGACCAAATGTCGTTGAAAGAGTACATTGACCCGTTTACGGGTGAGCCGGTAAACCTGGGCAAAAAATAAAAGAGCCCAAGGGGCTCGGCCAGTAAATGTAGTGCGGTTGGTGAATTTTTTCAAGCGTCTTTAGACGCAGGCAGGGAACAGCGGCTTATAGCCGCAGAACAAACCACCGGCTAAGCCGGTGGTCATGATTGTGCAGCACCCGTTTACA
>ENA-OPCN01002347-OPCN01002347.1-human-gut-metagenome-genome-assembly--contig:-NODE-2347-length-10736-cov-9.560903_pt1 | contig 10736 bp, 8 predicted proteins | sample MGYA00241567_ERZ501485 | MGnify/ENA primary metagenome ERZ501485 (study PRJEB25962, sample SAMEA2042579) | human gut metagenome | biome: human gut; feature: human-associated habitat; material: faeces...
GCCTCAACGGTCAGACTTTGCGTAAACAGTACAAGGAGAAGATAAGTGATTACCGCAACTGGGATCGGCTTGATCATGCCGATGAACACATATTGTATCCTGAAAATTTCGGGGCAGACATGAGTCTTGACGAGACCTGTCTGAGCAATGGCGATGTCTACACCATACTGACCAACAAAGCCGCGCATGGCGGCAAAGGGGCCCTTGCGGCGATGGTCCGCGGCGTGGCAAGCGACACTGTGTCGGCAATACTGAGAAAAGTCCCGTTGAAACAGCGCCTTAAGGTAAAAACCGTCACGACAGACCTTTCTTCAGCCATGATGCTTACTGTCAGAAACGTGTTTCCCTGCGCATCGCTTGTCAATGACCGGTTCCATGTCCAGCAGCTCATTTCCGAAGCCGTCGACCAGCTGAGGATACGCCACCGTTGGGAAGTCCTCGATGCCGAGAACAAGGCGATCAGGGAGCATCGTCAGAAGCGAAAGGAAGCAAAGTCAAAAGAAGAACGCGATCTGATCGGACAATGGGAACCCCGGAGGATGGAGAACGGCGAGACTATGCCGCAGATTATGGCGCGCAGCCGCCATATCATACTCAGACACAAATCAAAATGGAATGACCAGCAGAGGATACGTGCCCGGATATTGTTCACGAAGTTCCCCGATCTGGAAATGGCATACGGACTGTTCCTGAAGCTTGTTGATATATTCAACGAGAAAACTTCTGCCGGGGTAGCCAGACTGAATCTCGCCAGGTGGTACAATGAAGTGGAGGCTTTCGGAAATAACGAATTCAACAAAGTATTGGAGACTTTCGAGAACCACAACACCACAATAATAAACTATTTCGAACGGAGGCTCACCAATGCATCGGCGGAATCATTCAATGCCAAAATCAAAGCTTTCAGGACTCAGTTCCGCGGAGTTGGAGACATCAGATTCTTCATGTTCAGACTGGCAACACTATACTCTTGACATCTCCTCCGCCCACCGGAAAAATCCGCTGACCCCAAATTCGGGAATGGATATTGCTGTAACTCGCTGAAACATAATTTATAAACACTGTTTTGGTGTAAATTGTTCGGTGTGAGAAAATTTACACCCGGCTTACACCTGCGCCTTCTTTGAGTGACACCAAATTTTTTCTCTAAAATGCTCCGCCATGTCAATGTTCTTATAAAGTTCTCTCAACAAAGAGATGTATATCCAAGCTCGGACAAATGTAGAAAATCACTGAATTACAATTATTTGAGTAGATAGCGCAGTAAGTGGAGATGAATGTGGATGGCATACGCTAACCTTACACCTGTGTGTTTCATCGTTCTTCCTGATACTGCGTTAACCCTAAAACAGCAAAAACGCTGAATCTCATTAAAATTCAGCGTTTTAACTTGTTTTACCTTTTAGGTTCGTGGTGCCACCAGCATTGCCTGCATTTATATAGTTGCATGATTATCAACTACATACATTCATTATTGCGGCGGATAATATCATTTGCTCCACTGATATCTTATGGCATTATGAGCATTTTGCACCAAGTGTTTATTGCGCTCATACCACTTGACGATTCTCAAAGTTCTTTCTATACTGCAAAGTTAACAAAATTCTGAGAGAAATACAGTGTCATACTTGTTAAAATTCTCTTTATCAATTTAACAAAGTAAAATCCATCAGAAACGTAAAGCATATATAAATACCAACAAATTATTATATGTCAATCGTGGTGTTAGGTCAAGTTGATTGCCAGAACGTGGGATGATAGTCATGAGTAACTAGGCTCGATCTCATGTTCCGTGTAGAGGATTTTAGTTTTGAGTGAATAGTGACCAAACAAGCCTTTCAGTCCATAATTATCAACTGTGAATTAGCGGAGCCGACAAACAATAGGAAAGCTCGGAATCAGATAGAAATTTTATGCCGTTAGACATCGGTTGGGACTTTATGTCAAGTCCGTTAGCGACGAAGTTGATTCCATTTATTATAGAGATAATATCTTCCTATTTCTCTTTATCTGAAAGGGCATATCTCAGCCATACTTCTCATAGTTATCATTCAGGTATACGTTAAAATCGTTGGTAAGACAGTACACCGAATTCCCAATCAATAAGTATTCTATTTTGCTGTTGACACAAAAAGTTAACATTTAGCTTGTTAGAAACCTCTACTGTAATAAACAGCTGCTACACTCGTAGGTATCTCGTTATCACCATACAGAAAAAATAATTTATGGATAGAATGATATGTGTGTTAAATGCCTTGATTCCACATAACTTTTTTGTAAATCCCGATTTGGAAATGACCTATATTTTTTATAATTTTGCAATATAATGTAAGTATGATTTTTTAATCTTTGTCCCTTAACAGTACCCTACTTATAGAGATTAGTTGAAATGGCAGATAAATCAATAAGTTACTATAAATTATCCAATCAGCTGCGAGCCCAAGGTCTGACATCATGCCTAAGGCCGGATCAGAAGTCAGATTCATTTCAAGTAATAACTCAATTTGATGAGGAAGACAAATTTATTGAACCCTTATTTTCCTTATCATATACCACTGTTGGGTTTGAAAAATCGGATGTAATACTTGTTTCAGCACCGGGGGCCACAGGTAAAACAATGTTGACCAACAACATATCCAAATCTCTTAATATTCCTGTACTCAACTTGAGATTACATGAACCTGTGGCAAGCTACTCTCTCACTGGTGTACTGACAAAAGTTTTGGGACCTAAAGGGTTCGCCGAATTTACCACTCGTCTTCAAAATGGAACAGGAGCAATGTTAATTGATGCTCTTGATGAAGGATTTGTAAAAACTACCGATATGGGTTTTTTCGCCTTTCTTGAAGACCTTGTCCAGTATGCCAATGGAGCCGAAGGGACTCCTTTTGTTCTATTAGGACGAACAAACATTATGGATCTAACAACCCTTTATTTAGAAGAGAAGGGATTAAATGTGAGTCAGATCATAATAGAACCCTTTACAGAAAGCCAGGCAAAAGACTACATTGACCGTCGCGTGACATCCGAGACAAAAATCACGAATCGTCAACAATATGAGGCAGTTCGTGATTATGTCATTGAAGCACTAGAGAGTTTCTTCAAAAATCAGAATGAGATTAACCACAATTTATTTAGGCAATTCATCGGTTATGCTCCTGTACTGAATGCGATTGCGCTTTTGTTTAATAAGCACAAGAATTATCATAAGCTTCTCGAAAGTTTCAGACAAGGCAATTCTCGCAATATCGATCTCCTAATCGAAATAGTTACAAAGATTCTGGATCGTGAGAAGGAAGAAAAAATTAGCCCTAATCTACTGGATGAAATGCTTGTCTCTCGCGACGATGTATTCAAAGATGAAGTTATGAAAAAAGCATACTCTGTAAGGGAACAATGCTGTCGACTTCTGGCTGCCGAGCTTGGCGAATCGATAATTTTTCAAGTATCATCTGATCCAAATTTCAATTCTGAATACAACAAAAATATCCAGTCATTTGCCAAGGAACATCCCTTCCTTAGCCAAGATAAAATACAAAATGTTGTATTCTTGAGTTTCATAATCGCGACGCTTGTAAACGACCCTGAATATAAAAATTTAGTATTTCGTTATCTTAAAAGCAAATATAACTGTCCTTATCCCCTGTTTGACATATATGATAAAATTGCAGAGAAAAACCGTAAGGTAGATCTAAATTTTGCCCCCTATTTATTCCTGTCACTGCAGGCTCTTAACACAAAAAAAGCATATGCATCAATGGAAATAGTGGGTGATTACTTAGAAGACAACACGTCATCCAATCAGCTTGTGGGTAACGTAGTATTTTCCCGGCCGGGTAAGGAGGAAAGTATCGTCTACAGTTTTGATATTTGCGATACTGCAAAAATGAATCTGTGCCCTGTCATCTCCAACACAAGGATAAACCTCCCTATCAGCATTGATATTCCAGGTAATAAAATCGAATTGACTACACCAATCTCGATTGATTGTCGTCAAATAAGTTGTACACCTTCCGAAATTCTCATAAGTAAAGGGAATGACGCAGATGAGAAAATAAAACTTTCATGTGAAAGTATCCTGATTGATTATAGCCGTAATGGAACCATCTCCCTTGTCAATCATGACAACATGACAAAGGGAGAATTCGAGATAATCTCAGCCAACCAACTTGCATTTCCCTTTGTTGACTTTCACACAAGATATATCAAAAAGGACGTATCTGTAGACATTGAGAAGAGATTTCACAAACTTAAAAACATCATAGGCTGGTTCAGATCCCATAGTAAAGGTGATCTAGCGAGATACAAAGAATTAATCGATAATATTGTTGTCGGAAGCAATCCGACAAGTAGGAAAATAGTAAACAGCTTACTTAAATGCGGCATTTTTTATGTTGATGAATCTAAATATTTCATCAATAGTAACAGGATGACAGAAATTCTTGGAGTTTCTAGAGACTCTTTGATGAACAATGAGATAACCGACAAAGCCAAAGATTTCCTCTCAAAACTCGATTAAATTCCATCTCCACGAAATACATAGAAACCCCGACTGGCAGCTGTTTGTCAATCGGGGTTTCAGGTCGAGTTGGTTACTTGAACGGAGGATGATAATTCCGGTGGAGATAGGCTTCTATTTCATGTTCAGCGTAGAGGATTTTGCCTTCAAGGGAGTAGAAGCCGAATAGTCCTTTCAACCGGTAGTTGGCGAGAGTGGATTTACTGACTGACAGGCGGCGTGATAGTTCTGAATCTGATAGAAATCTCAACCCGTTGAACATCGGTCTTGACAGTGCAACAAGGTCTTCCGCTGTTGACTTGATTTCGCCTATAATTTTGAATATTTCCTTTCGTTCATCTTTTGTCTGCAAGGGAACATTATCAATCATGTCTGTCGTAATTATTGGTAAGAAGTTTTCCTATTTCTTTTGCCGGATAAAACACCTTTCCTTCGATGAGCGCATATCCGATTTTCCCTTCGGTACGCAACATCGCCATTGACCGTTGGGAACGACATAGAATAGCTTGTGCGGAATGGTTGTCAATCCATTCCTGACGCATATTGCCGGAAAGTTTGTTGACGGATTTAGCCAGCAGTTCCCGACATTCGTATAGAGCTGACGCCATTGCGTCATAAACGGTGCGCTCAATCATAATGTAGTCCATACTTCAGTTGAGGAATTAGTGGGTAAATACTGTGCGCACATTGCGCATTGGTTCGCCCGGCTTGATAGCCGTGTCCGGGTCTGGCGCACACACGGACTCACAGGACCGGTCTTGTTATAATATGGTCAGCGGTGCATGGCGTCTGTATTATGGATTGCAACTGTTTCATTCCCGTTATGCCTTGCATGCAGGAGTGTGTTGTCATTCAATCATTATTTCACACTTTCACACATGGGACAACAAACTCACTTTATCACTCATACACACCTGCGTGCAGGTGTGGGCATGACGGATAAGGTTGCAATGCCTGTGACAGAAAACTCACGACAGAGAATGAAGAAATCAATGATTGTATTGAGGAAAGGATCAGTGTCCCGATTATTGTTCATGCATCGTCTCTGTCATTCGAGCCTCTGTGCAAGTTAAACGAGGATAAATCACAAAAAGATTTACAACCCTCTGATTTTGCATTACTTTGCGTAACGATTGCGTTACTTTGCGTTACTTTTCATTCGGCGGAAAACCAGGGCGCACAGATACATTGTTATAAATGCGGTGACAGCGAACCGCAGGAATCAGCCCCGGCGCACGACAAAGATGTCAGACAATGCCGAAATAATATACCCCGACCGTCAGGACCGGTCCGATCAGCCGTGAATTACCCAGCTGGTTCCACTTTTTTCATCCGTCATAGCCGGATTGTTCCCGCTGTCATATTTCTCAATATCATAGAGATGTTCACATGAACATAGCAAGGTATGTTTTCCGCTGCATGAAATAAGATTTGCAGCAGAAAACCCTTGCCATGTGCATGGAGCCTGCGATTACTCCAAAGTCGTAATCACCAAAAGAACCTGCGGTGCAATAATACACCGTGTTTTTCCCCAAACCACTTAATCCCCGTTTTTATGAAACAGAATTTTAAGAAAACCGGGCGTCATCCAAAGATAGACGCCACGACAAGCCCGACCATTCATCACGAGTGGCCGGGCTTTGATTTGATATTTGCCTATGATTAAAAAGAGATTAATTATTTCATGTGGATTAGTGGTTGGACATCGGCTGACATCATTTTGCGTCCTGCTCCTCCATGTGCTGGGTGAGCTGTTTTGTCAGCAGGTCGAGAAAGTAAGTGCGGCTGTCGAGAGTGCGCACCTTTATCTCGTTGAATTTCTTATATATGTAGTTTTCGGTTATCTCCACATCAAAGGCTTTGGCAAGTCTGAGGATTACATCCTTCACGGTGAGCCTGTCGCCGAAGCATTTTGCCAAGTGGAAGGCATAGCCTATCTCCACGAGCGCGACTTTCTTATGGCTCCATTTCAGTCCTATGTCCTGAAGAAGCTCATCGTCGGTGGTCGGTTCGATGACAACATTCTTTAGATTGCTGATTGTCTCGCGGACGAAGTGTAGTGCTTTGCTGATAAAGGATGTGAGTGATGTGTTCACGGCGTTGCGGTCCGCTTCGGTCTGGAGATGGGAAATCTCAATTTCGACCACGAGCAATGCGCTGACGGCATAGCCTTTGTTCCTGTTGGTACGGCACATCTCAAATACCTGCACAATGAAATCGCGGTAGGTGATGTGAAGATTCTCCTTTTCGCCAGCCAAAAGCTGGCGGAAGAATTCGGTCTCGGTAAGGGCGAATATGTCCATATCGGGGCTGCTGTTTTTGGGTTCTACATTATGTTTTTTTGTTTCTCGATGGATAGAACCAGCCAGCGTTACGAATGGATTACAGGATATAATGTTAAAATGGGAAGCGTGTGTGTTTCAGTATGTTCTTGAATTTTTGGGATATGGATTTTTAGGTAGGTTAAATATTTTGAGCGGAGCAACTTTCCCCAAGTGTGGTATTCTTCTTCAATCCACTAATAAAAAAGCGCACCAACGCGCCTGAAGTGAGGTATCTGGTATAACCTTTTTAGAGAGACGCGATGGCACGCTATGCAAGTGCATAGCATAAGCATCACGCATTTTCTCTAAAAGTTTCTATTTACCAGATTTCCACTTATTCAAAATGCGATGTTATGTTATGATGTATTTATGAAACAACCGGCTCTCCGGTTGCCATTAACTCTAATTTCGCTACAAAGTTACAAATTATTTTCCGATTAACTGTTATTAGTGCTAACAATCAGTCTAATCCGAACTGTTTGAGCTTATAGCGGAGAGTGCTGCGGTCGATGCCTAAAAGCCTCGCTGCCTGTGTCTTGTTGCCGTTTGATTGTCGCAATGCGGCGATAATATTGGTTTTCTCCTTTTCCGGCTCCTGCAACCGAATGCTTGTGTCAGGTTCCGGCTCCGACTGGCTGAAATTCAGGTCGGACGCGGTTATGACATCATCTGATGTGTGGAAAGCGGCGAACAGGATTACATCTTTCAGTTCCCTCACATTGCCGGGCCACTGATGAAGTTTGAGGGCTTTTGTCGCGGAGACATCGAGCCGTTTTTTATCCTGTTCCGTTTTATGAGCATAAAGGGTCAGAAAGAAATCCGACAAAGATTCTATATCCTCGGATACCTCTCTCAGCGGCGGTACGGAAATATCCACCTGCCGCAGAATGTAAAAGAGATTGGGACGGAAAGTCTTTTCAGATACCATCTTCAGCAACTCCGGCTCTGCGGTGCATATCACCCGGACATCGGGATGCTCGTTTTCAAGAATGTGCAACAGTACCGATTGTTTGTCAAACGACAGCAACTGCACGTTTTTGATGATGATTGTTCCACCGTCGGCTTTCTTGAAATAACCTTCCATTCGGTTATATATCTCACTGCGGAGCGTTGTCGGGTCATGCTGACCCACGAGTGCCGCGCCTCCCGCTTCGATGACCGTGCATGGTTTCTGGGCGCGGGAACTGTGGAGGTAGATCTGTTTTGCAATCTGCTCCTTGCCTGTGCCACATTCTCCGAAAATTATGGCATTGACGTTAGCGGCGGCAATAGTCCTTATGGACTTTTCTATGCGTCTGAACGCCTCGCTTTGCCGTGGGATAAGGTCATCGGTAAGCGTCAGCACAACCTTCTCAGGTCTGGCATATCTGCCGACAGTCTCGACAAGCTGCTTGTCTAATGCCGGACGCTGAACTATGTCAACTGCTCCCCAGCCTTTCATCACATCGGCTATCTCCAATGGATTCAGGTTATCCACTATGGCAATCACGGGGAATTTGTAACCCTCGTGCTTTTGCCAGTTTATTAACTCTTGCGCAGTGCCGTGGGCGAATTTCATCGCCGTTACCACAACCGCGCCGGGCGGCAGTTTTGCCACCTCCTCTTTTGCTGCCTCCATGCTTCCCGCATCAATCGGCTCGTAGCCGGCCCGCGTTAGCAAGCCCGACATAAGCCGACGGTCGGATTCGGAGGCATTGACAATTAAAATTTTATTCATTTATTACGGTATAATATAGTGATTAAACCATTTACTAAATTTTTAAATATTGGCAGTGGAAAAAATCTCCTGCCACATTTGGATGCGACAGGAGAACAATCCATAGATAATTACCAACCACCAGGGCCACCACCAGGGCCACCGCCAGGACCGCCGCCAGGACCACCACCGGGTTCACCGCCGGGACCGCCATCGGGACCTCCTTCTCCTGGCATATTGCCGTTGCCAATAGTTGTCACTATGTCGGTTGAAGTGAACGTTCCAATTTGCGACCCTCCTGTCCATGCACCTCCGGTAAACAATCCGTTCCACGAGTATGTATAATCAGTTAGAGAACCACCAGTAGAAACGGAATAAGAAACACCGGAACCAATTTCGGGCGTACTGAAGAAAAATGCACTCCCATTCATAGAGCGAGGGAATTCAAATGTAAAGACAACTTCTCCAGATTCGTTCTGAACGCATATCTTTTCACCTTTAGTCGCGGATATACCATTATAAACCACTGATCGTTGTGTACTGGATGTCGAAGGGCTGGATTGCAAAGTTCCACCCATACCGATTACTGTGCCACCGTTAATCTTGAAAATGTCACTGTTGTCACAGTCTATACCACTCTCGGCACCAGATGTACCTACACCTATCACTAAGCCACCGCTAATAATCAGTGATCCATTAGAATCAATACCATCATTATTACTTGCATAGGCATATACCTTGCCTCCACTTATATTGATGCCTGAAGTGGCATTGATGGCGTCGTCATAGGCATACGAATAAATCTCTCCCCCAGTAATGGTGAGCGTAGCCTTACTCTCTAATCCTTCAGACCCGTCGCTTACTCCTGTCACTGAGATATTCAGTTTTCCATCACTTACAGTAATGTCGCCATCTGCTTTTATGCCTTTAGGTGAAGAAGTCAGGCTTGAAGAATAATAGTATTTGCCACCTGTTGTCGTTACAGTGGTTTCGCCGCCGGATATATATATTTCTCCATCAGCATTAATACCTTTTCCACCTGTACCTGTGCTTTTCAGGGTGTGCAGTCCTCCTGAAATGACAACATTGCCATCGGTCTTGATGCCGGCTGAGGAAGACGTGTCCTTATCATCTGCATCGTAAATAGCATCGCCGGATGTGTTTAGAAGGAGCTTTCCTCCTGCTATTTCAGCATGAAGATCAGTCTTTATGCACTTACCGGCGTTAGATGATACGTTTGCATAAACTAAACCGCCTGCCATATATACACCAATATTATCCTCTTCGTCGCCCTTGACATGGATAGCGTTCTTCGCAGCTTCGGGCACAACAATTGTAACTCCCGGTCGCATATAGAAATAACCATCCGTGGCTATGCCATGTTTGTAGTTTCCTTCTACTACAAGCGCGCCTGTTCCACTGAAAATCAGGTTGCCTTCACTGAAGAAACATCCTTTGCGATCTTCATTGGCAGAATTTCCGTCATTGAGATAATGAGGCTCTTCCGTATAGGATTTTGCATCAGTCAAACGATTGATTGTGCCATCCTTCAGATGTACAAAAGCACGTTTTTTACATTGGTTATTTATGGCCGGCCCCTTATTAGAGGTTAATTCCACACCTGCCAGTGTGAGTTTGAATTTCTTTTCTCCATAAATTTTAAGTTGTCCGTCTTCGCTTTTACCGGATACTACTATTTCTACATTTTTTACAGTATTAGTCAGCATATCTATGGTGACATAGGCACCCTCTGTATAGAATTTCACTGAAGAATTGGTAGAAGTGACAGTCGCTGTATTTCCCGAATAAACGACTGATACAGTCACGCCACCAGTGTTTCCGAATCCATTAGCTTCCCAATAGATGTCTTCGTCCGTACCCACGACATCCTTTGCCGCATCATCTGCCATCTCACCGTTCCAAGTGTATATGGTGGAATCAAACTCCGGTTTGTCACCATCATCTTCACCACCGCCTTCACCGGGAAAATCACCGGGAACGTCTCCGGGAAACATTCCCCATTCGTCTAATTCCTGATCCTTAGAGCAGGATGAGCACACCATACCGGCGACACAGGTAAGGAATGCCGTCATTAGTAACATAGTCTTTTTTGTATAATTCATAATTGTTTTTTGTAATATTATTAGTAGTGGTGCGATAAAAACCTAACCACTGTTATTAAAATATTAGTATTTAG
>ENA-OPCN01002351-OPCN01002351.1-human-gut-metagenome-genome-assembly--contig:-NODE-2351-length-10733-cov-3.663514_pt1 | contig 10733 bp, 10 predicted proteins | sample MGYA00241567_ERZ501485 | MGnify/ENA primary metagenome ERZ501485 (study PRJEB25962, sample SAMEA2042579) | human gut metagenome | biome: human gut; feature: human-associated habitat; material: faeces...
GTCACCATCCGCATAAATGGCCGAAACCGCCACTCGGCAAAGTGACGGTTTCGAGTTTTACTTGCAGCTGATTAACTAACCGAGGCCAAACCGTTCTTGCGGAAGGAGCCTTGGTTATTTTTATGATACCAGACACTTTTGATTTGTCAAGCGTACCGATGAAGCGCAGGCCGTTACACCCGCCCATGTCCAGCCGGACAGGGGCGGGTGTGGTCGATTACTTTTTCAGCTTGTTGTCCACAACGTCCTTGAGGACGGCGGTGAAGGCATCAAGCGTCATGGCGCCGAGGTCGCCGTCTGCGCGGTTGCGCGGGGAGACGGTACCGGCTTCGATATCGCGGTCGCCGACGACGAGCATATAAGGGATCTTCTCCATCTGCGCGTCGCGGATCTTCTTGCCGATCTTCTCGCTGCGGGTGTCGACCGTCACGCGGTAGCCCTGCGCGGTGAGCTTTGCGGCCTGCTCCTTGCAGTAGTCAACGGCGCGGTCCGTGACCGGCAGGAAGCGGACCTGCTCCGGCGCCATCCACGTGGGCAGCGCACCGGCATACGTCTCGATCAGGTAGGCCAGCGTGCGCTCGTAGCAGCCAAGGCTCGTTCTGTGGATGATATACGGCAGCTTCTTCTCACCGTTTTCATCCGTGTAGTACATCCCGAAGCGCTCAGCCAGCAGCATATCGATCTGGATGGTGACGAGGGTGTCCTCCTTGCCGTAGACGTTCTTGTACTGGATATCGAGCTTCGGGCCGTAGAACGCGGCTTCGTCGATGCCGATATCGTACTTGACGTCGAGATCGTCGAGGATTTTTGCCATGACGCTCTGCGCGTGATCCCACTGCTCTTTGGTGCCCTCGTACTTGTTCTTGGGGTTCGCGGGATCCCACTGGGAGAAGCGGAACGTGCACTTATCAAGCAGGCCGACTGTGTCGAGGCAATACTTGGCAAGATCGAGGCAGTCACGGAATTCATCCTCCAGCTGATCCGGGCGGAGCACCAGATGGCCCTCGGAGATCGTAAACTGGCGCACACGGATGAGGCCGTGCATTTCGCCGGAGTCCTCGTTGCGGAACAGCGTGGACGTTTCGCCGAGGCGCATCGGCAGATCGCGGTAGCTGCGGCCGCGGTTCAGATAGACCTGATACTGGAACGGGCAGGTCATCGGACGCAGGGCAAAGCACTCCTTCGTCTCATCCTGCGGGTCGCCGAGGACAAACATACCGTCGAGATAGTGATCCCAGTGGCCGGAGATCTTGTAAAGCTCACGCTTGGCCATGAGCGGCGTCTTGGTCAGCAGGTATCCGTGCGCCTGCTCGACATCCTCGACCCAGCGCTGCAGCAGCTGAATGACGCGCGCACCCTTCGGCAGCAGAATGGGAAGGCCCTGGCCGATGCAGTCGACCGTCGTGAAGTATTCCAGTTCGCGGCCCAGCTTGTTATGGTCGCGCTTGAGGGCTTCTGCCTGTTCTGCCAGATACTGGTCAAGCTCTTCCTTCTTCGGGAACGCAACGGCGTAGATTCTCTGCAGCATCTTGCGCTTGGAGTCGCCGCGCCAGTATGCGCCGCAGCACTGCGTCAGCTTGATGGCGTTGCCCTTGATGCGGCCTGTAGAATCGAGGTGCGGGCCGGCACAGAGGTCTGTAAACTCGCCCTGCGTGTAGAACGAGATGTGCGCATCTTCGGGCAGATCGTTGATCAGCTCGACCTTATACGGCTCGTCCTTTTCCTGCATATATTTGATGGCTTCCTCGCGCGGCAGCTCGAAGCGCTCGAGCTTCAGCTTTTCCTTGCAGATCTTGCGCATCTCGGCCTCGATGGCGTCGAGATTTTCCTGCGTGAAGTTGAACGGAGCGTCGAAGTCATAGTAGAAGCCGTTGTCGATAGACGGGCCGATGGCCAGCTTGACCTCCGGCCACAGGCGCTTGACGGCCTGCGCCATGACGTGGGAACAGGTGTGCCAGTACGTTTTGCGGTACTGCGGGTTTTCAAACGAGAATTCATTGTTTTCGGACATGGTTTTCTGCCTCCTAAATTGATTTGGGGCAAAACAAAAACGCCTTACCCCTGTCGTTTCAGGGGTGAGGCGCTGTACGCTCCACGGTTCCACCCTGCTTACGGACGAAAAAACATCCGTCGCTTTGTGTCTCTGTAACGGGAGAACCCGGCGGCGCATTTCCGCGCCGCGGCTCAGAAGCGGTATCCGGGCGGGCCGCGCAAAGGCTCTTGCAGCATACGAGCCTCTCTCTGTGATGCGCTGCCGGTGCCGGGACGTGTCTTCGTCTCAGCCTTTTCTGGATGCTACAATAGCACGTTTCCGGGGTTCTGTCAATCCCCCGCGGACACGGAAATGCGTTGCAAACCGGCTTTTTTTCTGGTATCATAGCCTCAGAATCAGACAGGGAGGCCGACTATGGACCTTTGTAATATCAACGAGATCAAGGCGCTGCTCGCGCGGCACGGATTCCATTTTTCCAAGGCCAAGGGGCAGAATTTCCTGACGCAGAGCTGGGTGCCGCAGAACATCGTGCTGGAATCCGGCGTGGACGAGACGTGCGGCGTATTGGAGGTCGGCCCCGGCATCGGGCCGCTGACGCAGCAGCTGTGCCGGTACGCGAAAAAGGTCGTCGCGGTCGAGGTCGACCGGACGCTCCAGCCGATTCTGGCCGAGACGATGGCGGGCAATGAAAATCTGGAAATCATCTTCGGCGACATTCTGAAAACGGACATCGCGAAGCTCGTGCGGGAGGAGTTCTCGGGCCTTCGCCCGATAGCCTGCGCGAATCTGCCATATTATATCACCACGCCCGTGCTGGCAGCGCTTCTGGAGAGCCGTGCGTTCGAGGCCGTGACCGTCATGGTGCAGAAGGAGGTCGCGCAGCGCATCTGCTCGCCCGCAGGCAAGGGCGATTACGGCGCGTTCAGCGTCTTCTGCCAGTATTACGCCGAACCGGAGCTGCTGTTCGACGTACCGGCAAGCTGCTTCATCCCGCAGCCGAAGGTCACGAGCGCGGTTTTAAAGCTCACCATGCGGAAAGAGCCGGTCTGCGAGATCAAAAGCGAGACCATGTTCTTCAAGGTCGTTCGCGCAGCGTTCGCCCAGCGCAGAAAAACGCTTCTGAACGCGCTTTCATCCGGGCTTTCGCAGTTTGACAAGCCCGCGCTTGCCGCCGTGATCGAAGATTGCGGCTTTGCGCCCACGGTGCGCGGGGAGACGCTGGATATTCCGGGCTTCGCCGCGATCGCGAACGCGCTGACGGAGCTGTAATGTATTTCGTCTATATGCTCCGCTGCCGGGGCGGGAGTCTGTATACCGGCATTGCTGCCGACATGGAAAAGCGCCTGCGGCAGCACGCGTCCGGCGGCGCGGCCTGCGCAAAATACACGCGTGCCCACCCGCCCGAAGCCCTCGCCGCACTCTATCAGGCGGAGGATCACGCAGCCGCCGCACGGCTGGAAGCATTCCTCAAGACGCTCCCGCCCGCAAAAAAGCGGATGCTGGCCGCAGGAGAAGCCGCGGCGGAGTCGCTGTTCGCGGAAAGGCTGAGCGGGCGTGTCTATCTCCGCCGCACGGACGAAGAGCTGCGCCTGAACGCGCTGCTGGCGGCACTGCACAGCGAAGGATAGAAAACTCCCCCACCGCGGGTGGGGGAGTTTTGCACGGCTTACTTCGATGATGTCGGGTCGTAATTGCGGCCAAATTTGAGATCTTCAAATTTGATCGTCGCGCTTTCGGGGTGCATGGGGCGTGCGCTTTGCTTGGACAGTGCGGGCGCGGAGGCGGTCTTCGTTTCGGCTCCGCTGTCGCTGCCGATCAGCTTTTCAAGATTGTCGGAGATCTCCGTCGCGATTTTCTCTGCGTCCTCACTGGGAGCGGGAGCGGGCGCTGCGGGCTGCTCTGCCTGCCAGTCGTAGGGCTTTTCATGCGCAGGCTGCGGCTGCTCAGGCGCGGCTTCGCGCGTCAGATCGCGGGCCTTGAGCGTTTCAAGCAGCTCCAGATGGCCCTGAATGTCGCGCTCGACCACGGAGATGAAATTCAGCGCGGTCTGCTTGGCGTAATCCAGCCGCTCCTGCTCGGCGTGCAGCTGCTGATTGAGCTGCGCAAGCTGCACGTTCGCGGCGTTGACCTGCGCATTGGTCTGCGCGTTGACCTCCGCGTTCTGCAGCATGGCGGCGCACCGCGCCTGCGTTTCCTTGAGCAGCTGGGCGCTTTTGGCCTCTGCATCGGCTGCGGCAGTGGACTGCTTCGTCTCCTGGGCGCGGTATTCCTCCAGCTTTTCGACCAGGATCTTCATCTTGGCCTTGAGCACGGAATTTTCCTTATAGAGCGTGATGTAGTCGTCGGTCAGCGGTTCGAGAAAATCGTCGACCTGCTGCATATCATAGCCGCCGAAGACGGCCTTGGAGAAGGTTTGCTCCTGAATTTCCTGCGGTGTGAACATGGACGCTGCCCCCTTGTACGATTAGAGATAGACGCCGTTGTTTTCCAATTCGTCCATCAGATTGTCGCCGACGAAGTCGACGTTGTACGGCGTGATGATGTAGGTGCTGATGGCGATCTTTTTGATCTTGCCGTCGAGCGCATAGGCGCAGCCGGACAGGAAATCGACCAGACGGCGGGCGACGTCTTTGTTCGTGGATTCCAGATTGAGGACGACCGCGTGCTTGCTGCGCAGATGCTCCGCGATCTCGGTCACGCTGTCAAAGCGGTCGGGCTTGACGAGCACGACCTGCAGCTGGGCCGTGGCGTGAATGTTCACGACCTTGCCGCTCTGCGTACCGGCGGCGTTATTGCCTCCGAGCGTCCGGCGGCCGGTGGAAGCGCTGCTGCCGGTCGAGGAAAACTCATCGCTGTCCAGATCGAAGCTGCTGCGATACGAGGGCTTCGGCGCCGAGGACGAACGGGAAGGCCGGCTGGGGCGGGCGTCGTCGTCGAATTCATCAAAATCGTCGTCGTCTTCTGTATACGGCTTCGTGAGCTTCTTCAGGTCATCCATAAATCCCATTGTAATGTATCCTCCAGATTTGCTATTCTATGTAATTGTGCCGTGTCGGCGTGTCGGTCAGATGTTATAGTTCCGTTTGCCAAAAATTGCGGTGCCGATGCGCACCATGGTCGAGCCTTCGGCGATGGCGTCGGCAAAATCGTCGCTCATGCCCATCGACAGGCATTCCATGGACACATTATCGTATTTTTTTGCCCTTATGTCAACAAAAAGATTGCGCATTTCGGCAAAATATCTGCAATTTTCGCCCGGAAATTCGCTCACAGGGGGAATTGCCATCAGACCCTTGAGCGCCGTGTGCGGAAAATCGGCCATTCGGGCGGCAAGCGCGGCGGCCTCGGCCGGGGTAAAGCCGGATTTGCTCTCCTCATTGCCGATGTTGACCTCAAAGAGAATGTTCTGCACGACGCCCAGCTTTTTCGCCTGCTTTTCGATGCACTCCAGCAGCTCCAGCCGGTCGACGGACTCAATGAGATCGACCACGCCGACGAGATACTTGACCTTGTTGGTCTGCAGATGGCCAATGAAGTGCAGGGGCTTTCCCGTGTACGCGCCCAGCGGGCGCTTGGCCTGGATCTCCTGCACGCGGTTCTCGCCGCAGCAGTCGACGCCTGCGGCGACGGCTTCCTTCACGCGCTCGGCGTCGTTCATCTTCGTCGCGGCGCACAGCAGAATTTCGGACGGGTCGCGTCCGGCTTTTTTTGCGGCCTCAGCCATCTGGGCGCGGATGCCCGCGATATTTTCAGCAATTGTAGACATATCAGTTGACGACCTTTCCATCGTATAGATTTTTCGCGTTGATAATCAGCTCGTCGCCCGGCCAGAGGTTGTTGGTCGAGCTGGTGTCGAGCGTGACGACATAGCTTTCGCCGGTATCGTGGAGAATGGTGATGGGCTTCCACTTGGCGAGCGTCCCTTCGAGGATATACACGCCCGTCTGACCGTTTTCGACACGGACGGCGGACTTCGGGACGCGCAGCCCGGCGTAGGACGTGAAGACGATCTCCGCCGACTGCTGCCGCAGGAGCGTTACGTTCTGCAATGCCCGGTCAGACGACAGGACCAGCAGCCGGGAGCCTGCCTCGTTTTCGCCCAGACGCTCCACGCGCATGGTGACCGGCTGGTAATAATCGCGGGCGAAGGTCAGCGTGGCGCGGTCGCCCTCCTCCACATCGGAAAGCTCGCTTGCGGGCACGACGCAGGCGTAATACCAGGTCGTGGACGTGATGAGCCTGCCGATGGCGTGGGCGTCCGCCTCGTCCGGCTGGACGGCCTCAAATTCCGCAACGGTCATGTCCATCAGCCGTTCCGGCGTCAGCACGGCCTCATAGCCGTCGACGGCGGCGGAAAATGTTCCGGCCCTGCCCGCGGAAATGGCGCTGGTATCGCCCGCGGACTGCGCCTCAAGCGTATCCAGCTCCGCCTGCAGGGCGCTGATGCGCGATTGCAGCGCGCCGCTGTCGGCGCCGCTTCCCGTGCGCCGCAGGATGAGGCCCTTGAGCTCCGGCGAAAGATCGGAGACGGAATTCATGTCGCGCAGCGCCAGGTACCGGCTCAGCTGCGCAAGCGCATCCGCGATGTCCGCGTCGAGCGCAGCCTGATCGTAGACGCTGGAGACGGCGCTCCACGCGTACTGAAGCTGCTCGATCTGGCCGGACAGCTCGTCCATGCGCGTCTGCCGGAGCCGTGCGTCCTCGGAGCGGTAGCCGGTGGCGACGGTGTCGTTCGCGGCCACGTGCGCGCCTTCGGCACAGCTCAGAACGGTCGTGCCGTACTGCGAATATAAAAGCTCCTCCTCACGCACGACAAAGCCGGAGGCGTAGTAGCCCGCCCCGGCTTCGTATGGTGTGACGGTGGCCGTCATAAGGGGTGCATAGAGACTGCTGATCACGTGATAGCCGAAATACGCGGCGATCGCGGCCAGCAGGATCCAGAGGATGACTGTAAAATAGGATTTGCCTTGCTTCATAGCGCTCCTTCCCGCAGGAGCAAGAACGGTGCTCAGCCCTGCGTCAGGTGGACGGGCATGGCGGGCGTCATGGTAGACACCGCGTGCTTATAGATCATCTGCTGCCGCCCGTCGGACTGCAGCATGATCACGAACTGGTCAAAGCCCGTGATAATGCCGCGCATCTGAAAGCCGTTCATCAGAAAAACGGTCAGCATCGTGCGGTCCTTGCGGGCCTGGTTCAGAAAAACGTCCTGATAATTCTCTGTTGTTTTTTGCATGGGTATCGGCTCCTTTTCTTTATATGGGAGGCTCTGCTCCAATGCCCTTGTCCATTGCATCAGGGCCTCCCCAATGATCTGACACCCATATCGTACCATATTCAAAACGCGGAAAAAGGAATATTCTGTCGAGCGGCGGAAAGAACCTCCGAAAAATCTTCCGTGCCCGTCAGCCGGAGCCAGTGAATGTCCGGATTGCGCCGGAACCAGGTCAGCTGCCGCTTGGCGTAGTTGCGCGAGCGCTGCTTGCAGAGCGCAGCGGCTTCGTCCAGCGTGCACGCGCCGTTTAAGTATCCAAAAAATTCTTTATAGCCGATGGCCTGCATGGCGGTCGCCTTCGGGCTGACGCCGAGGGCGAGCAGCGCGCGAATTTCGTCCAGCAGCCCGTCTTCCAGCATTTTGTCGACCCGCAGATCGATGCGCCGGTACAAAACGGCGCGGTCGCTGTAATCAAGCCCCAGCCACACGGGCCGGTAGCGCGGGGGGATGGCCTGCGTTTCCAGGTTGTGCTGCGTGATGGTCTTGCCGGTTTCCTCATAGACCTCCAGCGCGCGGACAATGCGCTTTTCGTCCGCCGGATGGAGCCGCGCAGCGGCCTCCGGGTCAATGCTGCGCAGACGCGCCAGCATGGCCTCTCCGCCGTTTTCGCGCAGCTGCGTTTCAAGCGCTTCGCGCCTGCCGGTCTGCGGGACGGGCGCAAATGAACGGCCCGCGATGAGGCTGTCGACATACAGCCCCGTGCCGCCCGCGATGACGGCGGTTTTGCCGCGCGATAAAATGTCCTGCACGCAGCTGTCTGCCAGCTGCACGTATTTTCCGGCGGAAAAATCCTCACCCGGTTCGACCATGTCCAGCAGATGGTGGTGCACGCCCTCCATCTCCTCTTTTGTGGGCTTGGCCGTGCCGATGTCCATGTGTTTGTAGATCTGCATGGAATCGCAGGAGACGACCTCGCCGCCGTACAGCTTCGCAAGCTGCACGGCAAGCTTCGTCTTGCCGGAGGCCGTCGGGCCGACGACGCAGATGATCCTGTCCATGCTCAGACCCTCTTGAACTGCTTTTCCAGCTGCCGCTTCGTGAGCGTCACGCAGACGGGACGGCCATGCGGGCAGTATTTGATATCGTCGCGGGACAGAACCTCCTGCACGAGCCGCCGCAGCTCCTCATCAGACGTCTGCCATCCGGCCTTGATGGCCGATTTGCAGGCGATGGTGTGCAGCAGATTGTCGCGCAGGCTGTCCGGGTCGAGCGTTTTTCCGGCCAGCAGATCGCCCGCCAGCTCCTGCAAAAGCGCCTTTGCGTCCTCCACGTCCACGTCGGACGGGATCTGCCGGATGAGCACGTCTCCGCCGCCAAAGTCCTCTGTCTCGAACCCGCAGCGCTCCAGAAGCGCCCTGTTTTCCAGCACGGCAGCGGCCTCTTCCCGTGAAAGTTCTGCGGAAACAGGGGCCAGCAGCAGCTGGGCCATGATGGGGTGGTCCTCCTTTTTGAGCGCCTCAAAGCGGATACGCTCGTGCGCGGCGTGCTTGTCGAGGAACAGAACGGCCTCGCCCTGCTCGACAATGATATAGGTGTGCAGCGCCTCGCCGATGATGCGGAAGGGCTCTTCCGGGACAGAAAGCGCCTGCTGTGCTTCCGGCTCTTTGACGGGTTCCGGCTTCGGCTCGGGCCTGACCTCAATCTTCGGTTCGGGCTTCGGCTCCGGTCTGACCTCCGGCTTTGATTCCGGCTTCGGAAGTGGAAAGCTCTGCTGCGCAGGCACAGGCTCGGAGCGCGGCAGCTGCACCGGCGAGGCCAGCACGGGCTGGGCCGGCTTCTGCACAGGCTGCTGCGCAGCCTGACGGCGGTATTCGGATGCCTGCATGGTCTGATAGAAGCCGGGCTTCGGCGGCTGGACGATTTTGGGCTGTGCCTGCGGCTGCGGTGCGGCCTCCTGCTTTTTCTCCGGCGCTTTCCACTCCGGGCGGCCCGCCGCTCTGGAGAGCGTGGACAAAACGGCATAGTGCACCGCGTCGAAGACCTCGCGCTCGGATAAGAACTTGACCTCCGTCTTGGCCGGGTGGACGTTCACATCCACGGCCTGCACGGGCATATCGATCTCCAGCACGCAGGCCGGGAAGCGGCCCACCATGATCTGGTTGCGGTACGCCTCCTCCAGGGCGGCGGACAGTAGCTGGCTTTTCACGAACCGGCCGTTGACGAAGAACAGCTGGCGGCCCCGGGTGCTGTGGCCGTTCAGGGGCCGGGTCACATAGCCCGACACCTGCACGTCGCCGCCGCAGCCCCGGACCTCCTGCAGGCCCATGGCGAAGTCCCGGCCCATGGCCGCGTATACGGCGGACAGCAGCTGCCCGTCGCCGGGGGTATGGAGCACCTCGGCCCCGTCCCGCAGCAGCTTGAAGGACACCTCCGGATGGCTCAGGGCCAGGTGCTGGACGATGCCGGACACGGCGGCCCCCTCGGCGCTGTCCTTTTTCATGAATTTCATCCGGGCGGGGGTGTTGTAAAACAGGTCCCGCACGCAGACGGTGGTGCCCTCCGGGCACCCGATCTCCTCCACCTGGCCCGGCACGCCCCCCTCCAGATGCAGGGAGGCCCCGGTCTGGGCCCCGGTCTGGCGGGTGAAAATATCCACCCGGGACACGGCGGAAATAGCCGCCAGCGCCTCGCCCCGGAAGCCCAGGGTGCCGATGGCAGCCAGGTCCCCGGCGGTGCGCAGCTTGCTGGTGGCATGGCGCAGAAACGCCGTGGGCAGCTGCTGGGGCGCGATGCCGCAGCCGTTGTCCGTCATCCGCAGATAGGTGAGGCCCCCGTGCTGCACCTCCGCCACGATGGCGGTGGCCCCGGCGTCCAGGGCGTTTTCCAGCAGCTCCTTGGCCACGCTGGCGGGACGCTCCACCACCTCGCCGGCGGCGATCAGGTCCGCCACGTGCCGGGGCAGGCATTGAATATCAGGCATAGCGTTGTCCTTTCGTGTTACGTCAGCTTCTTTTTCAGCTCATACAGCAGCTGCAGGGCCTCCAGGGGCGTCAGGGAGTCCACCTGGGCCCGGCGCAGCCGGTCGATGACCTCCCCCTCGGCCACGGCGGCAAAGGACACCTGGTCCTCCCGGGGGGCGGGGGCCGCCGCCGGACGGCTGGACTCCTCCTCCAGCTGGCGGAGGATCTTCCTGGCCCGGGACACCACCGCCTCCGGCAGGCCCGCCAGCTTGGCTACCTCGATGCCGTAGCTCCGGTCCGCCCCGCCGGGGACGATCTTCCGCAGGAACACGATCTCCTCCCCCCGGGTGCGGACGGCGATGTTATAGTTCTTCACGCCGGGAAGGGTCCCCTCCATGGCGGTCAGCTCGTGATAGTGGGTGGCAAACAGGGTCTTGGCCCCCAGGCGCTTGGGGTCGGCGCAGTATTCCAGCACCGCCCGGGCGATGCTCATGCCGTCGAAGGTGGAGGTGCCCCGGCCGATCTCGTCCAGAATCAGCAGGGAGTGCTTCGTGGCGTGGCGCAG
>ENA-OPCN01002373-OPCN01002373.1-human-gut-metagenome-genome-assembly--contig:-NODE-2373-length-10634-cov-8.616693_pt1 | contig 10634 bp, 7 predicted proteins | sample MGYA00241567_ERZ501485 | MGnify/ENA primary metagenome ERZ501485 (study PRJEB25962, sample SAMEA2042579) | human gut metagenome | biome: human gut; feature: human-associated habitat; material: faeces...
CGGGATAAACGCTGAAGGCATCTAAGCGTGAAGCCCCCCTCAAGATGAGATATCCGAGCATAAGCTGTAAGACCCCTTGAAGACTACGAGGTAGATAGGTCAGAGATGGAAGCGTGGTAACACGTGGAGTTGACTGATACTAATAGGTCGAGCGCTTGACCAAAGTCAGGTAGAAGAGGAAAAGTTATTAACAGAGTAAATCTTGATATGAATATCGTTTTTAGTGTGTGGTTTTGAAGGAACAAGAAAGGTAATGATTAGTGTCATTACCTCTTTTTTTTTTCCTCAAAATGTGATACAATGTAAACAGTTGAATCTGCTAATAATAACTTAGACGGATAAATGTATGGAGGCTATTTATGGATACAAATATATTATTGGAAAATGGAACGAATGAGATGGAGTTGCTTGAATTTACTATAGGGGATAACCATTACGGCATTAATGTTGCTAAGATAAGAGAGATACTCCCATATATGCCGGTTACGCCTGTACCTAATTCACATCCGTATATCGAAGGTATTTTTATGCCGAGAGATACGATGATAACGGTTATAGACCTTGCCAAGGCGACACACGGACAGGAGAACCCGGATACATCATCGGATATGCTTATTGTGACGAACTTCAATAAGCTTGATATAGCATTTCATGTACATAAGGTATTGGGAATTAACAGGGTGTCATGGGCACAGATTATTACACCTGATTCATCAATAAGTTCAGGTCAGGACAGCATTACCACAGGCGTTGTTAAGATAGATGGACGACTTATAATAATACTTGATTTTGAACATATCGTTAATGATATCGCACCGGAAACGGGACTTAAAGTGTCTGAAGTTGAGAAATATGCCGGACGTGACAGAAACAGTCTTCCTATATTCATAGCAGAGGATTCGGCACTTCTTATGAAGCTTATATCGGATTCATTGTCGAAGGCAGGATATGCTAATCTTGACATCTCACCAAATGGACAGGAATGTTGGGATAAGCTTGAGAAACTGGCCGGCCAGTATAAAGATAAAGTAACGGAGCATGTAAGCTGTGTTATAACAGATATTGAGATGCCTATGATGGATGGACACAGATTGACCAAGCTCATTAAGACCAATCAATATCTTAAAAATATTCCCGTTGTTATTTTCTCATCACTTATTAATGATGATATGAGAAGAAAGGGCGAGGCACTCGGAGCGGATTCACAGTTGTCCAAGCCTGAAATAGGACAGCTTGTAGAAGCAATAGATAAATTATTATTAAAATAAACCATTTTGTCGGAGGATATGATGGCTGAGAAAAATGAAGAAGAAGAATATCTTGACAGTCTATTAAATAGTGCAATCAAAAATGACAGTGAACTTGGTAACAATACAGCTGTTAAAGATGACACAGACCAGAATAAGGAAGAAGCAGCGACATTGGATGAAATGTTCAAGGGTATGCAGACAGACGATGATAATGATGATACGGTAGACATTAATGATGAGAAGTCAACAGATGAGCAGATGAAGTTTGTCAATGACCTGAAGGACATAGTTGATCAGTCAGCGCAGGATGCATCCATATCAGATGCTATAGAAGCATTGAATAACGAGAGTACAATATCGGATGAAGAAACGGATTACAATCCGGACGTTGATAACGATTCTGAAACTGAGTCTGAAGATCCGGCTGATTTTGATTACAATGATGGTGAAACATCAGAACCTGTTCTTGATGATGTACCGGTATTGGATGATAATCTTAATATGCAGAGCATGAATGATTATCCGTCTGAACCTGCGATGAATAATGATTCCATACATAATGATATCACGGATTCTGGAATTGCAATGGCGGAGAATAATAATCCGGACAACGCCGCACCTGAGAAGTCCAGGAAGAAAAAAAAGAATAAGAAAGATAAGAAAGATAAGAAAGATAAGAAAGATAAGAAAAAGGGACTTAAGTCTTTCTTTGTTGAAGAATACGACAATGGTGACGAGCCGGAACAGTCTGATGATATGGCATTGAGCGATGCAGACATCAATAAGCAATTGATGGACGAGCTGTATCAGGATGCCGGGGTGGACGACGACCTGTCAGATATAGAAGAGAAGAGCGAGGAATCGGCCGAAGAAGAGAAACCGAAGAAACCTAAGAAAGAAAAGAAACCGAAACCGCCTAAGGAGAAGAAACCTAAGGCACCTAAAGTAAAGAAGCCGGTTGATAAGTCCGAACGCATCCAGCCTGATTTTGGTGCAATATTCAAAGCAGTCCTGATTGCTGCGGTCATATCTGCAGTGCTGATAGTCGGAACCAATATTTTCAACAAGAAGAGCACGATAGCGGATGCTGAGAATGCGTTTGATGCCGGAAATTACGAGGAGGCTAATGGATTGTTATCCGGACTTTCACTTAAAGGTGATGCTAAGGATTTATATAACAAGAATAAATTATTAGCTTCGGTACAACATGGACTTACGTCATATCAGCACTATGTTGATCTGAATAAAAAGGGAAGTGCGGTCGATGCATTAATTAAGACAGTCGGACGTAAAAATAAGTCGGAGGATCTTATAGAGGAATATGAAATCTCATCTCAGATGGATTCATTATATTCCAAGATTACGGCAGCACTTGAAGAAAATGGATTAACCGAGCAACAGGCACTTGACTTATATAATATGGCAAGCCTTGAGGAATATACCGCCAAGCTTAAAGGATATGGTGCGTTGGTTAATGACAATAAGAAAAAGTAATACTAAGGTGCTATAGGAAACTATGGCACCTTTTAATATTGAAAAATCTTGGAAAATTGCAAAAAAATCTTGCATTTATTGCTTTTATATGTTAATGTAAATGCAGGTAGACAGCTATACATTGATAGCTATGAAGAGCATCCATTACAATGAATGGAAATGCTCTTTTTTTTATAAAAAAGTAATATCTAATTATTGAGATAGGAGGAATATAAAATGAAACCATTTAATGTAGGCGAATCGCTTCGTCCTTTTATTGAGAAAATTCTTTCCCGAAGAAACATAAACCGGAAGTGTTAAGAACTGAAAATCCGGAATGGATAAGATTCTTAGAAATGTGACTAGGGTTAACAGTACCTGATAATATGAATGTGGTAATTAAGATTGTTTTGTCGTTTGGAGACATATTATTTGGCAACAGTAGAAGGTGACCAGCCAAGGGTAAGACCTTTTGGAACAGCACACATTTTTGAAGGAAGCAAGACAGTCTATGCTCGATGCTTATCCATCTTTACAGAATATGTACTCAGCAGATGATGGAAATTATTCAGGAAGCACTTAAAGATCTACTTTCTGGAACTATTCAAGATATGCATGAAACAGAAATGGACAATCACCTTGGATATGATCGTTATGAAAGATCTGGTGAGTCTAATTATCGTAATGGAACAAAGCCTAAAACTGTTCGTAGTAAATATGGAGAATTCAAAGTGGATGTACCTCAGGATTGCCAGAGTTCCTTTGAGCCTGAGGGGCTTCCAAAACGCCAGAAGGACATCAAAGGTTTGTCGGCACTCTTCGCCCGTATCAAAAGAAAATACATAACGGATGGGACAGTCAACAGATGTAGACTGTCCCTTTTCATCACGCTTTTTGCAGACTGCTCTTGAAATTATCACAATTCCATGCTATAATAATCATAAATGAACGGTCGGTATACGCAAAAGAGCGAAGCGACATGAAAACAACAGAGTAACAACACAATGAGCGGAAGCGTGAACTAATGGAAAAGGTCGAGGACGAATACTACCTGAAATCCCAAATGGAGGTCTTAAAGCAGGGGGTTGCCCTGTTCGTGGATAAGTACAAAGCAAACCAAGCATAAGCCGGTCAGCCGCCGCTCATTTACGGCGCGGGCAGCGGTGCAAAACTCCGCCGTAATAACAATTCCGAACGGAGGAAAGAAGATGAAAACAGGGAAAAAACTACTCACAGGTACACTTTTGGCGCTTTGCGTCGCTCTATTGGTGCTTTGCAGCGTGCTTGCCATAGGATGGAGCAAGGCGGCAAAAACCAACACCGCACTGCCGGAGGTGCGGAACAACGGCACGGCGATCCAGTGGAAATACAGCGACGAAACCGATTGGCGCGACCTGGTGGCGTTTACCGAGCTGCGGGGCGCTGCCGGAGAAAATGGAAAGAACGGCATTGACGGTAAAGACGGCAAGAACGGTGCCGACGGTAAGAACGGAATAAACGGAAAAGACGGCATTAACGGCGTTGACGGTAAAGACGGAGCCGACGGCAAAGACGGTATCAACGGAAAAGACGGCATTAACGCCAAAAACATAGAGGTGCAACGAGCCGAAACCCACATACAGTGGCGTTACGAGGGCGATGAGTGGCAGAACCTTGTGGCGATAGCCGACATCACAGGCCCCACCGGACAGAACGGTAAGGACGGAGCAAACGGAAAAACGCCGGAGTTCCGCGTGAACGAAAACACATTGCAATGGCGCTACACCGGCGATGAAATATGGCTGAACCTGTACGATCTTTCGGTTTTGAAAGGTCTTGACGGCAAGGATGGTATAAACGGAAAAGACGGAGCCGACGGCAAGGACGGAACAAACGGCATAAACGGGCAAGACGGCGCCGACGGTGCGGACGGCAACACCCCGTTTATCGGTGAGAACGGCAACTGGTGGATCGGAGAAATCGACACAGCCGTAAAAGCCGCAGGCATTGACGGTGCTGACGGTGTTGACGGCGAAAAGGGTGATAAGGGCGACAAAGGTGACCCCGGCGACAAAGGCGACAAGGGCGATAAGGGTGACAAAGGCGACAAGGGCGATAAAGGCGACAAGGGCGACGCCGGTCAGAACGGCAGCTGCCCGGGCTATTTTTACGGCGTTGGGGTGGTACAATCGGTCAATATTCAAAATGAAACGGCGGCGCTATATTTTCAGGGAAAAATGAGCAGCGGCGGGCTTGTCTCCTGTGACGGGGATACCGTTCGACTGTCACGTGGACATCATTATCAGGTGAGCGTAAACGGGGCGGTCTATGCCATGTCAAATGATGACAAAGGCTTCTATTCTGTTCGGATGACGGACGGCTATGATAACCAGCTGTGCAGGGATCTTACGACATAAAGGTGGACAAAGGCAAAAAGTTGAACGAGACGAGAAGAGAGCAGCATACCCTGAGCTTCAACCGGGTATACGATGCCAAAGGCGGCGATATTGTCCTGCGGCTTGCACTTGAGCAGGCCGAGTATGCTACCTATCTTCTTTCGTTCAGAGGCACGATCACCATCACCGCTCTTGACTGAGCCGATATATACGAAAACGGAGGTAATAGAATATGAAAAAACGAATACTCAGTATCCTGCTCGCCCTATGTATGCTGTTCTGCCTTGTGCCGACTACGGCGTTTGCCGAGGGTGAGACAAACAGGAAAGTCGAAACGGAACAAGAGCTTGTCAATGCGCTGGCGGACAGCAGCGCAGACATCATCACGCTGAAAAATGACATTGCAATCGGCACGACCCTGACCGTCCTCCGCAAGGTCACCCTCGATCTCAACGGCTATGTTCTGAAAATGACCGGCAGCGGCAGCGTTATTATCCTCGATAATAAGAGCGGCATCACCGGCGACCTGACCCTTATCGACAGCAATCCCACGGCGGAGCACAAATTCAAGGTTAACGGCGCAGAACCTTGGGTGCTGGACAACAGCGGTACAGAGACCGTCTATGGTGGCATCATCACAGGCGGCACGGGCAGCCGGATCTTCTTCTCCAATGGGGTGTCAGGCGGCGGCGTGATCATCGGCAGCGGCGCACTCACCATGAACGGCGGCAATATCGTCGGCTGCATAGCCAATGAAGGCGGTGGCCTGTTCCTCTCAGACGGTTCGTTCACCATGAACGCCGGCAGCATTGTCGGCTGCTCAACACCAAACAGATTAACGACCGGAGAGGCCTTTCACGGCGGCATATACGCTTTTGGTCCGATGGCGAACAGAGATACAACCGGCGTGATCACGTTGACCGGCGGCCTGATCAAAAACAACGGCAGATACGCTATCAATGCTGCGTATCATACCACAATTTACGCCAACGGCGGCGAGGTATACGGTGGGGTTTACCTAAATCAGTCAAGTAAGATCACCTGTCTTGCAGAAGATAACGGTATTACCGCCTTCAAAGGCAAGACGGTGATCGGCGGAACTTCCAGTGTATATCCAAGCCATGTTGACTGGGGCCTCTTCTACGGCGGTCTGGATATTTACGGCAATACGACCGGCGTCATCGTGACTTACAAGGACGGCGACAGTGAATACGCAAAGCAGGTTCTGCCCTCCGGCACTCTCGCGACGCGTCCCGATGCTCCCGCCGCCACACCGGGCTATACCTTCGGTGGCTGGAACAAGACCGACGGCACGGCGTGGGATTATGCAAGCGATAAAGTCACCGATAACATAACATTGTATGCAAAATGGGCAGCGAACACCTACACGATTACCTTCGACACCGCCGGCGGCAGTGAAATTGCCCCGATTACGCAGGAGTACGGCACGGTAATTACCGCACCTGAAGCCCCGACAAGAGAAGGATATACCTTTATCGGCTGGGATAAGGAAATTCCCACGACTATGCCCGCTGAAAATATGACTGTCACCGCGCAGTGGGAAATCAATCAATATACAATTACCTTTGATACCGCCGGCGGCAGCGAAATCGCACCCATTACACAGGACTATGGCACGGCAATTACCGCTCCTGCCGACCCGACAAGAGAGGGTTACACCTTTATGGGCTGGGATAAGGAAATTCCCACGACCATGCCTGCGAAAAACATCACAATTACGGCGAAATGGAAAGACATCGAAAAGCCCACGGGTGAAATTAAAATCAGCGAGAACAGTTGGAAAGCGTTCCTCAACAATATCACCTTCGGTCTGTTCTTTAAGGGCACGCAGGAGGTGACGATCACCGCAGCCGACAACAGCGGCGAGATGGTAACGGTTGAATATCTGCTGTCAGATAAGGAATTGACAAAAGCTGAGCTTGACGGCATGACCTTCACAGCGTACACCGCACCGTTTTGCATTGACCCTGATAACGAATATATTATCTATGTCAGAGTGACCGATAAGGCGGGCAACATGGACTACATTTGCTCGGACGGAATTGTGCTTGACGGAACAAGCCCGGTTATCACGGGCATAGAAAACGGCAAGATCTATTGTGCGGCACAGACGGTTACGATCACCGAGAAATATGTGGATACCGTCACCGTAAACGGCACAAAGGTCACGCTTGACGAAAACGGCAGCTTTGTCCTCTCTCCGGCAGACGGCGGGCAGAACATCGTTGTCACCGACAGGGCGGGCAACACCACCGAGATGACCGTAACGGTCAACAACGGTCATACCGGCGGCACAGCCACTTGCACCGAAAAAGCGGTATGCGAAGTCTGCGGTAAAGCCTACGGCGAGCCTGACCCGAAGAACCACACCGACTTAAAGCATTTCCCGGCCAAGGCGGCCACCGAGGATTCCGAGGGCAATATCGAGTATTGGTACTGCAGCGGCTGCGGAAAGTATTACAGTGACAAGGACGGCACCAAGGAAATCGCCAAAGCCGACACCGTAACGGCGAAGCTGCCGAAGTCTCCCCAGACCGGCGACAACAACAATCTTATGCTGTGGATCGCACTGCTCTTTATCAGCGGCGGCGCTTGCACGGCGCTTACCGTGAAACGCAAAAAATCGTATCGACCCGGAGGTAATGCAAAATGAAAAAACGAATACTCAGTATCCTGCTCACCCTTTGTATGCTGCTCTGCCTTGTTCCGACAGGCGTATTTGCCGAGGGCGAGACAGCAACGGGCTCTGCTGCGATACAGCTTGGCACAGATGCACTAAGTAAAAATGTAAACACAGCGACCGCACCGACCGTGTATTTCGGGCAAGACCATGAAAATAATCCCGCTGCATGGCGAGTTATCGGCTATGACGGAAACGGTGTTGCAAGCGCACAGGGGGATATGACCCTGCTTGCGGCGGGCAATATGAGCTCAGGGTTGCAATTTGCCGATTTCGGAGCAAGCAACGAATATGCACTGAGTAATTTGAAAACCGCAATAGACGCGCTTGCAAAAAAGCTGACGACAGAAGAAAATGCTGCCGTAAAGAAACGGACGCTTACAAGTGGAGGCTACACCGGAGAAAATACCGACTGTGTAGCAGGAGGGCAGGTGGATAACGCTGTATTCTGGCCGCTTTCCTCAAAAGAGGCAAATGCGGTAAAAGAGGATTTGCGTGTCGTGGATCCCGAGCATCCGACTTGGGCGACAAGCAATTGGTGGCTGCGCTCCCCTGGTTACTCTAATCACGATGCCGCCACCGTGCGTGGTGATGGTTCTGTCGTCTACTCTGGGAACGCTATCAACAGTTGGTGGTGTGCTCGTCCCGCTTTTAACTTAAATTCAAGCTCCGTACTCTTTACATCCGCCGCTGTGGGAGGAAAGCCTGACGGAGGCTTGACCCCGATTTCCGAATACACTGGAAACGAATGGAAGCTGACGTTGAAGGACAGCAACCGCAATTTTGCCGTAACGGAAACAACCGTCAGCGGCGACCCCGGCGATACCGTTACGCTGCATTACACCGGGGCGACCGCAGGGATAAATGAATATATCTCTGTCATCCTTGCGGATAACAGCGGCGCACAGTATTATGGCAGAGTAGCGCAGCCTACTGTCGAAAACGGAACGGTTGAGATCAAAATCCCGTCCGGCCTTGCACCGGGCAGCTATACCTTAAAGGTCTTCAGCGAGCAGTGCAACGGCGAAAAAAAGACCGACTATGCAAGCGATTTTGTAGACATCGATCTCACCGTTGGGTATCAAGAGCAGTTTTCCCTCGCTCCCGGCGGCACGTATTACTTTGACCTCTCCGGCGAGAACATTCCCGGCACGGCTAACGGCAGCCTGCCGGATGCGTCGCTGCACTATGTTCCCTTTACCTACGCAGGAACGGTGAACGCCTACAAGCTCACATCAGCAATGGCGACCACCGACGAATATGCACAGCAGAATAAATACGCCCACAGCCTGTTTGTGGCGGACTATGCCGTAACGCATGCGGTAAGATGGTATGGCCTGAATGACGAAGGTCTGATTTTCGGCAAAAATTATGCCAGCGGCGGCGTGGACTATACCCTGCGCGCACCGTCTGTGGGAAGTGACGCTACAGGTTTGGGCGATTCCGATCCCGGCGTGCCCCAAAGCAACGAATGGGACACGATGCTGAATAAGGACAGCGGATATATCCAAAACTGGAATGAAATGTTTTCGTGGGGACAGGATACTGTTTCTTTCGACGCGTTGCGCCGTGCGGTTCGCGGGTACGATTCGGCCCGCCACTGGCTCCACAGCTATGCTGCGAGATCCTACTCGAACCACGGTTTCCGCCCCGTCCTTGAAGTTCGGAACCCCAACACACTGGGTCCTGACGGGCTGAAGGCCGTTACCCTTGCCCTTGGCGGCGGCAAGCTGGGCGGCAGCTCCGATGCTATTCACATCATCGTGAAAAACGGCAGCAAGTTTACCGCGCCTGCATCCGGCGGTTTGACCCGCCCGGCCGGAGATACAGGCAGTTACTTTATGTGGCTTGACAGCAATGGCAATTCCTACGCCCCCGGTGCCAGTGTTCCTGCTGATGTGACGGAACTGACGGTGCAGTGGACAGCCCCGACCTATACCGTCACGCTGAACGCGGGCGACGGCACTATCAACAGCGGCAATGTCACCTCCTACACCTACGGCGTGGGCGCAACACTCCCGACAGATGTGACGCGCACCGGGTACACCTTCAAGGGCTGGTATGACAACGAAAATCTGACCAGCTCTCCTGTTACGGCGATCAGCAACACCGAAACGGGCAATAAGGAATATTGGGCGAAGTGGGAGATCAATCAATATACCATCACAGTCAAACCCGAAAACGGCAAAGCGGATATTACCATAACGCAGGATTACGGCACACCAATTACCGCTCCTGCCGACCCGACAAGAGAAGGATATACCTTTATCGGCTGGGGCAGGGAAATTCCCACGACCATGCCCGCCGAGGATATGACTGTCACGGCGCAGTGGAAAGACATCGAAAAGCCCACGGGCGAAATGAAAATCAGCGAGAACAGTTGGAAAGCGTTCCTCAACAACATCACATTCGGTCTGTTCTTTAAGGACACGCAAACGGTTACGATCACCGCAGTCGACAACAGCGGTGAGACGGTAACGATTGAATATCGGCTGTCAAATAAGGAATTGACAAAAGCGGAGCTTGACGGCATAACCTTCACAGCGTACACCGCACCCTTCGGCATTGACCACGATAACGAATACATTATCTATGTCAGACTGACCGATAAGGCGGGCAATACGGACTACATCTGCTCGGACGGCATTGTGCTTGACGGCACAAGCCCGGTTATCACCGGCATTGAGGACGGCAAAATCTATTGCGAGGCACAGACGGTCACCGTTGACGAAAAGTATGTGAACACCATCACCGTAAACGGCACGGAGGTCACGCTTGACGAAAACGGCAGCTTTACCCTTGCTCCGGCAGACGGCGGGCAGAACATCGTTGTCA
>ENA-OPCN01002375-OPCN01002375.1-human-gut-metagenome-genome-assembly--contig:-NODE-2375-length-10629-cov-10.401267_pt1 | contig 10629 bp, 10 predicted proteins | sample MGYA00241567_ERZ501485 | MGnify/ENA primary metagenome ERZ501485 (study PRJEB25962, sample SAMEA2042579) | human gut metagenome | biome: human gut; feature: human-associated habitat; material: faeces...
TGAGGTATTTTCAATTTTCAACATCTACGTTTTTTATTATACAGGAAGCTCCATTTATTCTATTTCCACAACTGCTTTTATTTCATCAACAAGTCTTTCTAATGTATCTTCATATGCTCTTCCCTTACTCTTCTTAGGATATTTTTTTATATACATGCATCCGAACCAGTTCTTTTAGTAGCTCCTCTATCTGCTTTGCCTTATCTGCAGAGCGGACTAAAAATCCCATCTCTATATTGCCTGATAGACCATGATAAGACAGATTGGCAGATGATACTAAAGACTTATCAGAATCAATGGTTAATATCTTCGCATGGGATGCTGCCATCTTATCATCGCTATTTTTCTCATACTCAAAGAACTGCAGATATTTACTCCGATATGCCAGCATTTTGACCAACGAGGCTCTGCTTTTCTCAATATCATTGACGTAGAATCTCACATAAACGCCCTGCTGACTTTTAGCAATAATTGTGTCCAGCATTCCAGTAAAATAATCTGAAATCGAATATCCCGTCATTACTACGCTCTTCTCGGCATTCTTTATCAACTTCTCAACAACATCTCTCGTTTTCTTTGTCTTAATCCTAAATGTTTCAGGGGCTGTAATTACTAACTCTATGGAATCGCTATGCTTCATGTTATACATTTCAAAACACAACGATAAAATATCATTTATCTCTGCATCCGTGCAGTTCGGAAACTGTTTTCTAAGTTCGTTAATCGAGGCAACCAGCACAGTCTCCGTTCCACGAATTGAATATGCCTCAATCGCCTGTACTATTGTAGAAGCTAAATACTCAGCCTTTATACTTGAATTCCACATAATACATTCACCAGCTCTTTAAAATATCCCATTTCTTCGTGTTCTGGCAATGGAACAACTAAGGCTCTATCTAAAAGCCTATTTCCATTTTCACAGGCTGTTTCGGAAATCATCGTACAAGAATGACAAGCAGCTCCATTTATCCTATCCGTGGTTGGATTTTTCATAAAACATTCTGGATCCGTCGTGCATGTAAGACCATTTTCCAAGGCTCCCTTTAATAATGGAATCAATTTTTCCATAGAACCAAGTTCTACCAGTCCGCCTAATGATCCTTCTTTATCTGCGGCTCCGGTATAAATCAGAAGCCCACACATTTTGTCACTACTATAGATTCTTTCATGTAAAGCGGATGAAGAGTAACCTGACTGAATAGCCATCTCTTTAATCAACATGTGAGATAGCGTATGAATCAATACATATTCACCATTTCTTGATTTGAAGTTTTCCCATCCCTTTTGCTTACGCGCGACACGAGGTCGCGTAATTAAACTGTTCGGCGCTGACCGAACCTGTTATTCCATTAGCAGTAGCCTATCGTCACCGAAGCGGCTGGCAACGGCCGTGAGGCAGCATGACGAGAAAAGGTAGCCCTCCCGAAAGGGTTAAGCCGAAACCTCGAGGCAGAGGCGAAAAGCTGGAAGCAACGTCCGGCTGGGGAGCTTGGCTTGTGTAGTATGGTGAATGTAAGTAAATCGCTGTTAAACGTCGTTAGCGGGAACCAGGCTAAAGTTGCTGATAGGCCTGAACCAAAAGGTGTGCAGTCGGATGTTCTCCTGTAAGCTGGGAACACATGGACAAACATGACTGCCGGCGGATAGGCGGCACCTAACCTACACGGTTGATTACGTGAAACGTGTTAAGCCCGCGCTCTCTCCGTATATTCGGAAAGCTGACCGCAAGGAAAGCCGATAGAAACGCGGGTAAGGAACGCTGGAAAAAGCGAACGCCGACCTTGTAATGAGGACGGATAGGGATTGAAACAGCATCCCACGCGAAAGCGGGCTGACTTCCAGCAGGTCTATCTTTACGAGAGAATTTACAGAACTTTTGAGAGGAGGAATTGCAAATGAACAGGAAACTGTGTGCGCCTGCTGACAGGGCACGAAGCTGGGAATCCATTGATTGGAAGAAAGCGGAGGCCTATGTTAAAAAGCTGCAAATGCGTATCGTAAAGGCTCAAAAAGACGGTCATTACAGCAAAGTGAAAACTCTGCAATGGCTGTTGACGCACTCTTTCTATGCCAAGGCATTGGCAGTGAAACGTGTGACAAGTAATAAAGGCAAAAATACCGCTGGTGTAGACCATGAATTATGGAAAACGCCAAAAGGCAAATTCGAGGCGATTGACAAACTCAAACGCCGGGGCTATAAGCCCCAACCTCTCAGACGGGTGTATATCCCGAAGAAAAACGGAAAATTACGCCCGCTGAATATTCCAACGATGACAGACCGCGCCATGCAGACATTATATAAGTTTGCACTGGAACCATTGGCAGAAACTCTGGCAGACCCGAACTCCTACGGCTTTAGAATTGGAAGAAGCACACACGATGCCATCGGGCAATGCTTTAACGATTTGTGCAGAGCCGGTTCGCCTCAATGGATTTTGGAGGGAGATATTAAAGGGTGCTTTGACCATATCAGTCATAGCTGGTTAATGAAAAATATCCCAATGGACAAGGAAATGCTCGAAAAATGGCTGAAATGTGGCTTTGTGGAAACCAGAAAAATCTTTCCGACAGAGGAAGGGACCCCACAGGGCGGCACAATATCGCCAGTTTTGATGAACATGACCTTGGACGGTCTGGAGCGGATTCTAAAAGAAAGATTCCCGATGAGACGGACGGTGGCAGGTAAAACCATCTACGACCAGATTAATTTCGTGCGATATGCCGACGACTTTATCGTCACCGGGAAAAGCCCGGAAACTTTGCGTAACGAGGTTATGCCGCTTATCAAGGACTTTCTGGCGGAACGCGGCCTGCAACTTTCAGAGGAAAAAACGGTGATTACACATATCAGCGACGGCTTTGATTTTCTTGGGCAGAACATTCGGAAATACAACGGAAAATTGCTTATAAAGCCGTCAAAGAATGCAGTAAAAGCTTTCCTCAAAAAAGTGCGGACTATTGTTAAGGAGAACAAAACCGCCACGCAGGACTTGCTCATTCGCAAACTAAATCCTGTGATTCGCGGTTGGGTCAACTACCACCGCTATGTAGTTTCTGCGGATATTTTTGGATTAGTTGACCACAGGATTTTCGAGTGCCTATGGAAGTGGGCTTGCCGCAGACACAAACGAAAAGGTAGGAAATGGATTGCCAACAAATATTGGCACCATATTGATAACCGGACGTGGACGTTTGCAGCAGAGCCTGCTTTCCGCGGTAAAGATTTCGATGAAAAATACCTCAAGCTGGAATACGCGGCAAATACTAAAATCATCCGATTCAAGAAAATCACCGCCGAAGCCAACCCATTCGATAAAAAATGGACGGGATATTATGAGGAACGTGACGGGGAAAGAATGCTGAACAGCACCAAAGGACGAGAAAAACTCGTTAAAATTTGGAACAACCAAAAACGGTGCTGCCCTGTATGCGGAGAAAGAATTACATCTGAAACAGGATTTAAGACGCATTTTATCACCGAAAACAACAGGAAGTGGCCTGCTATTATGGTACATCCCTGGTGTCATCGAAATCTGCATGAGCCGGACTACTTGATTTGAGCCGGGTTTCGTTTTACACGAGGCCTTACGATAGGCTTGAGCCGTATGACGGGAAACTGTCACGTACGGTTCTTAGGGGAGGGGCTGGCAGCAATGCCAGTCTCTTACCCGACATTCATTCCGAGAAAGATATTTTGAAAATCGTCACGACTCTGATCTCCAATACCAAAGGCGAAGGAAAAGCCGGAGACGATTTCTGGGTAAGTGCGACACGTTCGCAGGCGGTAAAAAGTCTGCGCACAGTGTTGGTTTATTAAATCATAACCAGTCTGTGAACTGGTAATCCGATAGGTGGAATGATGGGGTAACGCCCTGAAACGTCTATCCTTGACGGACTTGCGTCAGCTGTAATGGTTGGGGTGAGAAGCTCCGTGACAACGACCGAGAGTAGTCGTAGGAATCTGCCAAAAGATTCTCGAAAACGCCCCAGAGGTGGGGTGCGCTACCTATAGGTCTAGGATCTATAAAATATCTATGATTAGAATGTTTACTTTGGCGAGTAAACTGACGAAAACTGCGAATGTACGGTTCTAAAAGAAGACCATATAGAAATGTATGGGTGCGTTAAAGCGCAGTCAGTGTGGTTCAGTAGAAATTCGCCCTACGAACGACCATGTTGTGTTACAGGCACATCCAAGCTGACAGGACTATAGCAGAGATCTAAGGATATATGTACAGATAGGATTATCGGAACGTGGAAAGGCACCAGATTCCATTAGAGGATAGCCTGACGAAGAAAATAAGCAGGTGAACTGGTGCTGAAAAGCCGTGATCGAACTTATGATGAGTTCTGCGAAAAAGAGGAACTCGGAGGAATGGTCACAAGTCGGTTGAAATAAACAGGCATTATTCAGTCTAATGATAAGGATTACGAGTAAGACCAAAAGGGTCACTTTCGAGAGGAGGTGATGCCTTATGCCAAAGAAAAGTAAAACATTATGTGTAGATGACCTGCGTCATGCGGAGTACTACGGAATGCAAGGTACTTTTGATGAACTATATCAAAAAAGTCAGAACGGTGAAGTATTTGAGAATCTTATGGATTTGATACTGAGCAGGGATAACATTTTACTTGCGTACCGAAACATCAAAGCGAACAAAGGCAGCTACACGGCAGGAACAGACAAAAAGAACATCACAGATATTGGGAGTCAAACTCCTGATGATGTGGTAAAAAGAGTGAGATTTATTGTTACGGGAAGCGAACACGGCTACAGACCAAAGCCTGTAAGACGGAAAGATATCCCGAAACCAAACGGAAAAACACGTCCGCTGGGAATCCCATGCATATGGGATAGGTTGATACAGCAATGTATCAAGCAGATCATGGAACCAATCTGCGAAGCAAAGTTCTGCAATAATAGTTATGGATTTCGTCCGAATAGATCCGTTGAACATGCCATTAACAGAACCTACACCATGCTTCAAATGATGAATCTTCATTATGTTATTGAGTTTGATATTAAAGGATTTTTCGATAACGTAAATCATAGCAAGTTAATCAGACAGATATGGTCGCTGGGTATCCATGATAAAACGCTGATTTTTATTATCAAGCGAATACTAACAGCTCCAATTAAAATGCCCGATAATACAACGGTACTGCCCAACAAGGGTACACCACAGGGAGGAATTATCTCACCACTACTGGCAAACATCGTTCTAAATGAATTGGATTGGTGGATAGCTAGTCAATGGGAGGAAAATCCGATTGCTATAAGCAGAGGGCGAGAAAGAATAATCGGAAAAACTAAAGTTTTTGATAAAAGCCATGGTTATAGGATTATGAAAAACACAGAAATGAAAGAAATGCATATCATTCGGTATGCGGATGATTTTAGGATTTTCTGTAGAACGAAAGAGGACGCAGTCAGGACAAAAGAAGCGGCTACGGCGTGGATTGAAGAGAGGTTGAAATTAGAGGTGTCCCCTGAGAAAACAAGGATTGTGAACACCAGAAAACGGTGGTCAGAGTTTCTTGGATTCAAAATAAGGGTAAGGCTGAAGCATCATAAATATGTGGTGCAGTCGGCAATCTGTGACAAAAAGGTTGAAATTGAAAGAGCAAAGCTAGTGGAACAAGCGAAAAACATCGCAAAACCCAGAGAGAAAAAAAGTTGTTTATCAGAAATTCAGCTATATAACTCTATGGTGTTAGGCATACAGAATTACTATCAGCTTGCCACCTGTATCAGTATTGATTGCAGAGAACTCCATAGGCGAGTAATGACAGTTTTGACGAACAGGTTAAATACAGAAACAGGAAGTATGCTAAAACATGAGGGTGGAACTATCACCCAAGCAGAAAAGGAAAGATTCGGACAGTCAAAAATGATTCGATATGTTTCAGGAATTGACCAGATGATCTATCCGATTGCATTCATCAAAAATAAAATACCGATGGCGAAGCGATCAATCGTTTGTAGTTATACAAAAGAAGGTCGTGCTCCGATTCATACAGAACTTAACCTTAATCAGTATGTTCTGAAAGGACTGAGAGAAAAAATATCCGTTGGTCATAGCACAGAATACCATGACAGTAAAATATCTTTATTTTCTGCTCAAAAGGGAAAATGTGCAATCAGTGGAGAAAAATTCGCAGATGCGGAACATGTAGCTGTATGGCTCAAAGTACCAAGAGCACTTGGTGGATTTGAAAGATATAAAAACATGGTTCTGATTCACAAAAAATATCTGATTCTGTTACAAGAACTGCCCCAAGCAGTAATAAAAGACCTGATAAAAACACTCAATATCACAAAAAAGATGCTCGTGAAAATCAATAGTCTGCGAGAGCAGGCGAACCTGTCAGCAATAATATAAAACTTAAATTTGGTGACTGATTAAATGTCTCGTGAAGACAATCGATGGAGCGCCGGATGCGGTGAAAGTCGCATGTCCGGTGTGAAGTGGGGGAAAAGGTGGAGATAATATCAAAACCTTACCTATCACTATAAGCAGAACGTCTGCTGTATTGTGCTTTGATTGGTTATATCTATTATGAAGCACCAGAAGAAGAACAGAATTTCTCAACCCTGCTGGAATTTATCAATGCCAGTGAAACCAGGGAAGAAGATGAAGAGTTTAAAAATGCTGTGGATCTGTTATTTGAGGAGTTGGAAAGGGACGAGCCGAACCACTTTGCAGTAAGGCAGTATAAAAAATACAAACTGGCTGCAGGAAAAACGGCGAAGTCGATTTTGATCAGCTGTGGTGCCAGACTTGCTCCGTTTGATATTGCGGAACTTAGGGAACTGACTTCTTATGATGAAATGGAACTGGATATGATTGGAGATCAGAGAACTGCACTGTTTATTGTAATTTCGGATACAGACGATACTTTTAACTTTGTGGTTGCTATGATGTACAGTCAGCTTTTCAATCTGTTATGCGACAGAGCCGATGATGTTCATCATGGAAGACTGCCTTATCATGTGAGAATCCTTTGTGACGAGTTCGCAAATATCGGTCAGATTCCGAAGTTCGACAAGCTGATTGCAACGATCCGAAGCAGGGAAATTTCTGCTTCCATTATACTCCAGTCCCAGTCGCAGCTCAAGACAATTTACAAGGATGCAGCCGAAACCATTACGGGAAATTGTGACACAATGTTGTTCCTGGGAGGTAAGGAAAGTACCACTCTGAAAGAAATTTCAGAAACACTGGGTAAGGAAACCATTGACTTATATAACACTTCTGATACAAGAGGACAGAGTAGATCTTACGGTTTGAACTACCAGAAAACAGGAAAAGAATTGATGAGTCGGGATGAACTGGCAGTCATGGACGGTAACAAGTGTATTTTACAGCTTCGTGGTGTCCGTCCGTTTTACAGTGATAAATTTGACATTACAAAACATAAACGGTATAAGCAGTTATCCGATTATGATAAAAAGAATGAGTTCCATGTGGAAGAATACATGAAACATCAGATGGAAGTCCGGTTAGATCCGGAAGAACAGTTCGACCTTTATATGTATGAAGGCAGTGAACTGGAAGAACAATCAAATAATGAAAATGAAGGCACAGGGCATGTAACGTAAAACATACATAGCTCTTTTTTTATGCCCTTTTGGGAGGTAGCGATATGCACAAGCATGAAAGACCGCCCATCAGGGCGGAACCCTCCGAGTAGTAACCAGTAAAAAATCACAATGAAAAACAGGAGTTACGAAAGGAGAACATAGATTATGGCGTTTTTTACATCAGCAATTAATATTTTACAGACACTCGTTGTCGCAATCGGAGCAGGACTTGCAGTTTGGGGAGTTATCAATCTTCTGGAAGGTTATGGTAATGATAATCCGGGTGCAAAGTCACAGGGAATCAAGCAGCTTATGGCAGGTGGAGGTGTCGTTTTAATCGGTACACAGCTTGTACCATTACTGGCGAATTTATTTTAGCCGGGGCAGTAAGAAAGGAGAACACGCATGGATAAGATTTTTGAGTCCATAGAAGAATGGATGCGTAACCTCCTTACAGGCATGGTCAGCTCAAACCTGACGAACATGTTTACCGATGTAAATGAAAAAACCGGTGATATTGCAAGTCAGGTTGGGCAAACGCCCCAGGGATGGAATGGCAGTATATTTAGTCTGATTCAGAATCTGTCAGATTCTGTGATCGTGCCGATTGCCGGGATGATTATAACCTTTGTGCTGTGTTATGAGCTGATTTCCATGCTCACAGAGAAGAACAACATGCATGACATTGATACATGGATGTTCTTCAAATATTTTTTTAAAATGTGGGTTGCAGTCTGGTTCGTAAGTAATGCATTCACAATTACTATGGCAATTTTTGATGTGGGACAGAATGTAGTGAACCGGGCATCAGGAGTGATCAATCATCAGACAGCAATTAATATTGATTCGGTGGTCACTTCAATGGAAACGGCAATGGAATCAATGGAAGTAGGGGAACTGGTCATACTGGCACTGGAAACACTTCTGGCAAGCCTGTGTTTAAAGGTTATTTCCGTTTTTATAACGGTCATTCTTTATGGACGTATGATTGAGATTTACTTGTATTCGTCAATCGGTGCAATTCCGTTTGCAACAATGAGCAATCGGGAATGGGGACAGATTGGCAGCAATTACTTAAGAGGATTGTTCGCATTGGCATTCCAGGGATTTTTTATCATGGTGTGTGTGGGCATTTATTCCGTACTGGTTGCTAATATACAGGTATCAGATAACGTGCATACAGCATTGCTCAGTGTAATGGCTTATACGGTTGTACTTTGCTTCAGCCTTATGAAAACAGCCAATTTCTCAAAGAGTGTGTTTAACACACATTAAATATAAAAAAGGAGATGATAGAAAATGGCTTTTGTATCAGTACCCAAAGATCTGACGAAAGTTAAAAATAAGATTATTCTGAACCTCACAAAACGTCAGCTTATCTGTCTTGGCATTGCAGCGGCAGTAGGGCTTCCATTTTATTTCCTGGCAAGAGGATTGATTGGTTCAAGTAATGCGGCAACCGGAATGTGTTTGTTGATGCTTCCTGCTTTTTTGTTTGCCATGTATGAGAAAGACGGACTTCCTTTAGAAAAAGTCCTGAAAAATATGATTACAGTAAAATTTATCCGTCCTCCGTTGCGAAAGTATGAGGTGGAAAATATGTATGAGAAAAGAAAAATTATAACAAAATCGAAGGGAGGTACAGTTCGTGGAAAGAAGAGAAAATGATAAATTGCTGCCAGAACATGCCAAAGATGCTTCTTATCCAGAGGACTGGTGGTTAGATGAAGCAGATTCTGCTGATGGTTTACCAGTGTTTGCCATGGATGAAGCAGAAGATTTTGTCAAGGACAGACAGCGTTTGAAGGGAGTACCTATGGTTACAGGGTATGAAGCACTGGAGCGACATCGGGGTATCCGCAGACCAAGACGTAAATTAAGCAGACGAGAGCAGCGAGCCTGGGAAAAAGCACAGAAGTATGAAGCAAAACTTCATAAGGCACACGAAAAAGAAGATAAAAAACGTGCAAAGCAGGAGGCAAAGCTGGCAGCTCGTGAAGAAAAAGCAGCAAAGAAACAGGCGAAAAAAGAGAATAAATATAAAAAGAAGACGAAACCAGCAGTGTCATCTTCTGTAAAATCCAATGGTAAAAAGGGAGCTGTAAAAAAAGTAAACAGGAATACGAGTGGTGGAAATAAAGAAAAGAAGATTACCGCACAACAGTCTATTCCATACAGAGAAATGGGAAAAGACGGTATCTGTCGTGTGGAAGATGGTTATTATTCCAAGACCATCCGTTTTTATGATATTAACTATCAGTTGGCACAGAACGAAGATAAAAATGCGATTTTTGAAAACTGGTGTGATTTCCTGAACTATTTTGACAGTACGATTCATTTCCAGTTGTCCTTTATCAATCATCACAGCAATATGGCAGAATATGAAGATGTGATTCGCATTAAGAAGCAGAAAGACAGTTTTGATGATCTGCGTATGGAGTTTGCTCAGATGCTCAGAAACCAGTTGGCAAAGGGAAATAATGGTCTTGTCAGAACAAAGTATCTTACATTTGGAATCGAAGCAGACAATATCCGGGAAGCAAAACCGAAACTGGAGCGTATCGAAACGGATATTCTCAATAACTTTAAGGTATTAGGGGTGTCTGCTTATCCGTTGAATGGCGTGGAGCGTTTGCAGATTATGTATGAAACGTTCAACCAGGACAATAAAGTTCCGTTCCGGTTCAGCTATGACGATGTGCTGCGTACCGGACTGAATACCAAGGACTATATCGCACCATCCAGTTTTGTGTTTAAGAACGGAAAAGATTTTCAGATGGGAGATACTATCGGGGCAGTATCCTACCTGCAGATTTTGGCACCGGAGCTGACTGATAAAATGCTTGCGGAATTTCTGGAAATGGACTGCAATCTGCTTGTGAATCTTCACATCCAGTCCATCGACCAGATGAAAGCGATTAAGTTGGTAAAAGCAAAGGTTACAGATATTAACAGGATGAAAATTGAGGAGCAGAAAAAAGCAGTTCGTTCCGGATATGATATGGGTGCGACACGTTCCTTGATAACTGCATAAGCAGGAAACA
>ENA-OPCN01002376-OPCN01002376.1-human-gut-metagenome-genome-assembly--contig:-NODE-2376-length-10629-cov-8.816626_pt1 | contig 10629 bp, 9 predicted proteins | sample MGYA00241567_ERZ501485 | MGnify/ENA primary metagenome ERZ501485 (study PRJEB25962, sample SAMEA2042579) | human gut metagenome | biome: human gut; feature: human-associated habitat; material: faeces...
TGCGGAGGCGACCAAAGGGCTTTCCGATCGCCCTTTGGAAACCTTCGGTTCGCACTCCTGTTTATTGAGTTTTATCGGAAGTTTTTTAGTTAGTGTGCCTTTCGTTCCCCATGCAACATAAAAAGTCAAGAAACATGGGAGGCGAAGGGGCCAAGGGGACGACCGCAAAGCCCCCTTGTCGCGCCCGCAGGCGCGATTCCCCCTGCTGGAAAAGCGCCAGCAGAAAAGAAAATAGGCAAAACATCAGGAATCCAGAAAGGAATCCAATGGAAATGATTTTCTGCCCCCTCTACTCCGGTTCGAGCGGCAACTGCCTCTTCGTGCAGTACGGCGCAACCCGCCTGCTCATCGACGCCGGAAAGTCGGGCAAAATGATTGATGAAGCACTGGATATGATTGGCGTTGATGGCAACACCATTGACGCCATTCTCATCACCCACGAACATATTGACCATATCTCCGGCGCGGGTGTGCTGTGCCGGAAGCATAAAATCCCCGTCTATGCCACAGAAATGACGTGGAACGCGATGGACGCAAAGGTCGGCAAAATTCCCCCGGAACTCCGCCGGACGTTCGATACGTTCTCGGATTTCTATATCGGCGATGTCGGCGTCGTGCCGTTCTCCATCCCGCATGACGCGGCTGACCCGGTCGGCTATCGGCTGTGGGGCGGGGGACTCAGCATCGCGACGGCGACGGACTTGGGGCATTTTCCGCGCAGCGTCCGCGACGCGGTGGCGGGCAGCTCCCTGGTACTGCTGGAAAGCAACCATGACCCCGATATGCTCCGTCACAACGACCACTATAATGAGCGCCTGAAGCAGCGCATACTGGGCAATCGCGGGCATTTGAGCAATGCCGCCTGTGCGGATGCGCTGCTGCAAATCGTCGAGAGCGGGACGAAAAACGTCATTCTCGGTCATTTGAGCGGGGAGAATAACACGCCGAGCTTGGCATACCACATCAGCGAAGACCGCATGACGCGCGAGGGCATCCGCCTGGGGCAGGATTTGACGCTGGATGTTGCCCTGCGCGACCGTGTTGGAAATATCTACACGCTGGGGGACGGCAAATGACGCGCGCGGGGCGGAAAACCGACGCGGCGACGACGCTGCTGATGGTGCTGCTGATTTTGACGGCGGCCAAGCTGCTGCTGGAGCGCTTGCTGGCGCTGATGCTCCCGCACGACCTGCATCAAAATACGCGCTTGCTGCTGTCAATGGCGCAGGAAGCGCTGCTGATTGGGCTTCCGGCGCTGCTGATGCGGCGCGGACGTTCGGCGCGCACGGGAACAATGCGGCTGAGCATCGGTCTGCTGCTCTGCGCGGCGGTGCTGGGGCTGGCGATGCGCGCTTTGGCAACGCCGCTGACGCAGCTGTGGGGCAATTTCCTTTCCGCGCCGGAGCGTCAAATTGCGGCGGCGGACAGCGCGGGCGAATGGTGCTTGCAACTGCTGGCGCTGGCGGTTCTTCCGGCAGCGCTGGAGGAAGCGCTGTTCCGCGGCGTTGTGCTGCAAACGCTGCTGGACAGCGGCAGCCGATTTGGCGCATGGCTGCTGACGACGCTGTTCTTTTCGCTCCTGCACGGCAATTTGGCGGCACTCCCGGCACATCTGCTCTTCGGCGGTGCGCTGACGCTCGCGGAAATGCGGACGGGGAATCTGCTTGTCCCGATGGTAATGCACGCTGTTTACAATGCATCCGCGCTCTTCTGGCGCGGCATGTCCGCTGGGTGGCTGATTTTTTGCGGCGCAGCGGTGCTGGCGCTGGGAATCTGGGCCCTGATGACCTTGCCGCGCACGGCAAAAATGCGGATGAAGCGCGGTCACATCATGCTGTCGGCGGCGATTCTGCTGCTGATGGCGGTGCAGTATCTGCTGTAATGATTCGCAGGGATTTCGCTCCTGCGGGAGCGACCAAAGGGCAATGGAAACAGACGAAGTCTGCGATCGCCCTTTGGAAACCTTCGGTGCGCACCCATGTTTATTGAGCTTTGTCGGAAGTTTTTTGGTTTGTGTACCTTTTGTTCTCCCAAGTAACAATCTAAACCCAGTAACATAGGTGTGCACTGCGAAGGGGTCAAGGGGGCGACCGCAAAGCCCCCTTGCCGCCTCCGCAGAGGCGAAACCCCTGCCGCACAAAAAAGCATCTTATTTAGGAAGAAAAAATGCCATCAGGCGAACCCACCTCGCGCTGATGAGCGCGAATGATACCCCCACCGGGAGGTGACTTGCGATGATTCTGCTCTCCTTGCAGGGCATTCAGAAAAGTTTCGGTACAAATGAAGTCCTCCGCGACGCATCCCTCGTGCTGCAGGATGGTCAGCGCATGGGGCTTGTCGGCGTCAATGGCTGCGGAAAATCCACCCTCATGAAGATTATTGCCGGTATTGAAACCGCGGACGGCGGCACGATGACCATGCAGAAGGGGCTGAAGCTCGGGTACCTCGCCCAGCAGGGGCAGGTCGGCGAAGGGCGGACAGTGCTGGAAGAGCTGGAAAGCGTCTTTGAGCCAGTGCAGCGCATGGAACAGCAGCTGCGCGACTTGGAGCATCAGATGGCGGATGCGCACGATGAAGCATCCCTTCATCGCCTCGGCAGCCAGTACGACCAGCTTACCCGCCGCTTTGAGGAAAGCAACGGCTATGGCTGGCGCTCGACGGTGCAGGGCGTGCTGGCGGGTCTGGGCTTCCGCAAGGAGCAGCAGGGACAGATGGCTTCGCTGCTCTCCGGCGGCGAACGGACGCGCCTTTGCCTTGGGCGGATGCTGCTGACTGAGCCGGATGTGCTGCTGCTGGACGAGCCAACGAACCACCTTGACCTCAAGTCCATCGCCTGGCTGGAGGATTATCTGCGCACCTACCGTGGCGCGGTGCTGCTCATCAGCCATGACCGCTATTTCATGGATCACGTTTGCGACCGCATGTGCGAGCTGCTCCTTGGCGCGACGGAGTGCTATGACGGCAATTATTCCGCCTACATGGTGCAGCGAACGGAGCGGTTCGAGATTCGCATGAAGGCGTATGAACTGCAGCAGAAGGAAATCGCCCGGCAGGAAGCCATCATCGCGCGCTATCGGCAGTTCAACCGCGAGAAGTCCATCCGTCTGGCGGAAAGCCGAGAGAAGCGGTTGGAGAAAGTCGAACGCTTGGAGAAACCGAAGGACGAAAGCGCGATTCACTTCCACTTCGATGTCCGCCGCAGAACGGGCGACGACGTGCTGATGATTGACGACCTCGCGAAGGGGTTCAGTGGGCGCACGCTCTTTGAGCATGTGAAGATGCACCTGCGCGCGGGCGACCGCGTGGCGCTCATCGGCGATAACGGCGTGGGCAAATCGACGCTGTTCAAGTGCATCGTCGGCGAAGAAAAGCCTGACTGCGGCACGATTCGCTTCGGTGCGGGCGTGGACATCGGCTACTACGACCAGCATCAGGCGCATCTGCATGAAAACAAGACCGTGCTGGACGAGGTGTGGGACGACTTCCACCGCCTTGACCAGACCGAAGTTCGCGGTGCGCTGGGGCTGTTCCTTTTCACAGGGGATGACGTGCTGATGCCCATTTCGACGCTTTCCGGCGGTGAGAAGGGGCGCGTCGCCCTGACGAAGCTGATGCTGAAGAAGGACAACGTGCTGCTGCTGGACGAACCGACGAACCACCTCGACATGGACAGCCGCGAAGTGCTGGAAGACGCGCTCGAAAATTTCCCCGGTACGATTCTCGCCATCAGCCACGACCGCTACTTCATCAACCGCTTCGCCACGAAGGTGTGCGTGCTGGAAGCAGGCGGCGTGAAGGAGTATTTGGGCAATTACGACGATTATTTTGAGAAAATCAATCGTCAGCAAGCGCCGGACAGCGAAAATGCAGGCATGACGAAAACCGCGATGGATAAGGAAAAGCGCAAGTCGCGGGAGGAAGAGAAGCGCATTCGGGAGAAGAAGAACGCGATTGCCGCGGCGGAAAAGGCGATTGCGACCGCGGAGGAGGAAGCCGCGGAGATGGAGGCGCAGCTTGCTGATCCGGCGACGTATCAGGACGCGGAGAAGGCGGCGCAGCTGGCGAAAGCGTATCAGCTGAAGAAGGACGAGATTGAGCGCCGATACGCGGAGTGGGAAGCGTTATCGGCGGAGGAGTAAACGAGGATAAACACGCGGAAAAATCAGCAGAATAAGCAAAAAAGGCTCAAGGAACATCACGCCTTGAACCTTTTTGCTATGATACGATTTATCTGATGAAATTCGTCCCGACCCGTTTCTCCTTCTCCGGCAGCCCCATGGCTTCCTTTCCGAAAGCAATGCTTTTCACCAGAAACGCCACGTTCCGCCCAAGCGTCCGCATGACTTGCAGCCCTTCCGCGTCCTGCGCGGCTTCCTGCGCATTGTTGCCGTGAATGCTGTTCCAGTATTGGCTCGATGCAACTGGCATCCCGGAAATTGTGAAGTACTTGTTCAGCTGGTCAAACGTCGCGCTTGCGCCGCCGCGACGGCAGGAGACAACCGCCGCGCCGACTTTCATCGTCTTGTCGAATGGGGTGGAGTAGAACAGGCGGTCAAGCAGATTCGTCAGCGTGCCGTTCGCGCTGGCGTAGTAGACGGGTGAGCCGACAATCAGCGCATCCGCCGCCTCGAACTTCGGGGCGAGGGCGTTTACGGCATCGTCAAATACGCAATGGTGCAGCACGCCGCAGCGCCCACAGGCAATGCAGCCGCGAATGTCCTGCTGACCGACGTGGACGATTTCAGTCGTCAGCCCGCATTCCTGCAAGGTGTGGGCGACTTCGGTCAGGGCAAGGTCAATTGCGCCGTGCGCGTGGGGAGAACCGTTGAGTAAAAGCACGCTCGCCATCGGAAATCCTCCTTGTGTGCGTAAATTGTGGATTAGATTTTAGGTAACACCGCACAAATGAGGTGGTCGGTTGGCGAATGGATTTTTCGTCTGATGCAAATGCAAATTTCGAAGGTTTACTGGCGGTAAATCGAGAAATTTGCATGATGTAGATGGCGGAAAAGACATCGCCAGATGCGCCGCCGAATTGTGCGGTGGTGCCTTTAGTCCGCGAACGCCATAATGTCCGCATCCTTGCTTGTGCCGCCCGCAACGCGAACCCAGTCATCATCCGGCGAAAGGCGGTAGTACAGCGCAATTGACGGTCCGCCGTCCAGATTGTATGTCCAAAGCGGGTCGAAGGCGGATTGCAGGTAGTCAACGCACTGGCGCATGGTCAGGGCGCTGCTGCTGTCGCGCGTGACTGTCAGCAGGATGAAATTGTGCTCGTCGATGCAGCTGATGATGGTGCGCATGGCGGGCGCGGTTGTGAAGCGCCAGTTTGGGTCGAGGATGGACTGATGGTCGCGGATGACCGGACACTCGATGTAAAATGACCACGTCTGCGTGGGATTGGCGGCGAGCACATCCGCCGGGTCATCGCCGACGTGCATATGCAGCCCGTCGCGGGTGAGGGAAAGCCCGTAGTACGGCACGCCGGTCAGGCGGCGGAACAACTGCCCGTCCGTGACGGTGACGCTGCCCAGCGGCGTATAGTAGTAATCCGGGCTGCTGCCGGGGTAATTCGACGGAATTTCGGGAAAAGTGGGGCTGACATAGCCGCTGCCGTTGATGAACAGCGTCGCGTCGGGAATTTTCGCCGCCATGTCGACAGGATACTGGATGTCACGCTCCCAATTCGCGGTGGCTTTGCGAATCTGCGTGCCGGGGTCAAGCAGATAGATTTTTGTGAGATAGCAGACGGCGCCCTCCTGCTCGATGCGCTCAATCCGCCAGTGCATCGTATCCGACTGATGCGACGCGACTTCTATGCCTTGCACAGCATAGGAAGCCACGCGGTCGGGCGGTGTGGGTGTCGGCGACGGTACGGGGGTGGGTGTGGGCGAGGAGGTCGCAGTCGGATCATCGGCGGGGGATGCCGCGGGGGACACGACCGGGATGGTGGTCGAGGCAGGCGCAGCGGAGTGCTTTGTCACGCGATATAGCCCCAAGATGGTCAGCGCGAAAATCAGCAGAACAAGCAGCGTGAATAGGCAACGTTCCATATGTTTTTTCTGCATGGGGGAAATTCCTCCTTTGGGAGCACTGGCTTTATTATAGCATAAGGACAGGAAATCTGCAAAGAAAACTTACTGCTTTATTTATATACTGCATGAAAACTGCGAAATTGGACTGGTAGTGTACATTATTAAACGGAATGAGAATAAAAGTGCGCACTGATTTATCGGAAGTGGAAATCTGTTGCCAAAATGCTTGACAAATTGTTGGCAAGTGGTAAAATAAAATTGTAGGTCAAAGAAGGCAGAAACGCAGACCATCCTGTTAAAGCGCGGATGGCGGCAGAAGGAGGCGAAGCGTGAACGAGCATCTTGCTTTTGCGCAGTGCCTCCAGCGGGTGCTGAACGAAACGGAACTGACGGCGACAGAGGTTGCGCGCCGACTGGAAATGCGCAGCCGGAACAGCATCTTCCGCATTCTCAAGGGGAAAACGTCACCGCAGCTGAACCGCCGTTTTCTGGAGAGCTTCCACAAGCAGATGGGGGAGCAGCTGACGGAAGCGCAGTGGGCGGCGCTGAATCGTGCGCTGGAGATGGATGCTGTCGGAGCGGTCGAGTACAAGAGCCGTCAGGCGCTGATGCAGCTCGTCGGCGCATTCAGTGAGCCGATTTCCCCCGCGAAGGTCTGCTATCTGGACGCGTCGGGTGCAGAAAAGGAGGACAGCTTCCTGCATTATCTGCAAGTGCTGTTCTGCGGCGCGCTCAAGGTGAACGCACTGCTTTTCGGCTGCTGTGATTTGGGGCTGTTCCGGCAATTGCAGGAGGCAATCCACCCTGTTGCGCAGCGGGTGATCGTGCGTATCGACCACTTCATCTACGCGGGGGAGGACGAAATTGTCTCGAACCTCGTGGGCATTCAGCCGATGGTGGATCAGCCGTGCTATCATGCCTATCTGGTGGATGCGGAAAACTGTCCGCAGGAGCGGCTGGCACATTACAGGACGGGACAGATGACCTTCCATGTGATGCATCAGGATGGCTCGGAAAGCACCGTGGCGCTGTTTCTGCTGGGAAAGAACGAATTTACCGCAACGGTCATGTCGACGCAGGATTTGTGGATGAGCCGGAAGGTGCTTTGCGACTGTGAGCGCTTTTCCCCCATACGCCTGCTATGGCAGCTGAACGATGAAAATTCGGACTTCATTGTCTACACGCAGCAGTATTGCAAAATGGAGCACGGCGCGGCGATTTACTACATTCGCCCGGACGTGCCGTTCCAGTATATCCCGCTGGAGGTGCTCTACCCGGTTGTGCGGGAGGGCTTTGCGCGGATGGGGATGACGCGCGAGGAGTACGAGCCGAATGTGACGGCACTGGCGGAAATCCATCAGGCGCGGATGACGAACATGATGCGCCGCCGCCGCCCGACATACATTGTGCTGAACAAGGCGGCAATGGAGGAGTTTGTCCGCACCGGGCGGCAGAGCGACCACCTGCACTTCCTGCGCAATTTCACGCCGAAGGAACGCAAGCAAATCCTCGATGTGCTGGTGCAGCAGGCGCGCGAGAATCCGTTTTTCCACCTTTATTTTGCGCAGGAGAAGCTGCCGTACACCATGGGCGAAGTCGCGCTGTATGACGGGCGCGCGCTCATCACCATGTCATCCGGCAGCGGATACGACCTGCGCACTGACCACCGGGAAAGCTGCATTACCCATCCGTTTGTTCTGCGCGCATACAAGCAGTTTTACATGAATACCGTCGTTGCCCGACTGGCAGACACGCAGACGGAATCCCTGAATCAGCTGGAAGAACTGGTACGGCGGTGTGAAAAAATGATTCGGGAGGGGCAAAAAGGGAACGCGGGAAACGAACAGGAAAAATTATCAGGACAATAAGAACCTAATACTATTTCCAGATTCACCTGCGCCATCTGCTTGCGCCTTTTCCCTTCTGGCGTCCGCTCATTCCACTTAGCGTAGCGCTGCTACGCTGCGTTTCATTCACGTTAGCCAGAATGAAAAATTCTCGGCGCATCTTGGCGCATTCTTATCTGGAAATAGTATAACAACGGCTGCCTGCAAAGTACAAAAAAAGTACAGGTAAGAATTCGCAAAACACAAAAAAGCGTGTACAACCACGCTTGCACGCTGAAAATAAGTATGCTATTATAAAGATGATGAGGGAAAACGAGAAATAGCGGCATCGCGCAACGACATGAAAACGCGGGATGTTTCTTGCGACCCTTCGTTTCAATCGCAAGCGTTTTGTCCTCCGCAAGCTGCAAGGTGTCACTCCCTGTGCGGGGAGCGTGGATTGAATTATCATTTATCCGAGATTCACGAAAACTGGAGGGATTTACGAATGCCAAAGGTCTGGACGGACGATACCGCGCTCATGGAGGGAATGACAGACAATCTCTTCGAGGCGCTCTACAAAATGCCGAAGTATTTCCTGCGCATTGATGACATTGCGCATTCGCTGGGGATGCCGATTTCCAGCCTGCTGGTGCTCTGCGTGCTGCGCGAGGGGAAAATCAGCATTGGGGAAATCAGTGAACGGCTGTGCATCGCCAAGCCGAATGTGACGCCGCTGGTGGAAACACTCTGCGCGCGGGGGCTGATTTCACGCCAGCGCAGCGACAAAGACCGGCGCAAGGTGCTTGTCGGGCTGATGCCGGAAGGCGAGGCAATGGTAGAGCGCATTCGTGGCGCAATACGCGACCAAATGATGAGCTGGCCGCGCGACTATAACCTGAGCGAGATGAAGCGCGTCAACAATGCACTGGCGGCAACGCTGGAAGTGGCGGATGATGTGATGCGCCGCCGCCGCTGAGGTTTGCAAAAATATCAAGTGGTATCCGACGGGCAAACTATGCCCAAAACAAGAACCGGCACATCCGCGTTAAGGGCGGGATATGCCGGTTCTTTTCATGTGGATTTTTTCGGTTCTTCACGGAATCTTGGGGAAGAGCAGCTTGGGGGCGCTCCTGCGGGAGCGCAGAGTTACTGGCAGGGACGCTTCGCTGCCTGCACCTTTGTTGAGCGCGTTTGGCATACTGGTCGCCCGTGGAACTGTTGGGGCGTTGCCCCAAACCCCACAAGGGACGCTGTCCCTTGACCCTGCAAGGGGCAATTGCCCCTTGACCCCTTTTCGCGATTGAGTTGGTCGCGCTTTCATGCTCCTTCCGCGTGCAGCTTTTTGGTGCTTCGCCTAAGCCCTTGGTTGCTCCCCCTACTTTCCGCGAAGAACCATTTTTTTACTGCGAATCTTCCTCCGCGCGGCAAAACAGCACCGTCAGCACGCCGTTCTGCGCGGATGCATGAATTTGCACCCCGTACGGCAGCAGATTCACAAACGTGAAGTCGCTGTAATTGCCCACGGCGGCATCAAAAAACTGCGGCACATACACCGCGCCTTGCTTGCTGTGCAGTGCCCACTCCTCGATTTGCAGCGGCAGCGTCAGCGCGGCGTTGTAGAGCGTCGTCGTTACTTGACACACCCCGCCGCCGTACCCGAAGCCGTCCGTGCTGACATTCGGCGCAAGCTCATAGCCATTTGAATGGCGGTATGGCGCACACAGCGCGTTGAAGGAGAATGTTTCCTCGCGCTCCACCGCCACGCCGTCAATGCGCTTGACCCCTTCGCTGATGTTGTGCTCGCGCGCCGCTGCCTTGCCCTGCCCCTGCTGGTCGCCGTAGAAGGTGGTGAAGCCGCCGATGATGTCGCCGGGTTCGGCGGTCTCCCAATCCGCGAAGGGATGATAGGTGCCGATTTCGTCCGTCAGCTGCATCTCGCCGCGCCAGACGGGCAGCAGGTACGCGCCGTCCGCTTGTGCTTCCACACAGGCGATTTGCCCGGCGGACGCGGTGCAGCCCTTGAATTTGCCGCCCGTAATCAGCGTATCCTGCGAAAATTCTACATAGCCGCTCATGCGATGCGGCAGATTTTGCAGGGGATAATGCAGCGCATCCAGCGACTGCACGCGGTACAGCCATTCCGGTTTGGCATACCCGACCTTATTGCCGACCTGCACCTTGCACCACGCGTCGTCCCATTCCAGAATGAGGATTTTTGTCTTCTTCTGCACGGTGATGCCGCGGTCACTCTCGCTGGGCGTTCGGCGCAGGCTGAAAGTGGTGTAGGAATATGCCTGATACTGCGCTTCGCTGTCCTCGGCGAGGCAAGCGGTGGCGGCAAGGGCGAAAATCAGCAGAGAGGTCAGCAAGACTTTCCAAATGTGCTGCATGGGGTGATGCTCCTTTTCTCTGAGGTGGATGAGGGCTGGAAATGTGCGCCCTGCATATGAAACGAACGAAGGGGGAGGAAAAGGGAAATTTGTGGGGGATTTCGGTGGTTTTGGCGGAAATGCGGCTGAATGGACAGAAAAAGTTCCAATAGAAGTCAAGAAGTATGGGAATCCGAAGGTGTTCTCAAGTAGGCAAGCGAAAAGCTGCATGGGAGTGTCCGCGCCGAAGGGGTCAAGGAGGCGACCGCAAAGCCCCCTTGTCGCGCCCGCAGGCGCGGTTCCCCCTGCGACAATAAAAATCAAGAAACATGGGTGTGCACTCCGAAGGTTTCCAAAGGGCGATCGCAGACTTCGTCTGTTTTCATTGCCCTTTGG
>ENA-OPCN01002399-OPCN01002399.1-human-gut-metagenome-genome-assembly--contig:-NODE-2399-length-10545-cov-8.145663_pt1 | contig 10545 bp, 6 predicted proteins | sample MGYA00241567_ERZ501485 | MGnify/ENA primary metagenome ERZ501485 (study PRJEB25962, sample SAMEA2042579) | human gut metagenome | biome: human gut; feature: human-associated habitat; material: faeces...
GCGCCGTCTTCCGCGATTCCGGCTTTGCGTCCAGCCCGGAGAAAATCAACGTGTTTGAGATTTTCAAGCTCTATATGCCGGAGGATGCGAATGACATCTCCAAGCGTGTGAGGGTGATCTGATATGGCTTTTTCAGAAGATATAAAAACGAGGGCAATGGTTGCGTGCGGGAGACGCTGTTGCATTTGCCACAAGTTTTGCGGTAATAATATGGAAGTTCATCATATTAGGGCACGTGCAGATGGCGGTACAGATACATACGACAATGCAATCCCACTTTGCTTTGATTGTCATGCAGAGGTTCGGCAATATGATCCTAAACATCCAAAAGGAATTAGGTTTACAGAAAAAGAACTAATCCAACATCGTGATAATTGGTATAAAACCATAGCGTCAAATGGCGAAAAAGAAGCAACAACTAATGTTGAATATAAACCGATAAAGATATTCAGAGAAAAAGGACATGAGGATATTCTTCTGCATTGCATATCAACGGGTCAAGAATTAGTGGCAATTGTGGATGGCTGTTCCGCTATGGAATACTCTTATGAAGAACCGAAAACTGCTGAAGAGGCCGAGGAAATTAGCAAATTTATTCAAATTGTAAACGATCAACTTGACTGCTTGGATGAGTATGAGCCAGGTTATCGGGTTGTGATTGCGTTTTCGTTAAATGAATCTATTAGCTCTCTTAATAATGCTGGATTTTTACCATTTATGGCAGTAGAGAAACGAGTATTAACTGGTGGTATTACAAATGCAAAAGAGCCTTTTCCAACCTTGCTGCTTAGAATTGTCCGAAAGGATAATGACGAGATTATTAAGAGGGAGAATACATGAAACTCCAATTCAAACATCAAAAATTTCAGGCAGATGCAGCAAAAGCAGTCGTTGACGTCTTTGCCGGACAGCCGTACCTCACGCCTACATATATGATGGACCGCGGTGATGGAAACTATCAGATTGGCTTGGAGGATGATACGGATTTTACAGGTTGGCGGAATGAACGTATTGTGCCGGAGCTTTCCGACAAGCTGATTCTGGAACATCTGCAAAAGGTGCAGCGCACCAATCAGATCAAGCCGTCGGACAAGCTGGAAGGTCGTTATAATCTGACGATTGAAATGGAAACCGGCGTCGGCAAGACCTATACCTACATCAAGACCATGTATGAACTGAACAAGCACTATGGTTGGAGCAAGTTCATCGTGGTCGTGCCGAGCATCGCCATCCGCGAGGGCGTTTATAAGTCCTTTCAGGTGACGCAGGAGCATTTTGCGGAGGAATACGGCAAGAAGATCCGGTTCTTCATCTACAATTCTGCCCAGCTCACGGAAATTGACCGCTTTGCGTCGGATAGCTCCATAAACGTTATGATTATCAACTCTCAGGCGTTCAATGCCAAGGGCAAGGACGCGCGGCGCATTTACATGAAGCTGGACGAGTTCCGTTCCCGTCGCCCGATTGACATCATTGCAAAGACGAACCCAATTCTGATTATCGACGAGCCGCAGTCGGTCGAGGGCAAGCAGACAAAAGAACGGCTGAAAGAGTTTTGCCCGCTGCTGACGCTGCGATACTCTGCAACCCACAAGGCGGACAGCATTTATAACATGGTCTATCGCCTTGACGCGATGGAAGCGTACAATAAGCGGCTGGTCAAGAAGATCGCCGTTAAAGGCATCACGGAGTCCGGCAGCACAGCAACCGATGGCTTCGTCTATCTGGAAAGCATCAATCTTTCCAAAGCAGACCCGACGGCAACCATCCAGTTTGATTACAAGGGCGCGTCCGGCATTCGCAAGAAAACAGCGACGGTCGGAATCGGTTATAATCTTTACGACAATTCCGGTAATCTGGACGAGTACAAAGTCGGCTTTGTGGTGAAATCTATCGACGGACGCGACAACTCTGTGGAGTTCCTGAACGGCGTCAAAATCTTTGCCGGTGATGTGATCGGCAAGGTCAGCGAAGACCAGCTTCGCCGCATTCAGATCCGCGAGACGATTCTTTCTCACTTGGAGCGGGAACGTCAGCTTTTCCATAAGGGCATCAAAGTCCTGTCCCTGTTCTTCATCGACGAGGTTGCGAAGTACAAGCAGTACGACGAGGCTGGACATCCGTTCAACGGCATTTATGCGGATATGTTCGAGGAAGAGTACAACGACATTCTCAGCTCCATGCAGCGGGAAATTGGGGACGAGGACTACATCCGCTACCTGGACGCGATTTCTGCCCATGACACCCACGCCGGTTACTTCTCCGTTGATAAGAAGGGCAAAATGACCGACAGCAAGCTCTCCGACAAGAAGGAGGGTACGTCCGACGATATTGACGCCTATGACCTGATTATGAAGAACAAGGAACTGCTTCTGGATCGTGATCCGAAAAAGTCTCCTGTGCGTTTCATTTTCTCGCACTCCGCACTGCGCGAAGGCTGGGACAACCCGAATGTGTTCCAGATTTGTACACTGAAACAAAGCAGCAGCGAGGTCCGCAAGCGGCAAGAGGTCGGTCGCGGTCTGCGCCTGTGCGTCAATCAGGACGGCGAGCGCATGGACGCCAACGTGCTTGGAAATGATGTACAGTCCATCAATGTTCTGACCGTCATCGCCAGTGAGAGCTATGACAGCTTCGCAAAGGGTTTGCAGACTGAGCTTGCCGATGCAGTTGCCGGACGTCCTGTGGCTGTTACCGCTGATCTGTTCAAGGGCAAGGTCATTGTGGACGCCAGAGGCAACGAGCAGGTCGTGGACGGCGATACGGCGCAGGCGATTTATTTTGATTTGATTGTCAACGGCTATATCGACAAGAAGGGTGTACTGACCGATAAATATTATGCCGATAAAGCAAATGGTGCAATTCAGGTCGCGGAAGAAGTGGCGGACAGCCGCGATTCTGTGATCAGTATTCTTGATTCCGTCTATGACAGCCGCGCTATGCAGCCGGAGAACGCCCGCGACAAGAATGTCGAGCTGCAAGTTGATCCCGACAAGCTCGCCATGCCGGAGTTCAAGGCACTCTGGAAGCGCATTAGCCCGAAATCCGTGTATGTGGTGGACTTTGATACGGATGAACTTGTTGACAAGGCGATTGTTTCCATCAACCGAAATCTTCGTGTGCCGAAAATCTTCTTCAAAGTTGAAACCGGCGCAATGGATGAGATCAAGTCGAAGGATTCTCTCCTTGACGGAAGTGCATTCTCGAAATCAAAGTCGTCTACTTATGATGGTCGGAAGCAGATTCGCACCAACAGCAGCGTAAAGTATGATCTGATCGGTAAGCTGGTCGGAGAGACCGGTTTGACACGAAAAGCAGTTGTTGCAATTCTGACAGGCATTGAGAAACCCGTTTTTGAGCAGTTCAAGTTCAATCCGGAAGAGTTCATTATCAAAGCAGCCGCCCTAATCAATGATGAAAAAGCTACTGCAATTATTCAGCATATTACCTACAACGTGCTGGATGAGCATTATGACACGGACATCTTTACCGAACCGACCATCAAGGGCAAGCTCGGTACAAATGCAATGAAAGCGCAGCGGCATCTATACGATCATATCGTGTACGATTCCACGAACGAGCGCGATTTTGCAACTGATCTGGACACCAACACAGATGTTGCGGTTTATGTAAAGCTGCCGGACAGCTTCTATATCGCAACGCCGGTCGGACATTATAATCCGGACTGGGCGATTGCCTTCTATGAAGGCTCGGTGAAACACATTTATTTTGTTGCTGAAACAAAAGGAACACTGGATTCTATGCATTTTAATCATATCACGCCGGTTGAGCAGGCAAAAATCGACTGTGCCAGAGTGCACTTCAAGGCCATCAGCGACGGAAATGTTGTGTATGATGTGGTGGACAGTTACCAAACCTTGCTGGAAAAGGTAATGAAGTAGGTTGAAAACTCTATCATAAAGTTTCTTTTGCAATCAGAAGGGGTGAGCGCAATATGAACTGTCCGTGGTGCGGAAGTCCGGTTATGATACGCGGGTCATCTTGGGAATGCGGCTGGTGCGGAGACTTTGGAAGTCTGCAAAGAACACCGGCAAAAAAGTCACAGAATACGGCACAGATCACGCTGACCCTCTCCTTCGTCTATCATGTTGACCTCCCCGAAACTTGGAGCGATCTGAAAAAAGCACTGGGGCAGCTTGCACCTAAGAACATCTTGCTGTCACAGCTTCTCGGAAAAGTGCTGCTGCATCACATCTCAGCCGGAATCCAACACGCAGGAGCTTTGCCGGACGAGAAAAAGGCGGAGGAACTGCGGACATTTCTACATAATACTCTTGACCTGAATCTGGGCGAAAGCGCAGAGGAGATCATGCGCGATGCAAAACGCGGCGTTCTGTTCCGCGAAGAAGCTGCCCTTTCCGAAGCGGACTGCGGCACGTTCTGGACGGAATTGCTCTCGACGCGCCCGGTGGAAGACTATTATAACCACGTCGAGCCGGACGAGCTGTATGAGCTTTTGCACGCGTTATCCTCCGTCTATGCTTATTTCGGCGCGGAGTCAGGCGAGGAAGTGGGGGAGGCACAGGACTATCGGAGGGCGTTGCGGGATGCGTATGACATTCACTGGAAGAACAAGGTGCTGCTGCATCCTGATGTAGAACGGGCGAAGCGGCTCTTGGCGGAAGGAGCATTTCCGCGGGGCGAGGATATTTGCCGCGAGATTTTACTGGTCGAATACCCGGAGGAAGTCCCGCATGAGACCGCCGAGGATTTCGATGAATTGTCGTGGGAACGTGTTCTGGATGATGTATTTGCAGACGACCCGGAAAAGGGCATGGAGATGTGGCGAAGTCTTCTGGACATCGCAGAACCGTCTCTGAAAGCTAACCCAAAAACAGCCAAAGAACTGCTTTTGGACTGGGATTGGCTGGATTCTCCAACTGACGATCAGGCGCTTCCGCTTTTGGTTGCGTTGGATGACGAGCGGTTTGTATCGCAGCTTTTTGAGAGCGCGTTCCTCGACAGATTGCAGTTCAATGTTCTGGAGATCTGTCGGGATCGTGGGGAGGAAACGCTGGCGCGGCATTGCATGGACCTTGCACTGAAAAATCCCTGTCTGGATGAGCAGTGGAGGAAACGGTATACACAGGTCCTTGCGGCTGCACCTTCTTCAAAACGCACAAAGCCACCTGCCCGTGCACTTGCAAGACCGCCCGTCAGCACTCAGAAAAAGCCGACTGGCGAAAGCTATTATCAGTTCTGCAATGTGCAGTTCAAGGAGGATGGAGCGGCGTATGCCTATCTGACCGGGGGAATTTCGCTGAAAGCAGGCGATTTTGTAGTCGTTCCGATCGGCGATCATCAAGCAGAAAAGCTTGCTCGGGTGACAGAGGTGTTCGTTTGCAGCACACAGAATGCGCCATATCCGCCGGAGAAGGCGAAATTTGTGCTCCACAAGTCTGAACGGACAGCCTTTCCGGAACGCAAAAAGCCGCAGCATCCTGCTCCGAAGCAGGCAGCCGCGCCAGCACCGACTGAATCGAAGCGCACAGTTCCGCCTACACAGTCCGCACCGATTGAAAATCCGCAGAAGTCTGCGCCGACTGTACAATCGGCAATCACACCGCCGATCGTCAGCCAGACGCCGACGGAGCTAGAAATAACCGAAAAGAAATCTACGCTGTCAAAGAAGCCGTTCCCGCTGGGGAAGATCATTGCGGCTGTTCTGGCAGTAGCCGTGATTGCTGGTATCTCTATTTCCGTCTCAAACCGCAACAAGCAGAGAGCAGCAGCCTATGGTGCAGCCCTGCAAGAGCTGTCAAACGGCAATTACACTTCTGCCGAATATGGCTTCTCGGAGCTTTCCGGCTATCGGGATGCTGCTTCACTGTCCGTCTACTGCAAGTACGCCGATATGTACAAAGACAGGACGGACTACGCAGGCGGGCAGGATGAATTGGCGAACATCACACTGCAATATGACACGGGCTGGCAGCAGAATATTGACGCGCTGGAAACCCGCGTTAAAAGCTATAAAGCGGAGAAAGACGCCGCCGAGGAAGCCGAGCATCAACGCATCGCTGCGGAGAATGCCGCGAAGCGGGAGCAAAGTCTGAAAGATCAATATTCCGGAAAACTGCCTGTGGATGGTATGCCTGTGAGCTGCTTGAAGTACACGTCACTCGGCGCACCCAGCAAAACTGAAAAGTGTCAGTTCTATGACAGCATGGATATCCATAGGCGATACAAAATCCTGCATTGGTACAACAGCGAAGGACAGACCGTAGCATACTGTCACTCTCATCAGCCAAAGGGTGAGTATACAGAAGTCATTTATGCCTTCACTTATTATGAGACGCCCATCGGTCGTCCAAACTCTGCCCCTGCTTGGACGCCGCCGAGTACATCGGGCGGCAGCAATTCCGGAAGCGTCCGGGGTGACTATGATAATCCCGAAGATCTCTGGGAAGATAATCAGGATTGGTATGAGGATGAGGATGAAGCGTGGGATGAGTGGGAGAATGGTTGAATTCCCCGACTCTGCAATATGCATTATCTTTAAATGTAGATAGACGATTCTCGTTCATAGAAGATACAAGGGACATTCTCTGAAGTATAGAGAATGTCCCTTGTATACACATCAAGCACTTCTGCAAAGGCATAAATTTCTGACGAAATCTATAAAAAATATAATCCGGTTGCGCATTGACACGGCTTGTCAACCTGGACTAGAGTATAAACAGGATATGCGCATATCTGCTTGGAGGGATACCATGAAAACAGCTTTGGCGGTGATTCGGACACGCTGTAACTACTCACAAATGACTTTGGCTTTGGTGCTTGGCCTTTCGCGTCAGGTCGTCAGTGCGTGGGAAAACGGAAATAAGAAGATCCCCGAGGGACGGATAGCAGAACTTGCTTCGCTGTTTGGTGTTCCGGTAACGCTTTTAACGACGAAGGAACTTGACGTTGTTGAACGCTGGTGTGACAGGCCGGTGTTTCCCACGCAAAAGCAAGGCCGTCAGGTGTTTTCGTTTGAACCTGTCGGTGAAAATCGGAACGTGATCCTGAACGAGCCGTCAGCCCCGATGCCGGCGGTGCAAAGCAGGGATCTGATGCAGCGCAGAAACTATACCATGCGGCAGCTTGCAGCATGTACGCAGATTCGTGCGGAGCAGCAGACGAAAGATCTGAGCATCGCAGAACCCTGTATCACAATTTTAGAGCAGATGCGTCGGCTCTTTGATACGGCCTTGACCGCAGAACCGCGTGTTCAGGAACAGATTCTACGGTTCGTGCTGGAGCAAATTATGCTGCTGTGTCAGGTGCTTTCCCCGGACGCGCAGGATGCTGCGAACCTTACAGACTGGCAAAGGCAGCAGCTTCAGATGCTCCGAACCCATTGGGCCGCTATGAACCGTGAACGCAGAAAGCGAGAGCAAAAGCATGCGATCGCAGAAACAAAGGATATCAAAGAATGCAGTCTGACGGAACGGCTCAACACACTCTACCACCACGCAATGACGCAGGGAATGGATCGTCGGGATCTGCAGCTCTATCTTGAACGGATTTGGGAGGAGGAATATGAAAGAGCAGATGAGAATTGAATTACATAACGAAACAGAATATACAGAGCGTATCTCGTTTCAGGATGTTTGGACACGCACAAAAGAACTGAAATATGACGGCTGCCGCGTGGCTGCGATCACGGATCGAAATTCGGTAAACGGCATCCACATGGCGGAGCATTATTTTCAACGAGAAGGTATTCAGCCGATTTACGGCGTAACGCTCAACTGCATCGATGTTGATGACCGCTATGATGTGGTATTGCTCGCGGCAAATCTGACAGGTCGTGACAATATTTTTCGCTTGATCGAGCTGTTGGAGCGCAACCGATTTTCGTTTGGGCGTGCCGTTACCAGAGAACAGCTGGATGCCCATCGCAAGGGAATCCTTCTGGGGGCGGCTGCAAAGAACGGTCAGATCGTTCGTGCCATTCTGCATCGGCGGGATCAAAGGTATCTGGAGACGATCACGCAAGACTACGACTATCTGGAATTTACCAGTGAACCTTACGATATTGCAGCGACGGTGGTTCAGCTTGCCGCGCAGGGAAATCTGCCGCTGTGCGCCGTCCAGTATGCCGTGCTGAACGAGCCAAGTGTGCCGCTGGAGAAATACGCCTACCTGACACTCTGCCGTTATTACTGGCAGGAGGCAGATGCACAGTATTTCAAAACGACAGATGAGCTGCGCGAGGAAATGAACGCTCTGTATGTTCTGCCCGTGGAAAAGCTGGTCGGTCAAAAGGTCTTGTACGATGATCCGCTTAGAATTTTTGCGCGCATAGAACCAATGCCGACGTTAGAAGAAATTCTTTGTACAAGCGATGCCTCCTTTCATGCAGCGCGTATGCAGGAACTGAGGATTCGTGTAAATTGTGCAATACAGGAGAAATACGGCGCGCATTGCCCGGCACAGGTTTCAGAACGAGTGCAAAGGGAGCTGACGGAAATCGATGCGCAAAAGCAGGCGCATGTGATGTTGATTCTTGCAGATATGGCAAAACAGACTAGTAACGCGCGGGAACATATGATGGTTGCCGGAGAATACGCAAATTTTGAAATTCTCTATCTGCTTGGCGTCACAGAGTTTGACCCCATGCCGCGTCATATTTATTGCAGGGCTTGCGGGTGTTGGCTGGAAACACAGACTGAGATCGGCGAGAGCGTTGATTGCCCGCGCTGCGGACAGATGGCTGTTGTATCCGGACTGAATGTACCGGTGGAACCGATACACGCATTACTAAAAGACGGCGCACACTTTGAGATTCGTGCCTCTTCTGAACGCATTTCACACTGGAAGCCGGAGCTTGAGGAAGCAAACTGTATTGTATTGCAGGCACAGATGGGAGATCAGAAGCCACAGGAAGTCAATATGGATGCGCTGTATAATATAGCAGCAGAACTCGGGGTCGAGGAATGGCGTAAAGAGCGTGAGTTTACATATCGGTTAACTTCTCATCTGCCGCGAAATCGGGACAGCGGCACATCACAGCGATGGCTGTTGCCGAATACGAGCGCATCGGACTTTATAAAACACCTGCCAGCGCGAAAGATTGCGAAGAACATTTACCAGCTCGAAATGCAGCCGAGCTATGCGGTTGAATGTGCGAGTGTTTATCCGATTCCGAGCAAAACATTGTCATTCCTTGCGGCCTGCGAAAAGGCTGCCGGTACTTCAGCAAGTGAGATCTCGCTCAGTGCGCAAGAAGTTCTTGCGTATATCAGAGCGGTTGTGCTGCGTGAAAAAGAACCGACGGACGCTGCTGCGTATGCGCTCCGAGTATGTGGTTTCAGCCCGGAGAAACCGCATGAAGAAAATGATCTGTACCCATCGGTTCAGGCAGTTGTGCAAAAAATGCCGCTAAAGAGTTTTGCAGATCTGACGAGGGTCTTTTCGATGCAGCATGGAACGGGAACATGGAAAAACAATGCAGAAAGTCTTTTGTCCACCGGAGCAGTGACGATGGAACAGGTTATTGCTTGCAGAGAAGATGTGCTGGAATATCTTCTGGCTCACGGCGTCGAGAGAGAACAAGCTTATGAAATGATGGAAGATGTTCGCAAGGGACGAGCAGATGCGCTTTGGAACCCAAGTAATTCTTCTCCGAAAGCCAAGCGGCAGCAACAGATTCTACAGGATTGTGGGGCAGAGGTTTGGTTCATAGAGAGCTGCAGAAAGATAAAATATCTGTTTCCACGCGCCCACGCAGCGGCCTTTTCTGCAAGTTTGATTAGAATTATGTGGTATTGCATTCATGAACCGGAGCGTGCTGCGCAAATCATGAAAGAACAGTAATTCGGTGTGCTAAAGGGAAGATGTTACTCGCGGTTGTACAAGGAATGATAACGCTTACAGAGGAATGCAAAAAGGCGGAGCGTAAGTTCCATAAACGACTGACTTGCCTTTATGTAGCTGTAAATGAAGCCAAACCGGCTTCTTCATTACAAACAAGTTTCTGAAAAAGGAGAGATGGATCATGGCTAAAACAAATCACCTGACTTTCGATGATATTGAATTTATCATGCAGATGCTAGAAAAGCAGAAGGCAAGCACTACAGAGCCGGCAGAGCGACAGCGAATTGAAGGAATCGAGGAAAAGATAAGAAAGATTGCATTTTAAGCAGTTAGATCAAGAACTTCTTGATAATGCACACCATTGGTGAGCAACTTAAAAATATGGAGCGGAAGCACAGCGCAGGTTCTGCTCCGCTATAGACAAAGAATACGCGGCCGGTGCGATTCACCAGCCGCGTATTTCATATTTTCGAGTCGCGGAGCCACTGCTGGAATTCCTCCAGCGAGATGATCTCGCGGTCGCATTTTTTCTTTTCTTCTCGGGCTTTCTCGCTCCACGCATAAAACTGCTCGTCGGTGATGCGCCCGGCCTTGATCCACGCGAAGCGCTTTTTGTACTCCTTGCGGTATGCCTTGAAAATCGGATCGTCGGTCTGCTTTTTCGTCCACTGCCGGAACGCGCCGATCTCGCGGCAGCGCTGCTCGCCGTACTTCACGGGG
>ENA-OPCN01002410-OPCN01002410.1-human-gut-metagenome-genome-assembly--contig:-NODE-2410-length-10503-cov-3.257178_pt1 | contig 10503 bp, 9 predicted proteins | sample MGYA00241567_ERZ501485 | MGnify/ENA primary metagenome ERZ501485 (study PRJEB25962, sample SAMEA2042579) | human gut metagenome | biome: human gut; feature: human-associated habitat; material: faeces...
GCGCGGCGATGACGTTCAGTATGTATAAGCCGATAGCCGAGGACGACACCGCGACTGTCTGCGCGCTCATGCAGCTTTACAAGATATATTACCGCGTCATAGGACTGGTTATTCTCGTCGTCGGCGCGGCGATAACTCCCGCTATGCCGTTCTTTATCAAAAGAGACGTGCCCGCGGATATAAATATCTATATTCTCTATGCGATAAATCTTCTGATAACCGTTTTGTCATATTGGCTGTTTGCATATAAAAACTGCATTTTATATGCTCACCAGCGCAACGATATCGGCGACAAAATAGGGCTTGCCGTCAATACCGTCAAATACGGACTCCAGGCAGTAGTGCTCATAGCGTTTAAAAATTACTATGCGTATATAATCGTGGCGCTCATGCTCGGAGTCGTCTCCAATGTGGTGACTGCCGCAGTTTGCGACAGGCTGTACCCGCAGTACAAGGCAAAGGGAAAGCTCCCGAAAGAGCAGGTGCAGATAATCAACCGCCGCGTGCGCGATTTGTTCACCCTGAAGATAGGCTCGATAGTTATAGAGTCGTCAGACACCATTGTTATATCTACTTTCTTAGGTCTTACCGCACTTGCACGGTATCAGAACTATTTCTTTATATTTTCTTCGGTATTCGGCTTCGTGTCCCTTATCACAAGCTCGGCCCTCGCGGGAATCGGCAACAGCCTTGTTACCGAGAGCGGCGAAAAGAATTTCAACGACCTGAAGAAGTTTGCGTTCATACTTTCGTGGATGTCGTGCTTCAGCGTCTGCTGTCTCGCGTGTATGTATCAGCCGTTTATCGAGCTTTGGGTGAAGAAGGAAAACCTCCTGCCGTACGGCATGGTGATACTGTTCTGTGTCTACTTCTTCATAAAGCAGATGAATTCTCTGCTCAACCTTTATAAAGACGCCGCCGGCATCTGGCACGAGGACAGGTTCAGACCCTTAGTGACCTCCGCCGTAAACGTCATAATGAATGTCATAATGGTTCAGTTCTGGGGACTGTACGGAATCATACTTTCGACGGTGCTCAGCGTGCTGACGGTCAGCCTGCCGTGGCTCTTTCACAACCTGTTTACTACGGTTTTCCGCACCGGACGCAGGGAGCTGTTCCTGAAAATTTCGGCATACGGCACAGTGTCCGCAGTTTCCTGCGCGATATGCATCGGCATCAGCCGTTTTGTTATTTTTGATTCGCTTATCCTGACCTTGGCACTCAGGCTCGTCATATGCACGGTCATATCAAACGTCAACTTCCTCGGAATTTTCTTCAGGAGCGGCGAATTCAAGTCCACTGCCGCAACAGTAAATTCGGTGACCAAGGGCAAAATAAAATTCCTCAAAAAACTCATGTGAGGATTTAACAAGTAAAAAACAGCATTAAACTGCTGATTGGAGGTGCAATATGCACGCATATCTGATAATAGCGCACGAACAGTTCGACTTGCTCGAGAGCCTTCTCAAATGTATCGACGATGCGCGCAACGACATCTACATACACATCGACTCCCGCTCCGAGCTTGATATCGGGAGGATTGAAAAGGTTTTGCGGAATTCCCGTGTCGAGTTTGTCCCGCGCATACATATAAGATGGGGCGGCTTTGATATGGTCAGATGCGAATATATGCTTTTGGAGGCGGCGTTCGAGAGCGGGCGAGAATACGAATATGTTCATCTCATCTCCGGAGCGGATCTGCCGCTTAAAAACCAGGATGAGATACACCGCTATTTCGATGCCCATAAGGGCGAGGAATTTGTCCATTTCGGTGCTCCCGAGCCCACGGAAAAAGAGCTACAGCGCGTCAGATTTTATCATTTCGCCTCCGGCAGAAGAAACCTCTTCAATCGCTTTATCACAAAGGCGGAGACGGTTATCGGGCGTATGCTCGGAATCAACAGGATAAAGGGCAAGAAGATACAGCGCGGCTCGCAGTGGTTCAGCGTGACGGGCGAGTTTGCAAAATATCTTATTTCTCAAAAGGCTTTTGTCTTTAAACAGTTTAAGCACACATTTATCCCGGATGAATTCTTTGTTCAGACGGTTATGATAAATTCGGATTTTGCAAAGAATCTGCACAGCAAGAAGTTCGACAACGACCACAGGGCGTGTATGCGATGTATCGACTGGACGCGCGGTCACCCGTTTGTGTTCACATCGGGGGACTACGACGAGCTGATGAACTCCGGCTGTCTCTTCGCCAGAAAATTCAGCATTTCTCAGGATGATAAAATTGTCAAAAAGATAACCTCGACCGTTCTTAACGGCTGAAAACGGAGGATATAAGTGAAAAAGCTTTACGAAGATTATATTTTTCTTGTCCGTACCGCGCTTGAAGGCTCGCGGGCCGATGATTTCGGCGGCGATTTTGAAGCGCTTTTGGGCATTGCACGCGAACACAATATGACGAATATTTTGTGGTATGCCCTGCGTAAAAACAGAAGTGTTCCCACGCATATCGTAACGGAACTGCAGAGCAGCCACAATATGCTGCTGTTCAAGTGCGCCAATCAGAAGATGACGCGCGGCGAGCTTGAAGGACTGCTGTCATCCGCAGGAATAAAGCATATGTTTTTAAAAGGCGCCGACGTCGCGCAGCTCTATCCGTCCGAGGATATGCGCGAGATGGCGGACATAGACGTCTATGCCGATCTCGACAGCCACGAGAATGTAAAAGAAGTTCTTTTACGGGCGGGCTACAGCTTCGAGGGGCATAAGGGGCACCACGATGTTTTTCACCGCGACCCGTTTATCTCGGTTGAGGTGCATGAATCCGTGCTCGACAAGCAGCGTGAGACGGGGCTTGACGCGTATTTTGCGTCGCCGTGGGAGCTCGCTCAAGGCAGCGGCTTCGAATACCGCTTCGACCCGAGCGACAACTACATCTTCCTCATGGGACACCTCTTCGGGCATTTTCATCAGGGCGGCGTCGGAGTCAGATTCTTCGCGGATATGGCGCTCTATATGAAAAAATACGGGGACGAGCTTGATTGGGTGAAGATAGACTCCGTCTTTGAACGCTTCGGGCTGAGTGAGGTAATGCATAACCTGAAGGCTCTCGCCCTCCACTGGTTCGGCGACGAGCCGGAGAGCGACCTGCTCGACGAGATGGGCGAATATGTCTTTGAGTCCGGGAGCTACGGTAAGACCGCGCATATGGTCATGTACCTTGCCAATGAGGACGGGAAAAATTCATTTTCCGCGGCAGTCAAAAGAAAGCTCTTCATCTCTCCCGCGGAGATGCGCCGCCGCAGCAGAGCGGTTGACAGATGTCCGCTGCTTCTGCCGTTCGCGTATCTTGTGCGCGCGGTGAAAATAGTGTTCACCCGGTTCCGCGAATTTCGTGCATGGATGCGCGGAGTGAAGGCCGCAGACAGCGAAGCTGTCAAAAATTATAAGGAAATGATGCGTCGTTTTGGAGTAAATTAAGAAAAAAATAAAATAACTTGATAAACGGCGCTGCGATATGTATAATTATAATGTTAGATATCTACGACCTTGAGAGGGGATTGTAATGGAAAAACTTAAGACCTTTGATGTTGATCTCAAGCGCTTGTTCTTTGAAGTGCTCAAAAGACTTTGGCTGATACTGCTCGTCGGCATTATCTGCGGAGCGGGTGCGTTCGCTTATGCCAAATTCTTTATCACTCCGCAGTATAAGGCGACTGCGACCATATATATCCAGAACTACACGGGCGAGAACGACGAAAAAATATACTCGTCCGACCTTAGCGCGTCCCAGAACCTCGTCACTACATATCAGGGGCTGCTCACGAGCGACAACGTTCTCAACAGAGTCAAGGAAAAGCTCGGTGAAAATTACAGCGTCGATGCCATACGCGCGTCGTTTACCGCCGAAGCGGTTGAGGATACACCCATACTTAAAATATCCGTCAGCGATCATGACCCCGAAGAGGCCGCAAAGATAGTCAATGAGATAGCCAAGGTTGCCCCGGACGCTATCATGAACCTCGTTGAAGGAAGCTCGGTCAAGGTCGTCGATTTCTCGCGGGTGCCCACGGGAATATCCTATCCCTCCTATAAAAAGGTGGCTGTTATCGGCTGTGTTTTGGGTGCGGGATTAACCCTTGCGATAATAGTTCTTCTTGTTCTCTTCAACTCCTATATCGAGGGAGAAGAGGATATAACAAAGCTTTTCGATGCGCCCGTCATCGGAAAGATACCCGACTTTACCCTCTATGACGATAAAGGCGAAAGAAAGAAAGCCATTTTTTCAAAGAAGGGGGGCGCGTCTAAATGAAGCTTATCAGAAGAAAGCATAAAGTAAGCAGCCACCATTCTCCGTCCCAGCGCAAATACATCCTCGGCGACAATACAAGCTTCATAGTTGATGAGGCATACAACACCCTGCGAAGCAATATTGTTTTCTCCATGCCCGGCAAGGGTTGCAAGGTCGTTGAGTTCACAAGCTGCGGAATGAGCGACGGCAAGAGCATTAACGCCCTGAATACCGCGATAACCTTCGCCGAGACAAACGTCAAGGTTCTGCTCATAGACTGCGACCTGCGCCGCCCGAATATAAACAGACTTCTTGCGCGCAAGTCGTCGCCCGGACTTACAAACGTCCTTGTCAATGCCTGTTCGCTTGACGATGCCATTGTCAGAATCGACGATTACAGCCTCGATGTCATATTCTCGGGCTATCTCCCGCCCAACCCCAGCGAGCTGCTGAGCAGCGAAGCTTTTGCGGAGCTTATGGAGACGCTCAAGGCAAGATATGACTATATATTCATCGATACTCCGCCCGTTGCGGCCGTTATCGATGCGGCGGTCATCTCTAAGCACACAAACGGCGCCGTTGTCGTTGTCCGCCCGGGAACGACGAAGAAAGAGGAGCTTGTCAACGTTGTAAGCCAGCTTGAGTTCGCCGACGCAAAGGTTGTCGGATTCGTTCTCAACTGCGTTGACGATGAGCACAGCGGATATTATTACCGCGGAAAGTATAAGTACAACTATACTTACGCCTATGTCCACGGAGCGGAGAGCGCAAAAAGCGCCAAAAACACAAAGAGCAGCTCCAGAAGCGAGAATCAAAAATCGAAATAATTTCAGAAAGCAGTCTCTTGAGAGGCTGCTTTTTATGTACAAGAGTGGATTTTGCTGTTGACATATGATAAAATGGGAACATAAACAGCTGATAATCAGGGTGTGATTCTATGACGAACAGCGGATTCTCCCGACTTCTCGACCGCCACGAGCGCGAGGATTATAACACCGCGCTCTCGGAGGAGGCCGTAAGGCACATGATTGCCGAGGAGTTTGAAGAGGCGGACAAAATAATTTCGGTGGGCTTTGACGAGGCTACATTCGAAACTCTCGGCGCGGACGGGCAGCTGTTCATCCCGACGAGAAAATCCGAAAAATTTCATATGCGAAAGCACACCGCCTGCCAGCGTCCGTATTATCACGGGCATTCGTTCTACGAGTTCATATATATTCTGTCGGGCGAGTGCGTTCAGCATTTCAAAAACCCCGAGCGAAGCTTGACGCTCAAAAAAGGCCAGGCGTGTCTCTTTCCGCCCGGCACGGTGCATTCGCTCGAAAAGAGCCGCAAGGGGGATAATATAATAAAAACGGTTATCCCGAAAGAGCTGTTTAAAAAATGCGCCGAGGGCTTGGAATTGGGCGATGAGCTGACAGTGTTTGACAGAACGTCGGAGCGGGTGAATTTTCTTGTCATGCGTCTGCTCGGCGAATACTACGGCGGCGCGGAATATTCGGAGCGCGCGATCGAGAGCTGTCTCTCGCTTTTGTTCATTGAGCTTCTGCGCTCCGCGGAGAGCTTCGACAAGCAGCTTGCAGACGAGCTTGACCGCTATTTTGACGAGAATATCGGCTCCGCGTCTTTGAAAGGCTTTGCCGCAGCGCTCGGTTACAGCACAAAATATGCGGGGCGAATGATAAAAGACCGCCTCGGCTCGGGATTTTCGGAGCTGCTCCTGTCATACAAGCTGCAAAAAGCGGTTCGGCTTATGAACGGGACAGAGCTCTCAATAGACGACATAGCCCGCGAGGCGGGGTATACAAATTCGTCGGGGCTATATAAGCAGTTCTTTGCCTTCTACGGCATGACGCCGAGCGCATACAGAAAAATGACCGAATAAAGTTTCCCGGGGATAGAAAAAAGCGTCCCCGGGATATTTTATATCTGCTTGAAATTTGATAGAATCTGTATTGAATAAATACGAAACGGAGCGGTGTTATGAATGTCGAAAGAGTAATCCCGAAAACCCTTGAGCGCGAAAAGGCGGCGGAATATGCGCTCACCGTCTGCAAAGAGGGACTCGGCAAAAGCGGCGTAAAAACAAAAAATCTCGGCGGCGGCTCGTTCGGGACGGCTGTCGGCGTGACTCTCCGCGACGGCGGCGAGGCGGTCGTAAAGTTCCTGCGCGCCGATGGGATGCTCGACAAAGAGACGCACGATTTGCGGCTTCTGTCCGAAAATTGCGGCGTGCGTATGCCTAAAGTTCTCTGTTCCCGCTGCGCCGACGGCGACATACCGTTTGACTGCTATATTATGGATAAAATCGAGGGCAAAACGCTCTTTATGTCATTCGGCAAGCTCCTGTATGCAAAGAGCGCGCGGCTTGACTTTGCCGACAGAGTGACCGACGCGCTCCATGGCATACACGAGTGCCGCAGCGACAAATTCGGCGACACGGTGAAGCCCTGTTTTTCGTCGTGGCGCGAGTGCTATGAGCCGTTCATGGAGGAGGTCTACTCCGCCGCAAAAAAGCTCTCTGAAAACGGGCAGCTGTCCGCGGAGATCGTCTCGGCCATGACCCGCGCGAGAGACAGGTTTTCAAGTATATTCTCTCAGCCCGTCTCTGACGCCTGTCTCATACACGGCGACCTGAATGTCGGCAACATAATGGTCGGCAAGGGACTTGAGATAACGGGCTTTATCGATCCGCTCAACTCCATGTATGCCGACCGCGAATATGATTTATTTCAGTTCAACAATCTCAGCGGAAAGCGATTCTTTCTCTGCGACACTTATCTCAAAAAGTACGGTGCGAGCGAAAAGGCGGAGCAAAAGCTTGCGTTTTACGGGCTGTGGAACGAGGTCTACTGCTTCATAAAGGCGGGCACGCTCATCCCGTTTATCATGAATCCGCTCGTCAAAAACATGAACGCCGTGCTCGAAAAGGAAGTGTGACCGTGGCTTCCGTTACCGCAAAAATAATGAGCGCCGTTTTGAGCGCAGTGTTCCATTCGCGCTTCATAAAAAACGAAAACATGAGCGCAAACGCGGGTGCGGCGACCGAGAACAGCCGCAGCAGATTCAGGCCGCCACGGGGCTGCACCCTGACCCGCACGCCATGCGGCGAATGCTTTGTGGAAAGTCTCGTTCCCGAAAATGCGGGAACGGATACCGTGATTTTTCATATTCACGGCGGGAGCTTCAAAATAAAGCTTATCGACCTCTACCGCCGCCTTGCGCTGAAATACAGCCGCACCGCGGGCGGAGCCGCCGTATACAGCGTCGACTACAGAATTATGCCCGAATATATTTTTCCGTCGCAGCTCGATGACGTAATGTCAGCGTGGAATATGCTGATGTCGCAGGGCGTAAAGCCCGAAAATGTTGTGGCCGTCGGAGACAGCAGCGGTGCAAATTTAGTGCTCGCCCTCGCGCAAAAGCTTCGGGATTCCGGCAGACCGATGCCGAAAAAGCTCGTCTGCTTTTCGCTCTGGGGCGATATGACGGCCTGCGGCGAATCCTATGAGCGCAACTGCCACAGCGACCCGTTTTACGGCATAGCGAAGAAGGAGAGCTTTCACGAACACGAAGCATATTTCAGGCGCCGCCCGAAGTATGCCGGAGAGCATGACCTTTCGGACCCGTATCTCTCCGTCTCGTTTGCCGACTTTTCGGGCTTTCCGCCGACTGTGTTTTTCTGCGGAACGGCAGAGGTCGGAGAGAGCGACACCGACACGGCTTTTACAAATGCCCTTTCAGCCGGCATAGACGCGAAGCTCTTTAAATACGACGGGCTGTTCCATGATTTTCAGCTTGTCCCGTTCCTGCCGGAGACGAAAGACGTGTTTTGCAAGCTCGGGTCTATATTAAAATAAAAACTGCCGAAGCCTTTTTACGGGCTCGGCAGTTCTTTCTATTCTGCTGTTATGCGAGCTTCTTTGCAATTTCGTCGAGCTGAGCTTTGTTCTCGTCGGTCATTGCGGAACGAATAGTCGCTGTGCCGACTTGCTCGATATCCTTGCTGTTTTCAAGCATCTTCGCCATGTTCCTCGCGGCAGTCGGAGCCCATGAGCCGTTCTCTATGAACGCCACGGTGCGCTTCTGATATCCGCGCTCGGTCAGATGGTCGATAAACTCGCGCATGAACGGGAATATACCGCCGTTGTAGGTGGTCGTCGCCAGCACGAGCTTTCCGTAGCGGAACGCGTCCTCGACAGCCTCGGCCATGTCGCAGCGGGCAAGGTCGTTTATCGCAACCTTCGGGCAGCCGTTCGCCCTGAGCTGCTCGGCAAGATATTCTACGGCCTTTTTCGTGTTGCCGTAGACGGACGTATAGGCTATGCAGACGCCCTCGCTCTCGACGCCGTAGGATGACCAGATGTCATAGAGGTTCAGATAATAACCGATGTTCTCGGTGAGCGCAGGGCCGTGGAGCGGGCATATCGCGGCGATATCGAGAGCGGCAGCCTTCTTGAGCAGCGTCTGAACCGGTCCGCCGTATTTTCCGACGATACCGAAATAGTATCTTCTCGCCTCGCAAGCCCAATCCTCGTCCGTGTCGAGCGCTCCGAACTTACCGAACGCGTCGGCGGAGAAAAACACCTTGTCCTCAGCGTCATAGGTCATCATGACCTCGGGCCAGTGGACCATAGGCGCAAAGATAAAGCTCAGCTCATGCCTGCCCAGGGAGAGCGTGTCGCCGTTCTTGACGGAGAGGGAATTTTTGATAAAATCCCCGCCGTAGAAGTTGTTTATCATAGTGAAGGTCTTGTCGTTGCCGACTATGACCGCCTCGGGATAGGCCTCGGCAAACGCAGCGATGCCCGAGGAATGGTCGGGCTCAACGTGTTGTATTATGAGATAATCGGGCTTCCTGCCGTCGAGAGCGGCTTCGAGATTACCGAGCCATTCGTCGGTGAAACGGCTGTCCGTAGTGTCAAAAACGGCAATTTTTTCATCGAGAATAACATATGAGTTGTACGCCATGCCGTTGGGCACCGCGTATTGGCTCTCAAACAGGTCGATAACGTGATCGTTGACTCCGATATATTTTATATCTTCGGTTATATTTTTCATACCGATCCTCCTCGCTTCGTTTTCAGTTTTATATTATAGCATATAAGCATACGCTTTTCTATTGTAAAAACAACAAAAACGCAATTATTTTTATGCTCATATTTTATATCTGTGTACTTGAAAAACAGATATATGTAGAGTAAAATAGTAGAGTATTATTTGTATAAAAGACTGCGAATATACGGAAAGGAAGGGACAAAATGAACGAAGAGCTTTTGCAGATACCCAAAAGAATAAAGGAGCTTCGCGAAATCCTTGAAATATCGACTGCCGAGATGGCGGAGAAGCTGAATATTTCCTACGATGAGTATGAAAAATACGAGTCGGGCGAAAAGGATATCCCGATAAGCGCGCTCTATGCCATAGCGGCTGTGCTCGGCACGGACTGCACCGTATTAATGACCGGCGAGTCCCCGAGAATGGACAGTTACACTATCGTCAGGCGCGGCGACGGAGTCCGCGTTGACAGATATGCCGGCTATTATATCGAGAGTCTCGCATTTAATTTCAAGAACCGCCAAATGGAGCCCATGCTCGTCACGCTCGAGGAGCAGGAGCCCGAGCCCGCGCTCGTCATGCACTCCGGGCAGGAGTTCAACCTTGTCCTCGAGGGCAAGGTAAAGATAACCGTCGGCAAGAACTCGTTTATACTCAGCGAGGGCGACGCTATCTATTTTGACCCGAATCTCCCGCACGGTCAGGCGGCGGTTGACGGCAGGACGAGATTCCTGACCGTTATCAACGAATAATCTGCGATACTCCCGAAAGGAAAACAACAATGGATGATATAATCAAACGCTTTTGTCCCCGATACGATTTTGACAGCTACGAGGACATGAAGCAGAACTTCAAAATAAACGTGCCCGACGATTTCAACTTCGGCTTCGACGTTGTTGACGCATGGGCGGATATCGAGCCCGAAAAGCTCGCCCTCATCTGGACCAACGACGCGGGCGACATGGCGCGATACACTTTTAAAGACGTAAAAGACAACAGCAACAGGGCTGCAAACTTCCTGCTCGACCGGGGAATAAAGAAAGGCGACATAGTTATGCTCGTCCTGAAGCAGCGCCCCGAGGTCTGGTTTATTATAACCGCGCTGCATAAAATCGGCGCGACGGTCATCCCCGCATCGTTCCAGCTGATGAAGAAGGACTATGTCTACCGCATAAATGCGGCGGGCGTTAAAATGCTCATAA
>ENA-OPCN01002421-OPCN01002421.1-human-gut-metagenome-genome-assembly--contig:-NODE-2421-length-10456-cov-2.157004_pt1 | contig 10456 bp, 7 predicted proteins | sample MGYA00241567_ERZ501485 | MGnify/ENA primary metagenome ERZ501485 (study PRJEB25962, sample SAMEA2042579) | human gut metagenome | biome: human gut; feature: human-associated habitat; material: faeces...
CGGACGACGCGCTCCGCCTGGAGCCGCCGCGGCTGATGAGCCTGGAGGAATCCATGGAGTTTTTGGGCGACGACGAGCTGCTGGAGGTGACGCCAAAGAGCATCCGCATCCGCAAAAAGACTTTAAACACCGAGCAGCGGCTGAAGAAAAAGGCGAGAGGCCTGGAATAAATCTGAGAGGTAATATTTTATGGGTTGTACACACGATTGCTCCTCCTGCGGCGAAAGCTGCGAGAGCAAGGAAAAGGAAAATTTGATCAAAGCCCCCAATCCGGCTTCCACGGTGCGCAGAGTCATCGCCGTGATGAGCGGAAAGGGCGGCGTGGGAAAATCCCTCGTCACCGCGCTGATGTCCGTCTTAATGCAGCGCAGAGGGCATCAGGCCGCTGTCATGGACGCGGACGTCACCGGCCCGTCCATCCCGAAGATCTTCGGCATTCACCAGCATGCGCAGACCGAGGACGACAACCTGCTGCCGTTCGTGACCGCAGAGGGAACCAAGGTCATGTCCCTGAACCTGCTGCTGGAAAATGAGACTGATCCGGTCTTTTGGCGTGGCCCTGTGATCTCCGGCGTAGTCAAGCAGTTCTGGGAGGATGTCAAGTGGGGCGACGTGGACTTCATGTTCGTGGACATGCCTCCTGGGACGGGCGATGTTCCGCTGACCGTGTTCCAGAGCCTGCCGCTGGATGGTATCATCATTGTTTCCACCCCGCAGTCGCTGGTTTCCATGATCGTGCAGAAGGCAGTGCAGATGGCACAGAAGATGGACATTCCGGTTCTGGGCATGGTAGAGAATATGCGGTTTCTGAAGTGTCCGGACTGCGGCAGAGAAATCCCGCTGTTTGGCTCGGATGATGCTGTAGACAGTACCAACGTGCCGGTTCTGGAGCGTGTTCCGCTGGATCCCAATGTGGCAAAGGCATGCGATGCCGGCGCACTGGCACAGGCGGATGTGGATTACCTGAAGAAAACGGCACAGATTCTGACGGATTCTTTCGGCGGAAAAGAAAGCAAGTGAGGCGGATGTACCGCTTTTTTGATTGAATTTGATTGAAAAAGAAAAGAAAAAGCGGATTTGATTTTTTGAAATAAAGAATCCTGCAAAAATAATTGTTTTTTCAAGAAGTACTGGGTTTCGGCGATTTTTTTCTTGACAATTGCCGAAAAAGCTGGTATACTAAGTGACAAGAACAGCAAAGGCGCTGAGTTCACAAGCTCAATGCCCCTGCTGTTTTTTTATTTCTCGGCGACAGAACTGGTACCGCTGCCGCCAGAAAAAATAACAACATGGAGAGGTGCATTCTTATGGATCAAAATTCCGTTCTGGATTTGATTAACGGCAATGTATATGGCATTTGGTATCTGGTCGGTGCGGCACTGGTATTCTTTATGCAGTGCGGTTTTGCAATGGTGGAGGCTGGATTTACCAGAGCAAAGAACGCCGGTAACATCATTATGAAAAATCTGATGGACTTCTGTCTTGGTACAGTGGTGTTCATCTTAATTGGCTTTGGAATCCTGTGCGGCGAAGACCTTGCCGGTATCATCGGCAAGCCGGGATTTGACATCTTCTCGGACTATGCAAACTTTGACTGGTCGAGCTTCGTCTTCAATCTGGTATTCTGTGCGACGGCAGCGACAATTGTTTCCGGTGCCATGGCAGAGCGTACCAAGTTCATTTCCTACTGTATCTATTCCGCAGTGATTTCCGCTGTGATCTATCCGGTAGAAACCCACTGGGTATGGGGCGGCGGCTGGCTGTCGCAGCTTTCCACACCGTTCCACGATTTCGCAGGTTCCGGTGTCATCCACATGGTCGGCGGTGTTTCCGCACTGATCGGCGCAGCAATCCTTGGTCCCCGTATTGGTAAATTCACCAAGACCAAGGACGGCAAGGTAAAGGTAAACGCAATTCCGGGTCACTCCCTGACCATCGGCGCACTGGGTGTCTTCATCCTGTGGTTCGGCTGGTACGGATTCAACGGCGCTGCTGCAACTTCTGTTCCGCAGCTGGGCACCATCTTCCTGACCACCACCATCGCACCGGCACTGGCAACTGTTTCCTGCATGATCTTCACTTGGATCAAGTATGGCAAGCCGGATGTGTCCATGTGTCTGAATGCTTCTCTGGCCGGTCTGGTTGCCATCACTGCCGGATGCGATGTGGTCGATGCCTTTGGTTCTGCCATCATCGGTATTATTTCCGGTCTGCTGGTATGCTTCGGCGTATGGTTCCTGGATCACGTGCTGCACGTAGACGATCCGGTGGGCGCAGTAGCTGTACACTTTATGAATGGTCTGTGGGGCACACTGGCAGTTGGTCTGTTTGCAACCACTTCCGTTCCGGCAAACGATGTTTATGACGGTCTGTTCTATGGCGGCGGCTTCACCGTTCTGGGCGTACAGGCGCTGGGTGTTGTCTGCATTCTGGCATGGACTTCTGTCACCATCGCACTCACATTCTTTATCATCAAGAAGACCATCGGTCTGCGTGTTTCTGCCGAGGAAGAAGTTCTTGGTCTGGACGCAACCGAGCACAACCTGCCCTCCGCTTATGCAGACTTTATGCCGTCTACGGTTTCAATGGCATCGGATGCTGCGGACGCAGCTGCTACTGGTGTCACCATTCCGGAGTCGGAGCTGATCATGAAGCCGGCAAACGGTGCAAAGGCAAAGATGACCAAGCTGGTTGTGATGTGCAATCCGGACAGACTGGATGCATTGCAGACAACCCTGTCCTCTATGGGCGTGAACGGTGTCACTGTAACTCATGTCATGGGCTATGGCTCGCAGAAGGGCAACGAGTCCTATTATCGTGGCGTTAAGACCGAGGGAACCAAGCTCCTCAAGAAGGTCAAGGTCGAAGCCGTTGTGGCAAAGATCCCGCCGCAGAAAATCGTGGACGCAGTGAAGAAGGTGCTGTATACCGGCAAGATCGGCGATGGCAAGATCTTCGTCTACGATGTAGAGGATGTTGTGAAGATTCGTACCGGTGAAACAGGCTACGATGCACTTCAGGACTGATTCCATCCTCCTGAACCTTTTTGCAAATTCCTAAAATACTTTCCTAAATTGGGAAACTGCCTTTGCGGTATCGGGTACCACCTGCTGCAGGGGCAGTTCCTTTTTTGTCTGCCTGACCAAAAAAACGTGGCGTTTCTGGACATTTTGCTGAAATATCCGAAAAACTGCAAAGTACTATTTACAATTTGAACAGAATATGATACAATGATATTATTTGAAAGTGTTTCTTTGAAGGACACAATACCATGTGACAGCATGCATTTCGGAGAAAACAGGTTCAAAATCAAAAAAGGCTGGAGCGGTTCCGGCTGTACAGGAAAGGATGCGGGAAACGGCATGAAAAGAGAACGGCAGGATGCAGATATGGCAGCGTTATTTGAGGCGATCCTGGTACTGAAAACGCCAGAGGAGTGTCATGCTTTTTTTAAGGATCTGTGCACGTATCAGGAATTGAACGCAATTTCGCAGCGGCTACAGGTGGCGAAATTGCTGCATGAAGGACATGTATTTCATGATATTGTGGAGGAAACGGGGGCGAGTACTGCGACCATCAGCCGTGTCAATCGTGTCATTAAAGATGGATGCAACGGGTACCAGCTGATTTTTGACCGGGTATACGATAAGAAAGAAGAATCATAGGAGTCAGCTGTACAGAGCAGTGCAGTGGCTCCGAACCATGAGGGAGGATGAATTCAGATGATTTCAAAACGATTCCGGCGGGTGTTTGCCGGATTGCTCAGCGGTGTGATGCTTGTCACTGCTGCGGGACTGCCGGCGGATGCGGCAGTGGTCGACAAGGAGAATCCGAACAATTACGACAACTTTGCCGAGGCGCTCCAGCTAGCGCTCTGCTTTTACGATGCCAATAAATGCGGCGACGAGGTGGCAGATGACGGCTATTATTCTTGGCGGGGAAACTGCCACGTGAAAGATGGCATGATCCCGCTGGTGCCCATGCAAAGTCTGGGCGGCGGAAAAGCCAACGAGGACAGCGGAAAAGGCGATGGCGGTGCCAGCGCTGCCGAGGGACTCTACGTCGGCACGAATATGAGTCAGGAATTTATCGATGCCAATCGGCAGTATCTGGATCCGGACGGCGATGGCTGCGTCGATCTGCCCGGCGGCTGGCACGATGCCGGAGACCACGTCAAATTCGGTCTGCCGGGCAGCTATTCTGCCTCCACTGTAGGCTGGGGCTATTACGAATTTCGGGACTCCTATGTGCAGATGGGACTGCAAAAGCACGTGGAGGACGAGCTGCGCTGGATCAACGACTATTTCCTGAAAGCCACTTTCCTGGACGATGACGGCAACGTAGTGGCATATTGCTATCAGGTGGGTGAGGGAAACAACGACCACAACTATTGGTGTGCGCCGGAATTGCAGGTGGATGACACTTATGTGGCAACCTCTTCCTGTGCTGTCAAGCGTCCGGCATACTTCGCCACCACAGAAACGCCGGCATCCGACCAGACCGCAGGTGCAGCAGCATCGCTGGCGGTCAACTATCTGAACTTTAAAGACACCGATCCGGAGTATGCGCAGAAGTGTCTGGATTATGCGCTGGCGCTCTATGAATTTTCCGTCAAGACGCACCACGAAACCGGAGATACCACGCTGGTGGTGGACAGCCTTGGCTACGACGGCGGTTTCTATACCTCCAGCTATGACTATGATGAACTGGCATGGGCAGCCGTCTGGCTCTATTACTGCACCGAGAACTACGACTATATCGATGATATCATCAGCGTGGATGAGTCTGTCACCGGCGAAATGGGCGCACATCCCTACACTGGCTATCTGAAGCGTATCATTTCTGATACCGGAAACTGCTGGCAGAACATCTGGGTGCACTGCTGGGATACCGTCTGGGGCGGTGTCTTTGCGAAGCTGGCACCGGTGACCAACATCTCCCGTGACTGGTACATCTTCCGCTGGAATCTGGAATTCTGGTCGGGTATGAATGAGGCAGATGCTGCCAACGCAGACTTTAACGTTCCTGTGACCAAGCACAAGTACTTCGGCATGGACGACCAGCTGTGGAACTCCAAGATCACCGCCAGCGAGATTAAAGATCTGCCGGAAGCCGACGGCGCATGGATTGCGAAATCTCCCGCCGGCTTTGCGGTGGTTTCTGACTACGGCAGCGCACGATACAATACGGCAGCCGGACTTTGCGCCATGGTCTACGCCAAGGAAACAGGCGATCTGACATTTGCGGAGTGGGCGAAGGATCAGATGGAATACATTCTGGGCGATAACCCCATGGGCTATTCCTTCGAAGTGGGCTATGAAAACAGTTATGCCACCCATCCCCACCACAGAGCCGCTTCCTGTTCGTCAACTCAGAGCATGGATGAACCTGATCCGCAGACGCACACCCTCTGGGGCGCATTGGTCGGCGGACCGGATCTGAAGGATTATCACAACGATGTCACCAGCGACTACATTTACAATGAAGTCACGGACGACTATAACGCCGGCTTCTGCGGCGACCTCGCCGGACTCTACCAGTTCTATGGGGCAGAGGGCAAGGAACTCGCCGACAAGAATGCAGTCATTCCGGACTTTGATATGTCTGCCAACGCCAAGGCAGGATATGAAGTGGCAGAGGATACGCCCACGGGCTTCTATGTCACTGCCGGAAAGGCGCAGGAGAACGATGCCGGATTGCAGGTCAAGATCGTGGTGCACAACCGCACCATCAATCCGCCGCAGTTCTGCGATGATCTCCGTGTCCGGTACTATTTCAACATCGATGAGCTGACGGCAATCGGAGAGGATATCTCTATGGTGGAAACTCGTGTGGACTACGATGCGGAAAGCGCCATGACCAACAACAAGACTTCCGCCACCATCTCCGAGCCGATCAAGTACGACGACAACGGCACGTATTATGTGGAAATTGCGTGGAAAAACTGCAACTTCTACGGCAGCCGTGTTTATCAGTTCGGTCTGCTGAACAAGATGAATCCGGAAACCTACGACACCACGTGGGATTCCTCCAACGACTATAGCTACGGCGATCTCATCAGCTTTGAGGATGACAACGATGCCGCAGCTATCACCAAGAAGATTCCGGCCTATGCCAACGGCGAACTGGTCTGGGGTGAAGAACCGGACGGCAAGAAGCCGGCGGAAACCACAGAACCGGTAGTGACCACAACCGCAGAGAATACCACGGAAACTGCACCAGTCACCAGCACCACGACCGTCACCAAGGCAAGCGCCACAGGAACTGTGGATGCAACTGTGCTCTACGGCGATGTCAATCTGGACAGCGAGGTAGATCTGTCGGATGCCGTTCTGCTGAACAAGGCAGTGGCTGGCGTGGTCGAGCTGAATGACCAGCAGAAAAAGAATGCGGACTGCTGTGCAGGCAGTGGTATCGGCGGCGATGATTCCATGAGTCTGCTGCGTTTTCTGGTGCACCTCATCAATGCTCTGCCGGAATAATGGAAGTTTTCAGGCAATCGATTCAATGAAAAAGACACGTATGGCGCAGCGTCATACGTGTCTTTGGTTTTTACGATTTAAGCGCAGTCCGGATTCACGGTGGGGGCACTCTTTTTCTGCTGCATCAAATAGCGCCGGAGATAGCCCTCCCGCACGCCGTATTTGCAGACATAGACTGTCGTGCACCGGCTCTGAAGGATTAGGGTTTCCAGAATCAAAATGCCGGAAAAGATGGTGTGCAGTCGGTCGGGACAGTACTGCGTGAGAAGCTCCATCGCAGCGCTGTCTTTTTTCCACAGAAATTTTTTCAGCTTCCGAAACTGCTCCGCAGTGAAGGTGCGCTGTGCCGGCAAGATCACCTTCATGGCTTGGAGCAGCTGTAATACCGTTCGTGCAGTTCCGCCGATGCCGCAGAGGGTTTCGTAGGGCGGAAGATGGTTCAGCTTGTGTCTTTTCAGCGATTTCTGCACCTGTAGCCGAATGGCATCCCGCTCCTTTTTGTCGGGGAAGAGCTTGGCGATGTGCTTCTTGGAGAGATTCAGCGATCCGATGGGGACGCTTTCAATGACGCCAGTTCCATCGTGGGCAAAGGTGAGAATTTCTGTGCTTCCTCCGCCGATGTCGAACAGCAGTCCGCTTTCCACGGGAAGCTCCCGCTGCACGCCGTAATAGTCCAGATACGCCTCCTCCAGACCGGTGAGAACATCCACAGAATATCCGGTTTCCGCATAAATCTGGTCGATTGCCTCCTGCGTGTTGCGGATGTTCCGCAGCGGTGCGGTGGAAAACGCCAGCGTGGTGCAAGGGGTAAACTCTTTCAGCAGCATCTTGCAGCGCTGTAAGGTGGTACAGATCAGCCGGATTCCCTCCGGCGTCATCATGCCGTCCTGAAGATAGGCGGCGAGCCCGGCAGTGAACTTTTGTGTAAACAGGGCATGAAACTCGGCGTTCGTTTCCTCGTAAACCACCAGACGAATGGTATTCGATCCCAGATCGATGACTGCATATTTCATGTGGCAAAACTCCTATGGCAATACGGTATTTTTTCTTATTATACTGCATTTTCGGCGGGTTATACAAGCCGATAGTTTCAAACGGGATGTTAAATTCTAGTGAAATATTCAAGATTTTTGAGTTTACAGAAAAATAACATATCTTTTACAACATTGCGCTGTCTAAATTTTCGTATTTCTTTTATAATAGAATAGGAATATAATCGATTGATTTTCAAGATTCGCAAACAGCGGAACATAGATAGCGCATTAAGAGACAACAAAAAATTTGGAGGTACTTTCCTATGGCAACAAAATGCTACGACAATCGTGAACTATCTTGGCTGAAATTCAACCAGCGTGTTCTGGAGGAGGCAAAGGATGAGAAGAATCCGCTTTGCGAGCGGCTTTCGTTTCTGTCTATTTTCCAGAGCAATCTGGACGAATTTTTCATGGTGCGCTGCGGTTCGCTTCACGACCAGATGTGCGAAAATCCCAACTTTCGGGAGAACAAGACCAATATGACCTGTAAGGAGCAGCTGACCGCAATTTACGCACGTGTGCGGGAGCTGCTGCGGGACAAGGACGACACCTACGAAGACTTGCGGGCAGAACTGAGCATGCAGGGCGTGGACATTGTAGATTTCCACACCATTACCACCGAAGAGGCTGCATGGCTGGAGGCATATTTCAAGTCGGAAATTGAACCGCTGCTCTCGCCGCAGATCATCGGAAAGAAGCAGCCGTTTCCGTTTCTGCAAAACAAATATATCTATGCCGTGGTTGTCTTGGAGAAAAAGGGTACGGAAAAGCTGGGAATCGTGCCGTGCAGCAGCGGCGTATTTCCGAAGATCGTCTCTCTGCCCACGGGAAAGAACCGCTTCATTCTGTCCGAGGAACTGATTCTCCACTTTGCGCCGGAGATCTTCTCCCGCCATACCATCAAGAGCAAGTCTCTCATTCGCATCATCCGGAACGCTGACATTGAGCCGGACGAGCGCACAGAGGAGGAAGAGGACTACCGTGAGGCAATGGAGCAGCTGATTCGGGAACGGCGGAAGCTCTGCCCGATCAAGATGGAATTCTCCCGTCTGATGGACACCAAGGTGATTCAGACGCTCTGCGGTTACCTCAACCTTTCCGAGGAGCAGGTGTTCTATTCCGAGGCACCGCTGAACCTCTCTGTACTGTCTGTGGTACGGGATATGCTGCGCCATAACAAATGCCTGTTCTATAACCGCCGGGTACCGCAGGAACCGGCTTGGCGGGATCCGTCTAAGCGTGTGATGGAGCAGGTGGAGGAGCAGGACCGCTTCCTGACATTCCCCTATGAGAGCATCCGCCCGTTCCTGACACTGCTGAATGAGGCTGGCCATGATCCGGATGTCGTTTCCATTAAGATGACTTTGTATCGTGTGGCGTCCAACAGCAAGATCGTGGAGGCGCTCATCGATGCCGCAGAAAACGGCAAGGATGTCGTTGTGCTGGTGGAACTGCGGGCACGCTTTGACGAGGAAAATAACATCGAGTGGTCTCGCCGTCTGGAGGATGCCGGATGCCGGATCATCTATGGTCTGGACGATCTGAAGGTGCACAGCAAGCTCTGCCTGATTACCAAGAAGATCGGCAGTGAGATCTCCTATATCACACAGGTGGGAACGGGCAACTATAACGAAAAGACGTCTGCCATCTACACAGACTATTCGCTGATGACTGCCAACCATAACATCGGTCTGGAGGCAAGCCGTGTGTTCAACGCCCTCTGTCTGGGACAGACAGTGGAGCACATGGAGCACCTGCTGGTTGCGCCGAAGTGTCTGCAAAACAAGCTGGCGGAGATGATCGACGAGCAGACGGCGCTGGCAAAGATGGGACAGCCGGCGTATATTGGCATCAAGATCAACTCGCTGACGGACAAATATCTGATCGAAAAACTGATCGAGGCATCCAAAGCCGGCGTAAAGATCGAGATGATCATTCGCGGTATCAGCTGCCTGATCGCAGGTGTTCCCGGAGAGACGGAGAACGTTTCGATTCGCAGTATTGTGGGACGCTTTCTGGAACACACCAGAATCTATATTTTCGGCGCACACAAAGACTGTAAGGTGTACATCGCTTCTGCGGACTGGATGACCCGCAACACCCGCCGTCGGGTAGAGGTTGCAGCGCCGATTTATGACAATGGCATCAAGCAGCGCATTCTGGATATGTTCGATGTGATGATGACGGACAATGTCAAGGCACGGGTACAGCAGCCGGACGGCACCTATACCAGAGAACCGGCAAGCGAACCGCTGGTCAATTCGCAGGAGTATTTCTATGCGCAGGCATATGAGGCACTGGCACAGAAGGATGCACCGGCTGCTTCTGAAACAGATTCCGCTGCGAAAAATTGACAATTTACTTGCTTCGTGATATACTAAAAACGTTGGCACAGAAATGTGCCAACGTTTTTTCATGGGAAGTGATACGGTGCAGCAGCACCGGAAAGGAATGTGGAAAGTTATGAATCATGTGGAAAAAGCACATGCGCTGTTTTGTCAGGGCTATAATTGTGCGCAGTCTGTCGTGGGCGCATTTCATGAGGAAATGGGTCTGTCGCTGGAGGATGCGGTTCGCCTCTCCTCCTCGTTTGGCGGGGGGATGGGCGGACTGCGGGAAACCTGCGGTGCAGTTACCGGAATGTTTCTCGTTGCCGGTATGCTGAAAGGCTATGACAATCCGGCAGATTACGACGGAAAGAAAGCGCATTACGCCAGAATCCGCACACTGGCAGAGCAGTTTCAGCAGGAGCACGGGACGCTGGTCTGTCGGGAATTGCTGAAAAGTCTGCCGGGAAAACTCAAGCAGGATCCTCAGCCACGCACAGAAGCGTACTATAAAGTGCGTCCCTGCGTGCGGTTTGTGGAAACTGCTGCGAAGCTGCTGGAGGAACTGCTGGAAGTGTAAGAGCTCGTGTTCATAGGCGTCTATCTACGTCTT
>ENA-OPCN01002424-OPCN01002424.1-human-gut-metagenome-genome-assembly--contig:-NODE-2424-length-10447-cov-1.944958_pt1 | contig 10447 bp, 8 predicted proteins | sample MGYA00241567_ERZ501485 | MGnify/ENA primary metagenome ERZ501485 (study PRJEB25962, sample SAMEA2042579) | human gut metagenome | biome: human gut; feature: human-associated habitat; material: faeces...
GCCGGAAGCGTCAGGCTCGCCCAGCTCCATCTCGATGCAGGTCATGCTCTTGACGCAGTCCTGCTCGTCGCCGTTGATCTGAACGGGGTTGTTCAGGGTCTTGAACACCACGCCCTCCTCGATGGCGTGCTCCACTTCCTCATGACGGGCAGGCAGCTCCTCCATGCCCCGGCGATAGACCACGTACACGTCGGCGCCCAGGCGCTTGGAGCAGCGGGCGGCGTCCATAGCCACGTTGCCGCCGCCCACAACGGCCACCTTCTTGCCCTTCAGGTCCATGATGGGGGTGTCGGAATCCGGGCGATAGGCCTTCATCAGGTTGATGCGGGTCAGGAACTCGTTGGCGGAGTAAACGCCCTTCAGGTTCTCGCCGGGAATGTGCATGAACATGGGCAGGCCCGCGCCGGAGCCCACGAACACGGCCTCGAAGCCGTTCTCCTCCATCAGCTCGTCGATGGTGATGGTGCGGCCCACCACGGTGTTGGTCTCCACCTTCACGCCCATGGCCTTCAGGCCGTCCACTTCCTTCTGGACGATGCTCTTGGGCAGACGGAACTCGGGGATGCCGTAAACCAGCACGCCGCCGGCCAGGTGCAGAGCCTCGAACACGGTGACCTCATACCCCTTCTTGGCCAGGTCGCCGGCGCAGGTCAGGCCCGCAGGGCCGGAACCCACCACCGCCACCTTGTGGCCGTTGGGCTGGGGCTTTTCGGGGGCTTCGGTGCTGTGAGCGTTGTGCCAGTCGGCCACAAAGCGCTCCAGACGGCCGATGCCCACGGGGTCGCCCTTCTTGCCCCGGACGCAGTGCATCTCGCACTGGCTCTCCTGGGGGCAGACACGGCCGCACACGGCGGGCAGGGAGCTGGTCTGGTGGATGACCTGATAAGCGCCCTCGTAATCCCGCTCCACGATCCTGGCGATGAACTCGGGAATGCGGACGTTCACGGGACAGCCGTCCACGCAGGGATGATTCTTGCAGTGGAGGCAGCGGGCGGCCTCGTCCAGGGCCTGTTCCTCGGTGTAGCCCAGGGCCACCTCCAGGAAGTTCTTATTCCGGACGTTGGGGTCCTGAGAGGGCATCTCGTTCTTATCCAGACGCATATTGATCTTGGCAGCCATGTTACTTTACCTCCTGCTTGAACAGATTGCAGACTTCCTCGTGCTTGCGCACCTCGAAATCGTGATACATCTGGTTGCGCTTGACAGCCAGATCCCAGTCCACCTGCTGGCCGTCGAAGTCGGGGCCGTCCACGCAGGCAAACTTGGTCTCGCCGCCAACGGTCAGGCGGCAGCCGCCGCACATGCCGGTGCCGTCGATCATGATGGGGCTCATGGACACGGTGGTGGGCACGCCATAGGGGGCGGTGGTCTTACAGACGAACTTCATCATCACCATGGGGCCGATGGCGAAGATTTCGTCATACTGGTTGCCCTCGTCCAGCAGCTGCTTCAGGGCCTCGGTGACCAGGCCCTTCTGGCCATAGGAGCCGTCGTCTGTGCAGACCTTCAGCACGGAGGAAACGGCCCTGAACTTGTCCTCCAGAATGACCACGTCCTTGTTCTTGAAGCCCACCACAGCGTGGACCTCTGCGCCGCAGTCATGGAACTTCTTCAGAACGGGATACGCGATGGCGCAGCCCACGCCGCCGCCGACGACACAGACCTTCTTCTTGCCCTCGGTTTCGGTGGGCTTGCCCAGGGGGCCCACGAAGTCGTGGAGATACTCGCCCTGCTGCTTGTGGCTGAGCTTTTCGGTGGTGGCGCCCACGGTCTGGACAATGATGGTAACGGTGCCCTTTTCGCGGTTATAGTCATGGATGGTGATGGGGATGCGCTCGCCGTTTTCATCCACCCGCAGGATGATGAACTGGCCGGGCTGTGCCTTCCTGGCAACCATAGGAGCCTCGATCTCATACAGGATCACGGTGGGTTTCAACGCTTCTTTGGTCACGATGCGATACATGGTCGTTCCTTCTTTCCTAATTCATAAGGGGTACAGCCGTACCCGGAGCATAGGGCGGACCCAGGCCCGCCCTATGTCGTGTGTGTTTATAATATCACAATGTGCGGATTTCGTCAATCCGTAATAAAGTATTATCGGGCGATTATGACGGGAAAGTCCGTGCCTGCGCCTCTTGCAAACCGCCTGGGATGCGGCTATAATGGGGACAACGTTATTCCGGAATAAATATAAGGAGGAATCTGTCATGATCCAAGTCAACGCCGTGGGCGACGCCTGCCCCATCCCGGTGGTCAAGACCCTCCAGGCCCTGAAGAGCCTGACGGGCGCCGGCTCCGTGGAGACCCTGGTGGATAACCGCATCGCCGTGGAGAATCTCACCCGCCTGGCCCAGAGCAAGGGCTGCGCCATCGAAACCGAGCAGCTGGCAGAAAACCGCTTCCGGGTGGTCATCACCGCCCAGGAGGGGGCCCAGCTGCCGGAGTCCGCCGACGGACTGTGCACCGTCCCCTCGGAAAAGCCCGAAAACACCGTGGTGGTCATCTCCGCCGACCACATGGGCGAGGGGGACGAGGCCCTGGGCCGGGTGCTGCTGAAGGGCTTCCTGTTCGCCCTGACCCAGCAGGAGAAGCTGCCCCGGACCCTGCTGTTCTATAACGGCGGCGCTTCCGTCACCTGCGAGGGCTCCGCCTCCCTGGAGGACCTGCACAAGCTGGAGGCGCTGGGGGTGGAGATCCTCACCTGCGGCACCTGTCTGAATCATTACGGCATCGCCGACAAGCTCCGGGTGGGACAGGTCACCAATATGTACGTCATCGCCGAAAAGCAGATGAACGCCGCCCTGGTGATCCGGCCTTGACCCGGCAGCGCACCCCCGCCCTGGTGATCTCCTTTCAGGAGACGGCCCAGGCCCTGGCGGCGGAGGCTCTGTTCACCCGGCTGTCCCTGCCGGGGCGCATCATTCCCCTGCCCTCCCGGATCTCCGCCGGGTGCGGCCTGGCCTGGAAGGCGGCCCCCGGCGACCAAGCCGTCCTGACGGCGGCTTTAGAGGAAAACGGCATCGGCCACGGCCCCTGCTGCGTATTGGAGATGTTCTGATGACGGAAATTTATCTGGACAGTGCCGCCACCTCCCTGCACAAGCCGCCCCAGGTGGCCCAAGCGGTGGCGGAGGCCATCTGCACGGCGGGCAACGCCGCCCGGGGAGCCCATGGGGCCTCCATGGCCGCCTCCCGGACGGTGTACGATACCCGGTGCCTGGTTGCCCGGCTGCTGGGCTGTCCCCGGCCGGACCATGTGGCCTTCACCGCCAACTCCACCATGGCCCTGAATATGGCCATCTCCGGCCTGCTGACCCCGGAGGACCACGCCGTCTCCACGGACCTGGAGCACAACTCCGTGCTGCGGCCTCTGTATGCCCTGCAGCGGCAGGGCATGGGCCTGAGCTTCCTTCCGGCGGACGGAAACGGCCACCTGGACTATGACGCCCTGGAGGGGCTGTTCCGGCCCGACACCCGGGCCGTGGTGTGCACCCACGCCTCCAACGTCACCGGCGATATGCCGGATATCCCCCGCATCGCCGCCCTGGCCCATGCCCATGGGGCCCTCCTGATCCTGGACGCCTCCCAGACGGCGGGGGCCGTCCCCCTGGACATGACGGCCCTGGGGGCGGACGTTCTGTGCTTCACCGGCCACAAGAGCCTGCTGGGGCCCCAGGGCACCGGCGGTCTGTGCATCCGCCCGGGGGTGGAGCTGCGGCCCCTGCTGCGGGGCGGCAGCGGCGTCCACTCCTTCGACCCGGACCAGCCCGCCGCCTACCCCACCCGGCTGGAGGCCGGGACCCTGAACAGCCACGGCCTGGCAGGACTCCACGCCGCCCTGGAGTATCTCCTGGCGGAGGGGGTGGAGAACCTGTATGCCCGGGAGCACGCCCTGATGCGGCGGTTTTACCTGGGGGTCCGGGACATTCCCGGCGTCCGGATATACGGCGACTTTTCCGCCCCTTGCCGGGCCGCTATCGTGTCCCTGAACATCCGGGACCTGGACTCCGGCGAGGTGTCCGACGCCCTCTTACAGGGCTGGGGCATCGCCACCCGCCCCGGGGCCCACTGCGCTCCCCGGCTCCACCGTGCCCTGGGCACAGAGCGCCAGGGCATCGTGCGCTTCAGCTTCTCCCCTTTCAACACCCCTCAGGAGATCGACACCGCCGTCCGGGCGGTAGCCGACCTGGCCCGATAAAATTTCAGCACCCCCCGGCGCGTCTGCGCCGAGGGGTGCGTTTTTGTCTCGCTTTATCCCGGGTCTGTCCCGGGGGTGTCCCGCCCTGTTCCGGGACCGTCCGCGGAGGTTTTACAGCCGGACGCCGCTGTCCACCACCACGGCCCGGGCATAGGCCAGCTTCAGGTCGTGGCTCAGCTGCATGGGCGGCAGCTGCTGGCGGATGTGCTCAACCGGCACGCCGAACTGCCGGGACATCTCCTGATACCGGCGCTCCACGTCCTCATCCGTGATGCGGATGTGCTCCAGCCGGGCGATCTCCGTCATGGCCAGCTCATACCGGGCGGACTCCAGGGCGTTCTCCCGGGCGTGGGACCGCAGGTCCTCCTCGGTCATGCCGGCCATCTGCAGACAGTCGGACAGGGAGGCTCCCTGGCTCATCAGGCGGTTTTCCAGCTCCTGCAGAAGGCCCGTCAGCTGGCTTTCCACCATGGAATCCGGGACCCGGACCTCCATGCCGTCCAGCACCTGGCGCACCAGGGTGTCGGCGTAGGCGTCCCTGGCCTGGGCCTCCTTGCGCTGGAGGGCGGCGGACATAATGGCCTGGCGCAGGGCCGCCGCGTCGGAAAAGCCCTGGGCCCGGGCAAATTCGTCGTTCAGCTCCGGCATACTGCGGCGGACGATGCGGTGGGCCTTCACCCGGAACACCGCCGCTTTCCCCGCCAGCTCCGGGGTGTACTGCTGGGGGAAGGTCACATGGATCTCCCGCTCCTCCTCCGGGCGGATCCCCGCCACCTGCTCCTCGAAGCCGTCGATGAACATGCCGCTACCCAGCAACAGGGGATAGTTCTCGGCCTTGCCGCCGTCGAAGGGCACGCCGTCCACGGAGCCGTCGAAGTCCAGGATCACCTCGTCGCCCATGGCGGCCCGGTCACGCTCCTCCTCCACCAGGTGGGCCTGGAGCCACTCATTCATGGCCTTGTCCACATCGTCGTTGGACAGCTCCGCCTGGGGCATGGGGGCGGCCAGACCCTTGTACTTGCCCAGCTTTACCTCCGGATACAGCTCCGCCAGGGCGGCGAAGGTGAAGCCCTCCGGCCCGATGTCCACGATGCGCAGCTCCGGCGCTCCGGCCACCAGGATCTCCTCCTGGCCGAAGGCCTCCACCAGGGCCCGGGGGAAGGTCTCGTTCACCGCCTCCTGATAGAACACGTCCGGGGCGTAGGCCTGCTCCAGGGCCTGGCGGGCGGCCTTGCCGGGGGCGCAGCCGTCCACGGGGTACAGGTCCCGGTTGGCCTGGTAGGCGTCGTCCAGGGCCTTCTGCCACTCCTGCCGCTCCACCCGGATGGTCAGCTCCACCCGGTTGTTGTCCTTGGTTTCTTTTTTCAGTATGGTCATGGGATATCCTCCAAATTTATGATCTTGTCCCCTATTATACCGGAAAAGCCCCGCCGCCGCAACCGTTTCCAATTGTAAAAAAACTGTGACATATATCACTTTCCCCTTTTCTTTTTCCGCGCATTATGGTATCATCTGTTGCACTATCACTTTCGGAGGAATACCATGGAAACCGTTAAGAAATTCATCAAGGAACACCCGCATATGTGGTGGGGGCTGTATCTGCCGGTGTACCTGACCATGTTTTTCATCATCGAGCATCTCATCACCGACAACTATTGGGCCACGCAGACGGTGATCGACGACTATATCCCCTTCTGCGAGTGGTTCATTTTCCCCTATGACGCCTGGTCCTTCCTGCTGGTGGCCATCGGCCTGTACCTGATCGTCAAGGACGGCGAGGGCTTCCGGCGGTATATGTGGACCATTATGATCACCTTCACCACCGCCACGGTGTTCTGTGCCCTGGTGCCCAACGGCCAGGACCTGCGCCCGGCGGTGATGGCCCACCACAACATCGCCACCTGGCTGCTGGAGAATACTTATGCCCTGGACACCAACACCAATGTGTTCCCCAGCGTCCACGTGCTGGGCGTCGTGGCGGGGGTGTCCGCCGTGTGGCACACGCCGGGCCTGCGGAAGTGGGGCTGGCGCGCGGGATCCCTGGCCCTGGGCATCGTCATCATCGCCGCCACGCTGTTTGTCAAGCAGCACGCCTTTATTGACGTTCTGGCGGGCCTGTTTGTGGGGGCTTTGGGCTATATCATCGTGTACGTCGTCATCGGAAAGAAAAGAGACCGCCTGATGGCGGAAGGAAAGAGGCTGCGCTATGGAAGCTGTCAGAACGCCGATTCTTGAGGGGATCACCCCGGAGGAGCAGGAGCAGATGCGGGTATGCTTCGGGGTGCGGGAGGAGCGCTTCCGGGCCGGAGAGACCGTGTATGACTTCGCCGAGGGGCGGAAGTATCTGGGCCTGATCGCCCGGGGCAGCGCCGTGATCCAGCGCATCGACCGCCAGGGGGGGCGCACCATCCTGGAGCACCTGGAAAGCGGCGGCGTGTTCGGGGAGATGCTGATGTTCGAGAACGTGGCCGGTGACAGCATCACCGTGATCGCCGAGGAGCCCTGCCGGGTGTGGTTCATGCAGGACGAGCACATGACCCGCCGCTGTGAAAAGGCCTGCGCCCATCACAGCCGCCTGGTGGAGAATATGTTCCACATCATGACCGAAAAGGCCGCCGCCCTGTCCGAGCGGGTGGAGGTCCTCAGCCGCCGCAGCATCCGGGAGAAGCTGCTGTGCTATTTCGGCCTGCTGGCCGGACAGCGGCAGAAGCCCAGCTTCCAGCTGCCCTTCTCCCTCAGCGCCCTGGCGGACTATATCTCCGCCGACCGCAGCGCCATGATGCGGGAGCTGAAGAAGATGAAGGACGAGCACCTGGTGGAGGTGGCCGGGCGGCAGGTGACCCTGTGCGCCCCGGCCCGGTAAGGGGCAGGAAACTTTTCCCGGACGTTGACTTTTCCGGGGGAATGGTGTATTATGGTGGCGGTTCCGTGTGGAAACGGGGCCGGATAATCGAATCATGTCCGAGGATGCTGTGCGGCGGGTACCGCAAAGGCCGGAAAACGGCCAGGTGCCTGCCTAAAAGAAACGGGGCGAAGGAACCCCACGCGAACGGCACTGTGGGCGCAAGAATGCACCGAAGCGGCCTTGGCCGCCGGGACGAAAGTCCGCCATTGGGGGCAGTCCCCTGAGAAGGTAGGATGCAGACGAGGAGCCATCGGCTCCACGGCGCGAGGCAGGAGAATTGCACGGCGGAGGACAAAAGCGCGGCGGGCGTTCTCTTCGTTGTGCGCGGGTGAAAGCATGCGCCGCCGGTGATCCCCTGGGGGAGACCGGCGGCTTTTTTGCGGCGGAAGTGCGCCCGTTCATCGGAATGCCCCGGTGCGCACTTCGTTGACTTGCCGGAAACGGCTGGGCATAAATATTTCACAGGAGGAAAATGCATATGAAGAAACGCATCGTTTCTCTGCTGCTGGCATTGGTGATGGTACTGAGCCTGGTACCCACCACCGTGTGGGCAGCAGAGGACCACGACGGCCAGGTTCGGGTCGTCGTGGAAAACACGACCTACGCAAAGGCCGACGGCGCTGCCTGGGATGGCACGCTGGTGGACAAGTGGGTGGACCTGACTCCCGGGTCCTCCATGATGGACTGCATCGTCAGCGCCCTGGGTACCTATTCCCAGACCGGCGCCGAGTCCGGCTACATCAGCGAGATCAACGGCGAGCCGCCGGAGAACGCCGCGCGGCGCAAGCCCTTTGAGTCGCTGGTGCCGCCTCCGGCTGGATGGGAACCCTGAACGATTGGTTCACCAACGTTGGGTTCAAGGACATCAAGGCCGGGGACAAGCTGTTCGCCGGGGATATCATCCGCGTGATGTACACCACCAAAGGCTACGGCGCGGACATCGGCGGCGACTGGAACACCCAGAGCGACACCAGCCTGGCGGCCCTGTCCTTCAGCGAGGGCGTCCTGACTCCCGACTTCGCCTCAGACAAGACCGCCTACACCCTGACCCTGCCCCAGGGCGTCACCGGCATCCGGATGACGGCCACCGCCTCCAACAAGAACAATCAGGTCTATCTCTCTGCCGACGGCACCGACTATCGCCGGGTGGAGACCGTGCCCGTCCATAACGGCACCGTCCTGACCATCCGCTGCGGCGACAAGGCGGCGGCCACCGAGTGGTCCCCCGCCATCACCCCCACCACCTACACCGTCACCGTGTCCCAGGAGGGTGACGCGCCCCAGGGCGACCTGGACGTCTCCTTCAAGGGCCTGCACAATGCACAGCTGGCCGACATCAAGGTGTATACCTATGCCGATGGTGTGAAGGGCGAAAAGAACCTGCTGGCCAATGTGACCCCCGAGGCCGACGGCTATAAGCTGATGATGAACACCAAGCTACCGGCCGGCGACTATCTGGTGGAGGGCTACAACGCCGAGGGCCAGTGCAACGGCAGCCTGGTGCTGACCGTGAAGGCCAATCAGGACAACGTGTTCACCCTGAACCGCGTCTATGAGATCTATGCCACCAACGACAGCTACAGCTGGGTGGAGGGCACGGATTACTCCATCGACGTCACCGTTACCGCCGCCGACGGCACGGACCTGCAGGCCAAGACCGGCGTGTCCACCACCTATGGCAATACCCGCACCTCCTGCCTGTTCCTGGAGGGCGGCAGTCTCAGCATCACCCTGACCCCCCTGGGCGAGAAGGCCGAGGCCTATCTGCCCATCACCACCGCCATGTCCAGCAAGCAGACCGTGGACTGCGGCGCCAAGAGCTTCGGCCTGTCCATCCCCAAGGCCCTGGACATCACCGTCACCGCCCCCGCCGGCTCTACCCTGCGGATGGGCACCTTCGGCAGCTACTATAGCTATACCTTCCTGGAGCCCGTTTCCCAGGAGACCAAGGGCGACACCATGACCGCCTCCTTCCGCCTGCCGGAGACCGGCAGTCAGCAGTTCCTGCGGGCCCAGAATCCCGACGGCGTCACCTACTGGACCTTCGGCAAATTCACCGGCGGCCAGGAGCTGGCTGTGACCCGGGATGACCTGCACATGGACGACGATGTCACCGCCGCCTCCGTCAACCGCTTCGATAAGAACGTGTATGACCTGGGCAACATCTACCTGAACATCAACCGTCAGGGCTACCTGAACATGGATGCCGGCCAGACCTACGAGCTGAACGTGCTGCGTAACTGGCAGGCCATCGAGAGCTTCATGAACAGCCAGATCGCCCTGCCCGACGCGCACTATCGGGTGCTGAGCCTGGACGGCGGCGACAGCGACGTGGTGACCATCACCCCCGATGCCAACAACTCCTGCCTGGCCACCATGACCGCCAACCGCCCGGGCACCGCCATCGTCCAGGTGACCTATGACGCCATGACCTTCGTTCAGGGTATGGGCGGCAAGGACTTCAGCGCCATCTGGCCGGAGTTCACCGGCGTGTTCGTGGTGTCCGTGGGTGCCGATGGCTCCTCTATCCAGACCAACACCTTCATCGACCGTCCCACCGTGAACATCACCAAGGACGAGCAGAAGTATCTGGACGCCGAGCACGACATCCTGTTCTATGTGGGTACCCAGGGCGCCAGCTACAGCTTCACGCCCCAGGAGGGCTGCACCGTTACCGTGGCCCGCTCCACCGTCACCGATAAGATGACCTTCAACGGCTTCACCAGCCAGGGCGTTTCCGTGGATGAAAACGGCCAGGTCACCGTTACGGGCCTGACCACCGGCCGCCACATTCTCCGCATCGAGAAGGACGGCATGGCCGCCTACCAGGTCATCACCGCCCGGGGCGTCAGCTATGACCTCATCGACGCCGACGGCAAGGTCCTGCCCCAGGATGCTGAGCTGGTCCCCGGCCAGGCCGTAAAGGTCCAGTTCCACGACCTGGTAAGCCCCCAGGAGAAGATCTCCGGCGTTTACAACTTCAATTTCTCCCTGCTGTACCTGGATGCCCAGGGCAACAAGTATCAGACCAACCCCGGCACCCCCTTCGGCCAGTATGATTTCAGCGGCAACCCCGTTCGCCAGCTGCTGAGCGTCACCATCCCCGAGACCGCCGAAGGCTATAGCTATGACCTGACCGGTACCATCCGGGTGGGCGGCTCCGGCGGCATTCCCACCCACCGCGGCGTGTCCTACCGCTCCGGCATGGACCGCCAGTACGGTTCCGCCACCGCCGCAGTCCTGACCCGTCTGCCTGAGCTGGTGCTGCCTCTGACCGGCTGGTACGTCCACGACGTGGAGCAGAAGATCGCCGCCATCGGCACCGTGACTCTGGACTCCGAGGAG
>ENA-OPCN01002426-OPCN01002426.1-human-gut-metagenome-genome-assembly--contig:-NODE-2426-length-10438-cov-1.896851_pt1 | contig 10438 bp, 10 predicted proteins | sample MGYA00241567_ERZ501485 | MGnify/ENA primary metagenome ERZ501485 (study PRJEB25962, sample SAMEA2042579) | human gut metagenome | biome: human gut; feature: human-associated habitat; material: faeces...
GCTATTGTGTTTATTTTTTTATTTTCAAAGTAAATTTCTAGCTCGCAAAACATATTTTTCTTGTTTATTTTCATTCCATACATAATCTGTTTTATTATAATCAATTTGGTTAATATAATGAAACCCACAAACCGGTAAACTTTCTTTATATTTTAATGCCATTGATAACATAACTGAAATATAATTTTTAGCCCCCCAATCATCGCTATCAGTAAACATTATATACGGAGCTTTTGCTTCTTCTATTCCCTGATTTCTTGTATATGATACTCCTTTATTCTGTTTATTTTTTATGCATCGAACATTCTCAAATTGGTCTTGTAATCTCAAACATTGCTCCCAGCTCTTATCTTTTGAGCAGTCGTCTACTAAAATAATCTCTATATTTTTTTCTTCAGCATAAATCAACGATTCTACTGTTCTCCATATTGTTGTTTCTGCATTGTAAACTGGTATTATAATACTTACTTTTGGTTCCATTTTCCCTATATCTTTCTAATATTATTAGTATTCTTTGCTAGTGTCGTATAACCCGCATTGGATTACCAACAACAGTTGAATTAGCAGGTACATCTTTATTTACAACAGCTCCCGCTCCTATTGTAACATTATCTCCTATTGTTATACCGCCAATTAAAACTGCATTTGCCCCTACAAATACATTATTTCCAATTATCGGTATAGAGATTCCATTAATTGTTTTTCCTCTTCCAATCGTCACATTTTGATGTACAACAAAATTATCACCTATTTGATGGCAATATACATATGTGCCTGTTCCATGATAGGCAATAAAACCACCACCAATATTTTTAGTCTCAACTTCAATTGATAATGTTTTTTCTGGTCTGAAAACAGCTTTTGCTATTTTACCTTTCATCTTTCCTTCAAATGATATTCTTGTACAAAATATTCTCCCAAATACTTTTGAATCAATTATACATTTAAAAATATCATTATATCCAAAACGTTCTGCATCCTTTGTTATTTGTGGTAAATACTTTGTATTTCTAACAAGGAGCATTAATACTATTTTTTTCCACGATTGTACAATATATTTCACTTTTTATTTTCCCTTCCACATATCATAACTTCTAAAATCCTTTTCTCAAAATATTTTTCAGCCAACATGTCCCCCAAAAAGAAATTTTTGCCCCACATATCCAAATTCTGCTTCCTAACGATTCATTTTCCTTAATTCTTACTGATGGTTTTATTTGCTTTACAATAGAGTTTATACATTTCTTCGCTTCAGAAAGCTGCAGCCCCTTCAGTTCCATCAAACTCATTTGCCCTTGATATATACAGGACGTAAACAAATTGTTTTTTGCAATATCACTCAAGTTTGGATATACTTGCTCAATATATTTCTGTCTCTGCATTTTTGCTTCTAAAGCATCTAAGCGCTTTAAAGAATATTGCTCTCCCATAATGCTACTTTTTCTTTGAAAATAGTAATACAATGGGACAGCAACCTTCCCTACACATTTTGCATTTCCAAAAACCTGATACGTCCAAAACTCATCTTCATTGGTCTTTCCTTTTTCAAACATAATTCCCTGTATAACTGCACGTCTATATAATTTATTCCATACATATTGGTGCAAATGACCATCCTCAATCAATTCTTTAAGAGCTTCTTCTGTTTGGAAAATATTTAGATTTCTAACATCGTTTTCAATTATTTGCTCCTCAAAACCTGTTTCTTGAGTTCGAATAATATCACACTCAACAATATCACATTTACTATCTACTATTGCCTTTATCAAATATTCTAAATAAAAAGGAGAAATCCAATCATCACTATCTACGAATGCAATATACTCACCTGAAGCAATTTGCATACCAGCATTTCTGGCATCAGATAATCCTCCATTTTTCTTATGTATTACTTTTATTCTTTTATCTTCTTCAGCCCATTTATCACAAATTTCAGGACATTTATCCGGTGACCCATCATTTATGATAATTATTTCGATTTCTTTATATGTCTGATTCACAATAGACCGAATACATCTCTCTAAATAATCTTCAACCTTATACACTGGAACAATTATACTAACCAATTTTATGCTCCTCTCGCAATAAATCACTTTTCTCCGTACTCAAATTAAATGAATATTTCGTTTGCTTTATACTATTTATTCTTATTCAACTTATCCTAATATTTTTCAGCGTATCCTTTTCGCTGGTATTCCTCCCATTACCGCACCAGCTTCTACATCTTTAACAACAACTGCATTTGCGCCAATCACAGCATTATCTCCTATATTTATATTTCCCAAAACCTTGGCTCCACAAGTAATCATTACATTGTCTCCTATTACCGGAGCTTCTCCGTTTCCATTATATCCGATTGTAACTTGTTGATTAATCCAACAATCTTCTCCTATATATTTTGCTGCTATCATAGTAGAAAAACCATGTTGAATAAATAAACCTCCACCTATTTCTTCTGTTTCAATATATAATGTATCCATTGGTTTATAGCAAATTTTTATCCATGTTCTAAAGAAAATACGATCCTTGTTTCTATAAATTAATAAATTGCGAAATTCTGGTTTTCTATATAATAACCATGCTAACGCTTTCCAGTTTTTCATATTTAACTTATTAATCTTTTTCCATCTTATTAAGTCTCTTTCTAGTTTTTTATCTGTCCAATTTATCCCTAATAAAATGGGCATTACACGTAAAAAACTTATTCCATTTTTTATTTTTTCTTTCATACTATAATCATACCTTATTTAAAATATATATTAATATTTTTTCTTTTTTCTTTTGAATCCCTTTTCTTTAATATTTTGATAATTGAGCTATATTCTAATTTTTTCAATTTTCTCCATAAAGCAAATGAAATTCTTATTTTATTAGCTTCATGTTTATAATTTTTTAACGATGTCTTTATCTTTTCCACTCCACCCACGGATATAGAATTTTTTTTAGATAAAATAAGTAACATATTAAGATAATGCTCATCAAAAACTTTTTTTAATTCTGGAAATTTTTTTGTTACTAATTTTCTTCGAATATCTAAATATTCCAAAGTATCCTCAATAATTTTCTCCTGCGAATTTTCTGATAACATTACACTCGATAAACGTTGTCTATAATCATAAACAACATATGGAACCTTTATTATCTTTCGCGCATTCATAATTCCCTTATATGTAAAGAATTCATCATCTATTTTATGTCCTTCTTCAAAATAAATATTATCAAAAATTCTTCGACGATATAATTTATCCCAAAGTAGGCCACATGTCCAATTCTCTGTAAAATGTTTTAAATACGAACAAGCATCAAATTCTTTCACTTCTAAAATATCGAGTTTTTCTTCTCGTTTATTCTTATAAACTTTATAAAATCCACATTGTACAACATCTGCTTGATACTTATTTAATTCTCTTACCATAATTTCATATGCATCAAGTTCCAAAAAATCATCACTATCTAAAAATGCTAGATACTCTCCATTTGCAATTTTTAAACCTGTATTTTTGGCGCTAGCGGCACCACCATTTTTTTGATGTTTAACAATTATTCTTTTATCTTTTCTGGCATATTCATCACAAATTATTCCAGAACTGTCCGTAGATCCATCATCAATTATAATTATTTCCAAATCCTTATAGCTCTGCCTACAAACACTTTCAAGACTTTTTCGTATATACGCTTCTACATTATAGACAGGAATAATTACAGATATAGTGTCTTTCACTTTTTTCTCCTCAACAATTATTTTTATGCTATTCACAAATCATATTTTTTATTTTTATTATGCATTTACTTAATGGAGCTTTTATTAAATTTTTTTCATATTCATTCATACTAAACATCCATACCCCTCCTGCAAATGTAACACATATTATAATTGCTAACAAAAGTACATCTAATAATGTATTTATTTCATAAATATATTTAAATCCCTCCCCTGCTATAATAGGTACCATTATCCCCGGAATAATTGATATTATTTCTCTCCAGAATCGAAAGATATCTAACCCGATTTTTTTCCAATAATACCAATTCATAAAAAGAACAGTTCCAAAAAACATACTGATTGTAGTCGCTGCCGCTGCTCCAATTCCTCCCCATTTCACACTTGCAGGTATAGTTAATACAACATTAAATAACGCAATCAAAAAATAAACTACACTTCTAGCCTTATGCATATTCATGGCCTTTTGAATTTCTATTCCTATATTCTGAAAAGCCGGAACAAAAACCGCAACTATTAACAATAATCCTATTTCAAAAGAATCTCTATAGTCTTCTCCCGCCCATATCCTTATAAAACTTTTTCCAACTATTGAATAGCCAATTAAAATCAGAGAAACAACATAAAATTGAATTCTTCCCACTCGTTGAAAAATTTCATCTAAATATTTTTTTCCCAATCCTTCTGCTACAATTCTATTAATTTGTGGTGCAAATACATTCGATATACTAGAAGAAAAATTCATAAAATATCCTTTAAATTGCGCCCCGACAGAATAAATTGCTGTAGCAGTAGTTCCTTTAACAGCGCTAAGGACAATATTGTCTGTTGAAAAAGTGATTTGATCGGTTATCGAATTAAGGAATAAAAAAGACGAAAAAACAAATAATTCTTTCAAAATATCTTTTCTAAATCCTCGAAAAATAAATTTCATATATATTTTTTTTCTTGCATACACAAAAAAAATCATATATGAGATTATGCTCAACAGCAACGAAATAAATGTAATCGTAATAGCTCGTCCTCCCTTTCTTAATGCAATTACATTCAGAATAGGAGTAATAATTCCCATAGCAATTAAAACACATCTTATAATAACGAATTGTTCATATGCTTGAAGTGCCATCATAACAACATTGCAAACAAATGTTACCGCCATATTAATAGTTAGCAGTATCATCACCATTCGCAATTTATACAATTCTTCTGCCGAAAAGGTACTTTTAACCAGTTTTCCAGCCAATGCAACAAAGATTCCACCACCAATTATAACCAGAACGGATAAACCAGAAAAAATAGTAAGAAACATTCCGTTTAACCTACTTTCTTCTTCTTTATCGTCATTAGCTCTACATTGTGCATTAAACCGTATATATGCTCCTCCTATTCCCATACTTAAAATAGATAAATAAGAGATCAGAGAGTTTGCTGTTCCATAAATTCCATATTCACTTTGCCCCATCATACGTAACATATATGGTGTATATATTAACGAAATTGTATTAGAAACAATAATTTGTACGTATGAAAGAATAGTTCCTATTTTCCTCTGGTTCATTAAATTATCTCCCATTTATCAATAATTCAAATATTTTTTTGCTATCTCAGCTGTTTTTTTATACTCTGGAATCGCATTTATTAACATATTCTGTTCTTCTTTTTCATGTTCTAGCATCCATAAAAATCGCCTTTTCAAATCATTTTCATTCTGAAGTTTCTGAACTGGAATTACATAATTCTCATCCGTTCCAAACAAATCTCGTGCTATGCCTATTGATTTTGTAGAATATCCCACTACCAGTGTCGGTACATATGTTGAATATGCTGCAATTGTTGCATGTGTTCTAGCACCAACAAAGAAACGGCACTGCGATATAATGTATTTAAGTTGCCTACAATTTCCATCATTTACCATTGCAACTCTTCCCGTATCCTTATATTTTTCAAATAAATACTTATTTGGTTCTCTGTCATCATTATTTTTCCAAACCACATGCGGAATCAAACAAATATTCATATCCGTATTACATATAATATACTCTATCATATTTTCGTAATTTTTCAGAATCAGCCTTTTTTCTGTTCCATATTTCATAATTAAAGGACTTATATTTACACCAACTGTATGATTCCGACAAAATCCATCAGGTAACATAACTTCTTCCTTTTCCAAAAGGAATGCCGAATCTGCAACCCTAATCGTGTTCGGATTAATTTTTCTCAATGTTTCATAGGTAATCTCTTCTCTAGCGGTAATAAGATCATATCCAGCCAAATCTTCTTCCATTTCTGCTGTTATTGCGTCTTTATCTATAGAGCATCCCCATAATACATTTGCTTTGCAATTTTTGCGTATTTCTTTGTTTAACTCTATAGCCTGCTTTGCAGACCACGGATAACAATAATTATCACCACCTATAGAAATAGCAATACTATCCCTAAATGCTTCTCTCAGAAAAATTTTCATATTTGCATCTTTTTGATGTAATATTCTTCTTTTAATTAAAGCCTCGAAATATGCTATTGTTCCGCGTTTAATTTCCTCTGATTCTAAGACTTGTTCAACTTCTTTGGCAGAACCATAATATACATCTTCATTTTTTGCCATTGACCATAATATTACATCTTCTGGACCTCCTAGCAATTGGGCCGTTGTTCTTACTAACGCTTCACAGCCATGATTTGCACTGCCGGTATGCATATACATAACTTTTTTCATACTATACTTCCCTTAAACATATTTATCTTGCAACAAGAATTTTGCATATATCCTATATAAGACCGGATACATTATTGGCACCTCACATATTAAATGTGCTAATAATTGTTGTTTCCTACTTAACAGGTAAAACCATTTCTTTTTTTCACAGATTAGTTTTCTTATTTCATCTTTTTCTAATTTATACTTATTTTTCTTTTCTAAAACAATGCTGTTATATGTATTGATACATGTTCTAATATAGGCTTTTTGTGCCGGTAAAAACATTTCCTCTTTTGCTAATGTGAGAATAATTTTCTTTACTCTAATCGGATCAAAAATCCTATGTTCATTCAACTTTGCTCTAGATGCCGATGTACTTCTTACAAGATAATGATACAAGCATCTATCTTCAAATATTGATACTTTTGCATTTAAAAACAAAAGATAGTTCATTAACAAATCTTCATTGATTTTAATATCTTCATTCATTACCGTCGAATGTAACAAGCTGTGGAACAAGTTTTTATGAAAGAGCTTGTTACACAGGCCCGGTTCGACAAGCGAACCGTCCAACAGATCTTTTAGACCTGTTGTCCTGTCTTGTTGTACAAGACAGCCTGTGTTATGAAAATAATTCACTCTTCCATCTTCAAAAATCATTTGATATCCGCAGTGTGATATATCCGCATTATATCTCTTTGCATTATTTAACAGGATTTCGTACATATCTGATTCTATTTCATCATCGCCATCGACAAACCCTATCCATTCTCCCGTAGAACGCCTAATCCCTTTTAATCGGGCACTTGTAACACCACCATTTTCTTGATGTATTGGAATTACTCTATTGTCCTTATCTGCAATTTTTTGAATTATCTTCCAGCTTTCATCACTTGATCCATCATCAACTATTATTACCTCTATATTGGTATATGTTTGCTTTAACACACTTTCAGCAGTTCTTTTTATGTACTTTTCCAAATTATAAACTGGTATTATTATTGAAATCTTTTCATTCATATTATTACATTTCCTATAACGTCAATAACATATTCTCAACTTCTGCTACTGTTTTCTCCGTACTAAACATGTCTCCTCTTTTTTGCGCCTGTTTTTTGTAATGTCTCAACAATTCCGGCGACTTTACCAAACATCTTATTCCTTCATATAATGCTTCATCATTATTTTCTGTAACAATTCCATATTCATTATTTTCTCCCAGCATTTCTTTCATTCCAGAAACTTCAACAGTGCATACTGGTACTCCTAATATTAACGCTTCTGTCGTTGCTGTAGAAAATCCTTCTGCATAACTGGCACATACAAAAAGATCGCATCTACTAATATATTTATATGGATTTATTTGATATCCAAGGAATGTAACATTTTTTCCCAACCCATTAGCTTTTATATAATTTTGTAGGGTTTCTTTTTCAGGACCTTCTCCGAGTATATATGTATGTACCGAATAGTTTTCTGCTATCAATTGCTTTGTTATACGAAGGATTCTATCAAAACCTTTACTTTTTAATAACTTTCCAACGCCAACAATATTCACAATATTTTCTTGATCTATATCAATTGTAATACTCTCTTCTGAAAGCCTACGTATTTTTTTACTTTCATTTGTATTATACAAGACTTGATATGACGCATCTATATTCAATATTTTTCGAAAATCCATTTCCACTGTTTTTGAAACGCTAACAATTTTGTGAAAACGCTTATAACATTTCACTGCTTCCTTCTGATTTCTAAATGATGCTATTGCCCGTTTCGTTGTATGCTGTTCAATGTGAATCCACGAAACCAACTTTACTGACTCATCTGTACATCCACTGATAATTCTTGCACATGGTCCTTCAAGATATGAAACTTCTATATCATAATGATCCTTAATAATTAGCTTGTGTAATTGTTGCGGAGACAGTAATTTCATAATGTGAGAATTTCCGGGTATCATTTTCTTGCACCATGTTTTGTAATGTATTTTATCTCCTAAAAATTGTCGATTCTCACCATGATCAAATAAAGTCATTACAGTTATATCGAATTTTGTATGATCCATATTATTAACAAGATTCACTAATACTTTTTCTGCTCCACCCTGACCGAGATCATGTATAAGGAACAATATTTTTTTCATATTTTCTCCATTCTTCAATAATATTTTCTCAATGAATATTGCACTCTTAATTTTTATCCTATACTTTTATAGTAATGCATCCATATTGTACACTAATCATCAATTACCTTTTTTCTTATAACACACGTTAATATCCACCCCAATGGTGTACATAAAACGGTAAGCAATTTTCTCGGTGATTCACTAATATAATTTTTATTTCCTGCAATCAAACTACTAGAGCAATAATGTATACAATCTCTAATCAATCTCTTCTTACTTATAGGATAAGTCATTGCCACCTTTCTCAAAAAAGCAAATCCTTTAGGATTTTTCAAATATTGCCGGAACATCGTATTGCTCGATCCATCCATTTGATACTCAACATCACATAATACATCATTCAGCACAAAAAGCTTATATTTTTGATCAATTAACGTATATTTATACACCAATCCAACATACTTTTCGCCTTCAAACACTGGATACGGTGGAACACTATTGATAACATCTGTACGATAAACTAATTTTTTATCTCCCTCTCCACCAGATGCATAATAACCTCCAAGTGTGGTCTCTCTTAATCCATCCGGAAAGCCTTTTCCTATGATTCTTCCGGTATTCATATCTGCATCCAGTCCTATCAAACCGGCATAATTTTTATTTCTTGCTTTCAACCAGGCCGTTTTTATTTTTTTCACAGCTCCTTCTGCCATTCTATCATCAGAATCGATACACACGTTCAATTCTGTATGTATATACTCATACGCCACATTATGAGCAGTGTGCATTCCTCCGTTTTTTTTATAAATATACTGTATCTCAAATCCGTTATCCTGATTCTTCCAGCCTTCTACCAGTTCCCTTGTATTATCACTTGATCCGTCATCTACGATTAACCATATAAAATCTTTGCATTCCTGCTCACAAAGGCTCTGATATGTACGTGGTAAAGTGCTTGCCCTGTTGTATGCAGGCGTAAATACTGTTAATAATGCCATATCAGTTCACCTCTGCCTTCTTAAGATAATATTCTTCCAGCCATTTTGCGGTTGTCTCTACATCATATTTTGCTTTCTTCATTTCTGTCACTCTTGCTAATCTTTGCTTGTTTTAAGATTTTGTCTGCCCATTGTTCTGGAGTTTCTTCCAGCCCTTCCACTTTCACCAGACCTTTTGTAATAATACATTCTTCCGACACTCGATTCGAAATAACCGCAGGCACTCCTGCCGCCTGCTCTTCAATCATAGTAACCGGAAGTCCTTCGTATAAGGAGGGAAATACGAACACATCCATTGCCTGTAATAATTCCGGGACATCTCTTCTAACCCCCATAAAAAGGACATTATCTTGTAATCCACGTTCTTTTACTTTGTTTTCGATTTCTTTCCGCCCTTCTCCACCTCCTATCAACATTAATCTTACTTTTTGATTCTTTTCAAAACACTTTTCAAAAATGTCTATCAGAAATTTATGATTCTTCTGCGGATTAAATCTTCCAATGTGTCCAATAACTAGATCTTTTTCAAGACCTAGATCTTTTTTTATTTTTTTTGCCTTTTCTTCCTCATAAATATACTTTTCCGTTGCAATTGCATTCGGAAGAAGCTGATAAGCCTTTCCTCCAAACATCCAATCTCCCGCGGCTTTTCCACAGGCAAATAATTCCGTTGCTGTTTCAGGAATCTTTCTCATATAATATCTTTTGAACAAATATTTAATATTTTTGTCTTGATTACTGTTATGACTATGCGCAATTCGAACCGGAATTCCGCAATCTTTCGCACATTGCAACGCTACAGAACTCAGACAGTCCTGATGTACATGTACAATCTTATATTCCGGATGAGTTCTAAAAAAGCGTCTCAATTCTGCTTTGTATCTTCTACT
>ENA-OPCN01002427-OPCN01002427.1-human-gut-metagenome-genome-assembly--contig:-NODE-2427-length-10436-cov-3.244196_pt1 | contig 10436 bp, 10 predicted proteins | sample MGYA00241567_ERZ501485 | MGnify/ENA primary metagenome ERZ501485 (study PRJEB25962, sample SAMEA2042579) | human gut metagenome | biome: human gut; feature: human-associated habitat; material: faeces...
TCTGCCGAGAACTCACGCGCCTCCTCGGGAGCTATCTGACGGTCGATATATGCCTGGGCAGACTCGGGGGTAAATCCTACCGAGCCTCCGCGCACCACCTTGCCGAATGCCTCGGCCAGAGCCGTCGGATTCACGTCGAGCCCCATCATGGCCGCCTCGGCAATCGAGCGCGAGATGTTTGCGGCCATCATGGCACCCCGTATATACTGTGCCTTGATTGAGTCCTGAGACTGGAAATTCTCCTCAAACCCCTTGGCGAACGCGTCACGCTCGGCCTGGGAGAGGGCGGTGGTGTTGATGGCCGAGCCCCAGTATGTGGCCAGGGCCGAGGCCAGTGAGTCGGTCGGTTCGGCCGCACGGGCCTGGAGACCCAGTGCGGCTGCTATGGAGAGGAGGATAAGACTGCGCATGGCGGTGAGGGTATCAGAGTACGCGCAGCAGCTCGACGTCGAATATCAGGGTCGAGTTGGGGCCGATGGGGCCTGCACCCTGCGGACCGTATGCAAGCTGCGAGGGGATGAAGAGACGCCACTTTGAGCCGGCCTTCATCAGCTGCAGGGCCTCGACCCATCCGGGGATTACCTGTGTCACGCCGAATGTGGCGGGCACGCCGCGGTCTACCGAGCTGTCGAACACAGTGCCGTCGATGAGCTTGCCTGTATAGTGTACCTCGACACGGTCTGTCGACTTGGGCATCGGGCCGTCACCCTCGGTGATTACCTCATACTGCAGACCCGAGGGGAGGGTCTTGACCTCGGCACGCTTGCCGTTCTCCTCGAGATACTGCTTGCCCGCAGCCTCGTTGATCTCGCCCATCTTGGCAGCCTCGGCCTGCTGCTTGGCCTCGAGGGCGGTGAAATATTTCTGAATCTCGGCCTTGGCATCCTCATAGCTCATCTTGGGCTGCGAGCCATAGAAGACCGAGGCGACACCGTCGGCAAAATCCTCGACATTGATTTTCTCGATCCCGCTCGCACGGAAATTCTGGCCCATGCTCAGTCCGAGAGCATAGCTGATACGGTCAAGTTCTTTCTGTTCCATAATAGAATAGTTGTTAGTGTTGTTTGGTATGTTGTGGAGAGCGGGGGAGATTCAACTTGCAAAGTTAGATGATTTTTGCGATGTATTTCACTTATTTTATTTAAAAAACTTAAAAAGCCGCACTCCCCCCTTAAATGTCAACACCTTATCCCCCAAACAAGTTCACCCCGACCCTTATCAATGAGGAATGAGGAATTAGTAATGGGCGGCGCCACCGCATCCCCAAGTCGTAGGGGTGTGGCCTGCCACGCCCGCAAGCGCACCAGCATGGCGCACAAGGCAACCCAAAGAGCTCCCGGCCCTGAAACAATTAGAAATTAGGAATGTGGGGCCATCGTATCCCCCAGGTCGCACAGGGCAACCCAAAGAGCTCCCGGCGGGAGCGATGTCATCGTTAGCCCGGGGTGACCGTAGGAAACCCCGGGAAACGGACAATCCCACCAAATGAGCCCCGCAAGGGGCGATGTTATATGTCGCAACTTATGACATCACCCCTTGCGGGGTTCCGTGGTTCGTGTCGGACTCTTCCCGGGGTTCCCTGCGGTCACCCCGGGTTAGTCATAACGACGGCCCTCAGGGCCTGAAAAAATTAGGAATGAGGAATGGGCGGTGCCACCATATCCCTATGATAGGGGGATGATGTACCTGCAATTTTTGCCTCACATCCCATACAGGAGATGCCATAAGGTGCGCGACATCGTGCCGTCTTGGCTTTGCGCCCCGCGGATGCAGGGCGACGGCTGTCGATGCTACATATGGTCAGCAATTTATCGGATGTATGGTGCGTTATATGCCGGATTCGTTGAATACCTGTCGATGCGGCATGTGGTCGGCAATTTACCGGGGGGATGGTGCGGTACATGTCGGATTCGTGGTGTGAATACCTGTCTGCTTCGTAATGTGGCTGTCCGTCTGCCTCCTCCTTCGGGCACATGCTATGGTGCCCCGCCTTGCGCGGGGCCGGGGAACGTAGCCCCAAGGCTCGCCTTGGGGGAAGCGCCATCCCCCCGACCTACGGCCCCCGCATGGGGGTCGCGGAATACCCGTTATACATTCAGAATCAACACCTTACGGAGTATACGTGCATGTCTTTCCTTCGTGAGGCTTATGTCATCATCATACTTTTGCCTGTCCTTAAATGCTCGGTCAAAATTCTCTGTAAGAGCCTGTCCGAAAATACTGTCGCTAAGATGCAGAAGATTCTCGCGTGTGTTTGTCGCCTTCTTATAATCCTTCTTTGCTTCTGCCAGTTGCGGCCACACCAGAAGGGGTCGTCGAGGGCCTGTGAGCGCAGCAGGGCGTAGCGGGCTCTCTTGGCGTCGCTGTTGAGGGTGGCGGGGTCGAGGGCGTCGAGGATGGCGAGGGCTGAGTCGGGGGCGGCGGCCATGATGGAGTCGGCGCGGACAAGCGCCTCGCGCGTAGACGCGGGGTGCAGCCTGTGAGCCAAATGCAAAGCAGGGCAGCGAGGATGGCAATGAGTGTCTTCATCATGGATGCCGCTTCACGCCTGGGTGAGCCGGGCCGAGCCGGGGGTGACTGTGAGGGTGGCGAGTGACGAGCAGAGCATGGGGATATTGTGGTCGACGTGGCCGATGGGTGCGCCGTAGGCAATAGGGTAGTCATAGCCCTCGGTGACGCGGTCTATCATGGCTTCCATCGACTCGTTGTCGCGGTCGGGGGTGTAGTCGGTGAACCGGCCCACGATGAGTCCGCCGAGCTGACCGAGCACACCGCTTAGACGGAGGGTATAGAACATGCGCTCCACCTTATATATCGGCTCGGCGATATCCTCGACAAACAGTATCGACCCTGGGCGGAACGGCGAGAAGGGGGTTGAGACGAGGCCCGCGGTGACGGCGAGATTACCGCCGAGCAGTGGCCCTTTGGCGGCGCCGGGACGGTTGAGCCGATGCCCCGGGAGGGTTACCTCGGGATTGTGCCCCTCGAGCAGGTCGAACAGGCGGCGTGTATCGGCGTCACGCCCCTTGTATTTGGCTATATGCTTGCACATGGGGGCGTGGATGCTCTCGATGCCGTTGGCGCTCATCAGCGCGTGGAGGGCCGAGATGTCCGAGTATCCCACAATCCATTTGGGGTCGTCGCGCAGGGGCAGACGGCTGAGTCGTTCGAGCAGGTGTACGGCGCCATAGCCGCCGCGTGCGCAGATGATGGCGCGTGTGTCGGGGTCGAGCAGTGCCGTCTCGAGGTCGGCATAGCGCGCCTCGTCTGTCCCGGCATAGGTGCCGTAGCGGTCGAATGTATGTTCGCCGGCATAGACGGTCCATCCGTGGTCGGCGAGCACGGGCATCGCCTCATAGACGGTCTGCGGCTTGATGATGCTTGCGGGCGAGAGGATGGCTACCCTGTCGCCCCTCACGAGGGGGCGCGGCTTGAGAATCTCCATGGGGTGTCGGGGGGATTTATGCGGTGACTAACTTGATTCCTGTCTCGGCCTCGATGCGTGCGGCCACGGCATCAAGCTCGGGGCGGCACACTTTCTCGAGATGTTCGGCGGGGGTCTTGCGGTCTATCGAGTAGATCATCACCTCGCGCGGGCTGATGCGGCGGTATGCGGCGATGAGGGCGTCAATCTCGTCGGGAGTGGTGTTGTCGACCCTGACACCTTCGTGCTCGCCTCGCACCAGCAGGGTCTGCACGATGCAGCGCCCCGAGAAGCGGGTGAGGCCCGAGATGATTTTTTCGGAGGTGAGGTGGGGTAGGGTAGGGCGGTCGAGGGCCAACATGGTCGTGGTAACTGCCGAGTCGAGCTTGAGTATGTTGTTGTCGACACGGTCGAGGGCGTCGGCGACCTCAGGGGTAAATATGCGTGTCGAGTTGCTGAGCACGCTCACCTTGGCCCCGGGATAATACCTGTCCCTGAGCCGGAGGGTGTCGTCGATGACCCCCGAAAAGTCGGGATGCAGCGTAGGCTCGCCGTTGCCCGAGAAGGTGATGACGTCAAGGGGCTCGCCGGCCTCGCGCATCGAGCGCAGCTTGTCCTCGAGCAGGCGCGCCACCTCGGCGCGGGGTGCGAACCCGGTGGTGCCGGGGCCCTGGGCGTTGAAGCCCGCCTCGCAATAAAGACAGTCAAATGTGCAGACCTTGCCGTCGTTAGGCGTAAGGTTGACCCCGAGCGACACCCCCAGGCGGCGCGAGTGTATGGGGCCAAAGATGGTTGAATGGAACAATACTCGTTGCATAGTCTGCAAAATTAGCGATTTTAGTTTGCTTATTGCAAAAACTTTTGCCATATTTGCAAGGACATAACTAATCTTAGACCTCAGACAATGAAGACAGCCCGCGAATTTTTCGACATATTCATGGATACCACCCAGAGATACCATGAAACCGACCATGTGGACGCCCCCCATGCCAATCCCTATTCCGAGGGGAGCATCGAGGCCGTGATGGCCGCCAAAAACTGGATTGACGCCGTGCAGTGGCACCTCGAGGACATCATCCGTGACCCGGCCATTGACCCGGTGGAGGCTCTGGCCCTCAAGCGCCGCATCGACCGCTCGAACCAGGACCGCACCGATATGGTCGAGGAGATTGACACATACTATCGCGAGTTGTTTGCCGACGTCAAGCCGCAGCCCGGCGCCACCATCAACACCGAGTCTCCGGCATGGGCCATAGACCGCCTGTCGATTCTCGCGCTCAAGATCTATCACATGGCCGCCGAGGTAGCGCGCACCGACGCGTCGGCCGAGCATAAGGCCAAGTGCGAGGCGAAGCTCAACATACTGCTCCAGCAGCGCGACGACCTCACAGCCGCTATCGACACCCTGCTCGACGACATCGCCGCCGGACGCAAGTATATGAAGGTCTACCGCCAGATGAAGATGTATAACGACCCGGCCACAAATCCGGTGCTCTACAAGAAATAATCTCAACCTCGCGAGAGTTGAAAATCTGCGGGCATCCGTCCGTCAGATTTCAAATATTAAAATCTCAGAGCCTTAAAATTCACTTAATTCATTATTAACCAGCGAATTAAGTGGATTTTGAGGCTTTTTGATTTCGGGTCAGAAAAATCGGCGGCGGCGATTTTTGCCAAAATTTGATTTTTTCATTAACTTTGCTGACATGAACACAACTCATTGTCAAGTGCAATGGCTCACCGACGGAGTCGGGATGCCTGCCATAGACACCGCACTCCTCGAAAGGTGGATTGACGAGGTGGCCCGTCGGCACGACCGCATCACGGGACCGCTGACATACATCTTCTGCGACGATGCGAAAATCATCGAGGTCAACCGTCAGTTCCTCTCGCACGACTATTATACCGACATCATCACATTCGACTATACGCGCGGACGCAGGGTGAGCGGCGACATGTTCATATCGCTCGACACCGTGGCCTCGAATGCCGAGGGGCTCGGGGCCGACCCCGCGCGCGAGCTGCACCGCGTCATCATACACGGCGTGCTGCATCTCTGCGGCATCAACGACAAGGGCCCCGGCGAGCGCGAGGTGATGGAGGCCCACGAGAACGAGGCCCTGGCGCTGCTCGACTCAATGCGATAAAACAGACAACACAAGATACAAGACAAACATCAGATATGCTGTTCGATTATGACGTGATTGTGGTCGGAGCCGGACACGCCGGATGCGAGGCGGCACACGCCGCCGCCCGTCTCGGTGCCTCGACCCTGCTCATCACCATAGACATGAACAAGATTGCCCAGATGAGCTGCAACCCCGCGGTGGGTGGCATCGCCAAAGGGCAGATAGTGCGCGAGATCGACGCCCTCGGCGGCATGACGGGCATAGTCACCGACAGGGCATCCATACAGTTCAGGATGCTCAACCGCTCGAAAGGCCCGGCCATGTGGAGTCCCCGCGCACAGGCCGACCGCATGGCGTTCTCGCTGACATGGCGCGGCATTCTCGAGAATACCCCGGGTCTCAACATGTGGCAGGATTCCGTGAATCACCTGCTGGTCGAAGAGGGTAGGGTAGCGGGGGTCGTCACGGCCCTCGGCGTCACCTTCAGGGCGCGTTGCGTGGTGGTGACGGCAGGTACCTTCCTGAACGGACTCATGCACACGGGCCCCGTCAAGATCGAAGGGGGACGCGTGGCCGAGCCTCCGGCCCGCGGACTCACCGAGCAGCTTGTCAGCCTTGGATTCCGCGCCGACCGCATGAAGACAGGCACACCCGTGCGCATCGACGGGAGGTCGGTCGATTTCTCGCTCACGACACTCCAGGAGGGGGACGACGACTGGCACAAATTCTCATATCTCCCCACCGAGCGGCGCACTCTGCGTCAGCGTCCCTGTCACACGGTCTACACCAACAGGGAGACACACGAGATACTGCGCCGCGGACTCCCTGAATCACCCCTCTACAACGGACAGATACAAAGCATCGGTCCCCGCTACTGTCCCAGTATAGAGACAAAGATCGTTACCTTCGCCGACAAGGACGAGCATCAGCTTTTCCTCGAGCCGGAGGGTGAGACGACAACCGAATACTATCTTAACGGCTTCTCGTCGTCGCTCCCGATAAACATACAGTTCGAGGCGCTGCAGACCATCCCCGCGCTGCGCAACGTGCAGCTTTTCCGTCCCGGCTACGCCATCGAATATGATTTCTTCGACCCCACACAGCTGCACCACACCCTCGAGACAAAACTGATCGGAGGGCTCTATTTTGCCGGACAGGTCAACGGCACCACAGGCTATGAGGAGGCTGCCGGACAGGGGCTCGTAGCCGGAATAAACGCCGCCCTTGCCGTGAGGGATGAGGGTGAGAGATTCACCCTGGCACGCGACGAGGCATATATCGGAGTGCTCATCGACGACCTCGTGACAAAAGGTGTCGACGAGCCATACCGCATGTTCACCTCGCGTGCCGAATACCGCATACTGCTGCGTCAGGACGACGCCGACATGCGCCTCACGCCACGCGCCCACGCCATCGGGCTGGCCTCTGACGAACGGTTCGCGCTCATGGAGAGCAAGCGCACCCAGCGCGACGCGCTCATCGAATTCGTGCGCGCATACTCGGTCCCCATGGCCACAATAAATCCTTGGCTCGAGGAGAGGGGAGAGCAGCCGCTCAAGCAGGGCGTCAAGCTCGAGGCACTGCTGCTGCGACCCGGAATGACTGTGGCATCCCTGGCAGAACAGCTCCCCGCACTCGCACGCTTTATCGGCGACAATATCGAGACCGAGCGCCGCGACGAGATAGTGGAGGCCGCCGAGATATTGATGAAATATCAGGGATACATAAAGCGCGAGCACGATAACGCAGCCAAGCTGCACCGTCTCGAGAACCTGCGTCTGCGCGGCAAGATAGACTACTCGACAGTCAAGGCCCTCTCGACCGAGGCTCGCCAGAAGCTGCAGCGCATAGACCCCGAGACTGTGGCACAGGCATCGCGCATCCCCGGCATCTCTCCGGCAGACGTAAACATACTGCTCTTGCTTTTAGGAAGATAATCCCAATTTGTTCCACGTGGAACACCAGTTTTCCTAGTTCAACCAGTTTAACTAGTTCAACTAGTCCGAAAGAGAAATCAGAAAAACCAAATACCAAAAATCAACATGGAATACCTCAAATCACGCATTCGTGATGTCTACGACTTTCCCCAGAAGGGCATCGTGTTCAAGGACCTCACAACACTATTCAAGGATCCGCGCGGTCTGCACATCATCGGCTGGGACCTGTCACAACTTTACCGCGACAAAGGTGTTACTAAAGTAGTGGGCATCGAGAGCCGCGGATTTATCGGCGGTTCCATCCTGGCCTTCGAGCTGGGCGCAGGCTTCGTGCCCGTACGCAAGCCCGGCAAGCTCCCCGCCGACACCATCCAGGCCACATACGCCAAGGAATATGGCACCGACACAATCGAGATACACCGCGACGCCATCACCCCCGACGACATCGTGGTACTGCATGACGATGTGCTCGCCACAGGCGGCACAATGGCCGCAGCATACAACCTGGTGAAGCAGATGAACCCGAAGAAAATCTACATCAACTTCATCATCGAGCTCTCCGCCCTCAACGGACGCGCCAACCTTCCGGCCGACGCCGAGGTGTCGTCGCTCATCACCTATTGAGATAAGACATCAGACAGGACCGGGGGCCACTGTCCGGCGACGGACAACGCCCCCGGTCCTCATTTCATAAAACCAATATGCCCAAACACCGCAAGTCTGCAGCCCTCGAGGAGAAAATCTCAATCCTCCCTGACACCCCCGGAGTCTATACATATTACGACTCGGAGGGCACCGTCATCTATGTCGGCAAAGCCAAGAACCTGAAACGCCGTGTGAGCTCTTATTTCAACAGAACGCACGACTCGCTGCGCACCAACCTCCTGGTGCGCGCCATAGCCGACATGACATATATAGTCGTGCCTACCGAACAGGACGCGCTCAACCTCGAGGCCTCGATGATCAAGGAGCATCAGCCGCGATATAACGTACTGCTCAAGGACGACAAGTCATACCCGTGGATTGTGGTTACGAACGAGCATTATCCCCGCGTGTTCATGACACGCGAGCGCATCAAGGACGGCTCGAAATATTACGGGCCATATACCGACGCCGGGTCGGCCCGCGCGACCCTCGACCTGATACGCGAGCTCTATCCCATACGCTCGTGCCGCCATGCCATCACAACCGATTTCATCAAGGGAGGCAAGGGGAGGCTCTGCCTCGACTATCACCTCAAGCGGTGCAAGGGGCCCTGCCGCGGACTGGTGAGCGCGGAGGAGTATGGCACAGACATCGAGAGGGTGAGGGCGATACTGCGCGGCGACACATCCGAGCTGCTGCAGCATCTCAGGAGCGAGATGGAACATCTGGCAGCCGAGCTGCGCTTTGAGGAAGCCCAGGAACTGAAGATACAGTATGACCTCATATCGCGCTACCGTTCCAAGAGCGTCATCGTATCGCAGACCGTCGAGGATGTCGACGTATTCGGCATCTATGAGGACGAGGGGGATGTCTATGTCAACTATATGCACGTGCGACGCGGGGCGGTGGTGAAGAGCGTCACGCTCGAATACCGCAAGCGGCTCGACGAGACACGCGCCGAGATGCTGGGCTATGCCATGAACGAGGTAGCGGGACAGTTCGGGGTCGTGTACGACGAGGTGATAGTGGCCGAGGCGCCCGACGTCGAGATGGAGGGTGTCAGGTTCACAATCCCGCAACGTGGCGACAAGGCCAAGCTGCTCGATGTCTCCGTGCGCAACGCGCGCCAGCATCACATAGACAAGATAAAGACCGCCGAGAAGCGCGACCCGTCGGTGAGGACCGACCGCGTGCTCGAGCGCATCAAGTCGGATTTCCACCTCACCGAGCTGCCGCGCCACATCGAGTGCTTCGACAACTCGAATATCCAGGGCACAAATCCCGTGGCGTCGTGCGTGGTGTTCCGCGACGCCAGGCCGTCAAAGAAGGACTATCGCCATTTCAACATCCGAACCGTCGAGGGGCCCGACGATTTCGCCTCGATGAAGGAGGTGCTGACACGCCGCTACACCCGTCTGGTCAACGAGGGGAAGGGGTTGCCGCAACTCATCGTGGTCGACGGCGGCAAGGGGCAGCTCTCGGCGGCCGTCGAGGCTCTTGACGACATGGGCCTGAGAGGCACAATAGCGGTCGTGGGCATAGCCAAGCGGCTCGAGGAGATATATTTCCCCGGCGACTCGATTCCGCTCTATATCGACAAAAATTCAGAGACCCTGAGGGTGGTGCAGCAACTGCGCGACGAGGCACACAGATTCGGCATAACCCACCACCGCAACCGCCGCTCAAAGGGGCAGACGGTCTCGGCCCTCGACGGCATAAAGGGGATTGGAGAGAAGACACGCACCGCACTGCTCACGCAGTTCAAGAGCATCAAGCGTCTGCGCGAGGCAGACCTCGACACCATAGCCGACCTCATCGGCCCGGCAAAGGCATCTATTGTCTATGTGGCATTGCATGGAGAGGGGGAGGAGATGGAATAGTTGAACTAGACCAACTATAAAAACTATAATAACCAGACCATCGGCCTTTATCCGATTGTCAGCCCGAAATCATTGATAAGCTCACCCAATATGGGAGTGTTCTCCACCATGTGGTTGAGTACCTGACGCTCGTTCCATGTATGGGGGGAGGCCTCCCCCTGGTTTATCTCTATCGACAGCGTGAAGAGGTCGTTGCGCAGCCTGTCGCGCAGATGTGCCAGCAGCGACGGCAGCATAGACTCCATCTCCTCGCGCTGCTTCTCGTTCTCGATCATCATCTTGTATGCCGCACCCTCGACCTGCGTGGGGAACGAGGCGCGCATGGTGTTGACGAGGATATGACGTGCGGGATTCGCACTCATGAACTCCTGCCACGCGGCGTTAAGCTGCTCGCGCGTGAAGGCGGCGGTGCGCTGCGCAG
>ENA-OPCN01002428-OPCN01002428.1-human-gut-metagenome-genome-assembly--contig:-NODE-2428-length-10426-cov-14.874458_pt1 | contig 10426 bp, 10 predicted proteins | sample MGYA00241567_ERZ501485 | MGnify/ENA primary metagenome ERZ501485 (study PRJEB25962, sample SAMEA2042579) | human gut metagenome | biome: human gut; feature: human-associated habitat; material: faeces...
TGATAAATGCGTCGGAAGCCCGCGAGGACGACGAGGACTTTAAGAACCCGGTAGACCTCATGTTTGAACGTCTGGAAGAAAAAGACCCGGAACATTTTGCGGTCAAGCAGTACAAGAAGTACAAACTTGCGGCAGGCAAAACGGCAAAGTCAATCCTTATTTCCTGCGGCGCAAGGTTAGCCCCCTTTGACATACGGGAACTGCGCGAACTCATGGAAACCGACGAAATGGAGCTTGACACTTTGGGAGATAGAAAAACGGCATTGTTCGTTATCATCTCCGACACCGACGACACTTTCAATTTTGTTGTTTCCATTCTCTACACGCAGCTTTTCAACTTGTTATGCGACAAAGCCGACGATGTTTACGGCGGGCGGCTGCCTGTTCATGTGCGCTGCCTGTTAGATGAATTTGCGAATATCGGTCAAATCCCGAAGTTTGAAAAGCTCATAGCGACCATACGAAGCCGCGAAATATCGGCTTCTATTATTTTGCAATCACAGTCGCAGCTAAAGGCAATCTACAAGGACAACGCCGATACCATAGTCGGCAACTGCGACACGACCCTTTTCTTGGGCGGCAAGGAAAAAACGACGCTCAAAGAAATATCGGAAATCTTAGGCAAAGAAACGATTGACAGCTTCAACACTTCCGAAACCAGAGGGCGGGAGCTTTCGCATGGGCTGAACTATCAGAAGTTAGGCAAAGAGCTTATGACGCAGGACGAAATCGCGGTCATGGACGGCGGGAAATGTATCTTGCAGCTTAGAGGTGTGCGCCCGTTCTTCTCTGATAAGTACGACATCACGAAGCACCCGAAATACAAGTACCTGTCCGACGCAGACCCGAAAAACGCCTTTGACATGGAAAAGCATATCAAACGCCGCCCCGCTATCGTAAAGCCGGACGAAGTATTTGACTACTACGAAATCGACGTACAGGAGGACGCAGCACCGTAAAGGGAGGTGGTAATCTATCCGAACTGTAAACACGGGCTATATGGTACGCGCCCCTACTTGGAGCGTGGCAGGAAGCCGCAGCGTATCAACCCTTACAAAAATGACAACTGAATACCGCCGCGCCGCAGCAGTTTAAGCAGCGCGAGGACGCAGCCGCCGAACACAGGCGGCTTTTTTCATACCCAAAACCAAAAACAAACAATTTTTATCGCCGCAAAGCGGCAGAAAGTGAGGATATTATATGGCATTTTTCAACAGCGCAGTAAACGTATTGCAGACCCTTGTTATCGCTCTTGGAGCAGGCTTAGGCATTTGGGGCGTTATCAATCTTCTGGAGGGATATGGTAACGACAATCCGGGTGCGAATGCTCATGTACGGTAAAGTATCACAAGAAAATTATGTCGAATTGACAGCCGCCTCCGCTATACCGAATAAGGAAATAAAGAGTCCTCAAATTTTGCGCTACTAAATGAAGACGAGCGGAAGTAATCTCCCGCTCGTCAGTAAACTTAACTATGCCATATCAATCCCGCTTCTTTCCCGCCACCGGCACTAAGAACAGCGCGGGCAACAGCAGGAAAGCGGTACAGACCAGCCCCCAGGGTATGGACACCTGCTGGGCTACCAGCCCCACAATAGGCCCGCCGATGATCTGCCCGAAAGAGTCCAGCTGTCCGCTGGTGGAAAAGACTGTGGCGCGCATTTTCTCATCCACATGGTCGTTCATCCAGGCGGCCAGCACAGGCTCCTTGATGGTGCGCATAAGCCCCGCCAGCAGGAACACCAACAACATGAACCAAAAGCTCCGCCCCACCGCGAAGAGAACCAGGCACAGGATATACCCGGCGCTGGTGGACATGACCACACTGGTTCGGCTGACAGTCCCTTTTTTCTCCATGCGGGCGATGAGCAACTGAGAAGCCAGAATACCTAAGCCGCTGCCGATAAGACTGATAACACCGAACCAAGTGACGCTGTTCAGCGGCCCGATAACGGGTATTACCGTGTCATCCAGAAAATGAGCGGTGGAGAGCCGGTCAAAGCCTTCACTGGCAAGTCCCCCGCATAGTGTGATTGCTAAGAGCGCCAGCAACACAGGTGCGCCTTTCACAAAGCCCAGGTTGAGCTTGAACAGGCAGACAAAGTCTTTAAGCAAGCCCTGCCGTTCCTCAATAGCAGGGGAGAAGTTGGTTTCTGGCATGATGCGAACCAACACCAGCCCCAACAACAAGCACAAACTGCCCCCCAAGATGACAGGCATTTGCAGGTTTATGTTTCCCAGCAGTGTGCCCAGCACCACGCCCAGAACGCCGCCGATTTGCCCCATTTGACTGCCCCGCAGGAACACCTTGTCTATGGGTTTGTCCTCTTCCTCCGAGGCAATCCACGCCTCCAGAGCGCCGGTGATGAAGGTATCACCGCAACCCCAGACAACCTGGGCCAGCAGAACCGGCGCGAACCACGGTAGCGCACCCTCCATCAGAAAGCCCAGGCCGTAGAGGAACATTCCAATCAGCACCGAGCGCCGACGGCTATACAAATCCGCCACCACACCGGTGGGTATCTCGAACAGAAAGCAGGAGGTCTCCAGAACCGTCCCTACCAGGACAAGCTGGAAAGCATCCAGCTGCACCACCTCCAGGTGGTACACGATGGAAAGCACTGTGGACATAGAAACCGCCAGGGAAAAGACAAATCGGAACAGCAGGTAGACAGAATATGCCTTTGAATTTTTAGCAAACATGAAGTTACATTCTCCTTTACGAATCAGTGGGTTGTTTTGTGAAACAAGCCCGACTGCCGCGCAGGAAGGGCAAACTTCTCAGCCCTTTCTAACAGTGATTTTATCGCAAAATATGTCCATACCTTTTTCATACAATCACACTCCTTCATCAATTCCCGATTTGTCGTTCTGTTTAGTCCCCAAAGAACCTACTAAACCAGCTACGCTTTTGAACCGGTTCTGTCTCACGCTCCGGCTGATCGGCTCCGGACTTGCCGGAAAGAAGCTGCTGATGCATTGTCCCAGCATGGAGAGCCTGGGCCGCTGCCGCAGTCTGCTGTGCCGTCACCAACGCCGAGCTGACCTCCGCCAACCTTGCGTTCAGTTCCTCGATCTGCTTGTCCTTTACAGCAAGTTGCTCGCTTTTCCGGTCTAATTCTCCCTGCAGCATAGCGATCAAAGTGGTTTCGCAAGTTTCGCAACTTGCTTTCGCCTGTTGCGAAACTTGCTTTCGTTCAACACCTAAATAATGCTGATATATGGCGGTTTTTTGACTTTCGCTGATTGCGAAACTTCCTTTCGCATCTTTCGCAACATGGTTTCGCCTACACCATGCACGAACTGCCTGTTCCGACACGCCACATTCTATTGCAATTTCCGTTATTACACCCGCCAAATATCATCACCACTCTTTCATCCGGAGTTAATCTCAAAACAAATCGCTATGAGATCCCGTCCTTATCAATTTCAAAATCAAAGTCTGCCGAACAACTTTATAGACCAACAGCCAGTCCGGCTCGATGTGACATTCTCTCATGTCCTTATAATTTCTGGAATTAGTGAGAGCATGATCTCGATACGCCTCCGGCAACGGCTGCTCGTTACACAACAGCGTGATCACTTCCTCCAACTTCTTCGGATCGCAGCCTCTCTTGATCGCAAGCTTGTAATCTCGTTTGAACTGCCCCGAAAACTCCGGCTTAAGCATTCAGCGCCTCCATCAGATCTGCAACGCTATCAAACGGACCATACATATCCTCTCCCTTTTCTGCCGCCTCCATCGCCGCATAGGTAACAGCATTCGGCTCGTCAACCTTGACTTCAAAGGGAAGTCCATGACACCTAAGTGCCTGTCGATAAAAAATACCCGTTGCCGTACTCAAATCCATTCCGAGGGACTTAAAGAGAGCTGCCGCCTGTGCTTTCAGCTCCGGCTCCATTCTTATCGTCATATTTCCTTTAGCCATAATAGCACTCCTTTCCTCGTCATTTTTAGCTTGCACTAATATTATATTCAATATTCGTGACATTTGCAAGTGCATTGCAAATGTTTTTTTGCAACTTTTCTATGAACAGTGCTTTCTATATGCTAACACCGCAGCGTGTACATTTAGGGGGTGAAAAAGCCTTATTTCGCGCGGTTTTCAAGCCTCGTTTTCGGTGGGGTAATATAAAAACCCTTACCCGCCCCGAAAACGCCTTGTAGGGCGTTTCTGGGGCGTTTACAGCCCTTTCTTAAATTCCTCCACCAACAGATCGCTCAAAGCCTGTGATGGGCGTATTTTGACCGTTATATGCCCCTCCGGTACGGTGTCCCACCATTTGCGGATCGTTTTCGGATCAAGTCCGGTGTCCCTATGACAATCGGCCTTGCGTCCCTCTGGATGCTCCTGCCGCCACGCATAGACTTGCGCTTTCTTTTCTTCTGCCCCTTTTCTTCTCCATGTGCCGCCAGGATAATCCACTTCCTGCACCGCCCTTGCTCTTTTCAAATGCTCTTTCTGTGATCTACCATTCCTCTTGTTGCGCTCGATGCGAACATCGGTCAGAGCTTCAATATCGGAAATCGTGAAATTGTAATACTCCTTGTCGTAGGCTTCCAGCGCACTCCGTATATCTTCCTCGGTCAATGCGTTCTCATGCTTCACCATCTGCAGATCATCAAAAGCCTCTTTCATATCCTGCCGGAGCTGCTGCTTCGACACACCGCATTTGTAAGCATAGATAGCAAGGCACATCAAAAAGAAATACCGATGCCCGCCCTTTATCTCTCCGATCTGCCGCAGCCACCAATGGTAGAGCGCATACGGATCATCACCATGCACCTTTCCGGCAATATCCCACTTCTTGCGTCCTTTCTCGCCTCTCACAACAACACGCTCATACCACTCCGGATATGCCTCCCTCGCCTCAGCTCGTGTCATTTTGGATGGGCTGAAAGGCTTATTGACATCCACCCTGTTTTCTGGCTTTGCGTAGGCGTTCAGATAATCCAGCGTTACCCGTTCTCCGGTACGGAAAGCGACCAGCTCCGTCCCATGCTTGTCATTGATGCTGCCCACCATGCGGAAGCTCTGATTGATGGATTGATACTGGATCGCCTTGACCTGCGAAGTGCTGCCATACTCCCATAGCCGGAAAGTGAGGTCATATTTCAGACTTTTAAGCTGAATTTTTATATTCGGGTATAGGTCAATCGGCTGCTGGAAAACATAGTAGATATGCAGCCCTGTCCCCGACAGAACAAGGAAAGTCGGCATCGGCAACCGGCGCACTCGCTCCGGATCGCCGCCAAAGCGCAGAAAGAGGTTGCGCAGCTCGGCAAGACCTACGCCATCCAGATCGAAGATCAGAGCATACATCCGCTGGGCGTTCTCCAGCCTGTTCTCCTTTCTGCGATATGCAAGACCGCTGCACAAAGTAAGGCTGTTCCCCTCGACAAACTCCATGTAATCCTGTTCCCATGTGTCGTTATACATCTTCCTGCGCCGGAGCTTCTTATCCTCGCTCTGTTCGTCCCGATACAGATACACAGCGTTCGGATGGGAAAAATCCGTGTGCCGTTCTCCGGAGTTCTCATTGTCCGGAAACAGCTCTTTATAAAACTCATAGCCTCCGACCTCCGGATATTGTGCGCTCAAATACTCGTAGCAGCCTCGATAATTCTCGGTCATATTACCACCTCACAAAAGAAAAAGTACCAAAAAGAAAATCCGCTGCGGCGGGGATCGCCTGCGGGCGGGAAGGGGGAAAAGGGGGAGCAAAAGAGCGGCGGCTACGCCGCCTTAAAGAGAAAGTCACCTCCCCCTTTTCCCCCTCGCTGCGGGGCATTGAAAGTGCCGCCACTATGGAAAACCCGATGGGTTTACCACAGTGGCTTGGAAAACCTCTAACGAGGTTTACCACACTTCCAACACCCCTCCGCTCACCCCCCTTTTCCCCTCCGACTTTCTCCCTTTCAGAGAGAAAAAATATAGGTTGGGAGTACCCTTACAGGGGGCTTAGATTATCAATACAGCAATTCCCTATTTTCAGTTGTTATTATAGCCTGTCCGAAAGAGATTTTCAAGCCCTCCGGACAGGCTTCTTTTACAGCTCCATGCCGCCCATTCCTCGCTGGTGCTGCTGTTGCTCCTGCTGCTGTCCAATCTCCGGATCGGGCAGCAGCTCCCTCGCCTTTTCAAGCAGAGGACGCAGACGCTCCGGCAAGTGTTCTTCCAAGAAGTCCAGCATCCGACCGATGCCGTCCGTCAGACGCTCGGTGAAGCTGCGTTCCTCCTGCAGCTCGGATTGCAGATAATAGTTTTCATCGCGCAGCCTCCGGTTTTCCTGTTCAAGCCTCTGCTGCCGCTGCGCTTCTTCCAGCCGCTTCTTCATGGACGGCACCTGTGACCGCAGACGGGTGTTTTCCTCCGTCAGCTCCTGTACCTTGTGCCGATCCGTCACGCTGCGCAGTGCCATTTTCTTTAGCTGCTCGACCTGATCCACCGTCACGCCCTTTACTGCCCCTGTGAGCGTCTTTTCCGGCTGAATATCATGCAGGGGTGCATTTACCCTGTCAGCCTCCTTTAAGAGCCGCACAGTGCCTTTCAGAGCGTCCCGCTGCCGTTCCAGCTCAGCAACCTCCCGCTCTACTGCCGCTGTCTGCTGCTGCACCGCTTCCAGCCTCGCAGCCGCTTCCTTGAACTGCGGCAAGTCCATGTGCGGTCTGTTCGTGCCGAGAGAGATAATTTCAAAATCGTGCCGCTGGGCGATCTCCGTCAGAGCTTCTTTCTCCCGTTCCATCCACGCCGCCCATTCGGTCTGCTTTCTGCCGACACCGACAAACCCCTGCTGCTTCAATGCCTGTTTCATAGATACCCTTGTAGAAAGTCCTCTTGACTGCTCCGTTGCCACAGGGATAAAATCGACATGGAGATGGGGCGTTGCCTCGTCCATGTGCAGCACCATATTGAACACCCGCAGATGGGGGTTGCGTTCTGCAAAAGACTCCGCAAAATCTTTCAGAGCTGCCGCCGCCCGTTCTCCGTCCGGCGTACCGCACCCACAGTCGCTCATGTTGCCGATCTGGAAGATCGCTTCATGGAACAGCTTTTCCTGTTTACTCTGCCGGATATGCTCATAGTAGTCCGGTATCTTATCTCTCGTTTTGGTTTTCTTTGCGTTGTAGGCTGCGAGAGCTTCATCAAAGACCATATGATAGACCTGCTTCAGATCCTCGTTGCAGAAAACAATGTTCTGCTCCGTCCGGCTCCGGTCTACATTCGCCGCTGAGAAGCTGCGGTTGTTGTGCCGGATGCTCCCTGCACCTGTCATACCCGAAATCGTAACTCCCATAAAATCGCCCCCTTTCCGCTTATTCTTCCGTCCTCTATTTTATCATAAATTTCCGCTAAAAACAACCTCTTTGTTACTTTCTGGTGAGAAAGTAACGCAAAAGCACTTTCACACCGCCACCCCATCGGTGCAGCGGTGTGAAAGTGCTTTGCGCCCCTAAAGGGGAGGGGTTGCCGGAGCTGCTTCACTGCCGGCTCGTGCCTGCTGCTCTGCCAGCTCCGGAGGGGCGCTGCCCCTGCCGTCTGCGGACGGCTCCCCGACCTTCATCCCACCGATAAACTGGAATTGTCTAAAATAGTAAGGCCGTACCGCTTACTATTTTTTCTTTTACTGCTGAAACAGTATCTTTGATTGAATGCGTAGTTGTATCTATAACATTTAATTCATAGATTCCTAAATTGGAAAATTGATTCCACATTGTTTCAACTAATTCAATATTTGTTTCTCTGTCTAACTTTGAGCGTTCGATAGCTCGCTTCATAGTTTCTTCTTTACTTGCCCTTAGTGTACTTCATAATGCTCTTGAACAATGTTGAGCCACGGCTCTAAAAACCACGGTCCTACAATGCCATCTACAATTACATCATATCCACCACGAGCATATCGCTTCGCAGCTTCTAAAAACGCTTCAATGACAATCAAATTTTGCTCATTTGATTCTGGCAAATGCGGTGGTATTGCCCCTTTACTCAAATAATGATAAAAGTCATCTGTGTGCATATGCACAGACTTTTCCAAATCTGATTCTTTTGCAACAACAGATGCCGTTGTAGTTTTTCCTGTCCCCGGCGCACCTGTGATTACAATAATTCTACCTTGATTCATCTATATTTTACCTCCACAAATTACGATTTTCTTAATTCTACAAACTGGAATTTGAGTCTCTGTAAAGCTGGAATTAACCCATACAATTATTTTAATTTAGAGGTTCTTACGCAATTATCCGTATTTTGTAATTTTTCAATACTGGAATGCCAGTGTAAATCAGCATTCTCCATTTTTATTAAAGCGAAAAACGTAAAATTGCGGAAGAACCAATTTAGATATTCACAATTTTACTTGCCACAGTATCTCGAAAAACACTGTCATGTTCTACCAGGAGCATGGTCGGGGCAAACTCCGTTATGAGTTGTTCAATCTGCATACGTGAGTACACATCAATAAAGTTGAGCGGTTCATCCCATACATACAAGTGTGCCTTTTCACAAAGGCTTTTCGCAATTAGGACTTTCTTCTTTTGCCCGCCAGAAAAGTCTTTAATATCCTTTTCAAACTGTACACGCTCAAAGTCCATTTTCCTAAGAATTGCCTTGAACAAACTTTCATCAAGGTTGTTTTCTTCTGCAAACTCGGAAAGGGTTCCACATAAATACGATGTATCCTGTGGCACATAAGAAATTACAAGCCCAGAGCCAAGTGTTACTGTACCCGTATAATCTATGGACTGCCCGACTACCAACTTTAACAGGCTACTTTTGCCACTGCCGTTCTTTCCATCAAGCACAATGCGTTCTCCCTGTCTTATTTCAAACGAAACGGGTTCACAAACTGAAATGCCATCATAATAAACTACTACATTCGATAATGATGCAAGCAAATCTGTATGGTAATTAAGCGGTTGTATCTTGAGGGCTTCTGCGGTTTCCATATTTTTCAGCAATGCTGATTTTTGTTCGATTGTCTGTTGTTGTCTCGCTTCTATAGATTTTGAACGCTTCATCATTTTGGCGGCTTTATGACCGACATAACCTTTATCTGCTGCCCCAATTTTGGAAGCTTCTACACGTTCAGACCATACTGCAGCGCGTTTTGCCGACTGCTGTAATCGTCTGATGTCCTTTTGCAAACGTTCGTTCTGAGCCAGTTCAAATTCTTGCTGTCGCTCAAAATTTGACATCCATGATGAAAAGTTTCCTCTTTGCACTTCGATATTCGCTCGGTTAATCGATAGAATATAGTCAACACAATCGTCAAGAAAGCGACGATCGTGAGAAACTAAGATGAATCCCTTTTTCTTTTTCAGATATGCCGCCACACTTTTTCTCGCTTTGGCATCCAAATGGTTGGTAGGTTCATCAATCAGTAGGAAATGCCCTTCATTAAGAAAAAGAGCGGCAATCAAAACCTTTGTCTGCTCTCCGTTGGAAAGTGTTTCAAAAGGTCGCCAAAGCACATCGACATCAACATCAAGATAAGAAAGTTCTCGCATAAGTTCCCATTCTTCCGCAAGTGGGCAAATCTCCTGCAATATATCCTCTGTAATACGATTCTTATCTGAAACGGGATAAGGAAAATAATCAAACTGTACGGATGATAGGATTTTTCCACTATACTCATATTTCCCAAGCAGAAGATTCAGAAAGGTTGTTTTACCTCGTCCGTTTCTGCCCACAAAACCAAGCTTCCAATCGGTATCAACCTGGAAACTGACATTTTCAAAAACATTATCATAACTTGTCGGATATGAAAACGTAAGGTTTTCAATTTTAATCATTGACATAAATATTATCCTCCTTTGCATGTCATACGATACAAAGTCGGTTCGGTGAATGTTTACTACGTATAGATTTCACCAAAAGGAACCGACACTATACGGAGTGAATCATGTGTAACTATCTGTTCTGCACTATTCATAAAGCACCTCCAAAACAAAATAAGAGCCACAAGAAAGTTTATCCTTGCAGCTCGTCATAGCATAAAATAACACCACTAAGCAAAAGTGGCAACAGCACTATATTGAGTAAGATAGACATATAACTTTCTTGCAATAGACACAATAATGCCAAAGTATAGCACTACCGCATATTTTGATTTTATTTGCAAGAAAAGTTAATCATCTTCCCACCTCTTTCTAAATTTCAAAATATTATACCATAAATCGCAGGCAAATACAAGTGGTTATAAAAATTTAACAAATCGCTTATAATACAATCATATAACTTTACGCATTCCTTACTGACCGTAAAATTCCGATTTATTGCTGACTTTATTATACTTTATTGCCTATCGAAAAGATAGCATATTTTATGAAACTTGTCGGCTGGGAACAGCTTGCAACGCAAGGTGTCCCCAGATGGCAAGTCCACAAAAGGGTAGCTGGCGGCAGCCAGCGCAGGGGAAGCGTAG
>ENA-OPCN01002431-OPCN01002431.1-human-gut-metagenome-genome-assembly--contig:-NODE-2431-length-10411-cov-3.863268_pt1 | contig 10411 bp, 9 predicted proteins | sample MGYA00241567_ERZ501485 | MGnify/ENA primary metagenome ERZ501485 (study PRJEB25962, sample SAMEA2042579) | human gut metagenome | biome: human gut; feature: human-associated habitat; material: faeces...
GCTCTTCGTCTATAATCACTATGATAGGTATGCCGTTATCTTCCTGTGTACGGCGGGTAATGTCATACAGTGAGGCTGAAAGTTCTGTTTCGCGTACCATCACTGCGTTGTCTTTGTTGATGCTTTCCCAGTTTACGAACAGGATTTCTCCGGGACGTATGTATCCTTCTATGGAATGGTCAAGCTCGTCATAAATCACGGGACGCAGAATCTTTGTTTCCGTGAAATGGTTTTTCATCTTGAAATAGCTTTGCTCATGCAGCTTGTTGGGAGCAATCCAGATGTATGCCACTTCGGTGAACGGTGCGTCCGGACGTTCGGCCAATTCATCGTTCAGCCGCATAAGCATCTCCGATGCCATAACGGTCTTTCCGCTGCCGGTCGGTGCCTTGAATACGAGTGTATGACGGTTACCGCTGAGTGAAAGCAGCCCGATGGTCTTTTCCACCAGTTCACTTACTGCCTTTTGCTGATATTGTATATTTTTCATTGCTTCAATTTTTTCTGTTCTTTCTCGAAGTTCTCTAAGAAGTGTATTTCCACCGAGGTAAGCTCGTTGGCTGTCCTTACCTTGAACTTGTCGTATTCCATGTCGGCTTTTTGTTTGGCTATTTCTGCTGATATTCTGCCTGCATGGGTGAGTAGTTCTTTCCCCGAGAGTTTTAGGAAATCGTCCAGCTTTTGAATCCAGTCTTTCATATACATGGGCTGATGCGATTTTGCCTGTAATTCCGCAAAGTCAAGATACAGGCTGACAATGCGGTTCAGCGTATCCAATTCATCCGCTGAAAGATAGTTCTTCGCCACTTCTGCATCTGCACGCTTGGGCAATGCGCCTGTCCATGATGTTAAGCCCATAAAGTCTTTCTGCGCATCGGCACGTTCATAGATTATTTCAGCAGCTGTATGCCCGTGAGCCGAGAAGTGCATCTTGTTTTGCACGGTCTTGAAGAACTGCTGTGTCGCTTCTGCCCGCGGGTCATAGTCGATACTGAGCGCATAGATTTCCAACACCTTACGGTAAAAGACTTTTTCCGAAGAACGTATATCACGAATGCGGGCAAGCAATTCGTCAAAGTAATTGCCGCCTCCGGCACGCTTCAACTGCTCGTCGTTCATCGCAAATCCTTTTATCAGATATTCGCGTAGCACCTGTGTTGCCCAGATGCGGAACTGTACGCCCCGGTGGGAATTGACACGATAACCTACACTGATTATCATGTCGAGGTTATAGAAAGCTATATTTCTTTCTACCTTTCGCTTGCCTTCATTTTGAACTGTTGCAAAAAATGCAACAGTTGAATCTGCGTTGAGCTCTCCTTCTTCAAATATGTTTCTTATATGCCTTGAAATGGTGGATTTGTTGCGTTGGAACAATTCCGCCATCTGGTCGGCAGTGAGCCACACGGTATCATTTGACAACGTGACTTCTATCTTCGACTGCCCGTCCGGTGTCTGATATAAAATGATACTTCCTCTATTAATTTCCTCGCTCATACCTCTGCCTCCTCATCCGTAAAGTTAAGCATTCCGTTCTCAGGTCTGTTGCTACGCTCGTTTTCTTCCATGGCTTCGGGCAGGAACTTCGGGCGGCGTTTGGGCAGGACTTTTTGATAAGCCTGATAGATGGCATCCGGCAAGGCGCAAAGCTCTATCTTGTCCGCCACTTCCTCAAACTCGTCATCGTAGGCATAGCTGCCAGCCGAGAACACATACACCTTGATTTTCTCCTTGCCCGGCTCTACCGTCCCAAGAATTTCCGTAATGGCTGATATGGCCCGCTCGTCGTAGATGACAAGCATGCTTCTGTCGCCTTCTGCAAAGTAGCGGGCTATCTTCGGATTGATGTTCCGCCCGGCAAGTTTGGCTTCCTTGTAAATGTCGTTCTTTATGCAAAGCAAGTCGGTAGAGGCGGCAACTAATGCGCGCATATTCCGAGGCGTGCGGTCGCGCGAAATGAAGTCTGTCTTATAGTAACGCAACGTATTGCCTGACAGTCCCGACACCTCTTCTCCTTTAGGGGTGGTATAGCCTTGTATCACGCGGCGGTTGCGCTCGTAGGTCACTTCCTCGCAGATATTGTTCTCGTTGTTTGTCACGAGGATGCACTTTCTCTTCCCGCCGTCTTCGGCATTGAGCAGCATCGTGGCATGGAGGGTTGTACCGCTGCCGGCGAAAAAGTCGAGGATAGTCCCTTTATTGCTTGCTATTAGATTGATAAAAAATTTTATCAATTCCATAGGTTTTGCATAACTAAAAGCCTTGGAATTAAATATATTTTTAATATCATTGGCAGCATCAGCGTTTAAGATACCACTTATAAGATTTTTATAAGGTACTGATTTTTGAATAATGTTACCTTCGTTATCTACATTTAGATATATTTTATATTTAACAGCCCAGCCATTTTTCTTTTTACCAGTTGGTACTATTTCTATAAATTTATTTTTAATTCCCCATTCGACTTTTTCTTTACTCCATTTCCAGGTCCAACCATCGTTAGCAAAAGTATTTCTACCATTAGGAAAAATCATAGAGCCATCTGGAGCCTCAATTCCATAGTTCAATCCATCACTATATTGAATGCTTCCTCTATCTAATGAATCATAATAAAACGGACCTCGAATATTTTCAAACTCATCAGTAAATCTATATCTTTTTATATCAAATGCTTGTCTATTATAGGAAAAAATATTTTTTGCATTTAGAGGAGTTAAACAATAAACAAGTATGTATTCAGTAATTGTCGCTATTCCATTAGCATCAGCTGCTCCAGTTTTTTTCTGCCAAATCAAGTTCGCAATAAAATTATTTCCCCCAAAAACCTCATCACACAACAACTTCAACTGTGCCTGTTCGTTATCATCAATGGAAATAAAAATAACGCCTTTGTCCGACAGCAGCCGCTTGGCGATGCGCAGACGCTTCGATATGAACGACAGCCATTTGGAATGTCGGTAACTGTCCTCCTTGTCCACGAACTGGTCGTTATAGACAAAATCCTTGTTGCCGGTGTTGTACGGCGGATCGATGTAGATGACATCAATTTTTCCCTCGTGCGTATAAGCAAGGGCGGTAAGGGCTTCAAGGTTGTCTCCCTCAATGAGGATATGGTTGGGCGCATCGGCCTCCTTGCTGATAATAGCCTTGCCGGTATCTTCAATCAGCACAGGCAGTTCCTCGCGAAGCCGTTCCTCCACGTCTTCGGGCTTGTCTTCCCATACCAGACCATATTTCTTTTGCTTGCGGAGCAGCTCTATCAATGCCGATTTCTCGTCGTTTGTCAGACCATCTATTCCGCGTATCTTATTAGCCAGTTCATTCTTATTCATAAACAAATCCGTGTTTCTGTTACTTTACAAGTCTTACCATTTGCACCTCACCTTCCAGAGAAGAGTTCAACAACTCCTTTACATCGACTTCCAGCACGTTGGCTATCTGAAGCAAAGTCTCCAATCCCGGTTGCGAAGTGTTCGTACACCATTTCGATACTGTAGCCGGATCCTTTCCAAGTTGTTCAGCCAGCCATTTGTTGGTTCGTTTCTTCTCAACGAGTACCACTTTAATTCGATTTATGTCTTTTGTTACTTCCATTTGGACATTATTATTTGCCTTATCTTGCAAATGTACGAAAACAGTTTCAATTACACATCATTCATATAAGATAATATGCAATAAAAATGGCGAATAGCATCGATTTTGTGATACTTGTAGGATTAGTTGTTGATAAAAAGATTACCTTTGCAATACATTAGCTATAAAATTTATGAAGAAGTTCATTTCGTTCTTTGGGAGGCCACTTGTTGGTGGAATTCTTGCTTTAATAGGGATATTAGAGTATGTTCTTAAAATTCCAGCATCGTTTTTGGATATTGAAATATCGTTGTGGTTAATATTGCTTATTGCGGGAGTTGTAATAATTTTCACTTACATTTATAGGAGATTAAGAATATTGTATTTTCTAAAACGATATACTTCAGGTAGTTTTGGAGGTTCTCGTCCATATCGATGGAATTGGGTTAAAACATCAAAGAATATGAATGTCTTTGGATACATGCCTGATAATATTGAGGTAATAGTTCCAACAAGATTAGATCCCAATATTCCAGTGTATGACTGTCGTCATAGCATAACGAATATTGATTTGTTGCGAGAATATATAATGATCAGTCTGTACTGCATGGTGGAAAACACCAAGCAATCAAATGAATTTTTAAGGCATTTGCATACATTGGAGGAACATTTCTCTAATTTTAGACAATAATGGACTTTGAATAAAGAGGAAGAAGATGCTTTCTCTTCGTTATTCCGTTCAAATGTCGCTCAATCAAGGAAGGAGGAAAGCTTTCAACGGTGCGGCATAGTCATCGTTATCAAACCAATATTTGTAGTAGGTCTATATTGTCCCAAAAGTGTGTCTGAGTTAGGATAAAAAATCCTATATAGATTTGTGACAGATTTAATCTGACTTTTCTCTGTTCCTAATACGTGCTGCCAGTTTGAGCAAAAAGTATTTCGTTAATTGGAATATATAGAGTAGATGTAACAACTAACTCTGCCAGATGCCGTTCCTGTCTTTGTCAGATTTTCAAAGTTGATCATGGCAAAGATTATCCAATCTACAGAATCTCATCTACCGAAACTCATGATAGAAGTTTGCCATAACATAAGCCAATCTTTGTAGGTGAGGATGTGGTATGCGCATTGGACATTCACAACTTGATTGCGATAAAGGGTTTGACGATAGACATGACAAAATAGATTTGAAAATAGGGGAGACAAAATCAACATTATATCCAACAGCCAAGGCATGGAGATGTATAGTGTCCTGCCGAATAATTCCGTATGTGCTTTGGTGACGATTTTCCGCTTAGATTGCGATGGCGTATTTTTGATGTGCTTTTGCTCTTAAAGCAACAGTTCCTCGAAGGCTCAACTTGGTTAAAGTCCTATCCGGTTCTTCTGCGGGAACTATATGCATAAAGCAGATATTATAATTGGCTACAAGAGAGATAGGATTTTTCATCCACTGTCCAATCCCTACAGTGATTTTCCCGTGCCCAGCTTGCTGTTTTGAGTGGCACGTATCCCGCCACCGAAAGGCGAGTGGGGTATTAGGCTCCCCCATAGGGTTTACTACTGGCAGACGGGCAAGCCCGGCATGGATGATAGCTTCACTTCAAATAATGCAGAGGATGTTCGGTTTCCAGTGTACATACAAAAGAAAGTATGGCAGATTGCACCTGTATTATGAAACCTGCCATAGCTTTGCTTTATTCCTATATCTACACCCCGGCATTAAAGTAAAGCCGGGAAATGTCACAGAAAAATGTCACACCGGGATTTGATGGTATAGGGATTCAATAATGGAAATCTCTGTTGAATTTGTATTCTTTCCCTTCTTTTATGACCATCCGCTTGTTGCATAGGAACTTTGCCAATTCCACCGTCTTGTTGTACCCCAATTTTATCCCTAGCCCTCCGTAGCCATCTTTCAGCTTCTCAAGGTAGCCGTTATAGCCACTGATGTTTCCGTCCTTAAAAGCGGCGTTTAATGCGGAACGGTGCGAATCCTCAGGTATTTCCCTGTACGGGTCGAACGGTTCCTTAGGAGGGCGTCCTGGCTGCCTTTTCTGAGGCTGATATGACTCCACCAGTTCGGGCAGGGAATCATCGTTTACCCGGAAGGCAAACGGTTCAAACTCACGGTCACGGCTGTGTATGACTTCCACCACACTTATGGACTTGTCGTCTTTGTCTGGCTCTATCTGCATGATGGTTTCCGCCTTGTTGTTCAGTTCCGTGCCGACATGACCGCGTGCGTGTTCGTCATTCTTGTTCTGATGCAGGACGGTATGGATGTGTATCTGCCTGTCATCGGTCCATTGCATGAATTTGGATATCACATCGGTGGATTCACCGGGTGAATTGATATCATGGATGAAGTCCCGGATGCCATCTATGATGACCAGACCTAAATCGGGTATCATGCCGATTGCCTCTTCCGTTATTGCCAGTCGTATTTCGGGCGAATATTTCCGGAGTGCCAGCATCGTCAGGTTGTCTGCATCACAGTTTTTCGGCAGACCTGCCAGTTTCAGGATTCTATTCAGAACAATTTGGCAATGGTTCTTGCCCTGTTCCGTATCAACGTAGAGAATCTTCCTTTTTCCTTCCGGGAAGCAGGCACGGTAATGCAGCACTGTGCCATTCTTCAGGGCGGCCGCAGCGATGGCGGAGACATTGAAGGTCTTCTTGCTTTTGGCCTTTCCAATGGATGCGCTGAAGTTTCCCAGAGTCCCGATTGTGGAATCATCCACCATAAGCACGGAAGCGGACTGTTCGTATGTCCCGGTCACACTTATGACCGATTCATTTATGTAGCTTCTCAATTCCTCCGGAGTAGGAATATTGTAACTCGTCTTTTCCATATTCCTACATTTCTCTTGGTTTGGCCTTATGTCTTGTCGCAGCAAGCATTTGCTCGTGTTCCTCCTCGAAACTCAGAGGCACCTGGCTTTTTCTTCCGGTCTCCAGCCATTTGTCCAGTTCGTCGCGATATACGAACAGATGTTTCCCCTGCTTGATGACAGGTATCCCTCCGTGTTTGGTCTTGTAATAGAAGGAAGACTTGGATATTCCAAGGTAGCTGCATACTTCTTCCACAGTCATGGGGACATGAAGATTCTCTTTGGCAGACGGTTCTTTGGCGAGACTTTCCTTCAGAGCATTCTCTAAACTCTCAATCTTTTCACACAGTCTGCCTACCATTTCCGGCAAATCATTGAATGTAAGGTTTTCTTTTAGCATGACTAAACGATTTAATTGTTTAACATGCTGCAAACCAACATAATGATATTATGCAGATTATAATCAGCAGAAACTAATTATCGCTGTCTGCTGAAGTTTGCATGCAACTGAAATGATAGTCCCCGTTCTTCGGGACATCTATGGCGATTATGGCGGGAACTGAGTCACGAAGATTTTTACAAAGGTATTCGATTGTTGCATTTTCCAGTTCATGCGGGAATATTGTTTTTATGAACTTTGCCCTGTCGATTAAAGGGATATCAAGTCTCTCCCCGATATTCCATGCATAATGTCTTAGCGAGGGGGATTTGATTTGATTATCGGGCTTGGAACGAATCGGTTTATATGGTTCCGCTTGTCCGTATGCCAGAGATTCTATGTTCTCATGGAGAATTTCAAGGTCGTCTATAGATAAGAACTGTGACATTTCGTGTGTGGTGTATTCATGTATCGCATGCACAATAGCAGTTTTCTTCTCCATTTCATTGCGCCGCAATTCTTCTATGCGGGCTTCATATTCCTTAAGATATGGACTCTCGACCTGTTTTTCACTGGTTGCATTATCTGTTTGGGGCAATTCTACCTGGGTATCAGGATTTGTCTCGGAAGGGACAGTTCCTCTTGAGGACAACTCCTTGCAGCCAAAAGAAAGATAGCTTTTGGAGAGTAGAGAACAGAACAGGCGTTGCAGTGCAGCGCATGACATGATGGTTGCTACGGTTCCTAATATGACCGGAGTGGAATAGTCAATCAGGTCAATCTGATAATTGTTGTACAATATTGTTGCCACTGTTGTATAGGCGACACATGTAATTGCAAGAACCCGGCTTGTCTTTTTGATGGATATTCGGTTGTTATCTGCCATAAACTGTTATTATTTGGAATTATGATAGGACAAAAATAGATGTCCGGTTTCAGACCGTTGTAAATAATGACGGAAAATCAGCCGGGAATTAAGAAAAAATATGGTTAGAGTATGATTTTCAGCGAAAAATCATACTCTAACTGATAAAACAGGCACGATCAGTCAGGTCAGCCCTTTCTTGTCAATGTGATTTTGGTGGTCGCCTCACGCTTGTTGCTGTCGACTACTTTCATGTAGCGTTGAGTGGTAGTGATGCTCTTGTGCGCCATGTTGCTTTGGATAGTACGGATATCAGTACCGGCTGCAGCCTGAAGAGTCGCGTATGTCCTGCGGTATGAGTGGAAAGTTATGTTTTTGGTAATTCCTGCGGAACGGATCCATTCCTTCATAGGCTGCTGCGTCCAGCTCCGCTTCAGGCCTTTGAACACAAGACCTTTTTTCTCGGGACTGTAACCGATCAGTTCCAAGGCTTCATCGCTTATCGGGATGATGTCCTCGGTCTTGGTCTTCTGGGTGATGGTATGGACGCATTTTCCTCCAGCTGCAAAGTCAACGATTTCCTCCCAGCAAAGGGAAAGTATATCACTGAGCCGCAAACTGGTCAGGCACGAAAAGAGGGAAGCAGTCTTTAGAACAGGTATCTTGCACGGAGTTTCAGCCAGGCAATACAGCTCTTCCACACTCAGGTATTCCTTGGCAACATCTTCTGGTTCGATTTTTTCCAGAAAGTCATTGACATTGGTCTTTATCATCCTGTTGCGGTACAGAATCTTCAGGAATCCCCGGAAAGTGGACCAGTAGCCGGAAGCGGAGTTCCTTGATATCTGTCCGTCACGCCGGAGTTGCTTTGCGTTAAGCAGGTATTCCCGGAACTTGTTGCACAGGTCCACATCTATTTCTTCGAAAGTGCATTTGCCGTGAACGAAGTTGTAGAAGTGCTGATAGACAAATCCCCATTTCTGGTCGTGCTTGCGGAGCTGCTTCCGGTAATACTCCAGAAAGTCCGCTTTGAACTTGCGTTTGTCGAAGAAATCATACCGCTCATTAACGATGGCTTCAAACCTCCGGCACCGGATTGCTTCGGCCTTTTCCGACATGGCGGCGTTGAAGTCGCGTTCACGCTGATTCTTGGGATTGGCATAGATGTAAATGTTCAATCCTTCATGGCGGATGGTCTTCATTGTTTCCTGATCCCGGTAGCCCGGATAATAATCAAGGTAGAAAGATAACATCCCTTTCTTCAATGGACGTGTTCTCAGTGTTACTGTTTTGCATTCTGACATAATGTTGAATATTAAATGGTTGTAACTGATTTTTGCTGCGAAAATCCTTAATGCTTTTATACAGACCATAATCAGCAGGAAATAATTTCCCGATAATTACAGTCGGTCGCATTTAGCCACTAACGGGCTCCCATGATGTGGTCGAATTCCACCTTCAGAAAGCGTACGAACCTGCCTTTCTTCTCCCGTTTTATTTCGTGGAATTGCAGGATGCCGTAAACTGAATCTCGGGTGAGATTGTATTTCTTCATGGCTTCCTGTACGGTGTAGTATTCTGACGAGTCATCTTCGGCGGTCTGCTTTGACAAGTCGAAGTGAAGTTTGGAGTAGAATATCTGGCCGTGCTCTTTCTTCGAGGGGATGTTGTTGCGATATACATGCGAGCGGATGGCTACACGTGTCATTCCATATTTTTCCTCAATCTCTTCCGGTGTGTACCATTCGGTCAAGGCGTCATCCGTCTTGTACTTGGCAAATGCCGCATCGATATGCTTTTTGCTGTAATAGTTGAATTGGCGGACTTTGACTTTGGGAATCTTATGCTGCCGAGTATAAGTCCATACCCATTTAGCATTGACTTTATACTTTTCCGCTATTTCTTCAGCGGTATAGTATTCACTCATGTCAAAATCGTCTTTAGGAACTATTCGCTCATAAGGTTTTGTCTTTAGCATTAGCTCAATATCCGCACGACGGATAAGAGATTTCTTTCCACTGATACGGGATGCTCTTAGTTTTGATTCCTTTACCAATTTATAAATATATTGGCGGGTCACCCCCATGAGCCTGGCAGCTTGTGCAAATGAGAAGAAATCTTGTCCTTCTGCAGCTTGTTTAGGTTGCAGCAATTCCTGCATTTTTCTCATCTGGCGTTTACGTTCCCGGATACGTTCTTTGTAACCGAGATTGGAGCACTGATGACTGCAATAGCAAGTCGTTGTTTTCTTAGCGATAAATGGTTTTCCACACCATTGACAAATCTTTCTTACTTCCATATTTTTCTAATATATTTTGAGTTCAAATCTCTTTATTTCTCCTCTTTTGTGTCAATACACGTAAACCATTGTCAACACACGTCAACTACTGCGTCATCGTGACATCGGGGCAAATCCCGAAAATGTTCCGCGGTAGAAATACGGTAGAAAAATATGGCGGACAACTATATCCGACTGCACATAGCCGGATTTTAGGCAAATAAAAAAGCCGCTGAAAATCAGCGGCTTCATTATAGTTGGTTCTAATTCGTTGCAGTTAATTGCGATATATCATTTCCCGATGCAGAACTTCGAAAAAATAGAGCCTAAAATATCGTCATCGGTAATATCGCCCGTAATTTCAGCCAGTGCATCGATTGCCTGACGCAGGTCGATCGCCAACAGATCACCGGAAAGTCCATTGGACAAGCCTGCTTCCACATCGTCGATCGAGTGCAAGGTGCGCACCAGAGCGTCGT
>ENA-OPCN01002432-OPCN01002432.1-human-gut-metagenome-genome-assembly--contig:-NODE-2432-length-10410-cov-2.320908_pt1 | contig 10410 bp, 5 predicted proteins | sample MGYA00241567_ERZ501485 | MGnify/ENA primary metagenome ERZ501485 (study PRJEB25962, sample SAMEA2042579) | human gut metagenome | biome: human gut; feature: human-associated habitat; material: faeces...
TCGCCGGCCGTGCATCCCTCGGGCAGCGAAGCCTCCACCGTCAGCGGAATGTAGGGATCCGACGCCCCTACCTGCCGGTATACGTGGAATCCGGGGTGGATGCGCATGCGCACCTCGATGGCGCGGCTGTCGCCCTGGCCGACCATCCGGGCCGCCACGGCCACCGGTTCGGCCTGCGAGGTCTCGCCCAGCTCGGCCTGCTTGCGCTCGGCCTCGGCCGAAGCCTCCTTTGCGGCCTTCTCGCGGGCGTGGTAGTCGTTTCCGGGCAGCGAGGCCGGTCCGTCCACCATGAAGAACCATCCGCCGGACTCGGTGAAGAAGATCTTGTCGCGATACGTGTCGAGCCACTGGCGCCACTCCTCGGGCCGTGTGAACGTACAGAGCGTGTAGCGCCGCAGCACCCGCTCGGCCCGCTCGACCTCCTGGCCCTGCTCGAGGCACGATACGGCCTTCTCGAGCAGGCGGATGTCGTTGTTTGCGATACTCCAGGCTTTGCAGTCCTCATCCACGGTCATCACGTACATTCCCTCGCCGCCGTAGAAGTAGTCGCGGTTCTCGGCATAGTATTTCGGATAGGCCTCCAGGTCGGTGCCCAGCACCTCGAAGGCCTCCTTTTCGTACCGCTTCAGATACTCCTCGAGCGTCATCGGGCGCTGGGGCTTGAAGTTGAGGTAGTAGTTCTCCTCGTCCGAGAGCTTCTCTCCGCGCGCCTTCTTGGCGCGTGCCGCAGCCTGCTTCTCGGCCCCTTCGCGGTTGGCCTCCTCGGTCCAGCCGACGCGCTCCTCGTAGGGCTCCATCGTGGCCATATAGGTCAGCTCGCGCAGGTACTCGCGCGTAGCGATCCGGTCGTTGTACTTGCGCACGAGCATGCCCTTGCCCTTGAAGCGGGCGATGTAGCAGATGGCATTGGCCAGCACGGCCTTGGCCTCCTCGGTCAGGTAGGCGGGCGATGCCGCGAATCCCCACGTGAGGAAGTTGCCGTGGCGGCCGATGGCCACTGCGTCGAGCGTCTTGGCGCACACGCCGCTCGAGATGTACTCGGCATCGGGCGAGTCGGTGTATCCCCACGGACGCGATACCATGCCGATCGGGAACCCTTCGTCCGTCTTGTAGCCCTTGGTCTGCACGCGCCACATCATGATCGAGTCGGGCATCGGCCCGTCGTAATAATAGGTGTAGTGGAAGGCATCCTCGGGCGTCGGGCACTTTTCGAGGGTCAGCTTCGTCCGGAAGGGACCCTTGAAGATCGGGTGGTCCTCGACCATGTGGTGGGCCTGTGCGTCGAGGCAGAGACAGTACCAGTCGTTCTTCGAGCCGATGGCGCGACCCACATCCTCACCGACCGAGCCGATCGTCACGGCTGCGCAGTCGAAATCCTCGGGCAGCAGCTGCGGCCGCACGTAGCGTACGATGTTGCCCTCGGCGTCGGTTTCACGCACGGCAGGCTTTATGGCCGGGATCTTGCCGTCGAATACCGTCACGTCGTAGCCCTCCGACAACTCGGGCTTGTATGCCGAGCCCTCGATGACGGCTACCGAGTCGAACCGTTCGCGGAGAAACTCCCCGAACGCCTCCATGCGTTCCTTCACCGATGCAGCGTGCTCCTCGGGCGTCTTTTTCTGAAGGAAGGCCTCGTAGTCGGGGTTTCCCCCGACATAGAGTACCTTGAGTTCGGCCTTCCCTTCGGCATTGAGCCCTCCGGATGCACACCCGGCCAGGAGTGCGCATCCGAGCAGTATGGTCAGTCGTTTCATTTTGTTTCGTATCAATAGGTGTTCTGTTTGAGTTCTCCCTTCGAGCGGTCGATGTCCACCGTCGGGAGCGGGAGCGCGTAGTGGCGCGATCCCGGTTCGAGCGTGTAGGTTATGGCAGGCTCGCCATCGAGTACCGACGAGGTCGTGTAGGGATAGAATTCGCGCGTTACGGTGATGTCGTCTGCCGGGTCGTCGTTGGCGTTCAGACGCTTCATGTCGTACCAGCGGCTCACGAAAGCCAGTTCGCGGCGGCGTTCGCGGAGGATCTTCTGCAGGGCGTCTGCCTGCGACGAGGCGGTCAGTTCGGTGTATGCCTCGGCCTTGATGCGGGCCTTGCGCAGCGGCACGAGCGTCTGCATGGCCCCCTGCCAATCTCCCTGACGGGCCTGGACCTCGGCCTTGATGAGGAGCATCTCCGCAACGGTCGGGCCCGAGATGAGGTTGTCGAAGTAGAACTGGCAGTATGCCGGGTAGCGGAACGCCGGGTCGGTCTGGCAGTAGCGGAGCGAGAAGTCCTCGACGATGAAGTACTCGTAGCGCAGATCGTTCATCGGGTCGCCACCGGGAACATCGGCCTTATAGGTTTCGAGCAGATCCTTGCTGGGAATGTACCACCACGAAGCATAGGAGCACGTGCGGGCGAAGAGCAGGTCCTCCCACTCGAAGAGCTCCGGAAATCCATTCGTTCCGTAGAACTGGAGCTTCGTGTAGGGATACTTCACCGTCACGGTCTCCTTTTCCGGTGTCGAGGCGTTGATCTCGTACTCGTCGTCGTTGGAGCTGTACGACATCGAGGTGTTGAAGTCCTTGAGCGTGTTGTACTCCGCAAGTACGGCCTCCACCTGTGCCTTGGCGTTATCCAGATCGCCGCGGTAGAGGTAGTAGCGTGCCGCGAAAGCGTGTACGGCGGCCGTCGTGCCGCGCCATACGCGGCGCTTGCCCTGCTCGACGAGCGGCGTGGTGATCTTCAGCGCCTGCTGCAGGTCGTTGTCGATGAACGACCACGTGTCGGCCAGCGAGGCGCGGGCGATGCCCTCCTCGAACGAGATGGTCTGCTTGAGCGGCAGTCCGAGTTCCGAACCGTTGCTGCCGTCGTAGTAGAGCGTGTAGGCTACGGCCAGCTGGAACATCGAATATGCGCGCAGGAAGTGGGCCTCGGCCTTGAGGTTGGCCTTCGTCTCGGCGTCGCCCGACACCTCGTCGATGTACGCGAGCACCAGGTTGGCGTAGTAGATCTTGCTGTACTCGCCGTCCCAGAGCAGGCGGCTGGTTCCCGTGCCTTGGTCGCTCCAGAGGATGTACTCCAGGTTCGAAGGGCTCATGCCGCCGTCCTGATAGTCGTGTATGTCGGTCGTGAGGCCGAAGTCGTCGCAGGCGAGGGCCGTGTGGTTGTACTCGGAGTAGAACCGCGAGTAGCTGCCGAGCAGCGCATCGAGCTGTTCGGCCGTTTCGATCGTTTTCTGGGTGTTCTTCGAGGGATCGACATCGAGGAAGTCGTCGCAGGCGACCAGGCTCGAGGCGGCCGCGGCGAGGAGCGTGAGGTATGCTGTTTTCTTCAGATTCATGGTCTCAACAGTTTAGAATTTGCACTTGATTCCGAACGTATACGACGCCTGCAGGCGGATCGTCCCCTTTGCGAATTCGGGGTCCTCGCCGTATCCGTTGAAGTAGATGTTGAACGGGTTGTTGCACTGCGCATATACCTGCAGCGACTTCATGCCGATCTTCGCGACGACCTTCTTGGGAAGGTTGTATCCCACGCTGAACTCCTGCAGGCGGATGTGCGAGGCACTCTCGCTCAGGTAGGACATGTAGGGATAGAAGCGGTCCCAGAAGTAGTAGCGGGTCTCGATCTCGTTCTGTGGCAGGGGGATTATTTTGTTCGGGTCGCAGTTCTTCACCTCCGAGTACTTGTCGTTGGGCACGGCGCGTCCCGATACGGAGGGGTAGTTGAAGCTCTCGCGGAGGAACTTGTGCCCGAACTTGCCGGTCACGATCATCGAGATGTCGAAGTCGTAGACGCGGAACGAGGTCGAGAAGGACATGTTCCACGGTGCTACGGTCGTACCCATTGCGTAGGAGCAGTCCATCGGGTCGCCCGTGGGCCACGTTGCGAAGGTCTCGTAGAGGCCGCTCTTGTGGAGGATCGTCGGCTGCCAGTCGGGCGACGAGGCGGTGCCCACGTTCTGCAGACCGCCGTACTTGTAGGTCCAGAGCGTGTTCATGTCGTAGCCTTCCATCCATGCGGTGCTGCCGCCGACATAGACCAGGTCGTAGGCGTTCGTGGGTTTGACCTGCAGGCTCTTGATGCGGTTCTTGTTGTAGGAGAGCGTCAGCACGCCGTTCCACGTCACGTTGGGCGAGATGCGGAGCGTCGAACCCACCTCCATCTCGAAACCGCGGTTGAGGATCTCGCCGTTGTTCAGGCGCATCGAGGTGGTTCCCTGCACGGCCGAGAGCGTAACGTCGGCGATCAGGTCCTCCGAGTGCTTGCTGTATACGTCGAACTTACCGTAGAGCTTGCCTTTGAAGAGGTTGAAGTCCACGCCGATGTCCCACGTTCCGGTGCGCTCCCAGCGCAGCGTGGGGTTGCCGTAGCTCGACATCGATCCGGTGAGTTCGCCGGTCACCGTGTTGGGCGACGAGCTGATGTTCACCAGCGGCTTGAAGGTGGTCGATTTGTCCACGTTTCCGTTGTATCCGTAGGTGAAGCGCAGGGCCAGGCCGTCGATCCAGTCCACCTGCTGCATGAATGCCTCGTTGGCGATTTGCCAGCTGGCGCCCACCGACCAGAACGGGGCGTAGCGGTAGGCCGGGTCGTCGGTGATGAGGTTCGAGGCATCGGTACGCACGCTTCCCGACACGGTGTATCGGCTGTCGTAGGTGTACGATGCGTTGCCGAAGGCCGAGAAGTAGCGGTCCGTGGTGTACGAGAACGAGTTCTGGTAGCTCATCGTGAGGTTGTTGCCCTGCCAGTCCGTGAGCTGGTAAACGCCCGTTCCGCCGATGCCGTTGGGGAAGTTGCCGACGCTGAGCGTCTCGTCGTTGTATCCGTAGGTGCGGGGATACCCGAACGACTGGTAGCGGCGGTCGATCGTCTCGATACCGGCGACTATGGCCACGGCGTGCTTTTCAGCGAACGTGTGGTTGAAGTTCAGCTGGTTGCGGATCGTGAGCACGTCGTAGCGGGTGCGGCTCTGGTCGAGGAACCCTCCGGTGGGGAGGTTGGCCGTCACCTCGTCGGTCTCCTTGTTCCACGAGGCGGCGCTGTTCACGCCGTAGCGTACCGTGTAGGTGTTCTCGTTGTAGTAGTTGTGCGTGTCGGACTCGATCATCTCATACTGGATGCGCGAGTCGAAGGTCAGCCCCTTCCAGAGCTTGAAGGTCAGGCCGGCCTGTACGCGGGCGTTGGCCGACGTCGAGGTCAGCTCGCGGTTGTTCATCTCCTGCAGGGGGTTCCAGCTCCAGTCCTCATAGGGGAATTTGCCTTCGGGAACGTGGCGCTTCACGTAGTCGAGGCTGACGCCGTACGAGTAGGGGATGTAGTCGCCGTTCTCGTCCACGAGCATCTCGTAGGGCGAGAGTCCGGGCAGGCCGTATCCGCTGTTGTCGTTTTTAGTATAGGTGTAGGCGCCGTTGAAGTTGAAGTCGAGCCACTTGAACACATGGGTCCGGTTGCGGAAATTGACCATGTATTTGGTGCTGTTCTGCTTCTTGTAGTGCTGCCGGTCGTTCTGGTAGAGGGCCGAGAGGGTATTCGACGACCGGTCGGTGGCGATGTTCACGGCAACGTTCTCCTGGTGCACGATCGGGTTCTGGAGCAGGTATTTCTTGATCTGTCCGTAGTTGTTCTTGGTGCGGAGCTCGTCGATGGCGGCATTCATCTCGGCATCGGAGAGGTGCCCGAGGCGGTTTTCGTTCAGCAGCTCATAGACCTTGCTGCCGCCGCCGCTGTAGTCGTTTTCCTGGGGATACCACGTGGTCGAGTCCCAGCGCGTGAATCCGTAGATCTCGTAGTCGATGACGTCGTTCACCGAGGCCTGCGAGAGCGTGTAGTCGAGGTCGAGTTTGGGTGAAACCTTGAAGAAACCCGAGTAATCAACCGTTACCGAGGCTTTCCCCCCCCCCTTCGGATCGGGCGTTCTTGGTCGTTACGACGATCACGCCGTTGGCCGACTTGGCACCCCAGATCGAGGCAGCCGCGGCATCCTTCAGCACGGTGACGCTCTCCACGTCGTTGGGGTTGATCGACTCGAAGCCGCCCTCGATGGCGAATCCGTCCACGACGAGCAGCGGCTCGGTGGCCGACGTCGAGAGGCTCGAACGTCCGCGGATCTCGAACACGGGATTTCCGTATGCGTCCTGCGTACCGACCAGACCTGCCGCCGAACCGATCAGACGGCTGGCGATCGAACCGGAGGGTTTTTCGAGCTGGGCCTTGTCGATGATGTCGAACGAACCCGTGGCGCGCTCCTTCGAGATGGTCTGGTAACCCGTCACGACCACGTCATCGAGCTGGTGTGCCGATTCGCGGAGTTCGATTTCGATGCGTGTGCGGGGACCGACCTGGATCTCCTGTTCGTCGTACCCGAGGTACTTGAACACGAGGATGTCCGAATCCGACGCTTCGATCCGGAACGAGCCGTCCGAATTGGTGATCGCACCGTTCGTACCGCCCTTGACGGTAACGGTGGCGCCAACCACGGGTACGCCGTTCGTGTCTGCCACGACGCCGGTGACCCATCTCTGTTGCGCTGAAACCTGGAACGCCATGAGGCATATGAGCCAGGCGAGGTAGAGTTTCTTCATGCTGATTGTTTTTAGTTAGGATTGTTTGTTAATACAAGGTCTGTGGAAACATACCTTCTGTCACGAAGGCAGAACGAGCGCCCGACATCGTGCAGGCCGTCGCTCTAATTTTTTGATCGAATCTTTTGTTTTGTGTGTTAAAAATGTCTATAATTGCGGCTGAAAATTCTACTTTTTCGCCGAAAAATATGTAATTTTGGACAAAGTTCCAAATGCTTTGATAATGTTTGAACATTTTTTTTAATTGAGTTATAAACATTAACCAAAACAAGGTTTTTTATGAAAAAGTTTACTGCAATTTCTGCCGCATCGCTTCTTCTGGTAGCCTGCGGCGAATCGCGTCCGACCTACCTGCTTTCGGGTACGGTCGATACGCTGTACAACGGAGCGACCGTATCGCTCCTCTACGGTGAGAAGAGCGACAGCACGGTCGTCTCGCAGGGGGCCTTCTCGTTCGAGGGCGAGATCGACTCGCCCGTTCTGGCGCGTGTCCTCATCTCGCAGGGCGACAACCGCACGGGCGGCATGGTCGTACTCGAGGCCGGATCGCCCGTCCTGACCCTTACCGAGGAGGGCTACCGCTGCTCGGGTACGCCGCTCAACGAGACCTTCAACGGCTACAACGCTTCGTCCGAGGAGCTCTACAAAACCTACCGCGAAGCCTATACCTCGCTGCGTGAGCAGGGTCTCAAGGACGAGGAGTTCCGCGCTGCCCTCGAGCAGGCCGGCGAAACCTTCTCCGCGGGTTCGCGCAAGCTCAACGAGGAGTTCTTTGCCGCCAACAAGGACAATGTGCTGGGTTCGGTCGTAATCACCCGCCTGGCCGACGACAAGTCGCAGTTCGACTCGCTCTACAACGTGGCCGGCGAGGCCGTGCGCAACGCTGCGAGCGTACAGCAGGAGAAGGCCCGCTACGAGAACCTCGAGAAGACCTCCGAGGGCAAGATGTTCACCGACTTCACGATCGAGAAGGGCAGCGCCGAAGGTACCCCCGTATCGCTCTCCGACTATGTGGGCAAGGGCAAGTACGTGCTCGTCGATTTCTGGGCTTCGTGGTGCGGCCCCTGCCGTGGCGAGATGCCCAATCTGGCCGAGGTATACAAGAAGTACAAGGGTGACCGCTTCGAGATCGTGGGCGTAGCCGTCTGGGACGAGCGCGCCGACACCGAGAAGGCCCTCGAGAGCCTGCCGATCACGTGGCCCGTGATCTTCGATGCCGGCCAGCTGCCGACCGACCTCTACGGCATCAACGGCATTCCGCAGATCATCCTCTTTGGCCCCGACGGCACGATCGTGGCACGCGACCTGCGCGGCGAGGCGATCGGCGAGAAGGTCGGCGAGTGCCTGGCCAAATAGTTTGCCGCATCCGACTGAGAAAAGGTCCGGAGACCCGCAAGGTCCCCGGACCTCTCTTTTTTTGCCGCAGCCTCCTTCAGCCGTCCTCCCGTTTCCCGCCCTTCAGCCTGTCCGCCCGTTCCTGTCTTGTCGTCCGTCCTCCCGTTCCCCGTCCTGCCCGTCCGTTTCCCGTCCCGCTTTCTGTCCGCCGTGCACCCGGCATGGCTCCTGCGCCCTCTTCGCGGGACACCCCTCCGCTCAGCCGCTCTCCGATCCTCCGCCCGGTTCCGGAACAGACCCTCTGTTGAAAAAAAACGTCCCTGCGGAGGAGGAAAAACCCCGGAAAAAATTCGTATATTTGCTCCTTGAATGGATATGGCTACCTGTTTTCCGGCGTGCGGCGGCCGACCCGTGAGGGCCGCCGACGGTTTTCGTCGTGTTTCTGCCGCACCCGGATCCAGCCCGTCTAAAACTCCGCGCCGCCTATGTTGAGTGCCTTGTACTACATCTTCCTGGTGCTGCTGTGCACCTTTTTCATGATCCTGTCGGCCGTTGCGCTGGTCGTCTGCTATCCCTTCGACCGGGGCCGCCGCGTCGTGCACGAACTCTCGCGCATCCTCGTGCGGATCTTCTTCGCCATCCCGCCCTTCTGGCGCCAGCGCGTCGAGGGCCTTGAGCGGATCGACCGCCGCCAGCGTTACGTCATTGCCGTGAACCACAACACGGTGATCGACATCCCGACGCTCTACTACCTGCCGCTCAATTTCCGGTGGGTCTCCAAGCGCGAGGTCTACAAGGTTCCCTTCTTCGGGCAGTACCTCTTCCTGCACGGCGACATCTGTATCAACCGGGGACGGGCCACGGCCGCCATGGAGCAGCTGCTCCACGAGGGGCGCGAGTGGATCTCGCGCGGCGCTTCGGTCGCCATCTTCCCCGAGGGCACGCGTTCGAAGGACGGGGAGATCCACCGCTTCAAGGCCGGCGCTTTCCTGCTGGCCCGGGAGGCCGGCGTCGGCATCCTTCCGGTGGTGCTCGACGGTACGAAGTCGCTCATCGGGCACAACCTGCTCTTCAACTGGGGCAACCGGATCACCATCCGGGTCCTGCCTCCCGTTTCGGCCTCGGAGGTCGCCGCTTCGGACCCCCACGAACTGATGGAGCGCGTGCACGACGACATGTGCCGGGCGCTCTCCGAGATCCGCAACAGACGATAGACTATGGCAGACTTACTCAATACGAATCCCAACGAAACCTACGGCGACGACGCCATCGTGACGTTGTCGCCGCGGGAACACATCCGCCTGCGCCCGGGCATGTACATCGGCAAACTGGGCGACGGCTCGCAGGCCGACGACGGCATCTACGTGCTGATCAAGGAGGTCGTCGATAACTCGGTCGATGAGTTCATCATGGGCGCCGGGCGCGAGATCGACATCACGATCGAGGACAACGTCGTCTCGGTGCGCGACTTCGGCCGCGGCATTCCGCTCAAGTCGCTGGCGGCGGCCGTTTCCGAGATGAACACGGGCGGCAAGTACGGCGGCACGGCCTTCAAGAAGACCGTGGGCCTGAACGGCGTGGGCGTCAAGGCCGTGAACATGCTCTCGAGTGAGTTCACGGCGCGACGGCGAGGCCCGCACGGTCACCTTCGCCAAGGGGCTCGAGCAGAGCGACCGCTGGGAGTCGGGTGTCTCGGAGAAGAACGGCACCTACATCTCCTTCCGCGTCGATGAGGAGGTTTTCGGGCAATATGCCTACAACCTCGAGTACGTCGAGCAGATGGTCAAGAACTATACCTACCTGAACCTGGGCCTCACGTTCCGCTTCAACGGCCGCAGCTACGTCTCGAAGAACGGACTGCTCGACCTGCTGAACGAGAACATGACCGAGGATCCGCTCTATGCGCCGATCCACCTCTCGGGCGACGACATCGAGGTGGCCATCACCCACGGCACGGGCTACGGCGAGAGCTACTTCTCGTTCGTGAACGGCCAGTACACCTCGCAGGGCGGTACGCACCAGGCGGCCTTCCGCGAGGGTATCGCCAAGACCATCAAGGAGTTCTATCACAAGGACTACGATCCGTCGGACATCCGCACGTCGATCATTGCGGCCATCTCGGTGAAGGTCACCGACCCGGTCTTCGAGTCGCAGACCAAGATCAAGCTCGGCTCGAAGGAGATCGAGCCCGGGGTCTCGATGCGCAACTTCGTGGTCGATTTCCTGGGCAAGCACCTCGACGACTACCTGCACAAACACCCCGAGACGGCGCAGACGCTGCAGAAGAAGATTGTCGAGAACGAGAAGGAGCGCAAGGCCATCTCGGGCATCCAGAAGAAGGCGCGCGAGACGGCCAAGAAGGTCTCGCTCAACAACCGCAAGCTGCGCGACTGCAAGATCCACTTCACGGACAAGAACGAGCTGGCCGAGCAGTCGATGATCTTCATTACGGAGGGCGACTCGGCCTCGGGTTCGATCACCGCCTCGCGCGACGTGCGCACGCAGGCGGTCT
>ENA-OPCN01002434-OPCN01002434.1-human-gut-metagenome-genome-assembly--contig:-NODE-2434-length-10404-cov-4.776887_pt1 | contig 10404 bp, 17 predicted proteins | sample MGYA00241567_ERZ501485 | MGnify/ENA primary metagenome ERZ501485 (study PRJEB25962, sample SAMEA2042579) | human gut metagenome | biome: human gut; feature: human-associated habitat; material: faeces...
AGTAGCCGCTGCTGCCGATCTTGGCGGAGTCGCCGCTGCTGCCGATCTGGGCGGAGTAGCCGCTGCTGCCGATCTTGGCGTAGTTGCCGCTGCTGCCGATCCGGGCGTAGTCGCCGCTGCTGCCGATCTGGGCGTAGTTGCCGCTGCTAACGGTAGAATTTGGCGCTTTTTCAATCGGTTTTTCCTTGATATAATCAATGCAGGCATTAACAAATCCCGCCAAGCCGAGCTTTACGCCAATGTGAAGCTTTTTTGTGGCAAATTTCCCGTCATCACCCGATACAGGCTCTTCCAAAGATTTGACTGTTGCAAAGTCGCTGACTTTTCCGCTATCATTTACAAGCGGGTAAAAATTAAGCACATCAAAAGGATTAACGCAATAATGCATCATACCTTTTTCACAAATCTCGCCGCCCTCTTCTTCATAGTCTGTGTTTTCCTGATACTGTTTCCCTTTGCAGATCATGCCGGGTTCAAAGGCTTTGTAGCCGTTCAAATTATCCATTGTTTTCCTCCATATAAACATAAGCGGTTTGTACGCCAAACTCCCGCGCGGCCTGATGGTCGTCAAAGAACACGTCGATGCGGTTTTCCTTGATCGCGCCGCCGCAGTCCTCGGCGGTGTATGTATGGCTCGTGCCGTCCTCGTAGTAGAGCGTGACGGTCGAGCCGTAAGGGATCACGCGAGGGTCAACCGCGATCGTTCGCCCCTCGGTGGCGGTCGTCCCCGTTGCTGTGATACCGTTCGCCCACTTGCCGCAGCACTTCGCGCACGGGCAATAGGCGGTCAGCCGGAACTCACCGAGCGGTTCGCCGATGTCGAGCACCGCGCATCCCTCTGCGGGCTTGTCCTCGCCGGGGAGCTTGTCCTCAATGACCGGCGGCTCGCCCTTGTACGGCTGCCCGGTGGTTTTAACCGTCAGGGTTGCGACGATGATAAGCAGCGCCGCGAGGAACAGGCAGACGGCGGCGATGCGCGCCGAAGCGTCGGCCTTGCGCTGCTCGCGGGTGCGCTTTTGATTTCTCATGAGTCAGCATCCTCTCCAAAGTGTAGTTTTGTGACGGCGATGGGAAATTCCTCAATCTCGCTCGCCCATCGCGCCGTGCCTTTGCCGTTGTGCCGCTCGAACACCAGCGGAAAGCCGCCGATGCCGTCAAACAGGCTGCCCATCGTAACAGGGCGAAGATATTGCGCACTGATACGCTTTGCCAGAAAGTCCCAGAACGGCAGGGCGATGGAGTTGCCCAGCGCCTTATAGCGCGGACTGTCGCTCGGCTTGCGTAGCTTGCCTTTACTGTCGCGCCACTCGCCGATGTCAGTCCAGTGGTCTGGAAATCCTTGCAGCCGTTCGCACTCCATCGGGGTAAAGCGTCGCGCCACCATGTTCTGCACTGGGTATGTCTCCGCGTCCTCCCGGTAAGCGCAGTTCGCCTTCGCCCGCAGCGCGTGTGCCACATCCGGTGTTGTCCCGCACACCAGCATATCGTTGTATGCGTCCTGCCCGTTATAGCTCCCAGCATGAGCACCGGGCGAAAGCGTTCCTGTTACGTCTTGATACGTCAACGGCACTTGATTTCCGCCTGTTCCCATTCGAGCCTGCAACGCCGGAACCTGCTCCCCGCACTCGCGGATGACATCACAGGAGTGTGTCATGTCCAGCGCCACCACTGCCGGGGATTGGTTCGTCCCGCTGGGTGCCGCCGTCAGCGTGGGCGACACTTCCTCGCCGTACCCGATGCCGTTCGCCTTTGCGCCCTGCCCCGCCTTAAAGGCTGCACAAACGATATGCCGATCCCCCGCCGCGATCGTCGGTGACGGATCCACGTCCTTGCCTATGCCAAGTCCGTTTCCGCTGCCGTCGTGGTTGCGTGAGCTTCCGCCTCCGCCGTATCGAGTGGCCTTATCGTTAATTGGGATTGCGCAGTCAGCACCCGTTCCAAAGCCTCCGGCAACTTCTTCCCCCGCCGCTCCGCTCTCCGCAGGATGCCTTGACACGCTTTTGCGCTCAAAGAGTATTTCTCCTGCGGTGTCGCCTCCAAAATCTGCGACAATCGAGATACGACGGCGGCGTTGGGGGACTCCCCAGTGTTGCGCGTCATGCACTCGCCAAGCCACGCTCCATCGTCCTCCCACCTCATCGTGATAGCCTCCCCATGTGTTCCATCCCTTTTCAGGCACTTCAATATCGGGGGCTTCCGGCTCTGCGATGCGGATGATCTCTTCGAGGACTGCCGCGAAGTCTCTCCCTTTGTTGCTCGAGAATGCTCCGGGCACATTTTCCCAGACCATAAACCGAGGTCGGACCATGTCACCTGTTCGCCCGTTCGCTCTGTCATGTTCTCTCATCTCCCTTACGATGCGAACCTGCTCCATGAACAATCCGCTTCTTGCGCCGGCCAACCCGGCGCGTTTTCCTGCAATACTCAAATCCTGACACGGTGATCCACCCGTGATAACGTCCACGGCCCCGATCTCCGCGCCGTTAATCTTCGTGATATCGCCAAGGTGTCTCATCGCTTTGCCCTCGGCGTATCCAGCCAAACAATCAGACGCACGAGCTGATAAGAGATGGTCGTGACGCCGACAAAAATCAAAAAGGTGTTCATTCCCTTTCTCCTTTCTTCTCGTTCGGCACAAGGCCGACAAACTCAAGGCCGCGACCGCGTGCGTAAATCTCGCCCATGATCGTCCCCAGCTTTACAGGGTCAGGGGGCGTGACCCAGATGATCTTGTATTCAGGCTTTTTTCTCATTGCATTTTCCTTTCCCCTGTGTTACAATGAACACAGGACACAATATCTGTGCTGAGATTTGTTCCTTCGCCCTGTTCGGTCTGGTACACCGAGCGGGGCATTTTTTACTGCCCGTCGCTGGATTTTAGAAGCGCGTCCACGGTAACGCCGTAGTGCTTTGCCAGCTTCTTGACTTGGCGCGGGTGCGGGTGGCACACGCTCTCTTTCCAGTTTTTGATCGACGTCTGCGATACGTCGATTTCTTTTGCAAGACGATAATTCGTCTCGCCGCGCTCAGTTTGCAGTCGAGCCAGATTTTCAGGAAAACTCAATTCATTAACTCCTTTCTAAGTATTGCCCCCTTTACTTCCCGCATGGTAAAATGGAGTATTGAAAGGGGGTGAAATCTTGAATTCTGTTGAAAAGTATGCGTTTGATACCGCAAAAGAAATCGTCATCGCCAAAATGACAAGCTCAACAACATCTTCCGACAAAGCCGGTGGAAAAAATGTTGCTGATTTCTTCGAGGAAATCTACGACCGCCTGTTGACCCTGTCTAACAGCAAAAACTAACCCTTCTGCATATCAGCCAACACCTGTGCGACCGCTGCAAGAGCTTCCACCTCTGCGGCGGTCGAACTCTGTTTCGAAAACCTCTCAACAACCTCGATCAGAGCGTTCTCCAACCGGTCGTTAATAGTAGCGTTCACTTTTTCACCTCCAAAATTAGAGTATTCTATTGACAAATTGGAGCATTGGTGATACTCTAAGTTTGCAACAACTATATGTTTCTCACCAGCCCGATTTGCCGGGGTGGTCAGGTCTCTTATTGCCTATCCACGAAAAAGATTATACTTTAAGTTGAAGCATAAGTCAATATAGGTTGAAGTATTATTGTGACGAAGTTGAAGGGATATTTTTATGAGCTTTGCACAAAACTTGAAGTATATAAAAGAAAAAGAGAATCTAACCAACTACCGACTTGCAAAACTTTTCGGTTGCAGTCAATCGTCTCTTATTAACTGGCTTGATAACGGTGTTGTTCCACACCCAAAGACCCGCCAGAAGATCGCCGACCATTTCGGCATCACCCTTGCCGAGCTGGATGGAGACGAGCTTCCCATCCTGCCGCCGCAGGGCGCAAAAAAAGCCCCCGCCACAGAGGGCGAGGGCGTGGATGATAAAATCGTCCAGTTTATCCGCTCCGCTTCTGCGGAGGAATTGACGGAGATTTTGCGCTATATTGATTTTTTGGAAAGCAAGAGGCAAAAACCGTGAAGCTGGGACACTGTTCCGGTGGTTGACAAATACAAAATAAAACAGGGGGGCAAAAATGCCTGTCAGTGATTTTATTAAAACTCACGGTGTGAGTTTTTCGGTGGAAAGAAACGGGGAAAAGGTATCTATTGAAAAGGGCTTGCCAAATTTCGATAAAATGCGCGGGGAAAATACTATCAATTTCCTCCCAACGGTCGGTATAAAAGAAGGCGACGCTCTGACTTTCCCTGATGGAAAAACGGTATATGTTTCCGAAATTTCAACAGAATACCATAGCGGTGTCGCGAATTTTTTAACCGTGTACTATCAGAAAACACCTAACCGGGAAAACCTTTCGCCTCAATCGCAGACGATTTTTAATATTGGCACCGTTACAAACTCGGTAATTGGCAATAACAACTCTGTTTCTGTTTCTATCCAAGAGATGAAAGAGCGGGCCGAACGAGATGGCGGGGACGATAAGGAAGCGCTGCAAGAGATCATTTCCATTTTAGAAAAAATCCTCGCAGGGCAAGAAATGCCAAAGCAAGGGCTATTAAGTAAATTCGGCGCTTGTATGGAGAGAAACTCGTGGATAACGGGGTCTATTGCGTCTGCTTTAATTGGCTGGCTGATTTAAGGCCATCTGCGTATCTGCAAAGCAGCAATCAAAATCGAGCGTCAAGCGCGCACTGCCATCGCTGTTCTGCTCCAAGCGATACGCCTTGACATTGCTGATCTCAACGCCGCCAATTTTTACGCTGCAATATTTCCCAAAGCATGAAACGGCAATAGATTGCAAATCCTCTCTTCCCATACTAAACCTCCTTTTCATACGGTGATCGAAACAATTTCAAAAGGGATCGCATCGGCAGCTATTGAACAAATAATAGCGCCAAAGGCGTGACATCACATCCCCCGTTTTCCTCATTGACCTTTACGGGCGTTGCGCGAAACGGGATGCTTTGCGCGGAAATCTGATTGCTTGCTTTGATCGCACGATCTAAGCAAAAGGGGAGATATTCCGCGCTGTCCGCGGAAAGTCCGCAGGCCGAAATGGCGTCCATGCACCGATTTACCGCGTTAACCATTTTGGAGTCAATGTACCACAACTTAGCAGCCTCTTTCATTTTTCTCTCTCCCCTCGATAAATTTCAAAAGCTCAAGCTTTGCTTCATACGGAAGCGCCAGCGCGGCGCATACCAGTTTTTCGCGCAGCATTTCAACATCTGCTCTGCTTATTGTATCACATTTCGCGTCGTTACACAACATCTTGCGTCCCTCCGTTTGGCTCTAAGGCTATTTTTTGCTCCTCCTCCGCGAGGATGCGCTCAATCAGCGCGAGCATTTCGTCTTTCTGCTTCGGCGTTAGGAGCAGATAAAGAGCCGCCGCCGCTTGCACCTGTGCGTCCATGATTTGACCTCCTTTTCGGTATTCATATCTATTCCCACAACAGGCGTTTGCTGCACGGCGCTGTGCAACAATTTAGAAATATTGTGGAGCGGCGCGCAGCCGCGGGATCACTTTTTATTTTACTATATGTCGATTATTGCACTTTGTGCAGTCGAAAATATAAACCAAAAAGGTGGTGCACCAAATGGCGAAGAGCAAAATCCCCGGCCTGTCCTTTAGCTGGAAACGTGCGCTCGGAATCACGAAGATGAAAAGGAAAATTTCAAAAGGAACTGGGATCCCAACGACCAAAGCAGGGCGGCAAAGAAAACTTGGCAAGCTCCTTGGTATGAAGTAAGGTTAGCCCTCGCCGCCTCTGCAACAACGGCGAGGGCTTTTTGCAGCCAGCGGGGACCGGTCGCTGCTGCTTGTCTTTACCGTAGCCCACTTTGGCTTGGTAATTCAATGCCGAAGCCTTGCAATAAAACAGCGCTCGACATGGCTCGACAAGCCCTCATCTTGCGACTTTGCGGCGCGAAAATCGGAAATAATTAAGGTGGCGTAAATGAACATTCAAGAAGTGTGTAGAATCCGTAAAGAAGAATTGAAACTGACCTATCAGGAAATTTCCGACGATTCCGGCGTACCGCTGTCCACCGTGCAGAACTTCTTTTCCAAGTTTTCGAAATCTCCGTCGATCTACACCGTCGCACCGATCTGCAAAGCGCTTGGAATATCGCTTGATGAAGCGTTCGGAATTTCCGAACACTTGACGCCGACCGAGGAAACTTTGCAGGCGCGCAACGATGAGCTGGAACGCCATGTTGATGCGAAAGCGGACATGATCGAGATCATGCGGCGCGGCGTGCGTATCCGAAACGGCGTGATTGCTATAATGTTCCTCATCATCGTTTTTCTCGCTGTGTGGTGCGTGTACATTGATTTTCATTGCATAGATTACGGATTTTGGAGGGGGATTCGATGAGAGCGGCATTGTATATGCGCGTCACGAGCGAGGAGCAGGCGCGGCATGGGCTATCATTACAAGAGCAGCGTGACGCGCTGACAAGATATGCCAAAGCGAATAAAATGACCGTGGTGGGCATATATGAGGACGCGGGCATCTCCGCGCGAAAGGCGTACAAAAAGCGTCCTGCGCTCCTGCGGCTGCTGGATGATTGCAAAGCGGGAAAGGTAGACACGATCTTGTTCATCAAGCTCGACCGATGGTTTCGCAATGTCGCGGGATACTACGATGTGCAAACGCAGCTGGACAAATACGGCGTGACATGGCAGGCGACGGAAGAAGACTATGAGACGCGCACCGCATCGGGGCGATTAAAGGTCAATATCATGCTTTCCGTCGCGCAGGACGAGGCCGACCGCGCAAGCGAGCGAGTCAAATTTATCAACGACGGCAAACGTGCAAAAGGACAACCGGCAGGATCAAAAGCCCCTTTAGGGTATATTGTTAAGGACAGGCAATACCAGATTGATAACGACACGGTAGATGCCGCACGAGATATGTTTGCGGCGTATATCAGACTGCAAAGCGTGCTGGGCGTAAAGAAGTATATGCTCGAGACGTGGAAGATTGACAGGGCATATACCAAGTATGTAAACTATTTTCGGAACCGGCTTTATATCGGCGAGGTGTACGGCATCGAGAACGCTTGCCCTGCCCTGATAAGCAAGCAGGATTTTGACATTGTAAATGACATCCTCCGCCAGCGGTCGCAGCGCTGCGCAGGAGTTGAGACAGATCGCGTTTATCTGTTCTCCGGCTTGTTGCATTGCAAAGAGTGCGGCAAAACGATGCAGTCGGAAACGGCAAAGCAGATCTATACCTACTACCGATGCCGGACGCGAATGCTTGACAACTCCGCGTGCCAGCACAAAAAGAGGATCCGCGAAGACGCGCTGGAAGATTATTTATTGCATGAGCTTGAGGGGATTGCCGAGCGAAACAATCGCTATTACAAAAAGGCAGAAAGAAAGTCCACGCAAAACGCGGACGCGATACGAAAGAAAATGAGCAAGCTGAAAACTCTTTATCTGAATGATTTGATCGAGTTGGACGAATACAAGCGGGAGTATGCGAGCTTAAAAAAAGCACTTGAAGCGGTAGAGGAAAAGCCGAAGACAAACCTTGACGCGCTTCGAAATGGACTTGCTGAATATGACAATTACTCACGAGAAGAAAAAAAGGAGTTCTGGACGCGCTTTATCCGGAGAATTGACGCAGATGACGAGGGCGCGTTTTTTGTAACGCCACGTTAGGCATATTTGACCTTTGTGTTCGACACCGTGTAGCCGAAGTAGCGCTGGAGCGTTTCCAAATCGCCGCGGTCCCACGCAGTCTCGATGGCGTGGCGCACGGCGCGCTCCACGCGTGAGGGTGTGGTGTTGTAGCGGCGCGCGACCTCGGGATAGAGCACCTTGGTCACGGCGTTGATGACGTCCATATCCTGCACGGCGAGGATGATCGCCTCGCGAACGTACTGATAGCCCTTGATGTGCGCTGGCACGCCGACCTCGTGGATGATGGAGGTCACAAGGCGTTCCAGCGCGACGGGGCTTTCCTCCTCCGTCTCCCCGTTCCGGACGGCCTGACGCATCCGCTCGAGCAGCGAGCCGGCCTCGCAGGGCTTTGCCATGAAGTAGGCCGCGCCCTGCTCCATTGCCTGCATCACCATCTGCTCGCGGTAGAAGGCGGAAACCAGGATCGTCTTCGGCCGTGCCGGCAGCTTTGCCATCCGGTCGAGCAGCGCGAAGCCGTCCAGCTCCGGCAGGATCACGTCTGTAATTACAAGCTGCGGACGTTCCCGTTCGATCATCTTCCATGCCTCCGCGCCGTCCCCGGCGCTCCCCACCACGTCAAATTCACCCGTATTTTCTATCGTCTGCTGCAGCATCGTGCGGAAATTTTCGTTGGCATCCGCCAATACGACCTTGATCCTGTTCTCCATTTGCCTGTTCCTTTTCCTTCCTCCTCAATACTTTGGCTTCGACAACCGCATTCCGACGCGAATCGGATGTTTCGTTTTGCCTTGGCTATAAACTATCACATTTGGACAATGTTTTCAAGTAGATTTTTGTCGTTTAGCACAAATTTTATACGACATCGTTCGAGCTTTTTGGACTCTTAGCACAAACTTAACGGCAGGATAACATCTCCTGCCGTTAAGTCCTCCGTCAGGCGCTCGCCGCGCTTTGCGCCGTCATGCCGGAGGCGGAAAGCATATTTTCCGCGAGAATGCCATAACCTCTCTGCGGGTCGTCCAGCAGGACGTGCGTCACCGCGCCGACGAGCTTCCCATCCTGCACGATCGGGCTGCCGCTCATGCCCTGCACGATGCCGCCCGTGAGCGCGATGAGCGCCGGGTCAGTCACCCGCAGGAGCAGATTGCGCGTGGGTGCGGAGCCGCCGTAGAGCTTTTCGATCTCGATCTCATAGGCGCACACCTCGTCGCCCCTGCAGTTTGCCAGAATGACCGCCTTGCCGGTGCGGACCTCCGTGCGCCGCGCGACGGGGATCGCCTCCCCGACGGCCTCCGGCCGGTTCTCCTGCGGCAAAACGCCGAATATGCCGCACTCCGTGTTCGCGTAAAGCAAGCCGAGGTCGCGCGTCAGATCAAAGTCGCCGCGCAGCTCGCCCGGCGAGCCGCTCGCGCCGCGCTTGACCGCCTTGACACTCGCCGCCATCACGCTGCCGCGCGAGAGCGGCATGAGCTTGCCGGTGTCCACGTCTGTGATGCCGTGGCCGAGCGCCGCGAATGCGCCCGTCTGCGGGTCATAGAAGGTCACCGTGCCGATGCCCGCCATGCTGTCGCGGATCCACGCGCCGAGGCGGCACACGCCGTCCTGCCCTTTTTTCGGACAGACGGCGAGCTTCACGAGCCGACCGCCGCGGCGCACGCCAAAGGCTGCCTCCCGCTCTCCGTTCTCCGCAAGAAGCGACTGCAAATGCTCCGTCGAGCCGATGGTGACGTCGTTCATCGTCAAGATCAGATCGCCGGCCTTCATGCCGCCCTTCTTCGCGGGAGAGATGGCGCCCTCGTTCTCCGAAAGCCCCACGACCAGCACACCCTCGGCAAAGAGCTTCACGCCGATCGCCTTGCCGACCGGCACGAGCAGCTGCGTCTCTCCGCCCGGGTCCGGCGCACTCACGGCTCCCGCCGGCACGAGCAGGGCGGAGAGTGCAAAGACCAATGCCGCGCAGGCGGCAGCGCCATGCCGCCTGCTCCGTTTCCGTCGCCTTTCATCCATCCCATCACCTCTCCTGTTCAAAAGGAAATCGTTTCCTTTTGAAATTTTTTTGCCGCGTTTTTGCTTGCGGCCCCGTTACTTTTTGCAAAAGCGCAAAAAATAGCCCGCACAAAATCTGTCGGCATTGGCATGGAAATGACTTGCTTTCGCGGCAGGGAGACAAAAAAAGAAAACCGCAGGTCAAAACCTGCGGTTTTCGGAAAAATTCGGAAAATCAACGCTCACGATTGAAAATCTTGAAAATGTCGGCAAAGGGATCGTCTTCCTCCTCAGTCTTCTTCTCCGCCTCGGCAGCCGCCTTGTCCTCTTCATAATTGATGGGCTCGATGCCAGGCTTCGCCTCCGCCGCCTTCTTTTCCTCGGCGGGCGCGGCAGCCGCGGCGCTCTTACCGTCGGCAAAGCCGGTGGCAATGACCGTGACGCGGATCTCGTCATCCATCGACTCGTCGAAGGTCGCGCCGAAGATGGTCAGCGCGTCGGGATGCACCGCGTCCTGCACCAGCGACGCGGCCTGCTCGACCTCCTCAAGGCCGATATCCATGGAGCCGGTAACGTTGATGAGCACGCCGCGCGCACCGTGGATGGAGGTCTCAAGCAGCGGGCTGGAGATGGCCATGCGGGCGGCCTCCTCGGCCTTGCCCTTGCCCGCCGCGCGGCCCACGCCCATGTGCGCCATGCCGGCGTTCTTCATGATGGCGGTGACGTCGGCAAAGTCGAGGTTGATGAAGCCGGTGTCGCGGATGAGGTCGGAAA
>ENA-OPCN01002435-OPCN01002435.1-human-gut-metagenome-genome-assembly--contig:-NODE-2435-length-10399-cov-8.731148_pt1 | contig 10399 bp, 9 predicted proteins | sample MGYA00241567_ERZ501485 | MGnify/ENA primary metagenome ERZ501485 (study PRJEB25962, sample SAMEA2042579) | human gut metagenome | biome: human gut; feature: human-associated habitat; material: faeces...
ACGATTTCAGTGGTAAAAAGATTGTGCTTTTTGCAACATCCGGAGGAAGTGGATTTGGGAACACTGTGAAAGAATTGCAGTCATCTGCACCAGACGCAGTTATTACAGAAGGCAGACTGTTAAATTGTGGAACAAAACAGGAAATCAGTGAATGGGTAAACTCTTTATAAACAACAGCGTTATGGAGGTATACAGAATATGGGAAAAATAGTACAGACAGCAGGAAGAAATACACTTGGTGAATTCGCACCGGAATTTGCACATTTTAACGATGATGTACTTTTCGGCGAAAACTGGAATAACCAGGATATCGACGTAAAAACAAGAAGTATTATCACAGTGGTTGCGCTGATGGCTTCTGGAATTACGGATTCTTCTTTAAAATATCATCTTCAAAATGCAAAAAATCATGGTGTGACACAAAAAGAGATTGCTGCAGTGATCACACATGCCGCATTCTATGCAGGATGGCCAAAAGCATGGGCTGTTTTCAATCTTGCAAAGGAAGTGTGGGAAACAGGCGAAGGAGATTTGCCATACGAAGAGGAAGCGATGCGGGCGCATGCAAAAGAGATGGTATTTCCAATTGGTGAACCAAACGATGGCTTTGCACAGTATTTTTCTGGCAGAAGTTTTCTTGCACCAATCTCTACATCTCAGGTTGGAATTTTCAATGTGACATTTGAACCAGGATGCAGAAATAACTGGCATATCCATCATGCAAAAAGTGGGGGAGGACAGATCCTGGTATGTGTTGCCGGAAGAGGATATTATCAGGAAGAAGGGAAAGATGCTGTAGAAATGAAGCCAGGCGACTGCATCAATATTCCGGCAGAAGTGAAACACTGGCATGGCGCCGCACCGGATGAATGGTTTTCACATCTGGCAATAGAAGTTCCGGGCGAAAATAGTTCCAATGAATGGCTTGAACCGGTAAGTGATGAAGAATATAGAAAACTAAAATAGGAAGGTTGAAAAAACTATATTTATAAGACAATTTGAAAGTTGTAAAGTGGTGTAAAGATTAATGATCTTTGTATTGGCACCGAAAATATATTTATTTCTCCGCGGCTTTTCTTCCAGGATGGGAGAGTGCCGCGGAGAATTTTTTGCGAAGAAAGAATTGCTATAGCTTTTGTAATTCCGGGAAAACCTTTATCTAAGAAAAAAATACAATATTAACATGAATATCATGAATATAATATTGGAGGCTGTGAATATTCCCAAATACTTCCCTCTCAGATTCCTGTTTTCTTTTGCAATATATTTGAAACTTATCAGGCTTGCCATGGATGCAATCAGAGTGCCGAGACCTCCAATATTGGTTCCGACAATTAAAGCCCGGTAATTATCTGTAAAGCCGGATAAAAGAAGCGCAGCGGGAACATTGCTCATAATCTGACTGGCAAGAACAGCAGTAAGTGTTTCCCTTCCTGCCATGATTCTTTCCAGAAAACTGCTGAATTGCGGAATCCTTCCAAGGTTGCCGATAAAAATAAATAATGCGATAAAGGTGGCAAGCAGGGAGTAATCCACCCTGCTTATATTTTCCCTGTTTCTTAGCAGCATATATATAAGAACCAATACAAGAGGAATCTGGTATGGAATGATACGTGCAACAGTGAGCAGGCAGATTGTAAATAAGATCAGGTAAGCGGCCAGGTATTCCATGTTAAGTTCTTTTCTGTCAGAGAATCCCAAAAGAGTTTTATCTTTTTCGGAACCGCATACGTGAGGTGCTTTGGCAGCGGCTACCTGTATCCATATCAGAAGAAGGATAAGTGCTGTGGCGGAATAGGGAAGCATCAGGGTTATTAATTCTGCCGCGGACATCCCTGCTCTGGCATATAGATAAAGGTTCTGCGGATTTCCGATTGGTGTGAGCATGCTTCCGAGATTAGCAGCGATTGTCTGCATGGCTACTATTTTAAGAAGCCAGTAATTGCCCAGTTCCTTTGGCAGTTTATGCACAATGATCAGTGCAAGAGGAACAAAAGTAATCAATGCCACATCATTGGTGATCACCATTGACAGGAAGAAACATAAGAGTACCAACAGCCTGATCACACCCACAGTTCCCGATGTTCCCATCAGCAATTTTTTGGCAAGTATATCAAAAACACCAACAGCCTTCAAACCAGCTACAATTGCCATCAAACAGAAGAGGAGCCCGAGAGTCCTGAAATCGATATAAGTAAAATAAGCCTTATCCGGTCTGACCCAGAACATAGAAAGAAGCGCCAGGATCACTGCAATTGACAAAACGGTTTCTTTCCTGAAAAAAACATATAATTTTTGTAACATAATATTTCCTTTCCGGTCTGATACGACCGCGTATAAGTATATCACAGAAATATCCAGAAAAAAAGAACATCATTTTGTATTGTGGATTGTGTTTGCGATTACCGCCTCATTCTTGTATAATGAAAGGAGAACTGAAAAAATCTGTACTGCAGTCGTTGAAAGAGTTTCAGGCAAGGGCAAAAGCACAGGAGCAGGAAAATAAAGAAGTAGAAAAATCCAAAGCACATAAGAAGGGGGATGTAGAATTATGATGAATCTGGCAATGAACTTTGATACAGACGAATGTTCAGTAACGGCAATGTTTGATAAAGGAAACAGAAATGACACAATGGAAGCAATCGACCATATCATTCCATTTCTAAAAGGGGATGCGGATATGATCGTGCTTGTCTGCAATACCCTAAGAAAGCTGTTCTGCATGAGTGATGAAGGCTATGAGACTTTTCTTATGGACTTGGAAGATTATAAATCGGAACTGGAAGAGGGGGAATGAATTCAAGCCAGAGTGCAGTATAGCAGGTGAAAGATGAGAAGCGAAGGAAAAAGTGTCAGCATTGAGAAGTGTTAACAGGTATATATTGGAAGAATTCAGCCAGGGAAACTCTGGCTGATATAAAAACACATCTGCAGAAACAGTGACTGAAGAAATTTTGAGTAGTGGAATTGGGAAGAAGTATTTAGATACTATAATAAAGAGATTAGCTGGCTTGTATACTGACAGAGAGGACATAGTAAACAGATTTGCGTTATTATCAGGGATTGTAGGAGATTCCGAAGAGCTTTTGTTCAGATGATGAAACAATAGGATTGGTACAGGAATTATATAGAACAAAAGTTAATAAAGGGATTTGTTGCGTTTTCCGCTATAATAATCTGCCAGCAAAGAATGTGTTGCCTGAATATGTTTGTGATTATAAGAAACGAGCAGGGTTATTTCAAAGATCAGCAGATTTAGAGTAGTTCTTTTTTTCTGAGAGAAAATTAAAAATCGTTTTTGGTTCTTCTGGAGAGTGATTATAGCGTTTGGGAAACATCCGGAGAAACCATTACCTCAGGGTGTCGTAAAGTTCTTTATCAAAGAAGGTTTTGAGATGCCCTTTCTTTTTTATCCAAATCTTACATATATAAACCTAAGAAAAAGCTTGACGTTTAAATATTACAAGTGTAATATTTAAGAAAATATGAAAAAAGGAGAAATAAAACTATATGAGAAAAAAGAAAAGAAAAAAACACACGAAGACTATCACAAAAATAGTTTTATTTAGCGGTATATTGATTGGTGGTGGAATCGGTATTGTAACAATAATGAATCGTAATGTTCCTGAAAAAAGACTAATGGAATATATGAAATATATTGAAAAAGGGGAATATGAGCAAATGTATGCCATGCTGGATCAGAAAAAAAGCAGCATGAACAGTAAGGAAGAATTTATAGAACGAAATTCTAAAATATATGAAGGCATTGAGATGTCTGATCTGTCCATAACCGATATTACAGTAAAAAGACAAGAAAACGGAAATGCGGCAGTTTCCTATACAACAAATATGCAGACTGCTGCAGGAAATGTAGAATTTACCAACGATGCGGTATTTTCACATGATTGGACAGGATATCATTTAATCTGGCAGGATCAGTTGATTTTTCCAGAGTTATCTGCAACGGATAAAGTTCAGGTAACGTCAGAAGAGGCAAAGAGAGGAGATATTTTAGACAGAAATGGTCGTCAGTTGGCTGGAGAGGGAACTGCATCTTCGGTAGGAATTGTTCCGGGCAGGATGGAGAACAGAGAAGATACAATAAAAAAACTGGCAGAGTATCTTGGAATTGGAGCAGACGAAATTGAGGATAAGTTAAAAGCCGGTTGGGTAAAAGCAGATTCTTTTGTACCAGTAGCAACAATTCCTAAAATACAAGAGGTCGATCTTTTGACAGTGAATCCGGATAAAACTGTTCTGGAAGAAAAAGAAAAGCAGGACACATTATTGAAGATTCCAGGTATTATGTTATCTGATGTAAAAGTACGAACTTATTATCTAAAAGAAGCTGCCTCTCATCTGGTAGGGTATGTACAGGCGGTTACAGCCGAAGATTTGCAGGAACATAAAGGGGAAGGGTATCGTACAAACAGTGTGATTGGAAAGACTGGACTGGAAACGCTTTATGAAAAAGAACTAAAAGGAACAGATGGGTGTGAAATCTGTATTGTAGATGCAAATGGAAATAAAAAAAGTGTTATTGCATATGAGCCTAGAAAAGATGGAGAAGATATCCATATTACGATTGATGGTGATCTTCAAAGTACTCTTTATGAACAATTTAAAGAAGACAGAGGATGTTCTGTAGCTTTGAATCCTTATACAGGGGAAGTATTGGCGTTGGTAAGTACGCCATCTTATGATAATAATGATTTTGTACGTGGAATGGACAACAGCCAGTGGAGTGCATTAAATGAAAATGAAGACAGGCCTTTATACAACCGCTTTCGCCAGACATGGTGTCCTGGCTCAACTTTTAAACCTGTAATTGCTGCAATTGGATTAAAAGTGGGGGCATTTACTGCAAATGACGATTTTGGAAATGAGGGTCTGGCGTGGCAGAAAGATTCCTCGTGGGGAGATTATACAGTGACTACACTTCATGATTATGAACCTGTGATCTTGAAAAATGCGCTTATTTATTCAGATAATATTTATTTTGCAAAAGCAGCATTAAAAATTGGTGCGGATCAACTGATGCAGTCTCTAAATCAAATAGGATTTAATCAGGAACTTCCATTTGATATTAAAATGTCAGAGTCCCAATATTCTAATATGGACAAGATAGAAACAGAAATCCAGCTTGCTGACAGTGGGTATGGACAGGGACAGATTCTGGTAAATCCTTTGCATCTTGCAAGCATTTATACGGCTTTTCTAAATGATGGAAATATGATAAAGCCATATCTTCACGCGGATGGTGGAAGCACTTCCAGTGAAATCTGGATAAAAGATGCTTTTTCACCACAAATTGTTTCGGAGGTTATGGAGGGGTTAGAGGGTGTAGTGAATAACCCGGAAGGAACTGGTTATGGAGCATGCCGGGAAGACATTAGATTAGCAGGAAAAACCGGAACAGCGGAACTGAAAGCTACAAAAGAAGATACATCTGGAACAGAAATTGGCTGGTTTACAGTTTTTACTACAGATAGAGATACAAAGAATCCTATTTTGCTCATCAGTATGGTAGAGAATGTGAAAGATATTGGAGGAAGCGGTTATGTGGTGGAAAAGGATAAGGCGATACTGGATGAATATCTTGGTAATGAATAATTTTTACCTTTAAATATTACAAATGTAAGAGGAAAATGATATGAAAAAAATTTGGAAAATATTTGTGGGAGTTATTTTTCTTGCTGTCTGTAGTGGATGTGGCATAAAGAAAGAGCAGAAAAAGACAATTGAAGATACGAAAGAAAAAATTTACAGAGAGTGTGAAATGCTGGCAGAAGACTATCAGAGCATATATGAGAATGCTGCGAAAGAAAATGCACTATATGAGTTGAGTACAATACAAAAAAGTATGGATTATTTTGGAAAATATGGATATGCAGTAATTGATTCCTACAATCAGCTGGATATGGTTCAAAGTATTAAAGTAGATGATTTTTTGAAAAAAGCAGAAAAAGAGAAGAATGGAAAAACTACTATATTTCAAGTTATAGCAGGGGATTATTTTATCCGGTATGATCTGAAAACCAAACAGGGGAAAATAGACGTTGAAGTAAGCTCTTTTAAATGGAAAGAGGACACTTGGCAGGAAACATATTATCATGAGTTTAGAGCTAATTCATGGAAATATACAGAAAACGGGCATTTCTTTATAGAAGAATATCATCCGGCAGGATATGATGGACCGTCTGGATATCGGGACTTTCGGGTAGCACCGTTAAATAAAAAATGTCGGGAGTTGAATCGAAAATATATACTTCCTTTTGGATATACACTTAATAAATTGTTTACTTCTAATTGGAGTGAAAAAAATTATGATGGAATAAATTTTTATGATGTTTTTGATCGTTTACTTTCAATGGAAGAAAAAACTGATGAATTTAAGGAAGGAAAGACTTATGAAATCCCAAAAGAATCATTTGAAACGATATTTCAAAAATATTTTAATATAAGCGCAGAGATACTGCAGACAGGAACGGTATTTCACACAGAAATACAGACATATCGGTATCGAACCAGAGGAATCGTATATGATTTTGCTCCCACACCATATATTCCATATCCGGAAGTTGTTTCCTACATAGAAAATCAAGATGGAACAATAACACTGGAAGTAAATGCGGTATGGCCACAAAAAGAATTAGATCAGGCGTTTTGTCATAGCGTAACCATTCGGCTGTTAGATAAAGATAGATTTCAATATGTATCCAATTATGTATCAAGGTCAGAAATAGAGGTTACCTGGTATACGGAAAGATTATCAGACGAAAAGTGGGAGGAATGTTATGGAGATAATTGATATGATTACAAAAAGAAAACTGAAAAAGATGATGAGCGTTTTATTTATTTCGGGATGCTTTTTCATAGGAAATACAAAATGTAAAGGGGCTGATTTAGAATATATTTCACAGGAAACTGCGAATTATGCTGTACAAGAAAGAGGATATGATTTGCCAGTAGATGAAGTCGTGAAAGAAGAAGCTATTGAAGATTGTAAGAATGTTATGAATCAGATGAAAGTCATTTATCAAAAGGCGGATAAAGGGACTTCATCGAATATAGTAGTTTCTGAGACAGTAATGGAAGAAATGCAGGAAGTATTAAAGGAAAAAAATGTCCCCGTTATTACATCAGCACCGTATTCAAATATGGCTAATTATTCTAAAATGGAAGAATTTCTTTTCAGGGCAGAACAGGATCTGACAGGAGATATCGTCTTATATAGGATTAACAGGGATGGTGGGATAGAAAGACTCAAATTCAATTATGATGGGACAGATATGTATTTGCTGGCTGTGAAAGCTGTTTGGGGTATGAACGACAATCCATCTATTGTATATGTTTCGTATACAAGGATAGAAGAATGGAAATATACAGAAAAAGGCTGGTTTGGTTATACGCTATGCGTTCCAAAGTATCCGGAAGTATCAGAAGCGGTTAATGGCAGTTCTATGATAAGAATTAAACCTTTAAGTGATGAATGCAGGGAAGTTTCAAAGAGGTGTGTGTATTTGCTTGGATATCAGGGGAATAATCTTTTATGTTCTGATTGGGATAGATCTGATATGGAAGGGTTAGATTATAATGTTTTATATGAATATTTATATCGAATGAAATACGGGGAGAGATATGAGTTTTCAGGTAACTCAAGTGGAATTCCGGCAGAAGAGTTTGAAAATCTGATAATGGAGTTTTTGCCGATAACAGCAGATCAAATTAAAAAATGGGCAGTATTTGATTCGGAACATCAAACTTATGACTGGGAACGATTAGGCTGTTTAAATTATAGCCTTACTCATTTTGGAACATCTTTACCGGAGGTCGTTGAAATAAGAGATAGCGGAGAGGGAAACAGTGTGTTGGTTGTTGATGCTGTATGTGATACATTTATATGTAATGATGCCGTTATTACAAGTGAGCTGACTGTTAAGTTCAACGATGATAAGAGTTTTAAATATATGGGGAATAAAATTCTGAATAATGGTACGAAAGAAGTTCCCAAATATCAATATAGAATAAAAAGAAAGAACTGATAACAACTATCAGCCCTTTCATATTTGTTAATTCCATATATGTAATTTTTTTAAGATATCAGAAGTGATTTCAAATGCTTTTTTGCCAGTTGCATTAGAATCACTTTGGATATTGGTTGCAAAATAATAGCTGTTATCGGAAGTTTCTACATATCCGATAAACCAGCCGTTGATATCCTGTCCGTTGACACGACCGGTTCCAGTTTTTCCGTAGAAATTACCATTAGGTGTACTGGCAATTTTTATAGCATTTTTAACAGAAAATACATTTTGGAAATTTAGATGGAATTCATTTGTGTTAAATTTTTTTAATAATGTTACTTGCTCTAAAGGCGAGATTTTTAATGAAAAATCGGACCAGTATAAATCCAGATTTGAACTGGTTGTTTGGTTTCCATATTCTATTTTATTCAAAAATTCCTGGACTCTGTTAATTCCGAGCTGCGAATCAATTGCCTGGAAATACCAGTTAACGGAATTTTGCATAGCAGAGTTTAAATCCTGATCAGCTTCCCAGGATGGAAAAGGAAAGGCATCACCATTCCATGTCATGGAAGAGTGTTCTGGTGTGATGATTCCGGATTCCAACCCTAATAATGCATCGTATATTTTGTAGGTAGACTCTGGCGGAATACGTTTGGTGGCTTCTTCAAGATCGTATATTTTCCAGGAATCCAAATTATTGTCATACAAAACAAATGATCCATCATATGTTCCAAATGTTTCGGATATATCTAACAGGGAGATATTTTTGTCTGTATCACTAAAATGATATACGTTTTGAGTAGAGGCATCAATGGATAAAATGGGTGTACATCCAATAAAAACAGCACTAATGACCAGATAAATTATCAATGCTCTCATTTTTTGATAAAGAGTTTCTTTCCTAAAAACGGCGATGTTGAGAATACGTCGTTTCATCTGCCTGAAATTTCCGGACATTCCAACTGCCAGTGGAGAGGAAAAAGAGGATATTTTTTCTGCAAAATTAATCAGTGTAGTTCCATAAGCTTGGTATTCATCAGCAGAAATCATCTGCAATACAGCAGAATCACAGGCTATTTCACGGTCACAGAGAATTTCTTTTAAAGTGTACCAAACAAAAGGGTTAAACCAGTAGAGTATATTACTTATGACCATGAGGAAGCCAATAAATGTATCTTTGTGACGGTAATGCTGTAATTCGTGTAGCAGCATAAAACGCATATCATCAGGATTCAGTTCGGAAATTAAATGGATGGGAATGTAAATTCTGGGATGTATTATTCCGATTAAAACTGGTGATTTTAAAAATGCAGTACTGTAGACTGATACTGGGTGAGAGATTTTAAGTTCCTTTAAACAATTGTAATAAATAGTTTTTACCTGCTGATTTTGAAGCGGGAGAGCAGATCTTTTTATGGAACGTACATAGTTTAATGAATGAAGGGTGAGGACTGACATAATCATAACACCCGTTATCCATATTAGAAAGAGTATGGTATTCAAGCCTCCAGAAAATTGACTACTGATGGAAACTGAAAAATCATTCACCTGGTTTAACAAAATATTTTGTGTATTACTGGTAAGTTCGGATAGCGTGTCGGTACCAGAGTTAAGTCCTGAGTCAGTTTGAAAAAAATGTAACCATGAAAAAAGTTGTGAGCCATGAATCTGTACAGGAAAAAATGGCACGGCAAGTAATAAAAATAAAAGAAAACAGAGATGGTACTGTGTAGTCGCAGATAAATATTTTTTCAGAAGTTTTTTTGTTCCGATTATTACAAGTGTAAAAATACATATGAAGATATTACTGATTAAAAAGTGGATGATCCAGTTGCTCATTCAAAACCTCCTATTTCTGATGTTTTGATAATAAATGGCGTAAGTTATCAATTTCTGTTGAAGAGAGCTTATCGTCTTCAAGGTAAGAAGCCAGCATAGAAGAAAGATTTCCATTATAATATCGCTTTAAAAAAGAATTGCTTTCCTGGCGTATATATTCATCTTCTTGGACTAATGGAGTATAGACAAATACCCGGCTTTGTTTTTCGCAGGAAAGAGCTTTTTTGGAAACAAGTCTCTTGATAAGAGTTTGAATTGTTTTTGGACTCCAGCTGGTAGTTAGAGTAAGTTTTTCTGTAATTTCATTTGTATTGATGGGAGCATATTTCCATACAATTTTCATAACTTCAAATTCGGCTTCTGAAATCTGGGGTAGTGACATAATAAAATCCTCCTGCTAAATCCTACATATGTAATAAATATATTATATTACTTGTAGAAGAAAAAAGTCAAATGGCAGATGATATATAGAATATAAAATTAATAATGTAGAGGCAATAAAGGTGAAAAAGATAGAAATTATTGAGAGA
>ENA-OPCN01002440-OPCN01002440.1-human-gut-metagenome-genome-assembly--contig:-NODE-2440-length-10380-cov-1.813947_pt1 | contig 10380 bp, 8 predicted proteins | sample MGYA00241567_ERZ501485 | MGnify/ENA primary metagenome ERZ501485 (study PRJEB25962, sample SAMEA2042579) | human gut metagenome | biome: human gut; feature: human-associated habitat; material: faeces...
GTTTCTTAGGAATTAACGGTGCAGGCAAAACAACCACGATGAACATTTTGACCGGATATCTTTCGGCTTCGGATGGGGATGTCATCATTGATGGGATTGATGTGCTGACCGATCCGCTTAAGGCAAAAACAAAAATTGGATATCTTCCCGAGCAGCCGCCTGTTTATCCGGATATGACGGTAAAGGAATATCTGCACTTTATATACGATCTCAAAAAGGTAAAGAAAAATCGAAACATCAGCCAAAAGAAGGAAGAATATTTGCAGCAGATCATGGATCTGGTCAAAATTTCTGATGTGAAGGAGCGCATAATTCGCAATCTCTCCAAAGGTTATCGGCAGAGAGTAGGACTTGCCCAGGCACTGGTGGGGGATCCGCAGATTTTGATTCTGGATGAACCGACAGTAGGACTGGACCCGGCACAGATTATTGAGATCAGAGAATTGATTCGGCAGCTTGCAAAAACAAGGACGGTTATTTTGTCCTCTCATATCCTGTCGGAGGTTCAGGCAGTGTGCGACCGAATTATAATTTTGCATCAGGGCAGGATTGTGGCAGATGGCAGTACACAGGAGTTAGCAGAGCATCTGAGTGGAAGCCGACAGATCGAGATGGAAATTGAAGGAAATCAAAAAACGATTCAGGAACTTTTAAGAAAAATTCCTTCTGTTGTCAAGGTGGAGTCCGGAGAGAAAAACAACTATACGGTATTTCTTGCTGATGATTGCCATGACAGCACTTCGATTCGCAGAAGTATTTTCAAAACCCTGAGTCAGGCAGATTGTATTATTTTATCGATGAGTAAGAGAAGCATGAACCTGGAAGAAATTTTCCTCCGGTTGACTGCGGGGGATCAGGCACAGGAAATTAAAGATCAGATCGGAGATCAAACATCTGCTCCAACAGAAACCAATCTGACAGAAAATAAAACAGACCCAGTAACACCAAAAGAAGGGGAGACACAAGAGGAGGAAACCAATCATGACAGCAATTTATAAAAGGGAGATGCGCTCCTATCTGACCTCTCCGGTGGGATATGTTTTTCTGGCAGTGTTTTTTGCAATTTCCGGATATTACTTTTTTGCAACTTCGCTGGTGAGCAATACCACCGATATGAGCTATGTTTTTTCCAATCTTTTTTCAATCGTTATTTTTTTGGTTCCGATGCTTACCATGAGACTGTTCAGTGAAGAAAGAAAACAGAAAACAGAACAGGCGTTATTTACCGCGCCAGTAGGTTTTCCGTCCATCGTAATGGGAAAATTTCTGGCCTCTTTAAGCATGTATACACTGGGAATGGGAATCACGCTGGCTTATTTTCTGGTAATGTGCCTTTTTCAGGTTCCGGACCTTGCAGTTTTCTGTGGAAACTTTTTAGGATTGTTTTTACTGGGTGCAGCTTTGTGTGCTATCGGTACTTATATTTCATCGCTGACAGAAAATCAGGTAATCGCCGCAGTAGGATCCCTTGCAATTGGAATGCTGCTGTTGTTTATTAACAGCTTTACACCGGTTATTTCCAGTACCTTAGTAATGGAGATCATGGATGGTCTTTCGTTTTATCAGCATTATCTTGATTTTACCAGAGGTTTGCTCAATCTTTCTGACCTGACTTTCTTTGTCAGCATTACAGCGTTGTTTTTATTTTTGACAGTGCGTCATCTGGAACGCCGGCGTGTATCCTAAAAACGATATAAAGATTGATAACAACATGATGAGAAAATAAGGAAGGCTGCATCTATGGAAAACGATCATACAAAAAAGAAAAAGCGCTGGATCAAAACAAGGCGGCAGAAATATCTGTTTTTATCCAGTATTACGACGGTATTGATTTTGGTAGCGATTGTTTTGGTAAACGTTTTGACCGTTTATATTACCGATCGATATCCGGTGACCATCGACCTGACACCGGAAAAAGTATTCCAGCTTACCGATCAATCCAAAGAATATATTGAAAATCTTTCTGCTCCGGTATCCATTCAGGTTATGACATCGGAGGAAAACTTTATGGCAAGCGGTGAGTACTATGTTCAGGCACATTCGGTAATTGAGCAGTATGAAAAATATTCCGATCAGATTACCCTGGAATATGTTGACCTGCTGGAAAATCCTTCCCTTGCCTCAGCCTATGAGGATGTCCAGATCGGGGATATCATCGTTTCCAGCGGGAATCGTTCTCAGACGTTGACGGCGTACGACCTGTTTAACGTGGAATCTGGTTCTTATTATGGAAATTATATTACTTCCTCCAGAGCGGAACAGGCAATGACCTCTGCGATTATGAATGTTACTTCCGAAACACAGGTAAAGGCAGGAGTACTGACCGGACACAGCGAGCAGTATCCGGACGGATTTGTACAGCTTTTGGAAAACAATAACTTTGAAGTGGTTTCTGTGAGTCCTGCTACCGAGGAAATACCAGAAGATATTGATGTACTGATTTGGGTGGCACCAATCAATGACCCCGATCAGGACGTTCTGGATAAGCTGGATGCTTTTTTAAGTGACAATGAAGAAAAGACCCTGCTTTATTTTGCAGATACCACCCAGCCAGTTCTGCCCCGTCTGGAAGCGTTTTTGGAAAAATGGGGTATTGCGGTTGAACCAAGTTCTGTGATTGAAACGGATAATCGGAAGATTATCAATTCCAATCCTTATTTTTCGACCACACAGATTGAAAATACAGAATTAACCGATACCATGACTGATATTTCAATTCCATTGACTATGCCGTTTGCTCGCCCTCTGGATACGGTATTTGAGACCAATATGGACATTTCTACGAGTGTTCTTTTACAGTCGAGTGAAACAACGTCGGTAATCCCTTATGAAAGTGAATCTGATCTGGAAAATTGGACACCGGAAGAATATGGTCCATTTTCCTTGGCAATCCTTTCAAAGAAAAGCTTTGAGGATGGAAAAACAAGCCAGATTGTAGCTTATGGTTCATCTGTATCCTTAAGTGACTCACTGCTGTCCAGCGGTTCTTTTTCCAATGCCGATTATTATCTGTCTGTTCTCAACACCCTGACCCACAGGGAAAATGTGATTGCAATTCAGTCCAAGACATTGGGAGGACAGGAATTGGGGCTGAACACCGCGCAGGTATTTTTGATTGGACTGTCCTTTATGATTGCAGTTCCGATTATTACCTTGGGATTTGGAATGTATCTCTGGCTCAAACGCCGCAATGCTTAAACGACTTATCTGGGGAAAGGAAGTTTGTACATGAAGAAACAAACGACAGCACTGCTGATCAGCCTTGCTGTGGTGGTGCTGCTGGCCGGTTTACTGATCTTTTTGATGGTGCGGTTTCAATCAGAAGGAGATCAAACTGGACAGAACAGTGCGCAATCTTCTGAGGATGAAACAATTCATTTACTTTCTCTGTCATCGGAAGACATTAACACCATTACGATAGAAAATCCGGTTGACACTTTTACACTGGTTAATGAGGGAGACCAGTTTGTAGTAGAAGGATTTGAGGAAGTAGCGGTATCCAGTTTGAATATAAACAATCTGACGGCAAGTATTGCGGACCTTACGGCAGACAGAGAAATTCTTTCCTTATCCGAGGAAAGCGATGTGGAAACGATCGGAGACTCGGCTCAGAAGCTTTCGCAATATGGGCTGGATCAACCACAATATATCCTGAAAATCGTCACCACCGAAGGAACAGAAGAGATCCTGACCTTTGGAGATGATGCATTAGATAACAATAGTATTTATGTTCAGTATGGAGATCAGGTCTATCTGATAGATAATGCAATTGCAGACATTCTGGCAAAAGATCGTTATTCTTTTTTAGACAATCAGATTACCGATATAGAACCGGAATATGAGCAGGCGACGATTACCTTATCCGGAACAGTACGTCCTTCTCCAATTACTCTGGAAATTAAAACAGTTCAGGAAGAAGAATCAGAATCGGAAGATGAGGGCGTGGTATCGTCCAGCAAAAAGGAATATACCCTGACTACACCGCTTGAACAGACCATTACAGAAGCTTCAGCGTCCCAGATGACAGATGGACTGTTTTCTCTGTACGCAAATTCAGTGGAGGCAGTTTCTCCAACCGAAGATGAGCTGGCTTCCTTTGGATTGGATCAGCCTTATTCAATTGTGACAGTTTGGTTTGATGGAACAGAGAGCTTTACCTTGAAAGCTTCTGCACCAGATCGGAATAACTATGTGTATTTAATGAAAGAAGGTTCACCTCTTGTATACCTGGTGTCTGCAAGCCGACTCAGTTGGCTGAAGGTTCAGACAGAGCAGCTGACCCAAAGCGTTTATACACCGGTTGAAGTGACCGAGCTCTCTGGTTTTTCTGTAACATCCGAAGATGCTTCCTATGATTTTGTGGTTGAGCATTCTGGGGATGAGACAAAAGTAAGCTGCAATGGACAGCAGGTAGACACAGAATTGTTTGAGGATCTGTATCAGACAGTAACAGCAATTCCTCCGGATAAGATGAGTTTCAAAACCTCATCGCTGCAGACGGTACTCACGATGACGATTGATTATCGGGATGAGCAACGTACAGATGATGTGATTGAACTGATCCCGACAGGTGATGGTTCCGTTTTAATTTCGATCAATGGGGAAAGCAGGTATACTGCTTCTCAGGATCTTGTATATCAGATTTTGGGAAACTGCCAAAATGCAGTGGACGGAAAAGAAATCAGCAACCTTGCTTAAATAAAAGGACCCTGATTACAGGGTCCTTTTATTATATGAAAATGATAACTAAAAGCTATAATTCGAAATATATTTACAAATTGGAAAACATATTTTTATTACAAATCAAAAAATATAATATAAAAATAACAGTTAGGATAATAAAACGGCGATTTTTTTGTTTTTTTACAGGGGAATCTGTGGTATAGTGAAAGAAAAATAAAACGGAGGATTTAAGATAAATGGATATTATAGCAGTTTTATCTCAGGAACTTTCTGTGCCTAAAACGCAGATTGAAAGTGCGGTCAAACTGATGGATGAAGGAAATACAATTCCTTTTATTGCTCGTTACCGAAAAGAGGTAACCGGTGGACTGGATGACACAATTCTGAGAAATCTGGAGGAACGCCTCCATTATCTGCGCAATCTGGAAAAAAGAAAGCAGGAGGTTCTGGAACTGATTGCTGCCAGCGGCAAGCTGGATGACAAACAGATGGAACAGATGCAGAAAGCGCTGGAAGAAGCAAAGATGCTTTCTGAAGTAGAGGATTTGTATCGTCCTTATAAACAGAAAAGAAAGACCCGTGCTTCTGTGGCAAGGGAAAAAGGATTGGAGCCGCTTGCAAAATTTATGCTGATGCAAAAGCCAGGTGGAGATCTGGAACAGGAAGCTGCCCGATATGTAAATGCAGAAAAAGGCGTGGAAGATGTCGAGCAGGCTTTAAGTGGTGCAGGGGATATCCTGGCAGAAGAGATCAGCGACTCGGCACAGATCCGCAGCCGTTTGCGGGAATATTTGCAGAAAAACGCCCAGATTTCGACAACAAAGGGGACAAAAGAAAATCAGATATACGATATGTATTCAGAATACAGCGAATCGGTACGCAAAATAGCGCCCCATCGCATCCTTGCCATCGACCGTGGAGAACGGGAAGAAGCCTTGAAGGTAAGTGTGGAAATCGATCAGCAGGTTTGTATCGGGATGATAGAAAACCAGGTGATCCACAGAAATTCCCCTTTTGCAAAGGTACTTCACGAAGTCTGTGAGGACAGCTTTAAGAGGCTTATTTTTCCTTCCTTGGAACGGGAACTGCGCGCTCAACTGACTGAGAAAGCCTGTGCACAGGCAATCGGAGTATTTTCAGAAAACTTAAAGAACCTTTTGATGCAGCCGCCGGTTAAGGGCTGTGTTACCATGGGTTTTGACCCGGCATACCGAACCGGATGTAAGATCGCGGTGGTAGATGAGACTGGAAAGGTGCTGGATACCACCGTTGTTTACCCGACCCCTCCACAGAACCGCACCGAGCAGGCAAAGCAGGTGCTTGGCAGCTTAATTGAGAAATATGGGATTACGGTGATCACAATTGGCAATGGAACTGCCAGCAAAGAATCGGAGATTTTTGTGGCGGAGCTTTTAAGTGAGCTCAATCCAAAACTGGAACATAAGGTTTCCTATATGGTAGTCAGCGAAGCAGGAGCGTCGGTTTATTCTGCATCCAAGTTGGGAGCAGAGGAGTTTCCACAGTTTGATGTATCGCTGCGCAGTGCCGTATCAATTGCAAGAAGATTGCAGGACCCGCTTGCAGAGCTGGTTAAGATTGACCCAAAGGCAATCGGTGTTGGACAGTATCAGCACGATATGCCGCCAAAAGAGATGGATGCGGCGCTGGGAGGCGTGGTAGAAGACTGCGTCAACAAAGTTGGTGTGGACTTAAATACAGCCAGCCAATCCCTTCTTTCCTATGTAGCGGGAATCAATGCGGCGGTGGCAAAGAATATCGTACTGTATCGTGAGGAAAACGGTTCCTTTACCAAACGAAGCCAGCTGTTATCTGTGTCTAAGCTGGGAAAGAAAGCATATGAGCAGTGTGCAGGCTTCTTGCGGGTATCTGAAAGCGAAAATCCATTTGACCATACCGGGGTTCATCCGGAAAGCTATGAGGCGGCAAAACAGCTGCTGACCTTGTGCGGGTACCAGATGCAGGATGTTTTGAGCGGAGAGATCGCACAGCTGCCGGAACGTGTACAAGCTCTGGGTGGAACAGAGCAGACAGCACGTCGGATTGGCGTAGGAGAGCCTACCCTGAAAGACATGATGGAAGAGCTGTTAAAGCCGGGAAGAGACCCGCGAGATGAACTGCCAAAACCGCTTCTGCGCACCGATGTCATGGAGATGAAGGACTTGAAGCCGGATATGATCCTGACCGGTACTGTGCGAAACGTCACCGATTTTGGTGCCTTTGTCGACATTGCGGTACATGAGGATGGTCTGGTGCATCTGTCCCAGATCTGTGACCGGTACATCAAGCATCCATCCGAAGTGCTCAAAGTAGGCGATATCGTCAAAGTAAAGGTTTTGGATGTTGATTTAAAAAGAAAGAGAATTTCGCTGACCATGAAAGGTCTGGGCAATCAGACAAGATAAGGGAAAGGAGGGACGGCTGTTTGACAGGACAACGTCTTCCAACCAGAACGCTGACTTACTGGAGAATCCGATTGCTGCTGTTTTGCATCGCTCCGGCTGTTTTGGGAGGTTTTTTCTATTATACGGCGGCAAGGTTGTTTACCATCTGGACCTTTGTGTGGATGTCGTTATTTTTGCTGCTGTGTTTTGTCTATTATCCAATGTACTATCATTTCTACCGATATTCGGTCAGTGGGATGCTGGTGCGGGTCAGCCGCGGCGTTATCTATAATCAGATGGATGCGGTGTTTGTGCGCAATCTCCAGTATACCAAGCTCAGTCAGACCCCTCTTCAGAAAATCATGTATCTGGCAACACTGAGACTGTATGCTGCAGGAGGTGTGGTGCGGATTTCCGGTATCAATTACGAGGAAGCGCGGCTGCTGCGAGTACAGTTGGGAAAGAAGATGGAGGTGGAGCATGGAGAACACGACCACGATTAAACGCTTTCGTCCTCACCCCCTCTACATCCTCAGCAACCTCTGGCGGTATCTGTTTATTTTGTTGATTCCATTGGTGCGCGGATTATATTATGTTGTCATCAACAGCTTTTCTTTGACCAATGGATTTCAGTTTGCGGTAAACATCTCCCGTTGGGTTCAGGGCGCATGGATGGATATCCTATTTCTGCTTGCCTTTTTGTCTTTAGGTATTTTGTTGTGGGTAACCTTTACAGTAGAGGTGTCCGAAGATGGACTGCTGGTAAACAGGGGGATTTTTCGCAGGGAGACAAGCTTCCTGCCAGCGTCCAGATATAGCTGTGTATCATTGCTGGCGCCGCTGCGCCTTCGATTGTTTGGTGCAGTGTATCTTCGAATCGATACGCCGGGAGGAGGACTTCAGAATGCAGATCTACAGGTTATGTTGCGTAAAAAGGACTGCCAGAAGATTGTAAGAATGCTGCAGGTACCGCAGGGTTTGACTCCTCTGTCTCCGATGCGGGAATATACCCCAAAAAACAGTTATGTGTTCTTATTGGCAATGATCACGTCAAACTCCTTTGCGGGAATGCTGTTGATCTCCACCTTTATCACACAGGTGGGTAATTTGCTGGGAGAACAGTTTTCAGAAATGATTTATGGTACCTTTGAGAATGTAGCAAGAACGCTGGCATTCGGGGTTCCTCCCGCAGCATTTGCGGCAGCATGCATTTTGTTTTTTGGCTATCTGTGTGCCTTTGTAGCAAGTCTTGCCCGGCATGCAAATTTTCATGTTTTGCGCAGGCAAAATATGCTGGAGATTCAGGCAGGGCTGTTGACCAAACGCACCTACCGAATCCAGACGGAAAAAATCGGATATTTGGATATCAGAAGATCGCTGATTACTTGTATTCTGGGAGTATATTCCATCTTCCTTTCAACGGTCGGTTACGGTAAGTTTAAGGATGATGTTTCGGCACTGATTCCCTGTGTGCGCAAAAAGAAGCTGCAGCACAGTCTGCACCTTTTACTTCCGGAATATCATGTTTCACCGAGAACAATTTGTCCACATCGACTGCGATCTGCTTTTCGATATACCTGGCGTTCTGTTGCTGTTTTAATTGCAGTGCAGGTTGCCAGAAAAATTTTGTGCATACTTTTTCCGGGATGGATTGATCTGATTGCATGGGTAGGGTTTATGGCAACCTGTCCGCTGATTTGGTTATTGATCGTGAAACTGATTGATCTCAATACTGCGGGAATATCCTGCGAACAGGATTGTTATACACTGCGATATTCCAAAGGTTTTTCTTTGCATCAGGTTATTATCCGCCCGCAAAGGATTGCAAAAATAAAGATTGTACAGAGCATCTTGCAGAAGAGAACCGGTCGATGCGATGTTTACGTTTTTTCTTATTCAGAAGGACGTCAGCTGCATCATGTACGTGATCTAAACAGAGAACAGGCAGAAAAGCTGCTTGGTATTGAGTAGATAAAAAGAAACAGATAAGAAATAAAACAAAAAGCCCAAAGCATTTGCTTTGGGCTTTTTGTTTAGGAACAGAAGAGATGATCGCCGATTTGGGTAATAACCGGACGAGAACGAATCCACTTGTTTGAAGTTTTGTCCGGGTTATAGTAATAGAGCGCACCACCAGTTGGATCGGAACCATTGAGTGCTTCGCCGATTCGGTGACAGCTTCATTAATCTGTCCATCCGTAATGGCGGTGAAAGCACCAGGCTGATAAACAACGCCGGAGATGCTGTCAGGGAAAGAGGAAGATTCTACACGGTTTAATACGACAGCGCCGACAGCAACCTGACCAATATATGGTTCTCCTCTGGCTTCTGCAGAAATGATGCGGGCAAGAAGTTCAAAGTCAGAATTGGACACGGAAGCGGAAGATGAGGAGGAAGAAGGAAGTCCAATCAGTTCCAGTGTTTTTTCATCGGCAACTCCGGTAGCGGAAAGTCCGTGAGCTTGCTGAAACTTTTTGATAGCTTCGGTTGTCTGGGAACCGTAGTATCCGGTGACAGGCCCGGAGAAATATCCCCACGATTTTAATCGGGTTTGAATTTGAGTTACCTCATCACTCTGGGAGCCATACTGAGATACAACGTCGATTGCGGACTTTTCGGCAGATACCACAGTGGAGGAAGGGGACTGGGAAAAGGCAAAATAGATGATGCAGAGATTGATCATCACCAGGATTGCCAGTTTTACCAGATTGGAAGTTTGTTCTCTGGAAATCATAATATCTCTCCTTAGGAAGGATTTTAATGTGTACAACAACAGTTTTGCCGAAAGATACCGGATTTATCCATTCTGCAAAAAAAGAATTCTTATTTGGAAAGAGAACATTTTGAAAGAGGTAAACATACTGTGATAATATCCGGAAAGGCGGTGAAAATATATGATGGAAATCATATGGGTGATATTAATTGTCATAGTTGCAGCAATATGCGCGGCATTACTTGGTAAACAAACAGACAGACAGGAGGAAAACATTATGGAAGAAAAGGCAATCCGTTTTGCAGAAGAATGTTACATAGAAGGAATCATTCCAATTCAAAAGGTAAAACGTCTGGCAGAGTTTTATTTAGTAGAGGAATCGGAAAGAACAATTGAATGGCAGGAAGCAAGAAAAAGAATTGAAGATACGCTAAATAGCTATACAAAGAAAGAAGAAAAATAGCAAAAATAAAGAATTGCTGCTGGATTTATAAAGAAATGAGGAGTTTTTCGCGCCGAAAACCCGCATAATTAAGGGAAAAAGTGGGGGTTTCCCACTTTTTTGAAAAAAATCTGGATTTT
>ENA-OPCN01002446-OPCN01002446.1-human-gut-metagenome-genome-assembly--contig:-NODE-2446-length-10363-cov-1.953434_pt1 | contig 10363 bp, 10 predicted proteins | sample MGYA00241567_ERZ501485 | MGnify/ENA primary metagenome ERZ501485 (study PRJEB25962, sample SAMEA2042579) | human gut metagenome | biome: human gut; feature: human-associated habitat; material: faeces...
TTGAACTGCTAATGTTCAATGGTAGACAGACGCGCCACAGCGCGTTCACTTCTTAGCGGATATGGCGGAATTGGCAGACGCGCCAGATTTAGGTTCTGGTGTCCCCGACGTGCAGGTTCAAGTCCTGTTATCCGCATAGAATAAGGGTTTCCGAGGATCTTTCATAATCCCGGAAACCCTTATTTTTGACCCAATGTTGTCCTTATAGATATCGATACACAGATTTATTTCTGTTTCCACCATACGATTTCACCGGCTTCTTCGGTCTTTCTCAGATCGATCAGGCGCTGATTCTCTGATCCGCGAAACTGCAGACTGATATTTTTTTTATCTTTCATAAATTCTCCGTCTACCAGGACATCAATATATTGCATCATGGCATAATGAAGCACATTTTCCCACAGATCTCCTGTATAGAGCCATATCGTCTTATCAGTTCTTCGTATACATAGCCACTGTAAGCCCATATTGTTTTTTTGGGGAATTCGCGGCGCACTCTTTGTAAAAGCGAAAGCAACACATACTGATGCTCTGGCTCAAAGGGTTCTCCGCCAAGTAAAGTCAATCCTGCCACATACCCCGGCCGCAACGCTTCCATCAATTCTTCTTCCACTTCTTTTGTAAACGGTTGTCCATATGTAAAATTCCATGTCTCCGGCTGAAAACATTCCTCACAATGATGCGTACATCCAGATACAAACAATGTCACACGTACACCGGGACCATCTGCTATATCAGATTTTTTTATATTACAATAATACATATTCCACCTTCTTTCTCAGCAATGAATCCAGACTATTTCTTCTTAATGAAACTGATTTGTCTCTGGTTGATATTCATACTTAATCAGTGCCAGCTGGTCTGTGATTTCCTGTTCCGTCACACCATAAGCCTTTGCCAGCTCTTCTAATGACGGATATCGATCTCTCAGTTCTGTATTTACTACGCTTAAAAGCATTACCGGATCTTTAGGTAATATCATTTGTCATTCCTCCATGTGAAAATCATATTATTCTCTATTATAATACAATACAACCTTTTATGGCATTTTATTTTGCAAGTAACATTGCCATACCACTCATGATAAATATACCCATTGCCGCAATTATACCGCCACCGACCTGCTGCCACAGCCGTCCAAGATCGGACAACTCACCGTTTTTAAACTGCCACTTTTTCAGGAAAAAATAGCATTCTTCCGGATATATCGCACAGATAATTCCAAGTATATACAAAAACAGTCCAAGAATATTCATATACCATGTGGAAATTGTTTCCTTGTCATCATAGATAATCCTGCACAATGCGTAGCTGTAACGCTCCGCATCCATATCTTGACTAATATTCACACCATCTTCGGAAAATTCCATGTTTCCGTTCTGGAGTACCGGCACTCCATTATCATACAATTCTTTCTGATCTGTATCCCAGCTTCCTGATACAGTCTGATCCGGAAAATAAAATGTAATCTGTTCCTTTTCTATCTCATAGGAAACTTCCTGTTTTTTACCGTGAAAAACAACTGTAAATTCATGATCCGATGTCTGCTCTATATAATTAGATGCATCTTGTTCATACCTTGAGCTGCTTTTTTCATAGAAAAAATCATCTCCCACATATACCCCCGGACGCATCGTTGTATACCCCCCATATCCAAATACAACTGCTGCAATCAATATAGCAATCACTACTTTTATTGCCTTTTTCCTCTTGTTCATAAACCCCCTCCTTTTAAGAAAGACCATTACGAAACTGTCAAAAACAGTAATTCTATAATGGTCTCTTTTTTCAATGCAATTAATTTTCAACGCATTTATTGAATAATTTTTTTGGTACAAATCCCCGAAAAAAATTTTGGGGTTTTTGGTTATTTAAATAATCCTACAGATGAAGCACTCTCTCTTTGATTTCCTGCGTTCTTCCCTGATTCCAGAACTGCGTGCCGATGTAACCGCAAGTACGGCGTGCCACATTCATCTTATCCTGATCATGATTTCCGCAATTTGGGCATTCCCAAATCAATTTGCCATCTTCCTCTACAATCTGAATTTCACCGGTATATCCGCATACCTGACAGAAATCACTTTTGGTATTCAGTTCTGCATACATGATGTTATCATAAATGTACTGCATTACGGAAAGTACTGCATCCAGGTTCTGCTGCATATTCGGTACTTCCACATAACTGATGGCTCCACCCGGAGACAGTTTCTGGAACTGAGCCTCAAATTTTAATTTTTCAAAAGCATCGATATTCTCTGTTACATGAACATGATAACTGTTTGTAATATAGTTTTTATCTGTCACACCCGGAATCAGTCCAAAACGTTTCTGCAAACATTTTGCAAATTTATAAGTTGTGGACTCCAGCGGGGTGCCATACAGACTAAAATCTACGTTGTGCTCTGCCTTCCACTCGCTGCAGGCATCATTCATATGCTGCATTACTTTCAGTGCAAACGGTGTCGCACTCGGATCTGTGTGGGATTTACCTGTCATATAGCGGACACATTCACACAATCCCGCATATCCGAGAGAGATCGTAGAATAACCATCATGAAGCAGTTTATCAATAGTCTCGCCTTTTTTCAGACGGGCAAGTGCGCCATGCTGCCACAGGATCGGAGCCACATCAGAAGGTGTTCCCTCCAGACGCTCATGACGGCACACCAGTGCACGGTGACAAAGTTCCAGTCTCTCATCAAAGATTTTCCAGAATTTGTCCATATCTCCCTGGGATGAACAAGCGACATCTACCAGATTGACCGTTACAACGCCCTGGTTGAAACGTCCGTAATATTTTGGCTCATTTGTCACCGGATCTACATAAGGAGTCAGGAAAGAACGGCATCCCATACATGGATAACAATGTCCTTCACCGTTTTTATCCACTTTATTCTCAAACATGATCTTCTCGGAAATATAATCCGGTACCATTCTCTTTGCGGTACATTCTGCTGCCAATCTGGTCAGATACCAGTATTTGCTATCCTCATGGATATTATCTTCCTCCAGTACATAGATCAGCTTCGGGAATGCAGGTGTGATATAGACACCTTTTTCATTTTTTATACCCTGGATACGCTGCTTTAATACTTCTTCGATCACCATAGCCAGATCATCTCTGGTACGACCTTCCGGTACTTCATTCAGATACATAAAAATTGTAATAAACGGGGCCTGACCATTGGTAGTCATCAATGTGATCACCTGATACTGAATCATCTGAACGCCCTGTTTTACTTCTTTCTGTACACGAAGTTCTGCTACTTTATTGATTGTTTCCTCATCTGCCTCAATACCGCTCTGCGCAAACTCGTAAGCAACTTCTTTCCGGTATTTTTCACGACTGACCTGTACAAACGGAACCAGATGGGACAGGGAAATACTCTGACCGCCATACTGGGAACTTGCGATCTGGGCAACCGCCTGGGTAGCCACATTACATGCAGTGGAAAAGCTGTGCGGTTTCTCGATCATTGTCTCGCTGATCACAGTTCCGTTCTCCAGCATATCATCCAGATTTACCAGGCAGCAGTTATGCATATGCTGTGCAAAATAGTCTGCATCATGGAAATGGATCAGCCCTTTCTCATGTGCCTCTACGATATCCGACGGAAGCAGGAATCGTTTTGTAATGTCCTTGCTGACCTCGCCTGCCATATAGTCACGCTGCACACTGTTAACTGCCGGATTTTTATTGGAATTTTCCTGTTTTACTTCCTCATTGTCAAACTCAAGCAGACTTAAAATCTGTTCATCTGTTGAATTGGATTTACGCACCAGTGCTCTTTTATACCGATAAGTGATATAATTACGCGCCACAGAAAAAGCTCTCTGATTCATGATCTGATTTTCTACCAGATCCTGGATTTCTTCCACACTCAGTGCTCGGTTCATGCCTTCGCAGATGGTACGCATGTTGGCTGCGATAACCGCAATCTGCTCTTTACTCATACGCTCTGTTTCTGCCACACTGTCATTTGCTCTGATAACTGCAGAAATAATCTTCTCCATATCAAACTGCGATTCTGACCCGCTTCGCTTAATAATCTTCATTCCACTCGCCCTTTCTTCTCTATCTCAAATCAATCACTGCCCGGAACACGTCTGCTTTTCCCTGCAGCAGCCATGTCAAATGCTGTCAGACAGTTCCACTTTTTACAATTGGTTCCGAGAACCGTTCTTGAACATTGTACAATATCTAGTATGGTTTTTCAATTGTAAATCCTATATATAGTTATTTTCCTACAATATCCACAATTTTCAATCTATGTCTTGACTTTTTCAGATTAGCAGGAACATAGCCTGAATCCAACACTTTTTCCACTTAATTTTCAAAATATAAAAATATAAAAATAGCACTTTGCACAATTACCGGGGGGCCTTCTGCCTGCATCAGCTATATCTTGCACCTGCATGATTTTAACTACAAATTGTGCTCTTCATCCTCATATTTTACGCACAAAAAGAGAGGGCAAGAGTGCTGTCCAATCAGGTACTCTTCCCTCCCCTGATGTGCGTTCTATCTGACTCGTTATTATGCTTCCGCTGCCAGTTTTTCAATAGCTGCTTTGATACGCGCAATGGATTCTTCTTTTCCAAGAACTTCCATCAACTCCGTTGCGCCACCCGGTGTCATCTGTTTTCCGGAAAGTGCGGTACGGATCGGCCACATAACATAACCATTCTTATATCCATTTTCTTTTACATAACTGCTGAGCATTGCATACAGTGCGTCATTGCTGTAATCTTCCTGAGCCTCCATCAATGGAAGAACATCTTTCAAAACTGCCAGAGATGTCTCGGCAGTTGTTTTCATCTTTTTATGTGTATACATGGCGATATCATATTCCGGGACTGCTTCAAAGAAATCAATATGCTCTTTGATATCCGGGAAAATCTCGATACGTGTCTTCACCATCTGCGCAATCTTCTTGTAATCGCAGTCGCGGTGTATCACTTCTTTGATGTATGGCTCTGCCAACTCATAAAAAGCATCAAAATCCATCGCTTTGATATACTCGCCGTTCATCCATTTAAGTTTTACCATATCGAAAACAGCCGGAGATTTGCTGATGTGATGGTAATCAAAATTCTCTACCAGTTCTTCCAGAGAGAAAATCTCACGGTTATCTACCGGACTCCAGCCAAGTAAAGCGACAAAGTTTACCACTGCCTCAGACAAAAATCCCTGCTCGATCAAATCTTCGTAAGAAGAATGTCCGCTTCGTTTGCTCAGTTTCTGATGTTCCTCGTTTGTGATCAGCGGACAGTGTATATATTTCGGTTCTTCCCATCCGAATGCATGATACAATCTGGTATATTTCGGTGCAGACGATAAATACTCATTACCACGGACAACATGCGTAATGTGCATCAAATGATCGTCTACTACATTTGCAAAGTTATAAGTCGGATATCCGTCGGATTTGATCAGGATCATATCATCCAATTCAGAGTTCGGCTGTGTGATATCTCCGTAAATCTCGTCATGGAAAGTTGTCTCGCCTTCATTCGGTACATTGGCACGGATAACATATGGTTTCCCGGCAGCCAGATTTGCCTCGATCTCTTCTTTGGAAAGATGCAGACAGTGTTTGTCATAGACACTGATTTCTTTTCCGTTGATATTCTGTTTTAAAGAATCCAGGCGTTCTTTATCACAGAAGCAGTAATATGCCTCGCCTTTTTCGATCAGCTGTTTTGCATATTCCATATACAACCCGCTCTTGCAGCGCTCACTCTGGATATATGGACCATATCCGCCATCTTTGTCCGGTCCCTCATCATGGATCAGACCTGTTTTTTCCAGGGTACGGTAAATAATTCCAAGCGCTTCTTCCACAAAACGCTCCTGATCCGTATCTTCAATTCTAAGTATAAACTCTCCGCCCTCATGCTTTGCAATCAGATACGTGTACAAAGCAGTGCGCAGATTTCCAACATGCATACGGCCTGTCGGGCTCGGTGCAAATCTTGTTCTGACTTTAGCCATAACTCTACCTCTTTCTGTCTATTCTTTACGATCCAGCATCTGCTTTTTTTCTTCTGCGAGTGTGCATTATCTGCACAAAGCACTTTTATCTGATGAAAAATTTGCTGCGATTTCCTGTCAGATAAAAAATTGCTGATTCGTTCATTTCTATTTCGTAAGCGTTCCTATTATAACCCAATCCGGACATTTCCACAAGGGCAAAAAGAAGGCTGTTGTATCAAACTTCAGCACAGTTTTGATACAGCAGCCTCAAAAATGTATTCTAACTTGTTTTCAGTTCTTTCCAAAGCTGACTGTAATATGCGGTGGTGTCCGCATCCAGTGCTTTGTATACCTCGCATTTTTCAAGTGTCGCTTCACTCGGAAAAATTAGCGGATCCTCTTTTGTCTCCTCATCCAGCTGATCATATACTGCCGTATTCGGTGTCGGATAATAAATTTCTTCGAAATTCTTCATAGCGATATCTTCTCTGCAGAGAAAATCCAAAAACTTCAGTGCTCCTTCATGATTTTCTCCTTTTTTCATCATCATCCAAGAATCAAACCATACATTGGATCCCTCTTCCGGAACGACATATTCCAGGTCTTCATCATACTCATTGGCCAGATATGCCTCTCCGGAATAGCAAACTGCCAACGCTGCATTTCCGGCCACCATCTCTTCACGGACTTCGTCCACAAAGTATGCTTCCACATCTGGTTTCTGCTCAAGCAACATATTCTGTGCTACCTGCAGTTCCTTATGATTTGTGGTATTCAGTGAATATCCTTTGTATTTTAATGCACACATATAAGCATCCCGGATACTGTTCTGCATAATGATTTCCCTGGCATATTTGCCGTTAAACAGACTATCCCAGCTGGTAATCTCTTCATCTACCATATTTGTATTATACAGGATACCTACTGTTCCCCAAAAATACGGGATACTGTACTTGAGTTCCGGGTCATAGGATTTTGACATCTCCCAATACAGGTCTCCGATATTATCGATGTACTGCATCTGGCTGAAATCAATCTCTTCTGTCTCGCCTTCCTCGATCAACCGCTCCACCATATAATCAGAAGAACAGATCAGATCGTAAGGAATCGTACTTGCCTTATATTTGGAATACATTTCCTCCGGCGTCGTTGCTTCCTCATAAAGTACCTTAATACCAGTCTCTTTCTGAAACTGCTTTAATACTGACGTATCGATATATTCACCATAATTTAATACAACAATAGTATTTTTTCCGCCGGCTTCGGACATATCCACGGAGCTTTCCTCTTCTCCGGTGGCACCACAGCCAACTAAAATTCCGGTCATGGCAACACACAGCGCCATCGCCACCCGACTTTTCCATTTTTTTATTTTCATGCTGTCACCTTCCCTTTACATTGCTGCCTTTTTCAGCTGTTTCTGACGAATCTCCGGCACAAAATTTGCCAGAAGCAGAACCACCAGCACCACAGCAAAGATCAGTGTCGATAACGCATACATTTCCGGTTTGATTCCACGCTTCAACTCACCGTAGATCATAGTAGATAATGTGTTGATTCCTGCACCTTTTGTGAAGTAGGTGACTACAAAATCATCCATGGACATGGTCAGAGCCATAAAGAATCCACTGACAACAGATGGAAAGATCATTGGGAATACTACCCGGAAAAACGCCGTGACACTGTTTGCTCCAAGATCACGTGCCGCTTCATACACACTCATATCCATCTGCTGCAGTTTCGGCAGGATGCTCAGGATCACATATGGAATATTAAATGTTACATGTGCCAGCAAGATGCTGACATAACCCAGACTTGTAAATCTGGAAAACCAGAGCATCAGCGCAATACCGGTCACGATATCTGCATTCAACATCGGAATGTTTCCTATTCCAAGTGTCAGGGAATAACTCCGTTTTTTCATAGCATCAATGCCGATGGCGGCCAACAGGCCGATGCCTGTAGCTATGGCTGCTGAAGCGAAACCGATTGTCAGTGTGTTCTGTAATGCTGCGACTACATCACTGTTATGTAACAAAATCTGATACCATTTCAGTGTAAATCCGCCCCAGACAACCCGGGATCGGGATGCATTAAAGGAGAGAACCACCAGCACTGCAATCGGAATGTACAGAAACGCAATAATCAGTACCAAATAAAATTTCATAAAAAAACGCTTTACCATACGCTGCTCTCCTTTCCTCCGTCATTTTTTACTGTAAACATCATACTGATGAGTACAAAAATCATCAGTGCGATAGACAGACCGGAACCAAGATTCCAGTTCATGCTGGTGGAAAATTCCTGTTCAATGATATTTCCAATCAACATGATCTTGCCACCTCCAAGAATATCCGGAATAGCAAACGTGGTCAGCGACGGAACAAACACCATGGTAATTCCACTGATGATGCCCGGCATGGTAAGTGGAATCATGATTTTGGTCAAAACTGCGGACAACGGTGCACCCAGATCGCGGGCTGCCTCGATGACATCCTCATTCAGTTCCATCACCGCATTGTATACCGGCAGAATCATAAACGGCAGATAATCATAAACCATGCCAATAACAATCGCCACATTGGAATTCGCCAGATCCTGTCCCGGCAGCCCCAATACCCCAAGGATTGCATTAATAATTCCGTTTCTGGACAACAACAACTGCCAGGCCATAATACGCAGTACAAAGTTTACCCACATCGGAAGAATCACGATAATAGCCATCAATCCTTTTTTTCCGATGTTCAATTTCCGCAGTATCACAGCCAGCGGATAGGCCAGCAAAAGGCAGACCACTGTACACAGTAAAGCCAGCCACAGTGCAAGCAACAATGATTTCAGATGCACCGGTTCGAAAATTGCCAGAATGTTAGACAGGGTAAATCCACCGTTTCCATCTCCCAGAGCATAAAATACGATCATCAGGATTGGCAGCACTGTAAATCCGATGATCCAGACGATATACGGTGTTGCCAACAAACTTCTCTTATTCATTCTTTTTGATTACCTCCTGTGCAGCAGACACCGGTTTGTGCATAATCTGAATATTTTCCGGCTTCACATACAGACCAATCTCTGTCCCCGGATGATAAGCAATGGTGCTGTGCGCCAGCCACTCATAACCATTCGCCTGCACCTTCATTTCATAATGCACACCCTTAAACAGAATCGAAGTAACAACGCCATCCATCATACCTTTCCCTTTTTCAAGGAATTCCATATCTTCCGGACGAATGACTACATCGACGTTTTCGTTCGCTGCAAATCCAGTATCTACACACGGGAACGGACATCCGAGGATTTCCACCAGACAATCCTTAGGCATCACACCGTCAATGATATTACTCTCACCAATAAAATCAGCTACAAACGCATTTTGCGGTTCGTTGTAAATATCTACAGGCGTACCCACCTGTTGGATCAACCCCTGGTTCATAACAATGATCCGGTCAGACATGGTCAGTGCTTCTTCCTGATCGTGAGTTACAAAAATAAAAGTAATACCCAGTTCATTTTTTATCTTAATCAGCTCCTGCTGCATGTCTTGACGCAGCTTCAGATCCAATGCTCCCAACGGCTCATCTAAAAGCAGCACTTCCGGCTCATTTACAATCGCACGGGCAATAGCGATACGCTGCTGCTGTCCACCGGACAGAGACATCGGATGTCGGTCTTCAAACCCTTCCAAATCTACAAGTTTCAATGCATATCTGATCTTATCCTGAATATATGATTTACTCTTTTTCTTCAATTTCAGTCCAAATGCAATATTTTCCCCGACACTCATATGGGAAAACAGCGAATATTTCTGAAATACAGTGTTGATATGACGCTTATCCGGAGACAGATTCGTAATATCCTTACCTTCAAAAATAACCTTTCCCTCATCCGGTGCCGCAAAACCACCAATGATACGCAATGTGGTAGTTTTGCCACAGCCGGAAGGCCCCAGCAGGGTCACAAATTCATTTCTTCCTATGTCAATGCTCAGATCATCCAGAATCTTTTTCCCATCAAAAGATTTTGTCAGATGCTGTAAATTCAAGATTGCCTGTTCCATCCCTTTTTCTCCTCATATGTTTTTCAAATTTCTGCTCACACTATCCGGGGCCGGCGGATATTCGCCCCCCACTCATCCTATTTACTTCATTGGGCTAAAATGTCGGTGGTGTGCTCACCCAGACAAATTTTGCCGGACGGCTGCCTGTATTTTCAATAAAATGATTCCGATTCGCCCGGAAATAAAAACTCTCACCGGATTTTACCACATAGCTTTTGTCTCCCAGATGCAGTCGGATCCGCCCGGAAATCACATATCCGAATTCTTCCCCCTCGTGTGGTTTATCTTCCTGCAGCTGCTCCTTCGGCTGTACAACTACCAGA
>ENA-OPCN01002448-OPCN01002448.1-human-gut-metagenome-genome-assembly--contig:-NODE-2448-length-10352-cov-2.347286_pt1 | contig 10352 bp, 8 predicted proteins | sample MGYA00241567_ERZ501485 | MGnify/ENA primary metagenome ERZ501485 (study PRJEB25962, sample SAMEA2042579) | human gut metagenome | biome: human gut; feature: human-associated habitat; material: faeces...
CCGTTGTAGCCGAAGTTTACCTTGCCGTTCTGGATCACCCACCATCCGTTCTGGTTCTTCGCTACGGTATTCATGCTGAAATCAACTTTCCCATTGGCATCGCAGTACCACCATCCGTTCTGGTTGTTTGCTACGGTCTCCTGTTGGATGACTGAGCTTCGGGACATGTTGTACCAGTCATTTCCTGCTTTAACAACCCCGTTGTCAGCGAATGTTACCTTGCCGCCGGTGAGTTTCCATAAACCAAAGCGGTTTGCCATTAATCCGTTGTAGTTGAAGTCTACCTTTCCGTCACGGATCACCCACCATCCGTTCTGGTTCTGTTCTACGGAATTGACCTTCTGTACGGCACTTCCGATCGCATAGTACCAGTTGTTTCCTGCCTTAACGACTCCGGTATCCTGAAATGTAACACGGCCGCCATGAAGGATCCATGTTCCATGCTCGTTGGATTCGATCCCGTCATAATTGAAATCAACTTTTCCGTTTGTGATCTTCCACCATCCGTTTACATTTTGTGCTACGGTATTGGAGCTGAAATCCACCTTGCCGTTTACAACATGCCACCATCCGTTCTGGTTGTTTGCTACGGTTGTGTCGAAAACAACTTTTCCGCCTACGACATGCCACCATCCGGATTCCCCGTTTACGGTTCCCTGAATGATGCTGTTGACATCAAACTGTACCTTACCGCCTTTGCAGTACCACCATCCGTTCTTGTTCTCTGCAAATCCGTTATAAGTGAAATCAACCTTACCATCCCTGATGACCCACCAGCCGTTCTTATTCTTTGCGACTGTATCTGTCTTTACTACCTCCCCGTTTTCGGTATAATACCATCCGTCTGCTTTCGGGACAACGTCCTGTGTAACTGCTGCCTGGGCGTTTACCGATAAAGCCGGCGCAACGCTTGATCCTGCTAATACTGCTGCCAGTGCGAAGATCGCTAATACTTTTTTGAATCTCATAATTCATTTTCTCCTTCCAATTGTGCTTGCTTTTTTGTTATGTACACAGTCTATCACAACTGCTACAGTCTGTTATTTTTGCAGAAATAACCTCTCTGGAGGAATCTGCTGCTGTTATGTGTATTTCTTCCTTATATAATATGGGGATATTTTGACAAACCGGAATATGATTAAAGAAATTTAAACAGAGATACCCTAAAAAGCAACTTTTTCTTATATCTTGCCATAAATCCGGATAAAATGTTATAATAATATCCGGATTTGATCCATCTGCTTCAACATCCCCTGTGTATGGAGCGGAAATATCTTATATTTGAACAGAGAAAAAAGACCGTGCCGGAAGAATGATACCTTTCGCAGCCGGTCTTTTTCTCGTATATCGTCTTCATTTGTTCGCAATTTCATTATACTATTCAGATTTTTTCATGTCAATAAAAGCATGCACGATTCGTGCATATTAACGATTCGTGCATATTAATGTTTCGTGCATATTAACGATTCGTTAATAAATACGACGTATTAATGCAATGTGATTTATAAAAAAAATATATAAAGTCTGGTTTTCTCCCATATTTTCTTTCTTATTAGTTGTTTTTTGGTATTGATGGATGATATTTTGGAAAGATTCATTGCTACTGCATATAATTAAGGTTTTGTGTATATGCACGATTCGTTCATATTAATGATTCGTTCATATAAACGAATCGTTAATGCATAAGACAGATTAATATGGTATAATTTGGGAAAAGAGATAAAAAAACCAGGATTCTCCCTGGTTTTCTTGCTCGTTAATTGTTTTTTGGTATTTATTGATGATATTTCGATATTTCGGAAAGAGGCATTATTACAGCCTCAAATTCTTCCGCTTTTGTTTCTTTTTGCTGCAACAATAAAATGGCAGCCTCTATATTCTCATCTTTTTATAATGAAAATATCATGAATAATTCCATCAAAAAACATTATCAGTACAAGTTAGTTCTATAATATCTCCTTTTTTATCCACATATATCACATTACAGGAGGAATACATAATGAGTATGTTGAAATTTCCACGTTTACAAAGCTTAGTAGAGGATATGAACAAAAACCATGTAGACAAGGACCGTTTTGGTTTTCAATATAAATATCATTTTGATGTTATCGTATCTATCGTACATAATGGCTATGATCTACTTATAGGAATACATGAAATAAATTATGGGTTAGTGGTTCATGTTTCCCCAAATTTTGTTGCAGAACTCACAGGCGATGATTATTATTCTTTATGTACTAATTTGAATCTTTCATATCAAAAAGATAATTTTTCATCATCAGTATTTCTGAAGCTCCTTTCTTCTAAGATTCCGGAAAAATATTCTGGATATAAGCATAATTACAAAAATATGTTTCCTTTTTTGAAATACCAACAGGTAGACGAATCAGAGAAAAAATATTTTGTTGGCTGGAATGATCATGCAAAAGACCATAGGCAGGCGCGAAATTTTTCAAAGACTGAATTTTATTTAGGAAAAGCAGTTGCTGATTACTGCAGGGACCATAATATTAGTTCTCTGTGGACTAAATATCCATCAGAAGAAGAACATTATACAGACCCTTGGTAATAAGTGAACAGAACAATGTTCTGCTTCTAAATTAATTAGGTGAATTTTTGATTGCTTCTATATTTTAATAAACAAAACTTGGAGAGAAATCCTACCTACAGGCAGCAGGATTTCTCTCCTCTGTTTGGATGGAGTCTTGTTATCTTTGATAACTATGATTCATCTATTCTTCCACTTCTTCTATATAATAAGCTTCATTATCTATGTAATATAGCTTTTGCTTTTCCATATTTGGAAATATATCTTTAAATGTTTTGCTTGTTGCTAAAAAGTCTGTACTTCCATCAATATGTATAAATCCATTATTAACTTTTTCTCTATTCCTTTCAGGCTTTAAGGCTCTCATATATCCATTAGCTGCAGTAAACTCATCAAAAGTATAAGAAGCAATCACATTTCCAGTTACCCAGATATTGAGACTTTTCTTATCTTCATTCAGTTCAAATTTTTCATTTTCATAAACGACGATGATTGGTCCGGTTTCTTCATCTAACAATATGAACCGATATCCAAGGCCATCGTCCTGTAAAGCTTCTTTTTCTGAATCGTACAGATAAGGGGAAGGGATGTTGATCTCATACATCTCCCCGTCTGTTGGTTCAAACATGCCACTCATAAAGTATCTGTATTTTTTTTCCATCATACACCTCCTACCAGATAGCAAAACGGAACAGTGTTCCGTTTCTACTCAAAAAGGGACTTCCTTATCGGAAATCCCTTTTGAATATGTTACTTACTGAAGATTTCTTTTTTCAATATACGCTCACCAAAGGGAGTGTTTTTGTATAGCACATAAGTTTTGGCTATTTACTGAAAATTCCTTTTGGAAGATCGTCTTCGTCGTGTTTCTTTGATTTTTTAATGAAGAGGATCACTCCTGTGCCAGTTATAGCAAGCGCTCCGATCAGAAGTAAGAACAGCATATGCTGGTCTGCTCCTGTGTTCGGAAACGGCGGAGTAACAGATTCTCCGATTACATAAGACAGATCATAGAAGCAATATTTCTGAGAAACTTCGTCATATACAGCATTGTTGATATCTGCTCCATATTTTTTGATCTCATCCATAGTCAGCTCTACCGGGAGCTTTACTTCGATGTTATCTTTCAGTAATGAGTAACCATTCGGAGTTGAAATCTCTGTCAGCACATAAGTCTGCGGGATCAATTCTCCCCATGACACGTTTCCATTTGCATCCGTCGTACCCGTATAGGTCTGTCCATCTGTCAGTCCAACCAAAGTATATTTAGCTCCGGCAATCGGAGTTGTATTATCTTCCGCGTCTTTCTTTGCTACAGAAATGGAGCCTTTATATACCTTATCGTAAATATTCATTGAAAGGTTTGCTGCTGTTATAGGCATCTGGATAACTTTATCTCCGTCATATACTTTCGGAGATTCTCCGTTGTTATCCTGTTTGATGACAGCAACAAGACCTGTTGTTACATCCGTTCTGCCGGATGGATTCTGAGTGTAACTCATAGATCCTACATTTTGATACTTTTCAGGTGGAACAACTTCTTTGATACGGTATGTTCCAATAGGATATTGTACTTTCCCCGTATTTACGCTCTTATACAAATCATCGGATTTCAATACAGTCCCATCGTTCTTTGTATAATTATTAATCAGGTTTGATTCATTGTTACAGTTGATTCTACCTTTAGCATTTGTCTGGAAGTACCATTTTCTTGTCGGAGTTCCTGTGGTCTTGCCATCCGTGTTTGTGTAATAACTCAATTCAAAGATAGCACCCTGCAGGGAAGTATCTCCTGCTGCTACAGCTTTGCCGGTATCATAATCCATTTTGTTCAGCTGAAGGGTGAACGGGTCGTTTCCGACCGGATCGGTACATTCAACAACACATGGGTTATTTTCTGAATTTGCAGCAGTTACTTCGACTTTATGGATTCCTCCAGTCGCATTATCAATGGAACCGTCACAGAGTAAATAACCTTTGCCTGCTTTTACTTCTTTAACATACCAGGTACCTGTCCCAACCATTTCTATATTGGTGTTACCATCCTTGTCTGTTGTAAGAGTAGCCTTGCGGTTGGTATCATTTTTTGCATCCACTTCAGTTGCATAAACACCATACTCTGCTCCTGCCAGATCATAACAGCTGTTATCCTTTGTAATAGAAGTATTTCCGGATGTTTTTTTTAAGGTAATATATCCATTATTCGGCTCATCAGCAAAGCTCACTTCGATGGCTGTCGTATTAGCCGTTAATGTCTGTTCCCATACTTTTTCATTTAATTTGTAGCCTTCCGGAGCAACGGTCTCTATAACCTTCCATGTATGACTTGAATAATTTGCCTTCAAGTTTGCCACTCTCTGGCTGATTGCAGAAACCACTTCGTTTTGGGTTGCATAGAACTGGCTGTTCCAGTTGCTACCATTTGATTGTACCCATTTGCTGGAACCTGCATATCCGGTATAGATTGCACTTCCGGTCCAGTGATAAGAAGCTTTACCATTTTCATCTGTTGTAATGGTCGCTTTTTTTGTTCCATCCATATAGACATCAAAAGAAGCTCCTGCTAATACTTTTCCAGTATCAACATCTGTTTTTTCCACATAGAGATCTAATGTAGGCAGAATAGAGTCCTGTCCGGTATAAGTCATTTTAAGGCGCTGAAGCCCTTGTCCTTCCGCTCCGGTAAAATGTTTGTAAGTCCAGAAAGCAATATCCTGATGATTGCTGTCTCTTGTAAGACTATAACAAATAAAGCCACTGTCTGTAATATCTGCATAGCCATTTAACCTATTGATGAAATTCTGGCCAATTGAACCGGCTCCGTCTTTATGTCCGTTTGCGACACTAAGGGCGCAGGCAGTTGCCTGATATCCAGATTTACCGCTTACGATAGCTCCAGGTCCGCCATATCCATACCACAAGATTTTACGGATCATTTTGTCTTTCCACGAATTATTGTTCCAGTAAACCCCGGTAGTTGTAAGATAATAGTTATAGCCAGTCATATCTCCTACCGTACTTCCGCCTCCCGGGTGAGGAGGATCCATCTCGTGATCGATACAAAAAGCTACCGTTCCGCTGTCAACTTCAAAATATCCAACCCATAATCCTTCTCCTAATTTTCCGGAGTTCATACTGTGGTCGTATTTTGTCAGCTGATGGGTAGAACCATAAGCTGGAACCGCTGTTGTGGAAACAGCATCTTCCGCATCTACAGATATTGGTCTTACTGCCACCGTGCAGGCCGGCATGGTAAAATAGAACTGGTCTTTGTCTTCATCATACTGAACATCAAGATACTGCTCGTTTTGCGCTACAGCATAGACTTCTTTGAAGACATTACTGCCCTGCTCTGCCATATCAATATATACAGTGTCTCCTTCTTTCGCGTATGTTTCCCGTTTTCCATTCACCATAGGAACCCATCCGTTTGATTCGTCGGTATATACACGGTATTCCTTATCCGGATCGGACTTTGCATTTTCATCCTTTGTCCATGTAACAGGGATGTACTGACAGTAAGTTTCATCATTTCCATCAGATACAGCAGAAACAAGGCTGACGGTTTCGGAGTAATCTGAAGATATCTGTAATGAAAAATCCAGATCGGATTTTTTCGGAACAGTTACTTCCATATACCGCTTTGTTGTTTTTCCATCCTCGGAATCAGTTTTTAAAAACACTTTCTTTTTTGAGGTCTTTTTTAACCCTGTTACAGATGTAACAGATGCGGAAAGTTCCGATTTTTCATCCAGACCGTCTACTTTAATATTCGTACAAGGAATCGTCGTACTTAAATTCCAATTATCTGTTTCATCAGGAAGTTCTCCTGTATTATCGCAAAAATACAGACGGAAAGTATTTTCTTTCTTCTCTTTATTTTCTGCATGTATTTTTACAGAGACTTTATCATCAGCCTTTACACTGGTTTCCCCGGTAACACTGATTTTTGTGTTCATAATAGCATCTTCGGAAGCCGAGGCGTTATAATCACCGTTCATACCGGAATATACCGTTGTTCCGATCATGGCAGCAGTAAGTGCGGTAGCTGCCAGTCTTCCAAAAACTTTCTTTTTCATAGACTATTCTCCTCTCTTACACTGCTTTTCCGCCGTTAAAATGGAAACCGTAAGCATTTCCATTAAAGCCAAAATCTACTTTGCTTCCTGATACATACCAGATTCCTTTGTCATTTTCTACGGCACCGTTGAAAGTCGACTGTCCAGTAACATCACTGATGCCCGGGACTCTTCCGCCTTGGATATACCACCAGCCGTTGTCGTTTTTGGCCAATCCGTTAAAATTGAAATCTACCTGTCCGTTAGTGATTTTCCACCAGCCGTTTTCATTTTTGGCTACCGTATTTGCTGTTACATCGAATTTCCCGTCTTTAAAATACATATATGCTTTGTTTTCCGAGAAAACGCTGTTTTCATCATGCCAGATTCCACCATAGGAGAAGTTTACCTGCCCCTTATCGATCCTCCAGATTCCATTCTGGTTAGGCGCAAATCCAGAAAATGATTTGTCTATCTTACCATCTTTGACATACCACCAAGAACTGTTACCCTTCAGATTCATAGCAATCCCATTATCTGTGAACACGACTTTTCCGGCATTAAAACTATAATAGTTGTCACCGTTCAGCCATTTTAGTCCGGTGGTATTAAAATCAACCCATCCGTTTCTTACAATAAACCATCCATTTGAGCTTGGAAAAAGCCCTGATTTGGAAGTATTTACTTTACCATTTTCAATATATCCCCAGCCTTTAGCAGCAGGAAGAAGCCTTCCTGAAAGGGTAAAATCTGTTTTGTTCCCGTCGTAAACGTACTGGTTGTAACTGTTGATACTCTGAGATACCACTTTTGAAGTTACAGTTCCTCTAGTTGTCTCTGCTGCCATAGCAGGTGTCAGAGATGACGCAACTGTGACTCCAGCAAGGACCATTACCATTGCTTTTTTTGAAAAGATTTTCTTCAGTAGTTTTGTTTTCATATTTAACCTCCTTTATCAATTTTAAAAATTAGTTTTGCCATCGAATACACCTCCCTTATGCTTTGCGTATTTACAATATGGTTTTTTCATCGACCGGAAAGAATTAGAAATAACTATTCTCCGATTGAACTTATTAATTTATGGAAAGTCTCACATTTACAAAAGCAACTGCATCATACTTGATAAAGGTTTCATCTGACCATTGACTGGTCGATAGTTCCCGCATCAGTTTCCGAATTTTCATATGATGTCTCATAAAACCTATCACATTTAATTGTGATAGGTTTTTAAGATATGTATGAAAAACGGAACAATGTTCCGTTTTCTTTCGAAATATGACACTCCCTTGTCGATAAGCAGCCTTATTTGTTTGAAAAACATTGCCATTCGGAAGGTATTTCGCTTATAATAGGGATAAATCTTAATGAAAGGAGCAAAAATTGATGAAACATAAAGCCATTATCAATGGTTCCACAGAATTGATGATATTGCTCGAACTGGCTAAAAAAGACCGCTATGCATATGATATTCAAAAAGTACTCAAAGAAGATTCCAATGGTGTTATAGATATTGTACATACTACGCTTTACGCACATATTTTTAAGCTGAAAGAAAATGGATATATCTCCAGTTATGATATCTTGGAAAAAAGTAAGGCAAGGGTCATGCTGCGTATCGAACCGGAAGGGCGTGAATACCTTAACGAACTGATCAAAGATCATATGGCGATACACAATGTGTTTTTGTCATATAAAGGAATGAATAATGCAAAAGAAAATGAAACCCATGGTATCGCATAGTAAGGCGCACAATAATATAGAAGAAAAATATATCCGTCAGGTTTGGCTGCTGCTGCCGAGAACAAAAAATGGCAAGGCTTTTCTCACTGGTTTGAAGAAAGACCTACATGCATATCTGTGTAAATACCCGGACAGTACAATAGATGATATATACGAAGTATATGGGACTCCGACAAATGCGGTCCAATACTATTTAAGAGAACAGAACGAAGAAGACCTAAAGCAGCTCTTATCTCTTCGCAAATGGAAAAGGATCATATACGCCTGCTGCATTACTGTTCCGATTGCACTGGCTACCGTCTTTTCTGTTAATATCTGGTATTGGCATGATTTCAAAACTCATTTAGATAAAAAAATAGAAGAAAATAGAGATGATACAGCTACTTACAATTTAGGGGATGATAAACTTTGGGAAATAATACCTTAAGACACAATAAGAAAATTTACAAATTATACATACGTCAGATACAGTCATACTTTCCGATAATTACAAAAAGGGAAAAATCCTATATTAAATCTTGTAACATTCATGGATTCTATCCAATAGACCAAAAGTTGACTCTTGAAGATTTGTATAAAAAAAACGGTCACCCAGAGGATATCTTTTCAGGGTATCTCTCTTCAATGGATCCGGATATTTTATATAAAAGTATCAAAAAGACCAAACTTACTCAAAAAATGGCAATAATAATTTTATTGTTATCATCAATTATCTTGGCTTTTTGTTCATACAAAGCGTATGATAATTATATGACACATACTAAAGTAATAGAAGATACGGATGGATATTGGGTAGATATAATAGAATAAAGGAGTATTATATCTATGTTTAAAAAATTATCTTGTATTTTTCTTACGGTTATGCTGATTATGGTTTCTGCGATGCCTACTTATGCAAATTCCCCAGAGGTTAAATATTTTTCTGATGGGAGCTATGTAGTAACCACTATATTCTTTCTGATCTGGAAAACCAGAAATTTCTCTTTTTTCATCTACCGCAACTCGTACTAAAAGTAGTATCTATTATAGTTCATCCAATAAAAAATTATGGAGCGTATCTGTTACCGGAACTTTTACATACGGAAACGGTTCTGCCTCTTGTACTTCCTCTTCCTGTAGTGCTTCTTCTTATGATAGGAATTGGTCTGTCGGGAATAAAAAGGCATCAAAAATCAGAAATAAAGCTACTGCAAGCGCCACCGGAGTAGAATATATAAATGGTCATAAAGTTCAATCTTATTCAAAATCTGTCACCTTAACTTGCTCTTCCACTGGACAGTTTTCATAATCAGGACCACCCGTCCAACGGGTGGTTTGCTCTAGGGCTATAAGCCCTTATTACTAGGCCAGCGCTCAAGGCGCTGGCTTTCTCTACTTATTTTGTTGAAAGATATTGGCTGTCAACTGAAGCCTTGTCTCTGATATATTCTGTGGCAATTCTCCTCTCTTCGTAAAAACGGAACATTGTTCCGTTTTTGAATGGCAAAAATTATAGCAGATCCAAATTTACGCTTTTTTCTTCTTTTTTTCTTCTCCCATAGCTTTCGCGAGCATATCTATATCATCTACATCTTTATATTTCCATGCATATTTCTTCATCATCTGCCTCTCCAGATCCACCAGGTCAATTCTCTGGAAGAGCTTCTCTGCCCGGCGGGTTGCAGCACAGCTCCATGAGCGGGTTTCAATATTGTAGAAGATATCCCCGTACTCTCCGGCACTTAAATTCGTTTTGATCCGGACCATCCGCTTGTTATGCGGATTGACGTTGTAAGAAGCCCAGTTCAGTGTTACCTGAATTTTATCTTCTGGTCTTTTATAGTCCCGATATCTTCTCATAAGATTTTCCAGAACTTTAGCTGTGGCTCTTACATCTTCATATGCGTCATGAAATGTATACTGGTCTTCCGGATACAGATGCCCGAGAATGGTACTCAGCTTATGATTTTCCACATCGGCTTTTGAGACACAGTCCCTTGCCATATCCAAAACGTCTAGGCATGGGC
>ENA-OPCN01002449-OPCN01002449.1-human-gut-metagenome-genome-assembly--contig:-NODE-2449-length-10350-cov-3.062263_pt1 | contig 10350 bp, 12 predicted proteins | sample MGYA00241567_ERZ501485 | MGnify/ENA primary metagenome ERZ501485 (study PRJEB25962, sample SAMEA2042579) | human gut metagenome | biome: human gut; feature: human-associated habitat; material: faeces...
CCGTCATCGCCGCCCGCAAACGATCCCCCGCCCCGCAACGGCTGCACAAATATACCATCCGGGAATACTGCGTGCCGAATGCCCGCAGATCGCCTTCGAGCATTTTGGCCACCGCGTATTCGAACACGGCCCGCAGTTCGTTCCATGCTTCCCCGAGTGCTGCACCCTCGCCGCGGGGAAGGGCAGAGAGACGGCGATAAAGCATCCGTACCGTCTCCTGGGGCAATTCGTTCAATACTTTCTGCTGCTTCACAAGTGCAAAGTAACAAAAAAAACCGCCCCTTCAAAAGGGGCGGCTATCACATCCGGAGAGGATTCTCGTTTCGGTTCGACGATTTACTTTACTTTCTCTACGACAGCTTTGAAGGCTTCGGGGTTGTTCAGAGCCAGGTCGGCCAGCACCTTGCGGTTGAGTTCGATACCGGCTTTCTTCAAACGGCCCATCAGCACCGAATAGGACATCCCGTAAGCCCGGGCTCCTGCGCTGATACGCACGATCCACAGAGCACGGAAATTGCGCTTTTTCTGTTTGCGGTCGCGGTAAGCGTAAACCAAACCTTTTTCGACGGTGTTCTTGGCTACCGTCCAAACGTTTTTCCTCGCACCGTAATTACCTTTGGCCAGCTTGAGGATCTTTTTGCGGCGCTCGCGCGCAGCGACAACATTTACTGATCTTGACATACGATTTGTTTGTTTTTTTGCGACGGGCGGCTCGGGATTTGTCCGGGAGCGCTTTTATTGCACCGCCACAGGGTTAATAACCATCCGCACGGACGGGAGGACAAGCCTCCCCGGCGGGAAAACCGACGGATACGCGATCCGTACACAAAAACCGACGCAGGGTTTCGGGCGTTTTCACACCTGCCCCGCGCTATCCTTTCCCGTTAGAGCACGAGTTGCTTGCGGATGCTGCCCATGTCGGCGGCATCGACCAGACCGGCTTTGGTCAGGTTGTGCTTGCGCTTGGTCTCCTTCTTGGTCAGGATGTGGCTTTTGAAAGCGTGTTTGCGCTTGATCTTTCCGGATGCCGTGAGCTTGAAACGCTTCTTGGCACTGGATTTGGTTTTTAATTTAGGCATTGATTGAAATGTTTATGAGAATGTCTCCTGTGATGTTTCTCTTTTGCTTCTCTCCCCTGCCCCTTCGGTTTGCCGAGTCCGAAGCGGCCAAGGGAAAAGCCTTATTTCTTTTTCTTGGGAGAAAGCAGCATGTACATCTGCTTGCCTTCCACCTTGGGCAGTTGATCTACCTTGCCGTAGGGCTCCAGGTCAGTAGCCAAACGCAGGAGCAGGATTTCACCCTGATCCTTGTAGATGATGGATCGACCGCGGAAAAAGACGTACGCCTTGATCTTGGAGCCTTCCTCCAGGAAACGGATGGCGTGCTTCTTTTTGAACTCGTAGTCGTGTTCGTCGGTCTGCGGACCGAAGCGGATCTCTTTCAACACCACCTTGGTCGCGTTGGCCTTCATGGCCTTCTGGCGTTTCTTCTGCTCGTAGAGGAACTTGCTGTAATCCACTACGCGGCACACCGGTGGATCGGCCGTAGGCGATATTTCCACCAGATCCACGCCCAAATCCCCGGCGATGCGCAAGGCTTCGTCGATGGAATAGACGCCCTGTTCCACATTCTCCCCTACCAGCCGCACCTGACGGGCGCGGATCCGGTCATTGATGTTGTGCTGGGGAGCCTGGGGCTCTACACGGCCCCTGAACGGTCTTTTGTTGTTTGGTAAAGCGATGGCTCGAAAAGTTGTTTAGTTAGACTATGTTGGTTATTTGAACTGTTTGATCGAATGCGATACCTCGTCGTTCACCGCAGCAGCCAACGCCTCGACGGTCATCTGTCCCAAGTCTCCCTGGGTATGACGCCGTACCGAGATCGTCCCGTCGGCCTGTTCCTTTTCGCCCACCACAATCATGAAGGGGATCTTCTGCACCTCGGCATCGCGGATCTTCTTGCCGATCTTCTCGCCGCGGTAATCCACTTCGACCCGAACGTCCTTGGCATTGAGGGCATCGGCCACCTGCTTGGCGTAGTCGTTGTACTTGTCGCTGATGGGCAGCACCACGCCCAGCTCCTTTGCCACTGCCCGGAAGTGCTGCACTGCCGGATTCTGTGCCGTGGGGGTGGCGTAGGCGTAATATTCATACTGCCGTTCCTGACAGAAATAGGGCCGCTCGAACAGTTCCGGCAGCAGGATGATCTTGGCCCCCTTTGCCGCTGCCTCCCGCACCATGGCATCTGCCTTGGCGATGTTGGCCTCCACCTCTTTGGCGCACTGCATCTGCACCACGGCCACCGTTACGTTTCTCATACTGCTTTCCTCCTCATATCGTTTCTGTCAGCCTCTGGGGATCTGCTGGGTGACGCAGTGGATGTTGCCGCCGCCGAAGGCCACCTCCCGGGTCTGGACCCCCACGATCTGCCGGTCCGGGAACATCTGCTGCAGCTGCTGGATGGCCAGCTGGTCGTTTTCGTCGCCATACTGAGGGGCGATAACGGCCCCGTTGACGATGAGGAAATTCATATACGATGCGATGCTGACCTCGCCGTTTTCCCGGGGTACGGTACCCTCCACGGCGTCGATGGTCTCCGCCCCCTCCAGACAGCAGGGCTTCTTCGTCAGGCACAGCTTGTGCACCGTCAGCCGCCGGCCCTTGGCGTCGGTGGCCTGGCTCAGGGTGCGGAAGGCGTCCTGGGCCGCCTGATAAAAGGGATTCTCCGGGTCCTCGGTCCAGATGCAGGCCACCTCTCCCGGGGCCACGAAGCAGGCCACATCGTCAATGTGGCCGTTGGTCTCGTCGGGGTCGATGCCGTCCCGCAGCCAGATGACCTTCTCGCACCCCAGATAGCCGCAGAGCTTTTCTTCAATGTCCCGGCGGCTGAGCTCCGGGTTCCGGCCCGGGGACAGCAGGCACATCTCCGTGGTCAGCACCGTGCCCTGGCCGTCCACATGGATGGACCCGCCCTCCAGCACGAAGCCGTCGGTGCGGTAGCTGTCCACCCCCTCCAGCTCGCAGATTTTCCGGGCCACCAGGTCGTCCTGGTCCCAGGGGAAGTACAGCCCGTCATGCAGGCCGCCCCAGGCGTTGAAGGTCCAGTCCACCGCCCGCAGGTCCCCCTGATCGTTTTTCACAAAGGTGGGGCCGCAGTCCCGGACCCAGGCATCGTTGCTGGTCATTTCCACCACCCGGATGTCCTCCGGCAGCCGGGCCCGGGCGTTCTGGAACTGGTCGGGATTCACGCACACCGTCACCGGCTCGAACCGGGCGATGGCCCGGGCCACGTTGGCAAAGGCCTGCTGGGCGGGCTTGGCCCCGCTCCGCCAGTTGTCGGGCCGCTGGGGCCACAGCATCCACACGCCGGTCTGCTCCTCAAATTCCCCGGGCATGCGATACCCGTCCTGCCGGGGGGTGGTTCCCACAATACGTTTTGCCATAGTCGTTATCCTCCTGATCTGGGTTGATGGTGCCGCCGGACGGCGATGAGCAGCTCGCCCAGCAGCACGCTGATGACAGAGCCCACGGTAATGGGCAGAATGGTGGCCAGGGTCTCCCGGTCCGTGGACAGGGGCACGGCGGTGAACAGAATGGACAGGCCGATGAGCACCATGGGCACATAGGCCAGCACCCGCAGCATTCCCGGGCCTCCCGGCACCCGGAAGGGCCGCTCCGCCTGCGGATACTTCCGCCGCAGGGCCAGAAACGCCGGAAACACCGGCATATAGCTCAGCAGCAGCATCACCAGGTTCAGGGCGAAGAAGCTCCAGAACAGGGAGGAATCCGGGCTTACCGCCTGGATGGCAGCTCCCAGCAGGCACACCGCCGAGGCCACGATCCCGCTGACCAGGGCCGAGCCCACGGGCATATCGTTGTCCTTCCGCCGCCGTGCGAACACGGCGGGCATGTCCCCCCGCTCCGCGGCGTAGGCGGCGGTGGAGTTGACCCCCATGGACCAGGAGATCATGTTGCCGAACAGCGTCACCAGAAACAGCAGGGCCACAATGCCCACCAGCAGCCCGCCGGTGCGACCGGTCATCAGGGACACGGCGTCGATGAGGCCGGAGTCCACGCTGATGTCCCGGGTGGGGACGGCGGCCCCGATGCCGAAGGCGGAGAACAGATAGATGGCGGCGATCACCACGCCGCCGGTGACGATGGCCTGGGGGATCTGCCGCCGGGGGTCCGCCATGCTTCCGGCGTAGGTGCACACCACCTCAAAGCCCAGGAAGTTGAAGATGATGACGGAGATATACGACAGGCTGTCCAGGTCGAAGGAGGGCAGGAAGGTCCCGGCGGACATATCGTTGACAAAGCCGTTCCGGGCCACATACACAATGCCCAGCACCCCCACCGTCACCGCCAGCAGAATCTTGATGGCGGCGCTGAGATTCAGAATGACGATGCTGTCGCACACCGGGTAAAAGGCCACCACCGTGACGATCCAGATAAAGGCCAGCTGGATCACCAGGGACCACACCGGCCCCGGCTGCCAGCCCAGCACATACCCCAGCAGCTCCGGACACATCACCGCCAGAGATGCCATCCACAGAGGGAAGTTGATCCAGTAGTACCACGAGGCCCGGGCGCCCCAGCGGGAGTCGGGCCAGGCGGTGTGGATCCAGTCATACAGGCCGCCGTCCCCGGGGAAGGCGGTGCCCAGCTCCGAGGAGATCAGCCCATAGGGCAGCAGAAACGCCAGGATCATGAACAGCCACCAGAAATACTGGCTGTTGCCGATGGAGGCCACCGGGGCGGCGGCCTCCGCCACGAACACCACGCATATGACGGACAGCACCACGTCCGCCAGGCGGAATTTGCGCTTCTCCATGTCAGCTCAGGCCCCGGTCCGCCATAAAGCGCTCCAGCTGCTCCCGGGCGGCGGCCTCCTCCAGTTCGGTGTGCTGCGGGCGGCAGCGGGTGAAATAGACCAGCAGGCCCCGCATGGCCGTCAGCCGGTTTCCGGCCTGCTCCCAGCACAGGGAGGCGGCGGAGTCCGCCACCTCGTCGGTGACGTCCTCGCCCCGGGTGGCGGGCAGGCAGTGGAGGAACTTGCAGCCGATGGCCCCCAGGCTCATCAGCTCCCGGTTCACCTGATAGTCGTGGAACACCTCCACCCGCTGCTCCTTGGGCATCTCATTTTCGTACAGGCCGTACCACACGTCGGTGTAGAGGAAGTCCGCGTCCCGGACGGCGCTGCGGTCGTCTGTGACCAGGAAGCTGCCGCCGCTTTCCCGGCAGTTTCGCTCCATGATGGCCTGGTGGCCGTCTGTCAGCTGGTGGCCCTTGGGGCCGTAGTGGACGAATTTCATGCCCAGGTGGGTGGTGATGAAGCCCAGGGAGGCGCACACCTGGGTGCCGTCGCCTACAAACACCACCTTGCAGTCCGACAGCTTCTTCCCCCGGGGCAGGTGCTCGGCCATGGTGCACAGGTCGCCGATCTCCTGGGTGGGGTGGTTGTAGTCGGACATGCCGTTGAGCACCGGAATGGAGCAGGCCCGGGCCAGGTCCACAATGGTGCGGTGCTGGATGACCCGGGCCATCACCACGTCCACCAGATAGCTCAGCACGCGGCCGGTGTCCTCGATGGTCTCGTGTCCCCCCAGCTGGATCATGCCGGGGCCCAGATACTGGGCGTGGCCCCCCAGCTGGCTCATGGCCGTTTCAAAGGACACCCGCGTCCGGGTGGAGGACTGCTGAAAGATCATGCCCAGGTTCATGTGCCGCAGCAGCGGCGGGTAATAGCCGCCCCGGATGGCATCCTTGATGGACAGGCTCAGCTGGATCATGTCCAGCAGCTCCCGGGCCGAAAAGTCGTTGGTGTCGATAAAATCCTTGACCATATGGTTTCCCTCCTGCAAGAAATCGTTGGAAATTTTTGCGTTCGGCCATAGTATGCGCCGGGAGGGGCGGCAATATGCAGATTTTTGCGCGCCAAAAGGCGGCCCCGGGGAATGGGGCCGCCTTCCGGCAAGAGATGAAAGAAAAAGACGAAAGAGAGGAGTATCGAAACTTATGAAACGCGTCTGCCTGCTATCTGAAAACGCCCTGTCAATCCAGGGTGTTGGACGCCGTCAGCCAGCGGCCCGCATCCTGCCGCAGGGTCACACTGCCGCCAGGATAGCGCAGGGTCACGGTGCCGTCGGGGTTGTGGCAGCCGTACTGGAAGCGGACATAGCCCGCGTCACCGGCCGGCGCATAGTACGCGTCGAAATCCGCCAGGTACACCAGGCCGTGGAAGGCGCTGTCGGACATATCCGCCAGGCCAAGTCCCGTGCAGCGCAGCAGCAGGTCCTCCAGCTCCGCCGCCGTCAGGCGGGCGCAGCCGTCCATACCCAGCTGCCGCAGCTCCCGGTCGGACAGCTCCCGGCTTCCGGCTCCGGCGGCAAACAGGGACGCCAGGTTCATATCCGCCGCCCGGTCATAGGAGGCGGCCAAGAACAGGTTCGGCCCCTGGCCCGGCAGCACGTTGAAGAAGCTCCCGCCGAACCAGCGCAGCTCCTGCTCCGTCAGCAGGCTGGCGCCCTGGGGCAGAGTCACCTGCAGCTGTTCCGCCGGGGCCGGGTCCTGGCGGACCGCCGGGGCGGAGAAATGCACAGGTTCAACGGTATTCCCCGCTGTGCTCTGCCCCCGCAGACCGCAGGCGCACAGGCCCAGCACCAGACACACCGTCAGCAGCAATACCGTCTTCTTCATGGCGACTCCTTTCCCACAAGTGATTCTGGTTTTTCCCTTACTGTACTTGTAGTATACAGGAGTTTCCCGGCAAATTCATCTCAAAATGGTGAATAAAAGTTACAAACCGGTGACAATATGGTTAAAATTTGGTACACTTTTTCCGGCGGGCCTCCGTCAGTCCGCCAGGCGGGTATTGTCATAGAGGGTGCGGATCTCCATTCCGGTCTCCTTCAGGCACTGGATGACCCGCAGCTTTTCCAGCTCCGCCTCGCTGAATCTGCGGACGCCGGAGGAACGCTCCATGCCCGGAAACAGGCCCTGTTTGTCGTAATAGCGCAGGGTGGAGACCGGCAGGCCGAACATCTCCGCCACCTGTCCGATGGAATACATGATCATACCTCATCAAAGCATAATTCCAATATCCGATCCCATTATAACAGGAACCGTTTTCCGCCGCAAGCGGGCGGACAGGCAAAAAAACACCGCAAGTCCGTCATGACACAGACTTGCGGTGTTTCCTGGCAACAGTTGATAATATTGATACGGTTTCAAATGGTTTCATTTGGTTTCACCCGAAAATGAAACTATAGCGGTGAAAGTGAAACCATCATGAGACGAAAGATGAATCAAAAGTTACCTTATTGGCCTTTTCCTTTTTTGGATTCATCATCAGGGTTGGATTTAATCTTTTCATCCAGTACTTTCCCGACTGCCCGTAGCCCGTCAGGGCTGCAAAATGCGTCCATCAGTTCGTTGAACTCAGGGTTTTCGCTATGCGACACGGCTGCATTTCGGATATGCAGCTGTTCAATGATTGAAAGAATCAGATCCAGTCCCAAAACTACAAGCCCAATGTAAAGGCAGGGCTTTATCCAAATTCCAACGATGCAGAGGATAATTCCTGGAACAGATAAGTAGAAAAAGTGAAGCAGGAAATTCGTTAGAACAAATAGCCAAAACATTTTCTTGGGGTATTCTCTTTCCATACTGTACCTCCTAAATTTTACAGGCCTGACGATTTTTCCTTTGCTGGATTGATTGTATCACGTTCTTGCACTAATTTCCATACTAAAAAAAGTACGATGGCCTCGTATCAAAACCATCGTACTTCTTTGGCGCGGAAGGAGGGATTTGAACCCTCGCGCGTGGTTTAGACGCCTACTCCCTTAGCAGGGGAGCCCCTTCGGCCACTTGGGTACTTCCGCAGGTCGGTTGAGCCGATATGAAGGAAAGAAAATGGCGGAGAGAGTGGGATTCGAACCCACGGCACATTGCTGTGTCACTGGTTTTCAAGACCAGCTCCTTAAACCGCTCGGACATCTCTCCGAATGCCGGCCTCCAAAGCCGTGAATCATCTTATCATATCCAGGCAGGTTTGTCAATTCCTTTTGCAGAAACCGATGAATATTTTAGGAAGAAACCTTGATGTTCCCATGGGAAAGTGCTATACTAATTCAATAAAATAATGCAACTGGAAGGTGTTCCTGTATGACAAAAATTGATATTTATTCTGGCTTTCTCGGCGCTGGCAAGACGACGCTCATCAAAAAAATGATCAAGGAAGCCTATCACGGCCAGAAGCTCGTCCTCATTGAGAACGAATTCGGCGAAATTGGCATTGACGGCGGCTTTCTGCAGGAGGCGGGCATCCAGATCACGGAGATGAACTCCGGCTGCATCTGCTGCTCGCTGGTGGGCGATTTCGGCCGCGCGCTCAAGAAGGTTATTGCGGAGTATGCGCCCGACCGCATCTTGATCGAGCCGTCCGGCGTCGGCAAGCTGTCCGACGTTATCGGTGCCGTGCGCAAGGTCACGTCCGACGACGTGCAGCTCGGCAATTTCGTGACCGTGGCGGACGCGACGAAGTGCAAGATGTATATGAAGAACTTCGGCGAGTTCTACAATAACCAGATCGAGACGGCCAACACCATCATCCTCAGCCGCACCGACGGCATGACGGAGGAAAAGCTCGACCAGTGCGTCAACATGATCCGCGAACACAACAAGGACGCCGTGATCGTTACGACCCCGTGGCCGGAGCTGACCGGCGAGCAGCTGATGGAGGCGATGGAGCAGCGCAGCACCATCGCCATCGAGCTTGCAAAGCTCGAAGAAGAGGCGCACCACCATCATCATGACCATGACGAGGACGACGAGTGCGACGATCCGGACTGCGCCTGCCACCATCATCACCACGACGAGGATGACGACGAGGACGCGCACCATCACCATCATCACCATGATGACGACGATGACGATGAATGCGATGACCCGGACTGCGCCTGCCACCACCATCACGATGACGACGTTGACGACGAGCATGAGCACCACCATCATCACCATCACCACCACGGCCGTGATGCCGACGAGGTCTTCATCAGCTGGGGCGAGGAAACGCACAAGAAATTCACAAAGGCCGAGATCGAGCGCATCCTGAAGGCGCTTGAGGACGCGGAGACCTACGGCATCATCCTGCGCGCGAAGGGCTATGTAGCAAACGCGGAGGGCGAGAAGTGGATCCACTTCGACTATGTCCCCGGTGAGCCGGATATCCGCGACGGCGGCGCGATGGTCACGGGCCGCATCTGCGTGATCGGCTCGAAGCTGAACGAAGAGGCTGTTGCGAAGCTCTTCGGCGTGGAAAAGCAGTAAGGAGTTTTCTCTATGGCTATGCCTGATATCCCCATGTACGTCTTTACCGGCTTTCTGGAGTCCGGCAAGACGAAGTTCATTCAGGAAACGCTCGAGGATGAGCGCTTCAACACCGGCGAGCGGACGCTTCTGCTGGTTTTCGAGGAGGGCGAGGAGGAATACGACGTCTCGGCCTACCCGCACAAGGAGGTCTACGAGCAGGTTCTGGACTACGAAGACCTCAGCCCGGAGCTGCTGACCGGCCTGCAGAAGAAATACCGGGCCGAGCGTGTGGTCGTGGAGCTCAACGGGATGCATCTTGCTGCGGATTTCTACCTCAAGACCCCCGACCACTGGAAAATCGCGCAGGAGGTCATGTTTGCCGACGCGACGACCTTCCTCAGCTACAACGCCAATATGCGCCAGCTCGTCGTGGACAAGCTGGCAGGCGCGGAGATGCTGGTTCTCAACCGCATGGCCCCCGGCACGGACGTCATGCCGTACCACAAGATCGCCCGCGCCGTGAACCGGAAGATCGACATTCTCTATGAATACACCGACGGCTCGACGCACTATGACGATATCGAAGACCCGCTGCCGTTCGACCTGAACGCGCCCGTGGTCGAGATCAGGGACGAGGATTATGCCCTGTTCTACCGCGATATCACGGAGGAACCCAAGAAATACGCGGGCAAGACCGTGAAATTCAAGGGGCAGGTCGCGCGCCTGCGCCGGGAGAAAGAGGGGATGTTTGCTCCCGGCCGGTTCGTCATGACCTGCTGCGAGGCGGATATCACGTTCATGGGCCTGCCGTGCAGATTCGCGGCGGCCTCCGGCCTTGCGGCCAGAAGCTGGGTCTGGGTAACGGCGACGGTCGAGGTCAAGTTCCACACGCTCTACAAGGGCGTCGGACCCATCCTGACGGCTGTGAACGTGCAGCCCGCCGAGCCTGCCGAGCAGAACGTCGCAACGTTCTGATACGATTCATATTCGCTCCTTTGTGTACCAAAGCAGCCGGCAGAGACTTGTCTGCCGGCTG
>ENA-OPCN01002454-OPCN01002454.1-human-gut-metagenome-genome-assembly--contig:-NODE-2454-length-10303-cov-2.055718_pt1 | contig 10303 bp, 9 predicted proteins | sample MGYA00241567_ERZ501485 | MGnify/ENA primary metagenome ERZ501485 (study PRJEB25962, sample SAMEA2042579) | human gut metagenome | biome: human gut; feature: human-associated habitat; material: faeces...
ACACTAAGATTATTATATATCAAAATAAAAATTTATTATATAATTATTTTATACTAAAATAGACAAAATTGGAATATATGAATATATGGCTGCAAAGATTTTATTGGTAGAAGATAGTGATACCCAGCTAAAGTTTCTGAGAGATGGGCTTGTAGCAAACGGGTTTGAGGTAGAAACTGCTACAAACGGCGGTGAAGGGTACAAGAAGATTTTTGAATATGTGCCGGACATTGTTGTGTCTGATATTATGATGCCTGTAATGGATGGCCTGGATATGGTGAAGAACATTAAAGAAAACAGGGAAATCTGTCATATCCCCATTATCCTATTATCCGCCAAATCATCATTGGATGACCGCATTTCCGGATTGGAACAGGGTATCGACGATTATATCACCAAGCCCTTCAATATTCTGGAGATCAAGGCCCGCATGAAAGCCATCATGCGCCGGACCGGCGGAACAGAAAAGGAGAAGTCCATTCTGGGCATTCCCGTGACACTGAAAAACTCCCTCACCACCTTTGCGCAGGCGGAGGACATCCTCACGGACCTGACCGCAGACGGCGTTTCGCCGGAGGACATCCGGGTACAGTACTACAACTGGACGAATGCCGGCATCACCGGCAAGGTGGATCTCAAGGCAAAGCCCGCCGGCTGTCTGGGCGGCAAGGGCGATTGGGAAGACCTCATGGACTACGCCGGCAGGAACGGCATCACCATCTATCCGGCAGTGGACAACCAGACCTTTGCCTCCGGCAGCGGATACTACACGTTCACGGACACCACCGTCCGCATCTCCGGTTCTTACGCCCGAATCTATCCGTACAATCTGGCGTACGGCAACCAGAGCAGTGCGGAGAAGCCCCTCTCGCTGCTCTCTCCGGCGGCGTTCTCCGAGATCTACGAGAAGCTCACCGGAAACTTCACCAAGAAAAACCTCTCCGCAGTTTCGCTGGGCAGCATGACCTCTGCCCTCTACGGCGACTACGGCAAGAAGGAGATCTGCCGGGACAAGGCACAGGAGATCCTGACCCGGTCCTACCAGCAGATCACCGATGCAGACATCGCCATGCTGGCGGATACGGCAAACGCCTATGCTCTCCCCTATGTGCAGGAGCTGACCGATGTGCCCCTCCAGTCCAGCGGCTACGATGTGTTTGACGAGGACATCCCGTTCTATCAGATGGTCATGCACGGGCTGAAGCCCTACGCCTCCCCCGCCGTCAACGCCTCCGCCACACCGGAGGAAACCGTGCTGCTCTCCATTGCAACGGGCAGCAGCCTGCACTATGACATGATCGGCGGGGAGACCAGCGAGCTGAAGGACACCGTGCTGGACGGACTGTACTACGCCGGCGCAGACGACTGGAAGGACAATGCCGCCCAGTCCTATGCGTTCGCCAAGACAGTGACCGCCGGACTGGGTGACCAGCAGATCACCGGCTACGTGCGGGAGGGCGATGTCATCACCACGACTTATGAAAACGGCGCCGTGACCGAGGTCGATCTTGCAGCGCAGACCGTCACCGCAGACGGCAAAACCTATGCGCTTTCTGAGTATGTCGAGGAAGGGAGCTGGAAGTAATCATGAAAATGGCGTATGAAAAACGAAAGAGCATGTACGGCTACGGCTTCATTGCACTGTGGTTCGTGGGTGCACTGATCTTTTTTCTGATTCCCGTGGTGGAGTCACTGCTCTATTCCTTTCAGGAGATCGCACCGGACACCGGCGGCATGGTCGGCAAATGGGTGGGGCTGGACAACTATAATTATGCCTTTAACGTAGACCCGAACTACCGCCAGTATCTGGTAAAGGTGCTGGAGGAAACCGCATGGAAGACACCGCTCATTCTGGTGTTCTCCCTGTTCGTTGCCGTCATCCTGAACCAGAAGTTCAGGGGGCGCACGTTCTCCCGTGCGGTATTCTTCCTGCCGGTCATCATTGCCACAGGCCCGGTGTATAACATCATCAACGGCAACCTCCAGAGCACCGGCAACAGCGATGCCAGCCAGTTCTCCACCATGTTCTCCACCGATCTGCTGGGCGAGCTGATGGAATTCCTCGGCATCTACGGCATCTCGGACGGCGTCCAGACCACCATCGAAACCGTGTCGGACAACATCTTCGGCATTGTCTGGAACTCCGGCATCCAGATCCTGATCTTCCTCGCCGCCCTCCAGAACATTCCGGTGTCCGCCAAGGAGGCGGCGCAGATGGAGGGCGCAACGGCATGGGAATACTTCTGGAAGATCACCCTGCCCTATGTCAGCCCCATGATTCTGGCGTGCTTTATCTTCACCATCATCGACTCCTTCACCGACCCGAACAACGTGGTCATGGGACGGATTCTGGATGTCCAGTGCGACTGGCAGTACGGTCCGGCATCGGCGATGGCGTGGGTATATTTCGCCATCGTCCTCGCTGCCGTGGGCATCATTACCGCAATCATCAACAAGTTCGTGTATTACGAAGTCGAATAAGGAGGTGGCAAACATGGAAAATGTCAAGGGTGCAACACCCGTTTCTTCCCCCAAGGATGACGCCGAAGTGGGAAACGGCATGAGCAAACGTGAGGCACGCAGAATCCGCATGCGGAGCATGAACAAATCCGAGATCGCCTACATGCGCCGCAAGCGGGTTTTCGAAGCGGTCTGGCCGTTCTTCCGATTCTTCATTCTGTTCGGTCTGTGCTTTGTCATCCTCTATCCCCTGATCTATATGATCAGCTGCGCATTCCGGGATTCCGCCGATATGAGCGACCCCACGGTCATGTGGATCCCCCGCCACCTGACGCTGGAGGTCATCAAAGAGACCGCCGGTGTCATGGACATCTGGAAAACGCTGGGGACGACCCTCCTGCTGAACATCGGTTGTTCGCTGGTACAGGTCGCCTCCTGCGCACTGGCAGGCTACGGCTTCGCCCGCTTTAAGTTCAAGGGCAAGGGTCTGCTCTTCGGCATCGTGGTCATGATGATCCTCGTGCCGTCCCAGATCATCGCCATTCCCCAGTACATGCTGTTCCGGCACTTCGGACTGTTCGGGCTGGAGGTCAACCTCATCAACTCCAAGCTCTGTATGTACCTACCGGCAGCCATGGGCAACGGCATCCGTGCCGGACTCATGATCTTCATCTTCCGCCAGTTCTTCAAGGGACTCCCCAAGGAGCTGGAGGACGCTGCCTATCTGGACGGCTGCGGTCCGCTCCGCACCTTCGTACAGGTCATGATCCCCAACGCATCCTCCTCGTTCCTGACGGTCTTTCTGTTCTCGGTGGTGTGGTACTGGAACGACTACTATGTCAGCTCCACCTTCTTCACCAAGAACCAGACCATTGCGCTGATGCTGAAAAACCTGAGCACCCTGCTGTCCCAGCAGCTGTTCAATAACGCAGATGTCAGCCCCAGAGAACAGATCGTGTGGATGGAGGCAGGCTGCCTGATCTCCATTCTGCCCATCCTGATCATGTACGTCTTCTTGCAGAAGTACTTCACCGAGGGCATCGAACGCTCCGGTCTGGTCGGCTGAGGCGGTTTGTCCCAAAAGCGCACCCCCGCAGGGTTCTCCTGCGGGAGTGCATGGTTTCCCCAAAAGTCTGCGGCACTGGTAGAAACGCACAAACGGAACTGTTGAAAACCTGTTGAAAACTTTTCCCAGCCGTTCCGCAGGCTGCCAAAATCGACGGAAAAGCCTGCTGCTGTCCCGCCGGACTCGCTGAAAATTGTGAAAAAGCTACAAAAACGGGCATGATATTCCCCAAAGAATTTTAAAAAAGTTAGTCGGATGGGCTTGACACGGGCGAAATAATATGTTAAAATACACTTGTAAATTATTTATAAGACCTTTTGCGGGTACTTGTAAATATTCATTTCTTGCCGCTGAACGGCGGCACACACCGGCTGCGGCATCTGCCGTAGAGTTTCATATCAGCAATGTGAACGGGGTGCGCCGTATCCGCCATGTATCATATCTGCCCAAATTGACGGACGGCAATACAAACAAAATTCTTACAGAGAGAGGTAAAAAGAGAATGAAGAAATTTAACAGAGTTCTCGCTGCAGCCATTGCAGTACCGGTGGCTATGGGCCAGGTACTGGCAATCTCCAGCTCCGCAGCAGTAAAGCCGGATGCAGCGCAGATCACCGCAGACAAGCTGCTGTATGTAAATCCGGAGTCCGAGATCAAGGACGGCAAGCAGGTTTCCGACTGGAACACCCGTATGGCCGGCTATGTAAAGGATGTAAACGGCGAGTACAGCGTTGACGCAAAGAGCATCGTGGAAGGCCTGTCCGGCACCGGCAAGTATACCAGCCTGGTAAAGGATATCGTTTCCGCTTCTGCAAATCCGACCCTGACCGTCAAGGACGGCGTTTTCACCGTTTCCGGTGACGCTGATCTGAGCGCTTACATGGTTCCGCAGATTCAGGACAAGCTGAACGAGCTGGGCGTTGACTACACCGTAGACGCTTCCATCCTGAAGACACACTACAGCTTCGTTGTTTCCACCGATCTGGAAAACAGCAAGGAAGCTACTGTAACCGGTTCTATCACCAACGACAAGAACAACACCGCTTACACCGTTTCGGCTTTTGACGAGTACCTGAACGCAGTGGTTGCTGATCTGTCTGCACAGGTACAGGCTGCTGTTCCGGCTGCTGATGTTGCACAGTTCAGCAAGATCCTGGGCGAGGCTGCTGCAAACTACAGCAGCTACACCGAGCTGACCAAGGCAATCGCAGCAAATTCTTTCGAGGAAACTTCTTATGCAAATGCCGATGCAGTGGTTGCTGCAATCGTTGATTTCGCTGCAAAGAACGGCTTCGAGTCTGCTGCAAGCAAGCCGAAGACCGTTGACGGTCTGGTTGCTGCATACGGCAGCTACTTCGACAAGGGCATCAGCGCAGTAAACGACGTTCTGACCCAGAGCGATGCAAACGTAAAGCTGAGCATCTCTGCTGCTGACGTTGCCGCTGTTCTGAACGAGGGCACAAACTTCAAGGCTAGCGCAACCAATGGCGCATATGACCTGACATTCGAGATTCCGGACGCTGAGCAGGACGCTGTTAAGGCTTACGTTGCAAAGCAGAATCCGGATAAGGAATTCGTATCTTTCGACACCGTAAAGGAAGTTGAAGTTACTTTCGCAACAACCGGTACCGTTTCCTTCGATGTAACCCGTACGGTAACATACGAGCTGAAGGATAAGGAAACCACCACTACCACAACATCGGATACCAATACCACCACTACCACAACTACTTCCGGCAGCGGTGAAACTACTACCACCACCTCCGGCAACGGTGAGACCACAACCACTTCTGGCAGCGGTGAGACCACAACCACTTCTGGCAGCGGTGAGACCACAACCACTTCCGGCAGCGGTGAGACTACCACCACTTCCGGCACTGGCGAAACCACAACCACTACTTCTACCGACATCATCCCGATGAAGGATATCGAGAGCATCTCCGTTGAGGTTGGCGAGGGCGTATACTTCTCTGATGAAGAGTCCTTCGATGCTTCTGAGCTGATTGTATCTGCTGTTGCTACCCTGAAGGATGGCACCACCAAGGATCTGGATGCAAGCTACTTTGGCTTCCTGCAGACTCCGGCAGACGTTTACACCGCTCCGTACTACAAGGGCACAGTTGATATCTACTACGTTGGCGATGCTGACAAGACCGCTCTGGAAGACAAGCCCACTGTTGCAGTTGCAATGAAGGGTGACACTCAGCTGGACGGCGACGTTGACATGGACGATGCATTCGATACCCTGCAGTACTATTCTTCCAGCGCAGCTGGCAAGACTGTAACCTTCACTGACGGTTCTGACGAACTGCTGGAGAAGCTGGCATTCTATGTAAGCGACGTTGATACCGAGTCCAAGGCTGGCAAGAAGACGGAAGATGCTGAGATCTCCATGGATGACGCATTCAACATCCTGCAGTATGTATCTTACAGAGCTGCTGGTAAGGACGTTGCATGGTCTGACGTGATCGGCAAGTAAGCAAATCCCAATTCCCAAATTCGTGCGTTGTTACTGTGTCCGGCGTAAGGTGCATATTGCGCCGGGTGCATAACATAGATTTATTTTTGAAAGGAAATAGAAAAATGAAGACTACATTGAAAAGAACAATGGCAGCTCTCTCTGCTGCTGCTATCGTAGCTACATCTGCTGCTGTTCTGGCTGTTCCGACAAGCGCAGCTGGCGGCACTGCAACCATCGGCACTGTTGAAGTAACTGTTGAAGAGGCTAAGGCTGGACAGATCAAGGTTCCGGTAAGCGTTGACAACAACTTCGTAAAGCTGTCTCTGGGCGCTGAGTGGGACACCAGCGAACTGGACTGCACTTCCATCAAGTGCAACTCCAGCAGCCTGGCTCTGAAGTTTGCTTACTCTGAGGCATACGACTTCGCATGGCTGCCGTTCCTGAGCACCGACGCTGACCGTGACGGTAACGTTCTGGCTTACGATACTGCAAACGGCGCAACTGTTGCATACCTGATCTTCGACATCAAGGATGCTGACATTCAGCCGGGTGACACCTACACCATCACTGCAGCTGATACCGGCCGTGACGGCACAAAGGCACAGTTCGAGAACGTAAACGGCGACGGCGGTCTGACCACTGCAGTTTCCGGCGCTATCGTAGTTAAGGGCGAGCCGACCACCGAAGAGCCGACCACTGAGGCTCCGGTTGTTACCACCGAAGCTCCGGCTGTTACCACTGCGGCTGCAACCACTGCAGCTCCGAAGGCTACCACTAAGGCTGCTACTCCGGCAGCTACAACCACCAAGAAGGCTGCTGCTGCTTCCACTTCTTCTCCGAAGACTGGTGACGCACTGCCGATCGCTGGCGTTGCTGTAGCTGTAGCTGTTATCGGCGGCGTAGCTCTGGTTTCCAAGAAGAGAAAGTAAGAGTTAACACAGAGTAATCTGTTTCGCAACTGAATTGTGCGCAGTTTCTGCGCCACGCATGAGGGCACTCCCAAAGGCATCCGCCAGAGGGGGTGCCCTCGTTGCGTTTCGATGTTTTTTGAGCCTGTTCCCGCAAAAAAAAACCCGTCTCCGGCGATGCCGGAAACGGGTACACAGCAATTCAAATTCTCAGCTCAGTCCGCCTCGCCGGAAGAATCCCTCCTGCACGGCGTAGATACAGCCGCACAGGAAGCGGTAGCGCTCCTGAATGGGGCTGAGGGACACGGTATCGGCGAAAGTATCCTCGGTGTATTCCCGCAGGTACGTCTGCACCTGTTCCAGATTCCGCTGGGTGAAGCCAAAGCCGTGGAGACACACGCTGTCGCTGAAATAGGCACAGCGGAGGTTATTCAGCAGCAGGCTGAACTTCGCCATGATCTGCTCCGTCACCGGAATCAGCGCCACGTCCTCCTCCGATGCCGTCAGCAGGGAGGCCAGCGTGACCTGCGTCAGGTCGCCGTCTGTGAGCTGGTACAGCGTCGGTGTCTGCGCCTCGGAGAATACGGCGGAAACGTCCTTCTGGATGGCGCTGAGGGATAGTTCTGCACGCACACTGCCACGGGGATAGCCCTCTGCCTCTCTGCCGTCCGGCACGACGATCATATTCTCCACGTAGTACCGGCTGCTGCAAATGTCATGGAGCGGTTCTGCGCCCTGCATGGGGATGGCGTAGAAGTGGTTGTCCCCCCAGTGCAGGAAGAGCTGGCGGTTGCTGATGACGTGGTTCCGTGCCTGATGCTGCACCCCTGCCATGGCGAACTGCGTCACGGCGCTGCCCAGATAGATGGTGGTGTTGCAGCGGTCTGTCAGAAGGCGCTGGAACAGGGGGAACTGCAGCACGCCGTCCTCGGTGGTCTCGCCGCCCAGCTGCTGCCACACAGCGGGCATCACGCCGATGCCGATGCCAATGAGGTTCTTCGAGGTGAGACAGCTGTTTTGCAGCATGGTCTTCGCCGTGGAGGCAATGATCCCTGCCGCATATTCCGCCGTCAGATTGCCGCCGTGGATGATAACCTTCTTGTCCATGGTCTCCAGATTCAATGTGGTCAGTCCGACGGAGATCTCCTTTTCATCCACGTACACGCCCAATGCAAAGCGATACGTTGCATTGATGTCCAGCAGGATCTTCCGGCGTCCCTTCTTGACTGCCGCACCGGGTTCTACCGGCTCCTCGCCGATCTCTTCCAGAATGTGCTGGGAGATCATTTCATTGGTGATGATGGTAACCGCCGCACGGGTGATTTGCAGTGCCGTGGAGATATCCACGCGGGAGATCGGTCCCTGCTCCCGCACCACACGCAGGATCTGCATGCGGTTTCTCCGCTTGAGATCCAGTTTACTAATGCCACAATCGTTCATGACGTTCTTCCTTTTCTTTTCAAAACATATCCGACCATCCCGTTTCCGGAACAATCGGATTCTTGCCTCCGGTTTCTCTCACGTACCCATCCGGAGGTTCTCTTATTTATTCATTTTATCACAAATTTTTACGAATTGCAACTGAAAAAGTGCCAAATCCGATAAAATTTACACCGTATACACATTCCGGCAGGTCACGCCGACACCAGTTCCAGCAGCGTGGTAAACAGCTTCACCACCGCCGGCATTGCCGCCATGGACAAAATCGTTGTCATGGCAAAGATGCCGGAGGCGTACACGTCGTTCATGCTGTGCTTCTGGCACTGGAGCGTGCACATCGCCGCAGAGGGCGCTGCCATGAGCACCAGCACCACCGTCCGCACCTCCATGGGGATAAAGGACAGGGGCAGGAACAGCAGCGTCAGCAGCAGAGGAATGCCCAGCAGCTTCACGGCGCTCACGTAGTACACCCGTGGGGTGCGCACCGCCTGCAGCAGGTTGGCCTGCGCCACGCTGATGCCGGAGGCGACCATTGCCATCGGCGTATTCAGCCCCGCCACGTAGTCAAAGGTGGTTTGCAGGATTCCCGGCAGCTGGATGCGGCAGAAAAACAGCACCAGTCCGATGGCAATGCCGATCATGGTGGGAGAGCAGAACTTTTTCAGGAGGGCACGGCGGTCGTGCTGTCCGGTGAGGAGCATGATGCCGTGCGTCCACGCAAAGCAGAAGAAGATGGTGAGGAACGCCGTGGCGTAGAACACCCCCTCGTTGCCCAGCAGGGCGCTCGCCAGAGGGATGCCCATGAAGCCGCAGTTGCTGTAGATGACGGAGAAGCGCTCGATCTCCGTCTCCCTGCCGGCTTTCCGGCGAATCAGCAGGTACGCCGCCGTGATCGCCACCACGTAGGAGATTGCCGCAATGAGGAACGTCCACAGCATATTCACCACCAGCCGGAACTCGTACTCCACCTCGGAATAGGCGTTCACCACCAGCACCGGCGTGACGATCTCCAGCACAAAGCTGGAGAACTGGCGGCCGCCGTTCTTGTCCACAATTTTCGTGCGGTAGGCGATGATGCCCACCAGATTTAGCAGTAGCATGATCGCCGCCTGCTTCAAAATGATCCATGCCATTGATGCATTCTCCCCGTTTCATCCGCATATTTCGTCCAGTCACAAACAGGTGGAAACCGAGCTGTCGATTTCCACCTGCTTTTTAGTATACCATAAGGTTGTTAACGATTTGTGTCTACGAGAAAAACACAGGCTGAATTTGTTTTCCGTCCAGCGCAAGGGACACGGTTTCCGGCAGCTGTTCGAAATCCGCCACCAGGGAGGCGGGCTTCTCCTCCGGGTCGTCCTGTCCGTAAGGCACGAAATAATAGTGCTTGGTATTCATCAGCAGCCCGATATTTTTCGCCGAGCCACGCAGGGCATCGTTGGTGGCGAGCGCCAGCACCACGGGTTTTTGCCGGCGCAGCATGGATTTCACCGCCATGGTCGCCGTGGTATCCGTAATGCTGTGCGCCAGCTTTGCCGCTGTATTTGCCGTACAGGGTGCCACCGCCAGCACATCCAGCACCTGTGAAATATTCATAGTCCCTCCACTGCTATTCACGTTGCTTATAGCCCCATTGTACATCGGTATTTCCCTCTTTTCAAGTTTCTTTGTACAATAAAATCAGAGAGCAGCGCCGCCGTGCCAAAGCGTGTATCCATGCCGGCGGCGTGCTCCGAGAAGATCGGCGTCAGCACTGCGCCGGACTCCCGCAGGCGTTTTGCCTGTGCGAAAGCGGCGGAAAAGGTACAGAACGAACCGGTGACCACAAACCCGATTCGCTTACCTGTCAGATCGTTCATGGGCGAATCCCCTCTCCTTGAGAATGTTGCAGATGGTGTCCGCAATGATCTCGCCCGCCGTCGCCGGTGCGACCTTTGCCGGAAGCGCCAGCGCCAGCAGTGCCGGAAT
>ENA-OPCN01002458-OPCN01002458.1-human-gut-metagenome-genome-assembly--contig:-NODE-2458-length-10290-cov-3.005276_pt1 | contig 10290 bp, 8 predicted proteins | sample MGYA00241567_ERZ501485 | MGnify/ENA primary metagenome ERZ501485 (study PRJEB25962, sample SAMEA2042579) | human gut metagenome | biome: human gut; feature: human-associated habitat; material: faeces...
TTGCTGCGGCGGCTTCGCTTAGCTCTGCGCCTAGGCGGTTCCTCGCTGTCGATAAGTACAGCCTCGGAATCTTCGAGCACATGAGCGGCAAGGCTCTGAGCCTTATACTGCTCAAGGTCGGCCAGCATCTCGCTCGCCGTCTGATAGCGCTCGTCTATGTTTGAATTCATGGCCTTGAGACATATGCGCTCAAGCTCTTCGGGAATTGAAGGCACTATGTCTCGCGGAGTGACGGGGTCGGTGTTCATATGCTTAACGGCAACCTCAACGTCGGAGTTTCCGACATAAGGAAGCCTGCCGGTGAGCATTTCATACATCACTATGCCGAGCGAATATATATCGCTTCTCGCGTCGGGAGCTTCGCCGCGCGCCTGCTCGGGTGCAATATAATGCACAGATCCTACGGTCTCGCCGTTATTTTCCTCAACAGTATTTTCAAGCGAAGCAATGCCGAAGTCGGCGACCTTTATCATGCCGTCTTTGAGCAGCATGATATTCTGCGGCTTTATATCGCGGTGGATAATACCCTTGCTGTGCGCATGCTCAAGAGCTTTTGCTGTCTGAATGGTGAAATCCAGCACCTCAGCCGGATCGAGTACGCTTTTTTTCTGCAAATACTGCTTGAGCGTTATTCCGTCAATAAGCTCCATAACGATATATTCCACATCGTCATTATGGCTTACATCGTAAACCGAGACGATATTGGGGTGAGAAAGCATGGCAACAGCCTGCGACTCGGCACGGAAGCGTCGGCGCAGCTCGGTGTTTGCGGCGGTTTCATCGCGCATGATCTTGACCGCGTCATATCTGTTCAATCGGTGGCACAGAGCCTTGTATACGTTCGCCATGCCGCCCGAGCCGATAAGCTCGATGATCTCATAGCGATCGTCAAGGATCTTGCCTATATATTTATCATTAGTGTTTTCCATAGCAGCACCTTTGATATCAAGTCTTAATTAAAACGATCGAGACATTGTCTCTTGCTCCGCGCGCAAGCGCAAGCGCCATAAGCTTGGAGCAGACATCCTCGGGCAAGGCATTTTCCTTGAAGTGATCATGAATTTCCTTATCGCTGACCATATTGCTCAGCCCGTCGGAGCAAAGCAGAATGCCGTCACCCCTGTGCAGAGGGCATTCAAAATAGTCGGCTTCAACGGATGCGTCAACGCCGAGTGCGCGTGTGATTATATTTTTCTTCGGATGATGGGCGGCCTCTTCCTTTGTTATTGCCCCCATCGACACAAGCTCTTCGACATAAGAGTGATCGCGGCTTATCTGCCTTATCCCTTCATCGGAAAGGTAATATGCGCGGCTGTCGCCGACGTTGATGACGACGGCCAGATCGCGGCTGATCCAGGCGGCGACAAGCGTCGTGCCCATGCCGGTAAAATCATCGCTCAGCTGCGACTGCTCATAGACGGCGCTGTTGGACAGCTCCAGCGCGCTGCGGAGCATGGCGGCGGCCTTTTCCGGTGTCATGCCGGGGCGCTGCGTGCGGCGCACCTCGTCCGTGAAGACCTCGACGGCGAGGCTGCTGGCAACGTTTCCGGATTTCGCGCCGCCCATGCCGTCGCAGACGATCATGAGCACACGGTCGCGGCCAAACGGCACGATCGCGTAGGAATCCTGATTCTGCTGCCGGATATTGCCCGGATCGGTCAAACCCCAGGTCTGCATGGAGATTCCTCCTTCAGTCAGTTTGATTCATATTTGCGGCGCAGCTGGCCGCAGGAAGCGTCGATATCGCTGCCGAGCGTCCGGCGGAGCGTCGCGGTGACGCCGTTTTCCTCCAGAATGGTCTGGAAGCGGCGGATGGCCTGTCTGGATGAGGTATGCAGGCCGCTTTCGGTGACGTTGTTGAGTGGGATCATATTGACGTGCGCGCCCATTCCGGCCAGCTTCTTTGCCAGCAGCTGCGCCTGCTCCGGGCTGTCGCTCACGCCGCTTATCATGGTATATTCAAAGGAAATGCGCCGCCCGGTCTTCGCGAAGTAGTCGCGGCAGGCAGATAGCAGCGTGTCGACCGGCCAGCGGCGGTTGACGGGCATGATCTTACTGCGCGATTCGTCGTCCGGCGAGTGCAGGGACACGGAAAGCGTCAGCTGCAGATCGCGTTCGGCAAGCTGTTCGATCTTGTCGACGAGGCCGCAGGTGGAAAGGCTGATGTGGCGCATCCCGATGTTCATGCCGTCCGGGCTGTTGACAAGCTCCAGAAAACGCATGACGTTGTCGAAGTTATCCAATGGTTCGCCGATGCCCATCAGGACAATGTTGGAGATCGGCAGGCCGGAATCCAGCTGGGAAAAAAGCACCTGATCAAGAAGCTCCGACGGCTCCAGCCGCCGGACAAGGCCGCCGATGGTCGACGCGCAGAACTTGCAGCCCATCGGGCAGCCGACCTCCGAGGAGATGCAGACGGTATTGCCGTGGTGATACTGCATGACGACGGATTCGACGCAGTTGCCGTCGCGCAGCCTCCAGAGATATTTGATCGTCCCGTCAAGCCTGGAGATCTGCTTGCGGGCGACGGTGGGCTTATTGATGAAATAGAGGCTGTCCAGCGTTTCGCGCAGGGGCTTGGAGAGGTTCGTCATGGCCTCGAAGCTGACTGCGCCGCGGTGCAGCCACGCGAAGACCTGCTTTGCGCGGAATTTCGGTTCGCCAAGCGCCGCGAACGCGTCTTGCAGCTCGGCCAGCGTCATGGATTTGATATCCTGTTTCATGCGTGTTTCCTCAGCTTACAGATGAAAAAGCCGTCCGCCGCGTGTTTGTGCGGCAGGAGCGCGGCATAGCCCTCGTTGGGAAGGTCAAGTCCGTCCGGGACTGGGAACGGTTCCAGTGAAAATTCCGGGTGTGCCTGCAAAAACGGCAGGGCGACAGCCTCGTTTTCCTCTTTTCGGACGGTACAGGTGCTGTAAAGGAGTGCGCCGCCGGGCTTTACATAGCGGCTGACGGTTTCCAGAATGGCGCGCTGCACCTCCGGCAGGCGCTCGATGGCGTCCAGCGGCTTATAGCGGATGTCCGGCTTTTTGCGGATGACGCCGAGGCCGGAGCACGGCACGTCGGCGATGACGAGGTCAAACTGCGCTTCGAGCGCGGGGTCAAACTCCGACGCACTGCGCTGTTCGGCCTTCAGGATGGAAATGCCGAGCCGGGCGGCATTTTTTTCGATCAGGGAAATCTTATGCGCGTGCAGGTCGCAGGACAGGATGCTGCCCGTATTTTCCATCTGCATGGCGGCGGCGAAGCTCTTGCCGCCGGGGGCCGCGCAGCAGTCGAGCACGCGCATGCCGGGCGCCGCGCCGGAGGCCAGCACGGCCAGCTTTGCGGCGGCGTCCTGCACATAGACCGCGCCGGACTGGAACAGCGGCAGCGCCTCGAGATTGCCCGTGCCGGAGACGAGGAAGCAGCCGGGAAGCCACGGGTGCGGCTCACAGGCGATCCCCGCTTCGTCCAGCGCGGCAGCCACCTGCTCTGCAGATGCCTTCAGGGGATTTGCCTGAAGCGCCGTTTTGGGAATGTCGTTGTCGGCGGCGAGGAAGGCTTCGAGCGTTTCCTCGTCCATGGACGCACACAGGCAGTCGACGAGCGGCTGCGGGTGAGAGTATTTCGTGGCCAGATCGTGCGGCTTTTCCAGCTCGTCCTTTCTGCGGGCAAGGGTGCGCAGCGAACCGTTGACCAGACCGGCGGCGCGTTTGTTCGCATAGGTCTTCGTCTGCTCGACCGCTTCATTGACGGCGGCAGAGACGGGGATCTTATCCAGAAATAAGATCTGATACGCGCCGAGACGCAGGATATCCAGCACGACCGGCTGTAATTTTGTCAGCGGGGACGCTACGGCCTGCGCAAAATAAAAATCCAGCAGCATCCGGTTCTGCACCACGCCGTATAACAGCCTTGCAGCCAGCGCCGCGTCGCGGCGGAGCCGGTCGCGGGCCGTATAGTCCTTCAGCGCGCCGTCGGCCCAGGCGTTCTGCCGCCGCATGGCAATCAGCGCGGACAGCGCCGTCGTTCTTGCGTTCATAGCTACCTCTTATTCGATGGTGATCGGATGTCCCCGGAAATAATCGGGGGCGGACATACGCTTGCCGCCCTTGGCCTGCAGCTCACGGACAAGAACGGTATTGCCGTCCTGACAGGCGACGAGCAGGCCCTTTTTCGTCAGCGCGACGAGCGAACCTGGGGCTTTCTCCGTTTTTTGATCGGCATATTCCACGCGGTAAATTTTAAATTCCGTGCCGCCAAGCTCCGCCGTGGCGACGGGCCACGGGACAAGGCCGCGCACGTGGTCGACAATGAATCTCGCGGGCTGGTTCCAGTCGATGGGGCTTTCCTCCTTGGACAGCATGGGCGCGTAGGTCGCGCGGGCGTTATCCTGCGGGATGCGCGGAGCCGTCCCAGCCTCGATCGAGCGGACGGTATCGGCGCAGAGGGGCGCGGCGAGCTGCGCAAGGCGCGCCATCAGCTCCTCGGAGGTTTCCAGCGGCTGGATTGCCGTTTTGCGGATCTCAATGATATCGCCCTCGTCCATGCCTGCGGAGAGGTACATGGCGGTGACGCCGGCCTCATCGCAGTGGTTCAGGATGGAGCGCTGCACGGGCGCGGAGCCGCGAAGCTGCGGCAGGATGCTGCCGTGCATATTGATCGCGCCGTATTTCGGGATATCCAGCACGGCCTGCGGCAGAATTTTGCCGTAGGCGACGACGACCAGCAGATCGGGCTTCAGCTCCCGCAGCTGCTGCACCGTCTCCTCGTCCCGGAAGGACTGCGGCTGATACACCGGCAGGCCCACAGACTGGGCATATTCCTTGACGGGCGACGGGATGAGCTTCATGCCGCGGTTTTTCGGCGTATCGATCTTGGTATAGACGGCGGCAATGTCAAAGCCGTCCGAATGCAGCTTTTTCAGACACGCCCTTGCAAACTCGGGCGTGCCCATGAAGACGAGTCTCATTCCCCGTCCTCCTCTTCCTCCTGCCGGGTCATCTCCTCCAGCTCCTCCGGCGTGAGCATCCGTTCGGCGATCTCGGTGTACATATGGCCGTCAAGATGGTCGATCTCGTGCAGGAAGCAGCGGGCAACGATATCCTCGCCCTCATATTCGTACCAGTCGCCGTTCCGGTCCTGTGCGCGGACAACAACGTGCTCGGGACGGGTGACGATGCCGTATTTGCCGGGCAGGCTCAGACAGCCCTCCACGCCGGTCTGCGTTTCCTCGCTGACCTCGACGACCTCGGGGTTCACAAGCTCTACGTCTTCCTCGCCGGTATCGACGACGCAGAGCCTGCGCATCACGCCGACCTGCGGCCCGGCAAGGCCCACGCCGTTCGCGTTGTGCATCGTCTCGATCATGTCCTCGATCAAAATCGCAAGCTTCTGGTCAAACCTTGTGACAGGACGGCAGACCTTCGTCAGAATGGGGTCGCCCACCGTCACGATCTTTCTCAGTGCCATAGTATTCTCTGCTCCTTTTCGTGAAGGGTCCAATTTGATTTATTTTATCACGCTTTCCCGCACTTCTCAAGTCAAAAATCGGCGAATATGCGTACGAATGGAAAATCCCCGGCCCTGTCCGCGTCTGGACAGGGCCGGGGGGCACATCATAGCAGCTTATATCCGCGTGAGATCCGAACCATCACGCGGAGATATGACCAGAATCGTGCGCGTCTTCGTCAGGCTGTCTGCGCCGTGCGCAGACGGCGGCAGCAGCGAATGAAATAGAGGATCTCCGCCGCGGCAGTGATCGTCCACGAGAAGATGTAGAGCAGATACAAAGACGGAATGGTGTGGAAATGCGCGAAGATCGTATAGACCCAGATCACGCGGAACACGCATGAGCCCATGATCACGATCACCGTCGGCACAAAGCTGCGGCCAAGGCCGCGGCAGGCAGCGATGGTGCAGTCCATGAAGGCGCTGACGCAGTAGGAGAAGCACATGATCCGCATCCGCTCCATGCCTGCGGCGACGACGTCCGCGTCGTTTGTGAAGATGTACAGAAACGGTTCGCCGCACAGAAGAAACGCCGCGCCGAGAACCGCCGCGATCGCGAACGAATAGCCGAGGCTGATGTAATAGCTCTTCATCATCCGGTCCTTTTTCCCTGCGCCCCAGTTCTGGCCCATGAAGGTCGAGCAGGCGGTATAGAACGCGGCCATGACATTATAAATCACGTTGTCCACGTTGACCGCGGCGGAGTTGCCGGAAACGACGGTCGAATCAAACGAGTTGATGCCGACCTGAATGAACAGATTCGCGACCGCAAAGATCATATGCTGGATCCCCGCCGGGACGCCGAGGCCGAGAATGCGCCCGACCTCGCTGCCATGCAGGCGCAGAAGCTTCCACTCCACGCGGCAGCTGTCTGTCAGCCGCGTCATGTGCAGAAGCACCAGAACCGCCGACAGATACTGTGAGATGATGCTTGCCAGCGCCACGCCGTCGGCGGCCATTTTGCAGACGATGACGAAGAACAGGTTCAGGATCACATTCAGGATGCCTGCCGCCGTCAGATAGGCCAGGGGCCGCTTCGTGTCGCCGCTGGCGCTCAGGACGGCGTTGCCAAAGTTGAAAATGCCGAGCGCCGGCATGCCGAGCGCGTAAATGCGGAAATAGAGCACTGCGCCGGGAAGCAGATCGTCCTTCGTTTTCAGCAGCTCCAGCATCGGCGCGGCCAGGAAAAAGCACAAAACCGCGATCACGACGCCGGACAGCGTACACAAAATCAGCGCCGTGTGGACGCAATTTCGCGTGTCTTCTTCCTGACGCGCGCCGAGATACTGCGCCACGCGGACATTGACGCCGTTGGACAAGCCGATGAGAAAGCCCGTAAACAGCGTGACGAGCGTTGACGTAGAGCCGACGGAGCCGAGCGCCGTGCGCTGGAAAATTTCCCGACAACAGCGACGTCCGCCATGTTGAACAGCACCTGCAAAAGCTGTGAGAAGATCAGCGGGACACTGAACAGCAGGATATTTTTGTATAGTGACCCTTCGGTCATCTGGATACCGCCCGCATGGGCGGAACGCGATCTTGCCATAACGACAGTTCCTCTTTTTCGTATCATTTGCCGCAAAAGCTTCCCTATTATAGAGGCTTTCCCTCTGCGCGTCAAGCGGGATCGCGCTATTCTTTCTGTGCCGCACCGGCACGGGAGCTTCCCGGACTCCTCTGCGTCATTTTCCCTGAAAATGCACCTCTCCACGGCAGGAGAAGGCCGGGAGTTTGGGGCAAGCGAACTGTGCCCCCGCTTTCCAGCAGGGGCACGAGTGGTTTTATTCGGATTCGGACGGGGCCTCGGTCTGCTCGGGCGGTTCTTCCGCCTCGCTGCCGTCCGTCAGCCTTTTGCTGTCGGCGTTGACGTAGGCCATGAACTCGTCGCCTGTGATGGTCTCCTTGCTCAGCAGGTACATCGCGATCTCGTCAAGAAGCGAACGGTGCTCGACAAGAAGCTTTTTCGCGTCCGCGTAGCAGTCCATGAGCAGCTTGTGGATCTCTTCGTCCGCCGCGGAGGAGGTGGAGTCGGCGCAGTTCATCATCGTGCTGCCATCGAGATACGGGTTCGAGACGGTGGACAGCGCCATGAGGCCGAGCTTGTCGCTCATACCGTACTGCGTGACCATCTTGCGTGCAAGCTCCGTCGCACGCTCAATATCGTTGGACGCACCGGTCGTGGCAATACCAAAGACGACCTGCTCAGCGGCGCGGCCGCCCAGCATGGTCTGAAGCTCGACGATGAGCTCTTCTTTGCTGGACAGGAACTTTTCCTCCTCCGGCATCTGCATGGTGTAGCCCAGTGCGCCGGAGGTGTGCGGGACGATGGTGATCTTGGAGACGGGCTGTGAGTGTTTCTGCAGCGCCGCGACCAGCGCGTGGCCAACCTCGTGGTAGGACACGATGCGCTTTTCGGTGTCGGTCAGGACGGTGCCCTTCTTCTCCGTGCCCGCGATGACAAGCTCAAAGGACGTCAGCAGATCCTGCTGGTTGACAGCCTTGCGCCCCATGCGCACGGCGCGCAGCGCCGCCTCGTTGACGAGGTTGGCAAGGTCTGCACCGACCGCGCCCGCAGTCGCCTGCGCGATCTTGTGCAGGTCGACATCCTCGGCCAGCTTGATATTTTTTGTGTGGACGCGCAGCGTCTGGTACCGTCCGGCGAGATTGGGCCGGTCGACGATGATACGGCGGTCAAAGCGGCCCGCGCGCAGCAGCGCCTTATCGAGGATCTCAGGCCGGTTCGTCGCAGCAAGGATCACGACGCCCTTGCTCGAATCAAAGCCGTCGATCTCGGCCAGCAGCTGGTTGAGCGTCTGCTCACGCTCGTCGTTGCCGCCGAATTTGGAATCTCGCGTGCGGCCGATGGCGTCGATCTCATCAATAAAGATGATAGCCGGGGCGACCTTCGCCGCCTGCTGGAACAGATCGCGCACGCGGCTTGCGCCGACGCCGACGAACATTTCCACGAAATCGGAGCCGGAAATGGAGAAGAACGGAACGCTTGCCTCGCCCGCGACGGCCTTGGCCAGAAGCGTCTTGCCGGTGCCCGGAGGGCCGACCAGCAGTGCGCCCTTGGGGAGCTTCGCGCCGATGGCGGCGTATTTCTGCGGGTTATGCAGGAAATCGATGATCTCGACAAGCGATTCCTTGGCCTCGTCCTGTCCGGCCACATCGGCAAACGTGATGCCGGTGGACTTTTCCATATAGACCTTGGCCTTGCTCTCGCCGATGCCGCCGATGCCGCCGCCCATGCGCTTCGTCATGCCGCGCATGAGAAGGCTGAACAGGGCATACATGATGATGACCGGCAGCAGCCATGTGACGACAAAGGTCACGATGGGGCTGGCCTGCTCGACGATCTCGGTGTTGTATTCCACGCCCTGCGCGTCGAGCCGGTCTTTCAGATCGTCATTCGAAACGTTGGGGATATAGCCGGTGTAGTACAGCCGCTGCTGCGACGACGGCTTCTTGGCCTCGTCGCGCGTCAGGATGACCATGCGGTCGGACTGGAACTCCAGCTCGGCGATCTCGTCCTTGTCGAGATACGTCTGGAACTCGTTATAGGTGATCTCCGACAGATACGCGTTGGCAATGGTCGTATAGAGCGAATTGATAAGCAGCGTCGCGATCAGCGCCGCGACCATCAGGAATATGATCCGTCTGCCCTGCCGTCCATCGTCGCCGTTCTGCGGCTTATTGTCCTGCGGTTTTTTGTTTTTGGGGTCGTTATTCAAGAAACGCACCTTCCTTCTGTGAAAACGTGGGAAGTTTTAGTAGGGAATTTTCTGTTACAAATCTTATCACACTCGCCTCGCATTTACAAGGAAGAACCTGCACCGGCAGGTAAATTTTCTGTGAATTGTGAGATTGGGATTGAGGTTTCCGAAAGAAGCTGTTATACTATATTGTGAATTATTATGATAAGCTGGAGAAACTATGGAACAGAAAAAATGGAACCGGAACGACCGCCGCCCGCCTGCCCGCCGTGCGCAGGAGCCTGCGGAGGCCGCCGAAAATATGTTGGAGGGCCGCAACGCCGTACAGGAGGCGCTTGCCGCAGGCCGTCCCATCGACAAGCTTTACATCGCCGCCGGAGAAACCGACCGCGCCCTTGCACGGCTGGCCTCCATGGCAAGGGAAGCAGGAGCCGCCGTCGTGGAAACCGACCGGCGCAAGCTCGACCAGCTTTCGGCCACGGGCGCGCATCAGGGCGTCATTGCCATGGTCGCGGCGCACGCCTATGCAACGGTCGATGAAATTCTCGAAAACGCGAAAAGCCGGGGCGAAGCCCCGCTGATCGTCATCTGCGACGAGCTTTCCGACCCGCACAATCTGGGCGCGATCATCCGCACGGCAGAGTGCGCGGGCGCGCATGGCGTGATCATCCCAAAGCGCCGCAGCGTCGGTCTGACCGCCGTTGTGGGCAAAGCCTCTGCGGGCGCGCTGGAATATCTGCCGGTGGCGCGCGTGGCCAATCTGGTCAGCGCCATCCATGATCTGCAAAAGGCCGGGATCTGGGTCTTCGGTACAGCGGCAGACGGCAATACGGCGCTCTATCAGGCCGATCTCAAGGGTCCGGCAGCCATTGTCATCGGAAACGAGGGCGACGGCATGAGCCGCCTTGTCGCCGAAGCGTGCGACTTTAAAGTCAGTATTCCCATGCGCGGCCACATTTCATCCCTCAACGCATCGAACGCCGCCGCAATTTTATTGTATGAGGCCGTCCGGCAGCGGGGGTAATTTCCCGTTCCTGGATCTCTGCGGGCCGGGTACGGCGGTTTGTAGGGCCGATGCCCA
>ENA-OPCN01002459-OPCN01002459.1-human-gut-metagenome-genome-assembly--contig:-NODE-2459-length-10288-cov-8.377895_pt1 | contig 10288 bp, 7 predicted proteins | sample MGYA00241567_ERZ501485 | MGnify/ENA primary metagenome ERZ501485 (study PRJEB25962, sample SAMEA2042579) | human gut metagenome | biome: human gut; feature: human-associated habitat; material: faeces...
TTCATTTAAAGAGTGCGTAACAGCTCACTAGTCGAGGAGTTTGGCGTGGATAATACTCGGGCATAAACTGTTTACCGAAGCTATGGATCCAGAGTAATGGATGGTAGGGGAGCATTCCAGTGGCGTCGAAGGTGAGGGATAACCCTTGCTGGAGCAGCTGGAAAAGCAAATGTAGGTATAAGTAACGATAAAGGAAGTGAGAAACTTCCTCGCCGAAAGACTAAGGTTTCCTGATCAACGTTAATCGGATCAGGGTAAGTCGGGACCTAAGGATAAGCCGAACGGCGATTCCGATGGAAGAATGGTTTAATATTCCCATACTACTTTATAGAGCGATGTGGAGACGGAGAAGTGACAGTCCTGCCATCTGACGGAATAGATGGTTAAAGGGTGTAGACGTTGATCGCGGTAGGCAAATCCGCCGTGAGAGTCGAACCTGACAGTATGCCGAGTACTTGTACAAGGCAATATGGATGTAAACAGGCTCCCTAGAAAATCCGCTAAGCATATCTATAGAGTACCCGTACCGTAAACGGACACACGTAGTTGGGTTGAGAATACTGAGGCGCTCGAGTGATTCACGGTTAAGGAACTAGGCAAATTGACCCTGTAACTTCGGGATAAAGGGTCCCTGTCAGCGATGGCGGGGCGCAGAGAATAGGTCCAGGCAACTGTTTAACAAAAACACATGGCTGTGCGAAATAGAAATATGAAGTATACAGCCTGACACCTGCCCGGTGCTGGAAGGTTAAGAGGAGATGTCATCGCAAGAGAAGCATTGAATTGAAGCCCCAGTAAACGGCGGCCGTAACTATAACGGTCCTAAGGTAGCGAAATTCCTTGTCGGGTAAGTTCCGACCTGCACGAATGGTGTAATGATCCGGACACTGTCTCAACCGTGAGCTCGGTGAAATTGTAGTATCGGTGAAGATGCCGATTACCCGCAACGGGACGAAAAGACCCCGTGAACCTTTACTGCAGCTTAGCACTGGGACCGGGCGTGCGATGTGTAGGATAGTCAGGAGACAGTGAAGCGGTGACGCCAGTCATCGTGGAGTCGGCGTTGAAATACTGACCTTCGCACGTCTGGTTTCTAACTCTCTGGAGAGAGGACACTGCTTGGTGGGTAGTTTGACTGGGGTGGTCGCCTCCAAAAGAGTAACGGAGGCTCCTAAAGGTGCGCTCAGGCCGATTGGTAACCGGCCGTAGAGTGTAATGGCACAAGCGCGCTTGACTGAGAGACCAACAAGTCGAACAGGTGGGAAACCAGAGCATAGTGATCCGGTGGTTCCGCATGGAAGGGCCATCGCTCAAAGGATAAAAGGTACTCCGGGGATAACAGGCTGATCCCTCCCAAGAGCTCATATCGACGGAGTGGTTTGGCACCTCGATGTCGGCTCGTCACATCCTGGGGCTGGAGAAGGTCCCAAGGGTTGGGCTGTTCGCCCATTAAAGTGGCACGCGAGCTGGGTTCAGAACGTCGTGAGACAGTTCGGTCTCTATCTGTTGTGGGCGCGGGAGATTTGCGAGGCCCCGACACTAGTACGAGAGGACCGTGTCGGACCGACCACCGGTGTGCCGGTTGTTCCGCCAGGAGCACCGCCGGGTAGCCGCGTCGGGCCAGGATAAGTGCTGAAAGCATCTAAGCACGAAGCCCCCCTCAAGATAAGATCTCCACAGAAGGGCCGTCAGAGACGATGACGTCGATAGGTCGCAGGTGCAGGCACGGCGACGTGCACAGCCGAGCGATACTAATCGCCCAAACCCTTTCTCGGGGCGACAACCCCCACCAAAAAACTGTCAGGAAGAGAGCCTCCATCGCAGGCTGCGCGGACGACGCGCGGTCGCAGCGGACGGTGGCAGCGATGCCGGCAGGACGGTCGGCGGGATTTCAGGTAGTGTCCGTGCGAGAGGCCGGACAGCTTTCCAGCGCCTTTCTTTCACCTTACACGGTGGCCGGGTGCCCGTCGGGCACCCTGACCATACGAAGCAACTAAGGTGGTGATAGCGTGAGGGCTCCACCTCTTCCCATTCCGAACAGAGAAGTTAAACCTCACCACGTCGATGATACTGCGAAAGTGGGAAAGTAGATAACCGCCCCTTAAACACCGAGAGCCGGACCTCAGCAGAGGCCCGGCTCTTTTTTTTATTCCTGTCTGTAAAATTCTTGCTTTAAAATTTGGTTTATATTATAAACCTTATTACCTTTGCAACTGAAACAAGAGCGGAATCGCGCGACCGCTCTTTTTTCAGAATAAAATGGTTTATAAAATAAACCAAATTTCCAAACACTTAAATTTCCTGATTATGGAAGAAAGAGAAATTACAGAAAAAGAGAGCCTTGCAATCATCACAGCCATGATAGCAAGCACCCGTGAGCGCTATATCGGCAATGGCAACATAATGCTGATGTGGGGATATCTCACAGTCGCCGTGACCCTGCTGGTGTGGGGAATGCTGGCGGCTACCGGCAATCCGGCCTGGAACTGGCTATGGTTCCTGATATGGGCCGTCGGAGGGACGCTGACGCCAATAATGGCGAGGAAGGACCGCCGGATACGTGGTGTGAAGAGCTATTCGGACCAGCTTACCTCCAGAATATGGTCGGCGGTAGGATGGTGCGGGATGGTCTCGGTAGTGCTCTGCCTCGGGTTCCTTCTGATTGCCGGAGTAGACTCGTGGAGCATGATGTTTGCCTATGCCCTCGTCATCGTACCATTTGCCGAGATAGCATCCGGAATCATTGTAAGGGAGAACTCGATGGTCGGAGGAGGTGCCGTGGGCCTCGTTGCCGGAATCTTCACCGTGTGCTGCATTGCCGGAGGTGTTGTCATGTATGCCGGATGGTATCTGCCTGTATTCATTCTTGCATTCGTCTGTATGCTGATTATCCCCGGGCATATCCTCAACCATAAAGCAAAGCAGCAGAGATGAAGGAACTGAATCCGCTTCTACACTCGCAGCTCAGGCTTGCAATCATGTCCATATTGATGAATGTGGAGGAAGCTGATTTTGTCTATCTCAAGGAGAAAACCGAGTCGACGGCCGGAAACCTGAGCGTGCAGCTCGACAAACTCTCGTCGGTAGGCTACATCTCTGTCGAGAAAGGGATGTCGGGCAAACGTCCCCGCACCACCTGTTCAGTAACTCCACATGGGAGGGATGCCTTTATCGAATATGTAGAGGCGTTGCAGTCCTATCTGAAATTCTGACCCACCGCTGACGCGCCCGATGTCCGGGGCGCGTCAGCCTGTGTCATTTTGCGATTATTCCGTTGGCTTACTTTGGTGACAGGAAAATGTTTGCTAACTTTGCTGCCATATATAGTAAATCATCGTAAATAAAATCTAAGGTATGAAGGATGTCGTTGAGATTATACGGGAATTTTTTTGCGAGGCACTTCGATTTCTGAAGCTCCCTGTCGACCAATGGCCAGAGATTGTAGAAGAGTTTCGTTTTGACCCCGAGCATAAGATTACCCCGCCGTATGTCGACTATGGAAACCGAAAGTTTGTCATACATGTCCCGTTTACTGCACTTTGTTCGATTAAACGTCCTACGGAGCATCGGAGTTGGGCATACATGAATGCATGGAAATGGTACAGGTTTGCTACCGATGGTATCGAAAGTAATCTTGCGGATGGTGAGGCCATTTTGTTCAGCTTGTCCCTCATGACCATCAAAGGTATTCAGCTTGGCTCAAACCCCGGTTTTAGCTTAAGGGCAATAGCTGCTTTTATGACCGAAAAACTGGGGATGCCTGCCACAGTGGTCCCGGCATTGGATAAATCTGGCCATGGATTAATGGCTATCAGATTCACCTCTAATGAAAGTAACTTTCGTGCCAATAAACTGCAAAACCTTGCCATAAAGTCAGGACTGATGAAGCCGCCTAAGTTTAATAATGGGAAAAGGGGTTCGCAAGACAATCCGTTCGACAATGTGGACGAGGCTGCCGATTATCTCATACGGATAGAGAGGGAGGCATTGAAACGCGACGTGTATCGGACTGAGATTGCCAATGAGCAGTTTTTCTTTGACTACGAATACGGTATTTTCCGTATTCCTTGGGCGTCCGCCAATGTGGGTTATTATGATTTCGGCTCGGTCGGTGACAACGGGTTTGTAGTGAACCAGATGCAATCTGGACGGTTCTCTCTCAAGCCAATCCTCCACAACCATAAGTACCTGTTCAGGGGCCAGTGCGAATATTTCAAGAAATGCACACCGTCGTTATTCAGACCACGGGTAAAGGACAGGATGCTGTCGGAACATATGCAGACATACGAGCTGGCGATGTTACTCCGCACGCATCCACTGGTCAAGCTTCTCGGTAGCGGTATAGAGCTGTTTCACGATCGCTTTGTATTTGAGATGAATTACCTCGGACTTTCGCAGCACTACTATAACTGCACGGAATATCTTGACCTCACCTCGCGCATCGACATAGCAAAATTTTTCGCGGTGACGACTTTTGATTTCGACAACGACCGTTATGTGAAATATGATGGCGACAAGCTGGGAGTACTTTACTTATACAGCATTGAGCCACGCTCGTTCAGCCACGAGAATTACGGCACCAGGCTCACTACAATAGGCAAGCAAGTGTTCATGCGAAGTGGAAACCAGGCCGGTTTTCTGCTGAAAATGAAAGCTGACCAGAATTTTAACGCTTTTCCGAATGTGCGCGCTGTTTTTTTCCGTCATGACAAGGCCATCACCGATAGGATTTTTACGGAATTCAAAGGTGGTGACGTAGTTATGCCCGAAGAGATGCTGAGAGACGTGTGGTACAATCGTCTTGCCACCCCGGGACTGAAATGCCGTATCTCGGACGGGGCGGTGGATATGTATCTGAAGGACTACCCCGAACGTACGAAGCCGGAGATTGTGGCCCGACTGCAGCACGAGGGCATTCAGATTGTCAATGAACCGCCGTCGTTTACATCCGACGAACTGTCGGCATATTACCGCGATGCTCCCGCCAACTGGCAGGAGTTCGTCAAAGACATACATTTCTACAGCCCCGAGGGGCTTGTGCTGAAACGGCATCTTGAACGTCTCCCCGACGACCCGCGCTATCGCCACGCCTTCTTCCGTCCATAAAAGTCCCCTTACCCCAATTTCTGGAATGATTTAAAATAATGACGTCATTTCTTGGATATTACTGTATTAATGTTTAAATTTGTACGAAATCGCATGACACACTGCAAATAATAAATTAATTATTTATTTATAACCCGATGAATACCAGTAAATTACCCCCCCCTACAGCACACACGAAAGACACATGACAGGTTGCTGACCATGCTGTCGTGCATGATTGCCGTTTCATTGATAATGACGGCAACACAGTCATGCTCAGACAAAGAGGTATCCTCATCCGAGCCGGGCATATCAGCTCCGGCAATAACATTTACAGGCACTACGGCTGTCCCCTCGCCTGTCATAGAGGAGGAAGGAGGCAGTGCTGAGGTTCGTTTCACCGCTTCGGCTTCATGGACTGCGACAGTATCTGAGTCGAGAGGCATAGACTGGCTCACCGTCTCTCCCGCCTCAGGAGAGGGTGGAGATGCCATGATAACCGTGACCGCCCAGCCTAATCCAAACTATGAGGAGCGCAATGGCGCCGTGACCATAGCGTGTGGAGGAAAGACAGCCACATTCACCGTAAGCCAGAAGCAGACCGATGCCATGATACTTTCGACCGATAAAGTCGAAATCGGGTCGGATGCCACGACCATCGAAATCCGGCTGAAAAGCAATGTGGAGGTAGAATATGAGATAGCGGGAGAAGACGTGGAGTGGATAAAGCCGTCGCAAGCCTCTCGGTCCATGACCGAGAAGACTCTCTGTTTTGACATATCTGCCAACGGAGATACTGCCGGGCGTACCGGCCATATAGGCATCAAGGGTGCGGGCAAGACAGAGATTGTGAGCATATATCAGCAAGGATTCAAGCCCTCGATTGTACTGGGAGCCAAGGAGGCTGTCGTAGGCAGCGCAGGTGGAGAGGTGACTGTAGAGATTGCGTCAAATATCTCGTTTGATGCCGAGCTCCAGCCATGTGACTGGATAAGGGAGAAGACCGACGGCTCGCGCTCGTCCTACACCCTCAGATACATTGTAGATCCCAACGAGACGTATGACCAGCGTAGCGCCACGGTGGTCATATCAAATGCCGCGCATGACATCCGTGAGGTATTCACCATCACTCAGGTGCAGAAGGATGCTATTGTCGTAGCCAAAAACGAGTATCAGGTGCCATGCAGCGCGTCCGAACTCAATTTTGACATACAGACAAACATCGAGCCCACAGTGACCTGCACTGAAAGCTGGATAAGAAGGGTGGAGCCTCGATCGAGAGCGCTCCATACGATGAACCTGTGTTTTGACATTGACGAAAACACCTCGGAGACTGAAGCACGTTCGGCGCAGATAATCATCCGGGGGGCCGACGGCTCGGTGAGACAAGAAATCACGGTCATCCAGGCTGTAAAGACAAACAATATAGTTGATGGAGAGATTACTCCTCTCATGGTGTACAGCATAAGGTACCTTTCGGAGGCTGATGCTTATTGCTTAACCACGACTATGCATGGAGTCTTGAAGAGCGTCTTTGAGGACGGACGCAACGAATATGCGAGTGTATCCTTTGCCTATCATGGGATCTGGGATGGCTTTTGGGATTATCAGTCAATTTTTCCAACTTATACACAATTTTTTTATAAGGACAGATCATATTCTATTTTCAGGGGCAACTCTCTCGGAGATTTTATAGATGGCGGTTATCATGATACTGTTCGATATCTCGAACGTGAGATAGATACAGACTCGCCTATCAAGCTCACCAAATTCCCGGACAGATGTTGTGTATATCCTAAATATCTCTATGAACGATATGGCCATTATGTGCCACGTGGATATGATTTTAATGGCTATGATTTATGGAAAGACGGTGACACATGGCGTGGAGAATATAACATGTACGAGTTAGAAAAAATAGGTGGTTTCACGGATGAGGAGATTAGGAAACTTGAGAAACATTTCGGAAAACCTGCCGATGAGATACCTACAGATTGGGTGGAAGGCCTGTCAGTAGAACAGATGATAGATATTTTTGAGTTGCAGAATGAGCCGAACCCATACATCATGCTTCCTGCAGGTACATACCGTACAAATTACGAGAATGCTTCCCGGGTGTTGGAGCTTGCAGACACGGATGTGAAAGTAGTATCTGTAAATCAGTTTGAGGAATTTTTAAATTATACGTTTAAAATCCCCGACAGTCATTTTTTCGTTGTCCTTCCTGAAAATTATCTTTATCCGGGATCAAAAAGACAGTTCATCGAATCACCCCGAGATACGGGTAGCCTTGACTGGGACTATACTGCCCGGGTTGTCGAGGACAACGAGTATCGAAAAGCTACCGAGATAAGGATTAACGGTTGCAAGCATTATCTCTGGGAAAATGCCCTTAATGGTTATCCTGAGCATTATTCGACTGCCTGGGCTGATGGTTATCCGCTAACATTATATCCCGACATGAAGCTCACTTGGGAGGTAGTCGATACACTTGTGTATTACAAAGAGCGTCCCGGAGCACCTTTCAGGGTGCTGAATCATTATAAATCGTACCCAGAAATAAGCGTGCAAGCAAATCCTGATTATGTCGGTCGTAAGGTGAAGGTGACTAAGCCTGATTGGGTAAAGTGTGATGAGGAGTTTGTTCTTAAAGATGGCGTATCGGAATTTCTTGCGGATATAGTAGTAGATGCTTCGGAATCAAGAATCGGCTATGTAAATTTCTACCTTGAAGGGAGTGACGAGCTTGTCGATAGAGTACGAATTGATACTCCAAAGTCCTATTCTTCTTCTTCAACTACCAGAACTCCAGAGTTCAGGTTTAATGGCGGACGTCCCGGCTATGACGGCTCAGGAAATCTTGCCCTTGGAGCCGAAGGGGGAATCCTGGAGTGTATCGGAGGCACATCCTTCCCGGATGAACTGTTGGTGACATGCGATGTGGATTGGCTCGAGCCTATTGAGGATTTGCCCTCTTCACGCGGTGCAGGTGTTGAGTATAATTTCAGGTTCAGGGTAAAGCCGAATCCGTCAAATAGCGAACGCTATGGCAAGCTGGTATTTACCGGTGCGGATTCCTTCCGATATACACAGGGAATCTACCAGCATGCAGGAGCGGAGTGCAGTACCACTGTCGGACAGATGAGGATAAGTTCCGCTGATAGACAGGGTATAGGAGTACTTAAGAATCCCGGTGCTATCCGCAGGTAGGGATTACGGATTTCTCTGATTGAAACCGGAGGGACAGGGGCGTGAATGATGTGCTCCAATCCCTCCGGTTTGTCATATACCTTTCCTCCCTCCCCGCAGGTGGATTTGGGAATATTGGGAGGTTTTTGTAACTTTGCATTTCTAAAAGATTTTAGAAATGCGTACTGAAAATGAACTTGATGGGGTGACTCTGCTGGGCAATACCGGGGTCAGCTATCCCACACAATATGCTCCCGAGGTGCTGGAGACGTTTGTCAACAAGCATCCCGGGCGCGAGTATCTCGTGACCTTCCTTTGCCCGGAGTTCACGTCGCTCTGCCCCAAGACCGGGCAGCCTGATTTCGCCAAGATAATCATCTCGTATATTCCGCGTGTCAAGATGGTCGAGAGCAAGAGCCTCAAGCTGTACCTGTTCTCGTTCAGGAATCACGGCGATTTTCATGAAGACTGTGTGAACATCATCCTCAACGACCTCGTGAAGCTGATGGATCCGCGTTATATCGAGGTCAAGGGCATCTTCACTCCGCGCGGCGGCATAGCCATCCACCCCTTCGCGTGTCACGGCGACGCCGAGCATCAGGGGCTCGTGGCCGAGAGGATGGCCGCATCGTTCCCCACCACATTCTGACGGCTATGGCAAAGGATATGCTTCTTGTCCTGTCGGGTGGGATGGACTCCACCACCATGCTCTGGGACTATCGCGACCGCATCGCGCTGGCCGTGACGTTCCAGTATGGCTCCAATCACAACCGCCGCGAGGCAAGGTGCGCCCGCATCAACTGCGAGATGGCCGGGGTCGAGTGGATTGAGATTGACCTCGCTTTCATGGGGCGGTATTTCAAGAGCTCGCTGCTCGCCGGGGCCGACGCCATCCCCGAGGGGCATTATGCCGACGAGAATATGCGCTCGACGGTGGTCCCCTTCCGCAACGGCATAATGCTTGCCGTGGCTGCCGGACTTGCCGAGAGCCGTGGACTGCGCGGCGTGATGCTGGCCAACCATTCGGGCGACCACGCCATATATCCCGACTGCCGCCCGGGGTTCATCGACGCCATGGGCGCCGCCATCAAGGCCGGGACATTCGACGGCCTCGAGCTTTGGGCCCCCTATACCGGGCTGACCAAGGGGGAGATTGCTCGCCGGGGCAAGGAGATAGGGGTCGACTATTCGCTGACCTACTCATGCTATAAGGGTGGCCCAGTGCATTGCGGCAAGTGCGGCACATGTGTCGAGAGGCTTGAGGCCCTCGAGTTTGCGGGGATAACGCTGCCGCCCGAGAAGGAGGGACAGTATGGCGAGTAATCCCCTCCCCACAGGCGCGCCACGCCGACGCCGCAAACGCAAGTTCGCCCCTCTCAAGGCCTTCAAGTTCTTTCTGCCGATATTCCTGTTTATCGCACTGTGTGTGGTGATGTGTGTCCCCATACACCGCAGCGAGCCCGACGGCACCGAGATACTGCCCGACGAGGCCCCTGTGGTGCAGATACTCGAGGGCACCACGGTACACGACCTCGAGCGCGTCGACTCGGTGAGCTTCTACAAGCGTCATCTCGAGAAGATGCCCGAGCCCACCCAGCGCATCAAGGTCAACTATTTCGGCGACATGCGCAAATATTTCAACGACTCGAACTATGTGCATTGGGCCGAGGCCGAGGCATACGGGCTGCAGCCGCTCGACGACACACGCTCGCACTGGCAGTTGCGCCGCCCGATAGTCAAGGTGACATCGTGCGAGGACTATTATGTCGACTCGCTCATATTCTCGCGCCCCTATCTGGTGCCCGAGGCTGCCGGAAGGCTGCGCGAGATAGGGCGCCGATTCCGCGACTCCATCCAGGCGCGCGGCGGGGGCGACTACCGCATCAAGGTTACCAGCCTGTTGCGCACACCTCAGACCGTCAAGCGTCTGCGCCGACGCAACCGCAACGCCATCGACTCGTCGGTGCATCAGCTGGGCACCACGTTCGACATCTCGTATGCCGTCTTCATGGCC
>ENA-OPCN01002462-OPCN01002462.1-human-gut-metagenome-genome-assembly--contig:-NODE-2462-length-10269-cov-1.947131_pt1 | contig 10269 bp, 6 predicted proteins | sample MGYA00241567_ERZ501485 | MGnify/ENA primary metagenome ERZ501485 (study PRJEB25962, sample SAMEA2042579) | human gut metagenome | biome: human gut; feature: human-associated habitat; material: faeces...
TACCGGCTGGTTCGGCTTAAGATCTTCTATATTATAAAGTCTCTTGTCTGTAGGGAAGAACGGGATACTTGCCACATACATTCCCTCCTGCACCTGTGTCTGACAGGCGAGACAGGTTTTCAGCTCATTCTTTCCTTTGATTCTGTAGATGGTCGCACATGCACCGCAGAATCCGTGACGGCATCCGCATCCGCGTTTTAACTGATATCCGGCATACTCCATAGCGGTCATAATGGTCAGATCGCCAGGTACGGAATACTTCTTGCCGTAAACGTAAATATTTACCATTTCCTGCATTTTCTTCAACCTCCGTTTAATATTCGTTCGGTAATTCGTCAATCTCGTCGCAGCGGAAAACCGGGCCGTCTTTGCAGACATATTTATCTCCGATGTTGCAGCGGCCGCATTTTCCGATACCGCATTTCATACGAAGCTCCAAAGTAGTGTAAACCTGTGTTTTCTCATAGCCCAGCTCCTGAAGTCCCTGAAGGACAAATTTGATCATGATCGGCGGTCCGCAGATCAGAGCTGTTTTGTCAACGGACATGTTCAGTTCTTTCACATAATTCGGAACGAATCCTACATGGCCGTCCCAGCCTTCCTGTTCACGGTCAATCGTCAGATGCACGTTGACATCTTTTGCTTTCGCCCATACTTCCTGGATCTCTTTTAACTGTACCAGATCGTCTTTGGAACGGGAACCGTAAACGATATCTACGGTACCGTAGTTATCACGATTGTCCAGTACGTAATTAATAACAGAACGCAGTGGAGCAAGTCCGATACCTCCGGCGATGAACAGCAGATCCTGTCCTTTTAATACGGTTTCTACCGGGAAATGATTTCCATACGGTCCACGAACCAGGATTTCATCTCCTACGGACATGTTGTGAAGATAATTCGTTAAAGTACCGCACTCCTTGATGGAGAACTCCTGGTACTCTTTGTTTGTCGGGGAAGGTAATGGAAAACAGTGCCTCTCCGACACCCGGTACACAGAGCATTGCGCACTGGCCAGGCATATGTTCAAACAGCTTGGTGCCGTCCGGACGAACGATACGGAATGTTTTTACGTCCGGTGTTTCGCGGCGGATATCTGTGATGATACCGACCTGCGGCAGCAAAGCGTTTTTCTTTTGTTTCTTATTGATATCCACTTTTCCCATACGAGAACCCCTCCTGTAATACTTGTAATTTATCCTAAGCTATCATTATATCAAGATATTAAGTAATAGTAAAGGTGTAAATGTTTAAAAACTTGAATCTTAGAGTTATTATCTTACAAAACTGACTAAAAGTCAATTATTAAAAACTGACCAAAATTCATTTTATTACCATATATTTTTCGGATACTTTTAATATTGACCAAAAGTCAGTTTCTGCATATAATGCGTAGTGTGAAAAAAAGATAGGAGATGGTTGCTATGGTTAAAGTAGGAAAATGGATTGCAAAACATAAATATCTGATCATATTGATCAGCATTTTGCTTATGATTCCTTCCGTAATCGGTATGGCAAAGACAAGAGTCAACTATGATATCTTAAGTTATCTGCCAGACACGCTTGAGACAATCAAGGGCCAGGATATTATGGTTGATGAATACGGAATGGGCGCGTTTTCCATGGTCGTCGTGGAAAATATGGAACTAAAGGATGTGCAAAAGCTAGAAGATGCATACAGCGAGATTGATCACGTTAAGGATGTTCTTTGGTATGATGATGTTGCTGATTTAAGCCTTCCAGTCGAGATGATTCCAAAGGATCTGCGAGAGGCGTTCTTTAAAGGTGATGCGACCATGATGCTTGTGCTGTTTGACAACACGACATCATCTGATGAAGCTATGGAAGCCCTTACAGAGATGAGAAAGATCAGCAATGATCAGTGCTTCTTAAGCGGTATGACTGGTATTGTTACCGATATTAAGAACCTGGCATTAAGCGAGATGCCGGCATACGTTGTGATTGCCGCAATTCTTTGCTTCATTGTATTGCAGCTGTTTACTGATTCATTTTTAGTTCCACTGTTCTTCTTATTAAGTATCGGAATATCCATTCTCTACAACATGGGAACGAATGTATTCCTTGGAGAGATTTCCTATATTACACAGGCACTTGTAGCTGTTCTTCAGCTCGGTGTTACAATGGATTATTCCATTTTCCTTCTTAGCAGCTATGAGGAAAATAAAGAACGTTTCCCAGATGATAGGGAGCGTGCGATGGGTCATGCAATCGCCAATACCTTTAAGTCTATCGTGGGAAGCTCTGTTACAACAATTGCTGGTTTTGCCGCACTTTGTTTTATGACATTCGCACTTGGCCGCGATCTTGGTATTGTCAGTGCAAAAGGAGTTGTAATCGGTGTTATCTGCTGTGTAACTGTTCTTCCGGCTATGATTCTTATTTTCGATAAGCCGATTGAAAAAACAAAGCATAAGCCGCTCATTAAGAGCATGGATAGATTGTCAGGCTTCATTACAAAGCATTATAAGATTTGGCTTGTTATCTTCCTTGTTCTTTTAGCTCCGGCAATTTATGGAAACAGCAATACAAAGATTTATTACAACATTGCAAAATCTCTTCCATCCACACTTGAGAGTAATGTGGCAAATGAAAAGCTGGAAGAAGACTTTGATATGAGTGTTCTTCACATGGTTATGATGGATAAGAACATGGACGCAAAGGATAAGCGTGATATGTTAAATGCCATCGATGAGGTGGACGGTGTGAAGTGGACGATCAGTTTAAATTCCTTAGTTGGTGCAACTATTCCTGATTCCATGATTCCAAAGGATATCAAGAGTATGCTGCAAAGTGATAACTGGGAGCTTGCGTTTGTATGCTCAAAGTATCAGTCAGCGACAGAAGAAGTTAACAGTCAGATTGCCCAGATCAATGACATTGTAAAGGGCTATGATGAAAAAGCAATGGTAATCGGTGAAGCTCCTATGATGAAGGACCTTGAGGATGTAACAAATATCGACCTTCAAAGTGTTAACACAGTATCAATGGCAGCGATTTTCATCATTATCATGATTATCTTCAAGTCGATTTCACTGCCAATTATTCTGGTAGCAGTAATCGAATTTGCAATTGCAATTAATATGGCAGTGCCGTTCTATCAAAACATAAGTCTTCCGTTTGTTGCCTCTATCGTTGTCGGAACTATTCAGTTAGGTGCGACAGTAGATTATGCAATCCTGATGACGAGCCGTTATCAGAAAGAGAGAAGCAAAGGAAAGAATAAAAAGGAAGCTGTAAGTGCAGCACATAAGGCAAGCCTTGAATCCATTATCACGAGTGGTCTTAGCTTCTTCGCAGCAACATTTGGTGTATCAGCTTATTCAAAGGTTGATATGATTGGTTCCATCTGTACACTTCTTTCAAGAGGTGCATTAATCAGTGTTGTCGTTGTAGCACTTGTTTTGCCGGCAATGTTCCTGATTTTTGATAAGGTAATTTGTAAGACATCAATTAACTTTCTTGGAAAGAAATAAAAAGTAAAGTAACTGGCGTGCACAAGCGTGCAATTCTGATTTAGAAATGAGAATGAGGGTGTTATATTATGAATAGAAATCATATGCTGAAAAGAAAAATGACAGCCGGACTTGCAGTCGGCATGGCAGTAGCAGTAGGAAGTGTTCCAATGGCAATGGCTGCGAACACAGCAAATACAAAGGATTCATCAAGCAGTGTATCAAAAGAGGAAACCGTCTATGTAAATGCAGATGCATCTGGAAATCCACAGCAGATCACAGTATCTAACTGGTTAAAGAATGCAGGCAGTGAAAGCAGCGTTGAGGATCAGTCTGATCTGACAAATATAAAGAATGTAAAAGGTGATGAGACTTTTAGTGAAAATGGTGACAGCCTGACATGGAATACAGATGGCAGCGATATTTATTATCAGGGTCAGAGCAATAAGGATCTTCCGGTATCTGTAAAGTTTACATACTTATTAGATGGACAAGAGATGCAGCCGCAGGATCTTGTCGGCAAGAGCGGTCATCTTCAGATCAAGATTCAGTATACTAACAACGAGAAGAAGAGTGCAAAGGTAGATGGAAAGAATGAGACTATCTACAGTCCATTTGTAATGCTGACTGCAATGATACTTCCAGATGATACATTCTCTAATGTCACCATCGACAACGGAAAGGTAATTTCCGATGGAAGCAGAAATATTGTTGTGGGTGTCGGAATGCCTGGTCTTAAGGATAGCTTAAAGCTTGACACGATTGATCTTTCTGCAGATGATGACGATAAGAACAGTGAAGACAAAACGCTCGATATTGACATTCCAGACAGCGTATCGATTGAAGCTGATGTAACAGATTTTTCAATGAGTTCTTCTCTTACAGTTGCATTGTCTGATCTGTTAAAGGATATTGATTTTGATGATGACAGTGCATTAGATGACATCAAGGATGCACTTGATAATCTTACAGATGCAGCAACACAGCTTGTTGATGGAACCTCTGATCTGTATGATGGTGTGGAGGAACTTGACGAGAAGTATGGCGAGTTTGATGATGGTGTTAAGGAATTAAGAGATGGCACACATGATCTTTCGGATGGCGTTGGTGATCTGACAGATGGTGTAAATAAACTTGCAGATGGAGCAAAGCAGTTACAAAGCGGAGCAGGTGATCTCGCAAGCGGAGCAAAGACGCTTGACGATGGAGCTGGAAAGCTTCAGAGTGGTTCTAAGGATCTTGTAAGTGGTGTGAGTCAGCTTGCAAGTGGTGCAACTTCACTTCAGAGTGGAGCAGGTCAGTTACAGAGCGGTGCAGGACAGTTACAAAGCGGAGCAGCACAGTTACAGAGTGGTGCAGGTACATTACAGAGTGGAATCAATGATTACACATCTGGTGTCGATCTGTTAAATGCAGGTATTCAGGCAAATCTGTCAAGTGACAGTGAGTTAAACACGAAGGTTTCTCAGTTTGCTCAAGGAATCAATACACTGGCAGATGGTGTTAACAACTATACAGCAGGAACAGATTCATTAGCAGATGGCGTAACAGCATATGTTGCAGGCGAACAGCAACTTTCACAGGGTGCACAGGCACTGACTCAGATTCAGGGTGCATTAAGTACACTTAATGCAGCACTTGATGGAGAGGGTGAGACGACAGAGGATCTTGTCGCAGCATCAAATGCACTGGCACAGGGAACAGCATCATTAAAGGCTTCCTTAGGAACTGATGAGACCAAACAGTTAATGACTCTGTTAGACAGCATGCTGACAACTGGAAATGAGCTGATCACAGAAGCAAGTGGATTATCTAGTGTTATGAAAGAGCAAATCGTAGCACCAGTTCAGGGCATGATGGCAAATGCTGAATATTTGATGAGTCAGATCACGGCAGTACAGAGTTACACTGTTGAGTTAGCAAAAACAGCAGCAACGGCAAAGGAAACGATTAATGCGCAGATTGATAATGCAAATAAAGAGCTCTCAAGTGCTGCACAGGGACTGGCTGACAGTGTAAATAATGCAGCAAATGCGCAGATAAACAATGCAAATATGCAGATCGCCAACGCAAATGCACAGATTGACAGCGCAAGAGCAGTTCTTCAGCAGCAGCTTGACGCAGCAAATGCAGCAGGAAATACTGAGCTGGCAGCATCGTTACAGACAGCAATTAATAGCCTTGGAAATGTAAGTGGAGTAGAGGCGGTAAATGTTGACGCACCAGCATATACCCAAGTACAGGGAATTGATGGAATAGCGCTTCCAACATTGAATGCGGATTTGGAAGGTATGGCAGCGAAGGTAGAAAGCATTAAGAATACCTTTGATACTCTTCAGACAACTGTTACAGGTTTAATTACCTCACTTACAGATGTGCAGACAAAGATTGACAGTATTACTTCTATGAAGGATCAGATTCCGGCAGCAGATATCACTGCGCTTAGCACAGGTGTTGATTTACTTGATTCTAATATGCAAGATTTCAATGCAGCAATGGGTGAGCTTTCAACACAGGTTGGTACATTAAACACTCAGGCTTTTGCAGGAATCAAACAGCTGTTAGGTGGATTTGCACAGCTTGATGCAAACAACGACACACTTACAGGTGGTGCAGCACAGTTGAAGGCAAACAGTGCATCTCTTACAAGCGGCGCAGCAGCACTCCAGACTGGAGCAGGACAGCTGATCGAGGGATTAAATCAGTTAAGCACACAGATGACAGCAGGAGCAGGACAGCTTGCAGCAAACAGCCAGACACTGCGTGATGGTGCAGCAACCTTAAAGGGCGGCATCGACAGTGCAAAGAACGGAATTGACACTTTAAAGAGCGGAACTGATACATTAAAGGGTGGAACTGATACCTTAAAGACAGGTGCAGATACCTTAAAGAGCGGTGCTGGTACATTACAAAGTGGAATTAACACATTAAAGTCTGGTACAAGTGCACTTAGCAGTGGTGCAGATACATTGAAGTCTGGAACTAATGATTTGAGAAAGGGAACACTTGACTTAAAGAGTGGTGCACAGACATTAGCAGATGGCGTTAGTGATCTTAAAGATGGTGCAGATACATTATCAGATGCAAGTGATGATGTAGTAGATGGAATCAGTGAGCTTAAGGATGGCGCAGAGGATTTAAAGGACGGTATGCAGGAATTTTATGATGAAGGAATCAGCAAGATCAAGGATCTGGCTGATGAGAACCTGACAGTAATTCTTGACCGCTTAAAGGCTCTGACCTCAGATGAGATTTCATATGATACCTACAGCGGCAGAAGCGACAGCATGAATGGTTCTGTTAAGTTCATCATTGAGACTGACGAGATTGAATAATTAAAAAACACCATGTACTGTAATGATCACATGGTGTCTGAAAAAAATAATACATTTGGATCAGCGAAGACTTTCTAATACATTTTCGTGAATCCGTTCTGAGAGCTGTCTGTAAAGGCAGCTCTCTTCTTTTGTAAAGTCGCGCATGCAGGTGCATTCAAAATCATTAATTGCAGCCCTAAGATCGTCAAGCACTGGCGTTGCTGTATCAAGTAAACGAACTGAAAAATGCTGTATCGGAAGCGGCTGAATGAAACCGCGCACCGAAAGATGAGAGAGTGACAAAGAAAGAATATGGAGTGGGAGTTGTGCATAATTGGCCAGCTCTTTTTTTGTTGTAAACGGAATTGGATTTTCCAAAGCAAGTAAAAGGCATGCATCATTGAGTGTCAAATCATGCTTAATAGCAGCAGATTCGAGATAACGATGCAAAAGCATTTTGCTGCGGTAGGCATCAATAATAATGCCATGTCCGTTTAATGCCTGTGGAGATACACTTGTGCGTTCACTGCCTAATTTTTTTGATCCAGGAAGGATTGAAGGCATGACAAATCCATCCTTTGCTGAGTCAATCAAAAAATGGTAGATTCTCAGTCGGTTTTTCTCATAATATGCTTCATCAAATGTGTGTTTATAAAAATTGTTATAATATTCAAAAATTTCAAGCTTCATCTTAACAGTATTGGAGATCGTTACACTCTGACTCACAAGAGAACCTTTTGTTTTGACATAGTAATAGATCGGAACCTTCAATGCAATAAAACGCTCAGCATATCTTATATACTCCAGATTAAACATAAAATCCTCACACCAGTTAATCTGTGCGTTCATACGAAGCTCATGCTTTTCAATAATGTCGCGGCGATACAGCTTATTCCAAATCACACCATAATAAAAGTCAGCAGGATTTTCCATCATATGGTGGGAAAATTCTTCTTTTGAAAGTACGGCATCCTCATCAATATCGCCTTTTTGAGAAACACGCTCCCCATTGACACGATAAAAATCTGCGATTACAAGATCGCAGTTATTTTTCTCAGCAGTGCGCACAAGAAGCTTTGTAGCATCTGGTGTAATCCAGTCGTCACTGTCTAAAAATTGTATGTATGTTCCGTGAGCCAGATCAAGAGCTGTATTTCTTGTATCAGATACACCGCTGTTATTTTTGTGAATGACATGGATACGATTATCAAGGGCGGCATATTCATCGCAGATCGCACCAGAATCATCGGTGCTTCCATCGTCAACAAGAAAAAGTTCATAATCAGTAAAATCTTGATTTAAAATGCTGTCTGCGCAGCGTCGAAGTGTCTTTGCAGAATTGTATACAGGCACAATAATACTAACTTTAACAGACATAAATATTCTATTCCTTTCTATTTCCTGAAAAATAAGTATTTGGTTTGCGTGTACAAATCAACTTTTCATATTTTCATTTTACCAGAACTGTTTTTGAAATGCTATGATGATTTTATTAAATTTCTTACATTTTACGCTTTTTTGTAAATTGTAATTAACTGGCAATTTGGTAAACTGGTAACAGCTCATGAGTGAAAAGCATCTGCTTTGAGATATTCTTGCAGAAAGCTTAACTTGTGAACTGCAATGGAAAGAAAGAGCAGAGGATGGATATGACAGGAACAATCATAGGAACAGGTGCATGCGCTGCATCACATGTAATGGAAAATGATGATCTGGCACAGTTTGTTGATACAAGCGATGCGTGGATCACAGAGCGCACCGGAATAAAAAGACGTCATATTGCAGAAAATGAGACGGTTTCCTCTTTAGCAGTTTGTGCAGCAAAAAAGGCACTTTTAGATGCAGAAATTTTAGCTGATGAGATTGGTCTGATCATTGTGTCCACTATGACACCAGAGAGCATAATGCCAAGTACAGCATGTCTTGTGCAGGCAGCAATAGGTGCTTCTAATGCATTATGCTTTGATCTGAACGCAGCATGCAGCGGTTTTGTGAGTGCATTTGTCACGGCGCGTACATATCTTGAAAGCAAAATTGTACGTTATGCACTTGTCATCGGAAGCGAGGTGCGTTCCAATGTAGTGGATTGGCAAGACAGGGGAAGCTGTATATTGTTCGGCGATGGCGCCGGGGCAATTATATTAGAAGCATCAAAAAATGATTCATGGGTTCCTGTTCTTCATGCTGATGGCAGACAGTCACAGGCACTTACCTTAAAGAGTCGCCATGATGCAAATTTGCTGTTTGAAAAGAAGCAGCCAGACTTGTTTAAGCGCGACTATTTTATAAGCATGGATGGCAGAGCTATTTTTCAGTTTGCCGTGCGCAAGGTGCCAGAGGTGATTGGCGAACTTCTAGAGAAGAACAATCTGAAAAAAGAAGAGATTGCATATTATCTTCTTCATCAGGCAAACCGCCGCATTGTAGAGGCAGCGGCAAAGCGTATGGATCAGCCAATTGAAAAATTCCCAATGAATTTGGATGAATATGGAAATACTTCATCAGCATCAATCCCGATTCTTCTTGATGAAATGAATCAAAAAAAGCTGCTTCATGACGGTGATAAAATTATCATTGCAGGCTTTGGCGGAGGCTTAACCTGGGGAGCAGATGTGATTACTTGGACAAAAAAGTAAGAACGATCAAAGCAAAAACCGTAAAAATTATTATAAAGGAGAAATGAAAATGTTTGAAGAAATTAAGACTATCGTAGCAGAAAACTTAGGTGTAGAGGAAGACAGCATTACAATGGAGTCCTCTTTCAAGGATGATTTAAAGGCAGATTCTCTTGATTTATTTGAGATGGTAATGGCACTTGAGGAAAATTATGGAATTGAAATTCCAACTGATGATCTGGGTCAGCTTGAGACTGTTGCTGATGTAATCGATTATATTCAGAGTCATAAAGAGTAAATAATATGATACTAGGGTCAAAAGCTCCAAAAGCCGTTCGTGCTTGCACGATAAGGGTTTTGAGCTTGGGATCGTTGTTCATGATTATAAATGAGAAACGAGAAAAGGCAGGAAAAAAGGATGCAGACAGAATTAACCAGATTGCTTGGAATCCAGGCACCAATCATTCAAGGCGGAATGGCATGGGTGGCGGAACATACGCTTGCAGCAGCCGTATCAAATGCAGGCGGACTTGGCATTATCGGTGCCGCAAATGCACCGGCTGAGTGGGTCAGAGAACAGATTCGCCTGACAAAGCAGCTGACAGATAAGCCATTTGGCGTCAATGTCATGCTGATGAGTCCGTATGCGCCAGAGATTGCACAGGTAGTTGCAGAGGAAGGCGTAAGTGTTGTTACGACAGGTGCAGGAAATCCAGAGAGCTATATGGCACTCTGGAAATCAAAGGGCATTAAGGTGATTCCAGTCGTTGCATCCGTTGCTTTAGCAAAAAGAATGGAGCGCGCAGGAGCTGATGCTGTTGTTGCAGAAGGCTGTGAATCAGGTGGTCACATTGGTGAGAGTAC